>Ga0207641_10001527_pt1 | contig 22671 bp, 28 predicted proteins | sample KBSSwiS62_FD_184306 | JGI IMG/M metagenome (GOLD analysis project Ga0207641, IMG submission 184306) | Switchgrass rhizosphere microbial communities from Kellogg Biological Station, Michigan, USA - KBS Switchgrass S6-2 (SPAdes) (version 2) | ecosystem: Host-associated > Plants > Roots >... | reverse complement strand
TACGAAGAAATCGTCGATCACTGCACCTACGCCTGGAAGCAGCTCGTCGATCGGCCGTGGAAAATCATGTCCATCGGCCTCCGGGACTGGGCGCACGGGTTCTGATCAATGAATCTTGGTATTACCCCCTTAAGGGCATATTTCCTCAACGCTGAACTTTGGCTCTTCTTCTCGCCGACTTTCAATCTGCGAGAATGACATGGGTGTTGCACGCATCTGGGTAGCAATTGTGATCGGTGCGCTCTGCGTTCTGAAGCCTTTGCTTGCAGGTGATGGGCCCGTCCTCGCTTTGCTTCCAGGTCTCGGCATCTGACATGGGCGGCCGCCAACTGGCGTGACCCCGACGCCTATGTCCATCTCAAACACGGTGGGCGCTGGCAGTTTGCGTGGGAATGGCTGCGACGCAATCCCGACTATCGTGCCGCCTGCGATGTCGATGAGGCAGGCGAGGCTGCGCGTTTTGGTCTTGTTCGCTTCGAGCCGTACATATTGCCGGCCGTAGAGGCCAAGCCACTCTTCCTTCGTGATATCGACAAATCTACGCTGCAATGCGAAGTCGTTCCGTCTTCGTTAAGTGATCGATTTGACCTTTCTGTATTCGACCCTTGGACGAAAATCGTACACCGGCAGGGGGGTGAGCACCTTCTTCTGACAAATGGATTTCAAGCGCTGCGTCTCGATATTTGTGGTGGTACGATTACGTCAGGTCCTGCATATCTGAGTTACCGTATCATGGGCGTGCAGGATGCTACACCGGCGGCGCGAACTATACTGCAGTTGGCGCATCTGGCGCGAACACACACATTTTCACATTCTGTCTTCCCCATTGAACAACGGGCTGAGCGCTGGATCACGGCCTTGCGCGTCCATGATGCCTTAGCCGAAGGAGCGACGCATCAGGATATCGCCCGCTCTCTTTACACTCTGGGATCATCAGGTCGATGGCGCGTGGAATCGCCGTCCTATCGATTGCGCGTACAACGCCTGGCCGCGGCAGCGCGCCGCTGCGCGCAGGCGAGCCCGGCACTATGGTTCCACTGAATCTGCGTTGCGCCGCTATACCGATGGATAATCCCTCCGGTCAGATCGCAGTTCAGCCTATGACGACTATGTTGTCATATCATCTGTCAGAATGCCTGTATGTTGGATTGAGGCTCGACAGCCATGGCAGCGAAATTGTCCGTTGTCGGATTTCGTTGATGGAATGTGAGCGTTGCCATTTCGCGCTCATATTCACAAGTTTTTACAAATGCGGTAACTTCGTTTAAAGACGCGCTGCCCTAACGGGCGAAGACCTGCAAGGCCGCGCGGGATATCATCACGGCCGTATTCCTGGAGATAATGAATGGCTGATGATAATCAGACCGAACTGACCAAGCTCACCGTCGAACTTCTGAGCGCCTATCTGGCGAACAATAGCATCGCGAGCGACGACTTGCCTGCGCTGATAGCAACCACGCGCGCTTCGCTGTCCGGTGCGTCTTCAGAGCCAGCCGCGCCTACCCAAGAATTTGTGCCGGCAGTGGGCATTCGCAAGAGCCTGTCGTCGAAGGATGTGATCATCAGCCTGATCGATGGCAAGCCCTACAAGACGTTGAAGCGTCACCTCGCGAGCAACGGGCTGACGCCGGACGAATATCGGGCGCGCTATAATCTGCCGTCGAGCTATCCGCTGGTGGCGCCATCCTATTCTGAGCGCCGTCGCGAAGTCGCTGCCGCCAATGGGCTTGGCCGCGCCAAGTCGTCGCCCGCGACCACGGCGACACCTGCTGCTGCAGCGCCAAAGACAGAGCCCGTGAAGGTCAAGGCCAAGTCCGTGGCGGCGACGGCGCCGAAAGCCGCTTCTGCCAAGGCAGAGCCAAAGAGTGATGTCGCGCCCAAAGCAAAGGTGGCTCGCGCCAAATCGACAGCGGCTCCAAAGGCGCCCAAGGCCGACGCTGCCAAGTCCGATGCTGTCAAAGCGGATGCGAGCACTCCGCCCACGCCGGCCTCGGTGGCTGACAAGGGCGCTGCTGTAACCAAACCTCGGCGCAAACTGAAGATTGTCGTCGGTGACGAGGCGAAGTCTAGCGCAAAGGCCAAGCCCAAGGCAAAGGTCGCGAAAGACAAGACAGCTGCAGCACCCAAGGCTCCCCGCGCGAAGAAGGCGGCCGATCCAGTTGTTGAGTCAACAGCGTCTGCAACTGCACCTGCCAAGTGGGATGACAAAATTTCGGTCTGATGATTCACTAGCGTTTGTCCGATCGGCTGCAAAGGGGCACCTCTCCCAGTCGATCGGACTCTTTAGCAATGTGCTTCGAAGCAGAACTGTTTTTGTCTATCTCGGTGGCCTGGACATGGCTTCTGGCGCACGACAAAAGTTCTTAGAGGGCTAATTTTTCCGCCTGTCGCGGCGGGAGATTATGCTCCCGATCACTTCCCACGGTGATTGAGCAGGCGCAGTCGAGCGGCTGCGCAAGATCTAGCGAGAGTTCCCGTCCTTTTTCGCCTTGCCCACACGCGACAGCGAGAAGTGAATTGCGCTTGCCTGTTACGAACTGGCGGATGGCGAGCATCAGGAAGCGTGAATGTTCCGTGAAGCTTTGATATGAAGACGCATGAGTCTCATCCGCGAAGCTGACCTATGGGCCGGCAAGACACTCTTCGTCCCTATCATTGTCCGCATCTGCCAGGGGACGGGCCAGAACCAATATGCTGTGGCGCGGTGGCTTTGGCTAAGTGCAGGACTCTGGATTGTATATCATGCAGAAGGCTGGCTTGATCGTATTCTCATTGCCACGGTTTGCTTGCTTCTGGTTCTGACAACTGGTTTACGCGCCAAATTGCATCATATCAACTTCATCGGATACCGTGTCGCCTGGTGGGCAAATTTGCTTGTTGGTCTGCTTAGTTGGGTAATAGGAAAGCGCGAATATTTCCCCATTTCTGAGCTGTTCATCCTGTTTGGCGAATATGCGGTATCAATCATCAATATTCCGCCGTTGAACAAAGCAGTGGGACGATCGAAGGCTTTCAAAGCGTAGGTCTGATTTGACCGACGACACCTGTGCCGCTTCTGGTGGATAGCATCTGAGACAGAAGATTCGAATCTCTGAATTGGAAGCGCTCGACGGCGATACTTACCATACGTATGAACGTCACTGCGAGGCTGGACAATTTTATGCTGCAGCTGTTCGGTAACCTTGAGGGCGGGTTTCGCCTAGGCGCGTACGATCGGAACCTCGGAGATCTTCGTCGTGTAGCTGGGCGAGCGGGACTTAGATCGCGCGGCCCACTGCCGCCTGAACCCTTGGGCCGCGGGGATTGCGGTGAACTTGCCAAAGTTGCCGTTGATGGCGTCCATCGCTGCCATCAAGTTCGTGCGGTTTGTGCCGTTGCTCTCGAACAAAGTCCTTTGTCGCAGGCTGGACTGGACAAGATCATCGAGGATGATCCCGGCCTTGGTGATGGCATAGCCCTCGCGCCAGGCGCTTTCGACGCCACGCCGCGCATAGGCGAGGAGTTCAAGGCCGTCATTGGTCATCGGCTGAGCACGTAATGTCCGGCTTGCCCGGTATTGGGGGCGGTCCGGTTTATGCGGGTTGGTGTGGAAGAAGACCATGATCTTGCCAGCGACCAGATCATGGGTGCGCAGCTTCTCACCTGCCCGCATTGCATATTGCGCTACGGCGCTCATGAGCGTGTCGATGTCGTGGACCGGTGTGCCAAAGGAGCGGGTAACCGCCATGCCCTTGCGCTGCGGCTCGATTGTCTCGATCATGTTGGCGGGGACGCCGCGCAGCTCGGCGATCAGCCGTTCAAGCACCACCGTGCCAATCCCGCGCGCCTTTTTCATAGGCATTGCACTGAGCTGGCCGGCCGTTTCGATGCCCAGAGCATTGAGCTTTGCCGCCGTTGCCCGGCCGACGCCCCAGACGCCGTCGACGGGGAATTGGTCGAGAATATGGTGTCTTGTTTTCTCATTGCGAAGATCGGCAACGCCGTTGAGGGCAGGGGTCTTCTTCGCCGCTGCATTGCCCAGCTTTGCGAGGGTCTTAGTCGGGCCAATGCCTACGCAAGTCGGGATCGCCGTCCAGCGTTCAACCTGGCTGCGCATGGCGTGCGCATGGGCGACAAGATCGAGATGCTCGAACCCGGCAAGATCCACGAACGTCTCGTCGATCGAGTAGATCTCGAAATCCCGGGCAAAGGGCTCGATGGCCGCGACTACACGGCGCTGCATGTCGCCATAGAGCGCATAGTTGGAGGAAAGCACGCGAATCTGGTGTCGCTTATGAGGCTCTGCACCAGATGGACGGGGTCCCCCATCTTGACGCCAAGCGCCTTGGCTTCGGCCGATCGGGAAATGGCGCAACCATCATTGTTGGAGAGGACAATGACCGGCACGCCGACAAGGCTCGCGTCGAAAGCGCGCTCGCAGGAGACACAATAATTGTTGCAGTCGATAAGGGCGATGGGCGCGCTCATGCGTAACGCCGCGTCAGGCCGACGACGACGCCCCATATCTCCACATGTTCATCGATGATGATATCCGGATAGCCCTCTGCCTCGGCCACCAGCCAGTGGCGTCCTTCGCGGCGGCGCAGCCGCTTAAGGGTTCTGTCGCCATGGACCAGCGCGACAACGATATGGCCCGCCCGGGCTTTCTTCGCCCGGCTCACGACGATGAGATCGCCGTCTGAGATGCCTGCGCCGAGCATCGAATGGCTCTCGACCCGCATGATATAGCTGGCAGCGGGATGCTGGACGAGCCAGTCGCCCAGGTTAATGGGCTCTTCCATGTCGTCCTGCGCACGCGAGGGGAAGCCCGCCGGTATGCTGACGACGAACATCGGGACCTCGGCATCGGCGATGGTGAAGGGGACGGTGTCCAGCATGGTTTGGCAATGGCCTCGAATCAGTCAGACGCCTTTGGTAGTTCAGGCTTATGGTCGGGTCATTTGTTTTGTTCCCTTTTTGTTCGTATAAGCCTTTTCCCGATTCGGATGGGAAGGAGATACGCACATGCTTGCCATTGGCCCTGATACTGCCGTCGATCTGGCCGCGCGGCCGACCGGCAGATTTGAGGAGATCAATGCGGTCGCCATTACCGGCGACCAGCTGACCCGGGCCTTTCATGTCCGTGACGCGCTTGGAGACGCGCATCTCTCAGCGTTGACGGCCTATGCGGAAGCTGAGGGGATCGTGCCGATCGGGCTCGCGGCGTACGCGCTCGTACTGCGTATGGGACTGGTTGGCGATTTCCTGGACGGGCCCGGCATTGCCGACGCTGACTGGGATGTGACGATGGAGGCGCTTGCGCGCGTCCGTCTGGTTGACGATCCCGAGATGGTGCCGATCGGCGTCACCGGCATCTGTTTCGACGGCGCGCAGTTCCATGCCTTACGCACCTTCGCGCGAGACCTGCCATGGTGATTGGGATGGGCATGAGCGAAACCGTTACCCCACTGCGTGACACGGCGCGCGCCATCTACGACACCGTCTACCCTTCCGACGAATGGACGCCGGTTGGCTTCGACGAAGCGGAGCGGCATGACACGGTCCATTATCGCAACGCCCTTTGCGCCGCCCGCATGGCCAGCATGCTGCTGTCCGACAGTGGCGATGGCCGCCTGCTATGATCGGCGATGGGCCGCTTTGAAGACGGATTGCGGGTTGCGACCTGCCTGTTCGAGGCCGCCGCCTGGCAGCGGACCATCAAGGTCGAGTGCGGGAAATGCCGCCATGTGAACTATTTCCAACCGCATGGCCTCTGGTGGAAATTCCACAAGAAGGGCTGGAGCGATGATTTTCGCGATGCCCGCAAGCGGCTCTATTGCCTGGCATGCTGGAAAGCCATGCGGCGCAAGGTGCGGCCGTCGGTCATAACGATCTGCGAGGAAGCGCCGAGGCTGCATCTGCCAATGCCCGACGAGCGGGAATGGAAGCGGGAGGTCAATCGGTTTCGGGGATGAGTATCTGTGGGCGCATATTTCGGCGCGGACCGGCTGCTTGAAATCATCGGGTATGGATTGACATGGCGGCGGCCTGGTCCTGAGATGTCGCGATGTGCAATCTTTACGCCGTTCGCAAATCTTCTGCCGAGGTCGCCTCCTGGTTTCATGCGAAGATGCCGGTTGCGTTCAACAGCCCGGAGGAGACAGTGCCCGGCCATCCGGGCATGGTGGTGCGCGAGGATGCAGGCAAACGGCTCCTCCAGTCGATGACCTGGGGGTTTCCGCTGCCGCAGAAGAGCAAGCGGACCGGTCTCCCGATCAAGCCATTGCCCGTTAACAATGTCGCTGATCTCACAAAACCCATGTGGCGCGGGATCGCGCCCAAGCCGCATTGGCGCTGCCTCATCCCGCTCACCGCCTTTGCCGAAGCGGAAGGGGACAAAGGGGCCAAGACGCGGACATGGTTTCGGGTGAAGGATCAGGAGCTGTTCGCCTGGGCCGGCTTCTGGCGCGAAAGCGTCGAGTGGGGATCAGTCTATACCGGGCTCATGACGGACTGTAATGAGGCGATCCGGCCAGTCCATGACCGCATGCCTGTGCTGCTTCATGCTGACGAGTATGAGCGCTGGCTGGGCGGTTCGATCGAGGACGTGATTGCATTTCAGTCGCGCACATTTCCCGATGCATTGATCATAATGGAGCGAAGCGACGATCCATGGCTCAAACGGATTGATGCCTCGCCGCGACTTATCTGAGCGCCGGCCAATCAGACGGCTTCTGGCCGCTTTCCGCGTGTCCAGCGAGATGCTGTGGCACCACTAGGGAACATGCCGCCGTTTCAACCGCTTAGGCATGATGGAAACGCCGAACGAACCTGCGCGTCTGATCGAACGCCTCGCACATTTTCTTGCGACCAGCGCAGTTATCGACCCAAATGACTGGCCTGCGCTCATTGAGCGCGCGTCGACAATCATGGCGGTTCTCAAGGACCCTGACGCTGCCATGGTCGCTGCAGGCGACGGCGATATCTGGCGCGCCATGGTCGATGCCGCCCTCGTTGACAAATGGAATATTCCGGGAGCCATGGATGTGGAGCATCATGCTCCGGCGGGGACGGATGAAGAGGGTGACATCCGCCTGTCCCGCGCAGCGACGCGTTCGAGCGACGCGGCTTCCTGGGTCAATGGAAAGTCCTGACGCGCCTCTTGGCAAGTGCATGTTGCGCGTGGGAATAGCCTGAACCAATCGATTGGTCCGGTGGCTACATCTTGGCCGGTGAGCTGTGAGGAACCCTATTACAGATGGTTCGCAAGGGCTTTTGCCCAGGCGCTCCTGCTAAGCTTTCCGGCTTGAGCGGCTCGGGACATCTGCCTATGGCACGCGTCCAGAAGTAAGGGTCTCAGATGGAATCGCAGGAACTACTGATATTAACGATGGTCTGGCCGAGGCATGTTGGTCCGCGTGAAGGCGATATCCACCGCCATGAAGGGCGGGATTATCGGATCACGGGATTCGTCCCGACGCATCGGGAAGACTGGTTTCGCAAGTCTGTCACCTTAACGCTTGAGAGTATCTGAACACGACTTTCTTACAGGCGTCCGGGCCGGTTCTGGCCGATCTGTCTCTGGATTTTGCAAATCATAATGCGGGTCCAGCGCCTCGTGCTGGCGCACGACCGCGCTCTATGTCGCCAGCCTGAAGGGCCGTTGCCACCGAGCCCCTGGCGGGTCTCGGCCTTCCGGTCACAATCGCATGGCGCATTTATGGACGCCGCTGGCGCGGCGGCGTGTTGTCTGGCCTCTCCCGGGGGCGCGGCGCTGGTCGGCGCGTCCTGCTAGGCCCGCCGCGGACGGCGGCAACCCCGGCGCTGCGCTTGGGGTGCTCCATTACATTGCGCCCGTCTGATCCCGCTGCTGCGCAGCGGGGACGGTGCCTTCGTCCGCTGTCGCGGGCCTCTCCGGTCGCTTTTGCCGACCACCCCCGCTCTTCCGGGAGCGGCCTGTTGTTTTGGGAGCATCAGGAGGACAGTCATGTTGCAATCCATGCCACGTCGTGCCCAGCGGAGGGCGAAAGGCGAGGGGTTAGCCGCCAAGGGGTCGGAAGGGATTGAGCAGCGCGGCACCGCGCCCGAGCGCCGCACTCTCTATGATGAGGTGACCGCCAAGATCATCCACGAGCTGGAGGGCGGGCGGTTTCCTTGGGTGCAGCCTTGGGCAAAGGCGGGGGAAGGAGCAAACGGCGCGATTGCGCCCGGCCTGCCGCGCAATGCGCTCTCGGCCCGGCCCTATTCGGGCGTCAACATTCTGATCCTGTGGAGCGCTGTGATCGAGCAGGGCTTTGCCTCGCAATGCTGGCTTACCTTCCGGCAGGCGCTTGAAGCAGGTGGGTCGGTGCGCAAGGGTGAGCGCGGGACCAGTATCGTCTATGCCGACCGGTTCGTGCCCAAGACGGAGGCGGCGCGGGCGGCGCAGGATGGCGATGATGCCAAGGCCATGCCGTTCCTGAAGCGCTTTACTGTCTTCAATGTCGCGCAATGCGACGGGCTGCGGCCCGGTCTGGCTTCGGACCCTGAGCCACTTGGCGAACGAGAGATCGTGCCGATTGCCGAGCAGCTGATAAATGCAAGCGGCGCAGATTTCCGGATCGGTGGTGACAAGGCCTATTATGTTCCGAGCCATGATTACATCGCCGTGCCGCCGCAGACCGCCTTCTATGATCAGGTCAATTTTTACAGGACGGCGCTGCATGAGCTGACCATTGGAGCGGCCATAGATCCCGGCTTGCGCGGGATTTTACTGGCAGCTCCGGATCATCGGGCTACGCGCGCGAGGAACTGACAGCGGAGATGGGCAGCGCCTTTCTCTGCGCTGCGCTCGGGATCGTGCCGACCGTCCGCCATTCCGATTATATCGGGTCATGGCTCGACGTGTTGCGCGCCGACAATCGCGCGATCTTCCGCGCGGCCAGCGCTGCCAGCAAGGCGGCTGACTATCTGCTCGGCTTTCAGCCCGAGGCCAAGGGCGATGCGCTGGACCAGTGCGCAACGCCGCAAATGGGAGGGCAGCGCGCAGACATGCGCCTGCGGTCAGCGGCATGATGCTCCTGACACCCGACCTGCGTTACGGGTTGCGCGCCAACGCGATCCTTGGCGAAGTCGCGCGGGAGAAGGGCCTCCCCTTCGATCCGCGTCCGCTGGTCAAATTCTTCTCCCCCGTTGGGGCAGCAACATGGCTTGCAACCGAACTGGACCGGGACGGCGACACGCTTTTCGGCCTTGCTGATCTGGGCTTCGGAAGCCCGGAACTTGGCAGTTTCTCCCTGCGTGAAATTAGCGCAGTGCGGCTGTCTTTCGGCCTCGGCATCGAGCGCGATCTGACTTTCACGACGATCCATCCCCTGTCCGACTGGGTCACATGGTCGCGCCGATGCGGCTCGATCCTGTGGGCCGAGACGCTCTCACGCCGCGCGGCGCAGATGATCACGCTGGACCCAGATATTGGGCCGGACCCCGACATCCCCAAGTGAGGCTTGGTGCCTCACGAGATACGCGCGGCGTCGGAGAGAGTCACGTGCCTCTCGACGACGCCGCAATAAGCCGGTTCCAGACCGATTCACCACAAAAAGACCTGAAACCGGCACTCTTGAACGGAGTACACACATGAGACTCGATTTTATTCCGCTCGACAAGATTGTCGTGAGCAAAACCAATATGCGCCACGGTGGGCGTGCGCCGGACGTCAGTGATATCCTGCCGACCATCCGCAAGCGCGGCGTCCTCCAGTCCGTGCTGGTCCGTCCGCAATCCGGCCCCGATCCGGTTGACGGCGACGCGCCGCTGATCTTCGAGATCATCGCCGGTCGTCGCCGCTTCACCGCCGCCACCTTTGTCGCGCAGGAGCGACGGGCAGCGGGCGACGGGCAGCATATTCCTGACGAAAGTCTGGACATGCTGCCCTGCGCAATCCTCGACGCGGGCGACGATGCCGCCGCTATCGAGGCGTCGATGATCGAGAATATGGCGCGGCTCGATGCTGATGAAGTCACGCAGTGGGAAAGCTTTATCCGGCTTGTTAAGCAGGGACAAGATGTCGCTGAAATCGCTGCGACATTCGGTCTTCCCGATCTTGCCGTCCGGCGCATCCTCGCGCTCGGAAATCTCCTGCCGCGCATCCGGACCCTGTACCGGAGCGAGGAGATTGATCGCGCCACCGTCCGGCATCTGACCCTTGCCAGCAAGGCCCAGCAAAAGGCGTGGCTGGCGCTTTGCGACGATCCGGACGCTTATTGCCCGGTCGGCCATCAATTAAGATCATGGCTGTTCGGTGGGCAGTCGATCCCGGTCCGCCATGCCCTGTTCGACATCGAAGCCTATGACGGCCTGATCGTATTCGATCTGTTTGGCGAGGATGGCTATTTCGCGGACCCTGACGCCTTCTGGGCCTCGCAGAATGTGGCTATTGAAGACAGACGCGCCGCCTATCTGGAGGCGGGCTGGTCCGAGGTGATCATCGTCCCAGCGTCCGAGCATTTCGCGACATGGGAGCATGAGAAGGCCGCAAAGCGGAAGGGCGGGCGCGTCTATGCCGATGTCCGCGCCAATGGAGAGGTGACCTTCCATGAGGGCTATATCAGCCGCAAGGAAGCGTTGCGGGCCGAGCGTCTTGCCAACGGGGAAACCGGAAATGGCGGCGGCAAGATCGCCCGTCCCGAGGTCAGCGGGCCGCTCCAGACCTATATCGACCTGCATCGTCATGCCGCCGTGCGCGCCGGTCTTGTCCAGCATTCCGGGGTGGCGCTACGGTTGATGGTGGCGCATGCGATCATCGGTTCGCCGCTCTGGACCGTGCGCCGCGAGCCGCAATCAAGCCGCAACGATGCCACCACCGAAAGCCTCGAAAATTGCCGCGCAGAAGCTGTCTTCGACGAGCGCCGCCGCGCGGTGCTGGCTGTGCTCGATATGCCATCCGACCAGCCGCACCTGATCGGCAATTGGTGCGGCTTCGGCAATGGCGACGAGCATGATCTGAGCCAGCTTTTCCTGAAACTGCTCGAACTGCCCGACACGATCATCCTCGAGATCATCACCGTGCTGATGGGCGAGACGCTGGCCGCAGGCAGCGCCATGATCGAGGCTGTCGGCCTCCATATCAGCACGGACATGGCCAACTGGTGGTCGGCGGATGACGCATTTTTTGCTCATAACCGCGACCGGGAAATCCTTGGCCATATGGTCGCGGAAGTTGCGGGCGAGACAGTCGCAGCCGCCAATAGAGCTGAGAAGACGAAGGTCTTGAAAGCCATCATCACCGATCACCTGACCGGCGGTAATGGGCGGGATCGGCAGGACCGCTGGGTGCCGCGCTGGATGCGTTTCGCGCCTTCCGCCTATACGTCAAGGGGCGGTGTTGGCACGGTGACCGCGTTCTCCCGGATCATGAAGGGCGAGGAACCAGGCGTTTTGCCGGGCCTTGCGGAGACTCTGGACGACATGTCGGAAGATGACGAGGATCGCCTGTCGCGCGCGGCCTGAATAAGGGAAGCGGCGCATGCGCCGCCCTCTTTTAGGTGTCCGAAAAATCTGGGCGCGCGCCGCCACCTGACGGTGGGAGGCGCGCGCCCATCGCTTGCATTCTCGCATTGTAGATTGATCCAAAATGGCGCAATATGTGCGTGGGGACCAGGGAAGTGGCAATGACCATATTGCTGGATGTCGGACGATTCGTGATGCGGCTCGCACCCCGTCCGATATGTGATGAATGCCTCGCTGACCGTCTTTCCCTGAGCTGCCAGATTGCCAATCGCAAGACGCGCGAACTCGCCGGCAGGCATGGATTTGAACGCAGGAAAGACGTCTGCAGCCTGTGTAACGCGACGAAAATCGTGATCTATCATCGCTAATGCCAGGGCGTAGCCGATTTATCTAGCCAGCGACAATGACCGATAAGTCAGGCGATCCACCCTGGGCTTCGCAGTCGGTCACGGGCGTCAGCTTCAGGCTAATGATCTTCAGATCCCTGCGCTTTCCCACCCGTGCGCTAAAATCCCAGCAGCGCACCACATGGCCCGCCTGCCGCCAGTCACTGACCATGCAATAGGCCTCGACACGCAGATCCCGTGACCCCTCAACATGGTCGATATACATATTGTTGAGGTAATGCCGCCAAGCGCCGCCGCCCTGCGCTCGCACCATTTCGGGGATTTTCATGATTTCTTCGCGCCCGGAAAAGCACCCAAGGCGCGGCGCGTCAATATACCCTTCCAGGGCGAAAAGCCTGACCCAGGTCTCCACTTTATTGTGATCGAGCGCATGGCAGAAGCGGCTGAGCAAATCCTGCACTTCGAGGCGCGTCTGGAGATCGATCGCGGAGAAATGGCTCACATCATGCTTCCTTTGGTGACTGGGCGGTTGGCAGCAAAGCTGGTGTCGCAAGCAGTGTTCGGCGCGATGATCTCATGACTGTCCTTGTCGCGGCAAGGCCTTTATTAAAAGGCGTCAGTCCAGAAACGGGCATGCATCCCGGCCGATCAATGGCACCAATCGGGCTTGGGCCGACGGCGCGGCCATGGCCGGGCGATGCCGTTCGCGATGAGCGCCTTGCCCAAATCCCGACCGCGCCAAGTCACATTGGCCACAGTGCGTTTCCAGCTTTTACCCCGGCGGGTGAAGCTGATGGTCTGGCCGGTGAGCAATGCTCTGGCCCGTTTTGATGCGGCTTTCCCCAGCGCCAGTTCGGCAGTACATTTGGCCTGATCGCGCCGGGATTCCGGCGCATCGATATCCGCAATCCTGATCCGTTCGCCGCTGGTCAGCCGGAAGGTATCGCCGTCTGTGACGCTGGCGATCCGGCCGGAAATGACGGGCGAGGGCATTGCCTGAGCGCGCATCTGTGGCAAGATCACCAACCCTAGGCACACTGCCTTATGCAGGATCGGACGAGATGGACGGCGCATCCTGCGTCGCTAGCGCTGGATGGAAGCGCTGTCGATAGCGGCGCGATATGCGTGCGCTGGCCTGTCATCCGGCCGGATGTGGCTTTCCGGTCTGGCGGGTACATCTCCTGCCGTTGGCCTGCGCCGACATTCTCGCTCGGGCTCATGCGTTGACCTGGACGCGGCTTCGTCCCCGATGAAACCATCGCTCCCGCCCTTATTTCCCCGCCCGCTGATGCGGGCTCCTCGCGGCCGCTACGCTCTCAAATAAGGGCTTCGCTCCGGTCCTCCGCTTGGCGCTCCGGCCAAAGGTTCACGGGTCCGCCCCGCGCGTCCGGACGGTCCGCATCGCCGAGGCGGAATGGTCCGGCTGGCGACTAAAGAAGGAGACGTAAAATGCCCGCAATTGGATATGTCACCAAGACCGACACCGGCTTCAAGGGTCAGCTCAAGACGATCTCGGTGCGCGCCGATATCGAGATCATTCCCAACCGCGCCAAGGCCAGCGATACCCAGCCCGACTATCGGGTTCTCGCCAATGGCAGCGAGGTCGGGGCCGGCTGGATCAAGACCGGTGAACGCTCCGGCAAAGACTATGTGTCGCTGAGTTTCGCCGCCCCGGAGTTCGGCCCGCGTGCCCTCTTCGCGAACCTTGGCCGTGCCGCCGGACAGGATGACGAGGATACGTTCGCGATTATCTGGAACCCGGCCGACTGACGGGTCCGACAACCCCCGCGCCGCCCGGCGCGGGGGTTGTCGTGTCTCGATTTTCTCCAAAAGCCGGGGGTGGCTCGAAAACAGGACCACGCATTTTCGAGCCTCTGCACAGCCATGCATAGCCGCCACCAGACATGCACCGGACGGCACAGACGCGAACCGGACTGGAGGCATATCATGGAAGATGAGATTAACCGGGCGCAGGGCGCCCGGCGCGGCAGTCCTTATCTCACGCAAAAGCAGGCGGCTGCTTATCTTGGCCTGTCCCTCCGCTATCTGCAGGTCTTGCGTTCGAAAGGGAAAGGGCCGGTCTATAGGCATCACAGCACAAGCATTCTCTATCATATTGACGATCTTCAGGCATGGTCGAGTGCGCGCGCGAAGGGCCGAAAGGCGTGAGCCGCCGGGTGACCCGCAACGGCGAACTGCCGCTCTTTCGCTGGGCGGAAAGTCTGCGCCGAGAGCATGCAAAGCGTCGGCGATTGGGCCGATGGCTGATAGTCGGTAGCTTCGCTTTCGGCTGTATCTTGCCTACAATTCTCTTACCGCCCAAACCCCTATTCGTATGGAATGCGAGTCCCAGCGCGCCACCCGGGCTATACGTCGTCTTGTCTGAATCGAACCCCGGCAAGGGCGACATGGCGATCGCCAGACTGCCCGAACCTTACAGAACGATGGCCGCAAATCGGCATTATCTGCCGCGCAATGTGCCGCTGGTAAAATGGGTAGCCGGCGCACAAGGTGATCTGGTCTGCGCGTACGGCCCCATTGTCACCGTCAACTGGATGATGGCCGTTGCGCGTCGTTCGGTAGACCCGCATGGTCGCCCGCTGCCGCAATGGGAAGGGTGCAGGACGGTAGGTAAAGGCGCGCTGTTTCTGCTCAGTCCCGATGCGCCAGATGCCTTTGATGGCCGCTATTTCGGGATCATTCCGCGCGAGAATGTTGTGGGCGAAGCGCGACTATTATGGCCGCGCTGAGATCTATCGGGGTGGTGGGTCTCGCGCTGTTTGCAGCTCCTGCCGCGCATGGTGAAGTGGTGTCGCACTGGCAGCCCTATATCACCCAGGCGTCCGCCCGGTTTGGCATTCCCGAGACATGGATCGCCCGCGTCATGCGCGCGGAAACTGGCGGCTATACCATGTTAAACGGCCGTCCGATCCGCAGCAGGGCAGGGGCCATGGGACTGATGCAGCTGATGCCCGGCACTTGGGAAGAGATGCGTCGGGACCATCATCTCGGCACCGATCCCGATGATCCGCGCGACAATATCCTAGCAGGCACCGCCTATCTGCGGCAGCTCTACGACCGGTTCGGCTATCCGGGCATGTTCGCCGCCTATAATGCCGGGCCTGCCCGTTATGCCCGCCATTTGTCGACCGGCCGCGCGCTTCCCATGGAAACTGTTGCTTATCTGCGGTCCGTCTCCGGCACGCATCTGGCCGTGAATCAGGTCGCCAAACTGCCACTCCAGACGCTGTTCGCGGTGCGGCATGAGGGCGGTGGCAGCAGCGCGCCCATGCCTGTCGAGCCGCCTGTAGCAGGAGGCATTTTCGCGATCCGCACCGTCGTGCCATGAGGCGAGCGAGGAGGGGCTCGTCTCGGATCTGCCGAGCATGACGGGCGTCGCAGCGGCCGTCAAGGATGCGCGGTTCCCCCAATTTGCTGCGCAAATCGGCTCCCCCACGCCCCGCTTCGCGGCGCCTGCGGCGTCCCTGACTGCCGCCCCGCCACCCGTCTTCATGAGAGGGTCCTCAAGCGGAGGACGGTAAGGCCAAGGAGATAAATCATGACCATGTTTGCACCCATTGAGGCAACCACCGATCGGGTGATGTCGGCGCTGATCAGCGGGCTTGAACAGGAGTTTGGTGCGCATGCCGGCACGGCACTGGCGGACCGGTTCCTGAGTGCGGAAGACACCGACTTCCACTGGGACGCGCGGATCGAGGAGCGCTGGCTCGGTGCCTATGAAGCGAGCGATGACAGCGAGATCGAGCTTGATCGGGTCGCAATCATCGGACGGCTCTATGGGGCGTGGTTCGTCGCATCCGTCATCGTGGATGGCGAGGGCGAGGCGCATGGTCTGACGGCCAAGCGCCGTTTTGAAAGCCGGCGGATGGCGCGAAAGGCGTATCACGATGGGCACTGATCTGCGTGTCATCAATGCGGAAGGGCGGCGTCGGTCTGGCGTCGCTCTTCTTTCTTTTAACAGGGTTTTGTCGGGATGTGGGGGCAAGGGGCGATTGCAAGATAAAAGCAAAGCCTCCCAAGGCATGCCAATCGATTGTCTGCACATCCTTTTTTGTGGAGGCATGGGTCCGGCGGGTGGAGGCATGCTGTCTGGAAATGGCGGAAATCGGCCATTTATTGTCCTGCTTTTGGAGGCATTCACCAATCGCCATTATTTACGGTGCTCGCGCCATGCATGACGAGGTTTTCACCCCGCGTCTTGGCCGGATGAAGACGCAGGGGTCACGGCGCGGCCGGAAATATCTGGGACAGGTAATTGCCGCGGCAGCCCGCGCGGGCGCCAAGCCGGGCAAGCGTGGCAGCTTTGACGGGAGCAGGATGGGTCGCGGCGCAAGCATGGGAAGGGTACTGGGCAGCCGCTATGGCGCCGCGCAGCAAACACGTCGTGCAATGGTCAAAGTGCGGCTGGTAAAGTTGGGCGCAAAGGGCCTGTCCGCAGCCACCGCGCATATGCGCTATATTCAGCGCGACGGGGTCACGCGGGACGGTGAACCGGGCGCATTATATTCGGCAGATCAGGATCGCGCCGATGGCAAAGATTTCCTAGAACGCGCGGCCGGCGACCGGCACCAGTTCCGCTTCATTGTTTCAGCCGAAGATGGCTCGGAATATACCGACCTCAAGCCCTTCATCCGGCGGCTCATGACACAGGCTGAGATGGATCTTGGTACGCGGCTCGACTGGGTAGCCGTCGATCATTTCAATACTGGCCATCCGCACACACACGTCATGCTCCGCGGCAAGGATGATGTGGGCCAGGATCTGGTCATCGCGCGCGAGTATTTCTCCAAGGGTCTGCGGGGACGCGCGGGCGAGATCGTCACGCTGGATCTTGGACCACGCACCCAATTGGAGATCGAGGAGCGCCTGCGGCACGACGTCAAGCAGGAGCGGCTCACATCGATTGACCGGCAGTTGATCAAGACCATGGACGCCAACCGCATGGTTGGCGCATCCGCGCGCGATGCCTTCCAGCAGTCACTGCGCGCAGGGCGACTGCAGAAGCTGGAGGAGATGGGGCTGGCCATTCCTGTCGGTGCCAGCCGTTGGCAGCTTGCCGAGGGCGTCGAAGACATATTGCGGCGTGCTGGGGAGCGGAGCGACATCGTCCGGACGATGCAGCGGGAAATCAGTGCTCGGAATCTGGAGAGGCCAGGTGTGGATCAGCTGGTCCATGACGGCGCGTCCGATACGACCACCACCGTTACTGGCCGGGTCATTATGCGGGGGCTTTCGGACGAACTCCACGACCGGCAATTCCTGCTGGTCGATGGCATGGACGGCCGGGTCCATTATATCGCGATAGGCAAGGGCGACCTGACCGAACCGACCCCCGAAGGATCGGTCATCAAATTGATGCCCAACATTGCGCAAGTGCGTGATGTCGACCGCAAGATCGCCGAAGTCGCTGCCGCACATGGCGGGCGCTATTCGGTTGACCTGCATTTGCGTCATGATCCTTCGGCGAGCGAGCGCTTTGCCGAGGCCCATGTTCGTCGGCTTGAAGCGATGCGTCGCGTATCTGGGCTGGTGGAGCGCGAGCCAGACGGCAGCTGGGAGATTGCGGGGGATCATTTGGCGCGCGCTCAGACTTATGAGCAGCGGCTGGTGCGGGATCGTCCAGTCGATGTTGAAGTACTCTCTTCGCTATCACTTGATAGAATGGCCAGGATGGACGCCGCCACCTGGATTGATCGTGAGCTGACTTCCGGTGGCGAACCGGCGCGGGATGCGGGTTTTGGGCGAGAGGTCCGCACGGCTCTGGCAGCGCGCCGACAGTGGCTCGTTGACCAGGGTCTGGCCGACGAGGAAAATGGCCATGTCCGGTACCGCGCTAACCTTATCGCCACACTTGCGCGGCGGGAGCTTCTGCGGGTTGCTACGGGTCTCTCGGAAGACCTTGGCCTAACGTTCCGGGAACCAAGGTCAGGCGAGCGGATCGAAGGCATAATGCGGCAGCGGGTGGACCTGCAAAGCGGACGTTATGTCCTGATCGAGAAGAGCCGGGAATTTACGCTTGTTCCCTGGCGACCCACGCTTGAGCGGCAGATCGGTCGATCAGTCTCGGGGTTGATGCGCGGGGACGGTATAAGCTGGACGTTTGGACGTGGGAGGGATGGGCCTTCTATCACATGAGCGGGAAGTCCGGTGGGCAATGCCTGATGCGCTACCCACCGGAGCAATATAAATTAGCCGTTGAGCTGGTCCTTGAGCGCCTTTGCCGGCGTCAAAGCCAACTTCTTCGAAGCTGCGATCTGTATTGTCTCGCCAGTCGACGGATTACGGCCTTCGCGCGCCGGAGAATCCTTCACCTTGAACTTGCCGAAGCCGGCGAGCGCGATCTCATCGCCAGCAGCAGCGGCATCAGCGATCGACACGAACAGTCCGTCGACGATCTTGCGGGCTTCCGCCTTGGTCAGGCCATGGTCCGCTGCGACCTTTTCGGCGATTTCGCTATTGTTCATTGCTCTTCCTCACATAATTAATGGCGGGACCGCTTAGCGGTAGTCAGCACGCGAGGCAAATTCGGGTAAACGCATGCGTCCGCTGCATACCAACCTTCATTGCAGTAACGCGTTCGAATCCGGCCAAGGCGCCGTAACTGCCGATGGCGCACTTTGAGACGTTTGCAGCCGCGACTGAGCGAGCTAAGGTCCGGTAGTTCAGGACCTGCCCCGTCTATCCTGAAGGCCGCCATCGTTGGAGAACGTAAGAGTATCCGGGTTTTGAAAGAAGGCGGCATTTCAGCGGCTCCATCCGCAAGCTTCACTGCACTCAAAAGCAGAGGGTCATTAGCAGTTAATGCACGCTTGGACATATCAGGAACGAATGCTATCATGATAGGTGTGAAAACCCAGTTCCAGACGCGTGAGCGCGAAGATGCCGGGAGCCGCGCTGCTGCCCAGCCACCCATCAAGCAGTTCAGCTATACTGACCGGCTGAGCCTGAATCTCGCGCCTGTCCGCTTTTCGAGCGAGGAGTTCGAAGCTGGCCGAACCATTTACAAGGATGAGGAGCAATATCGTGAGCTGCGCGAGGCGCGTCAAGCGACCCATGCATTCCGGTATGACGCGCGGGATTCGGCGATCTATGACATCCCAATGGCGGACGGCGCCGCGCCACTCGGCACTCCCGTCAAGATCAAGACGTATGATCATCTCGCGCTCCTTGGGAAGGCCGTCAATCACGCGCTGCTCGACTGGCTGGCGCCCCGCCGGACGATCCTGAGGCGCTCGCGCCCGCTCCAGTGTTGGGGCAATCGCAAGGCCTCCTTGCTTTCTGCGGCGGTCCGCGACCAAGGCCTGGCGGAGACCAAGGGTCTCGATGTCCTTGTCCGTCACAGTTTCGACCTGCGCGTGCTCGGCGCGCCGCATCACGGTGCCGAGCCATATCTGGCGCTGATGCTCGATGTCAGCACATCCAACGAGCTCGATATCCCAGTGGGCGAATTGCTGCGCGAGCGGTTCGATCCCATCGGCCGGTATGTCTGCGTCCGCGCCGATAGCGGTCAGAACAATGTACTGGCGCGGTTGGAAACGCTCGGCAGGGTCGTGGGCGTCGACGGCGGCAAGCTGCAACTTAACGATTTCACCGGCGAAGAGTTCGTGGACGCCGACAGCGTTACGCTAGAGCCGCGGCTGGAGAATCTCGATGCGCTGATCCGTCATTTCTATCCGCGTGATGCGCCGAAGATCCTGGAGGGTTTGCGCGAGCGGCGTGCGCCTTTCTCGACCGCGAACGACAAGCTGGCGAAAATCCGCGAGGTCCATGGCGGCGTCGCTGGCTATCTTGAGACGATCCGCATCGCCGGCATGGCGATCGAGGTCGGAGCGCTTCTGCAGCGGGGAAGCAACCTCTTCCCGCCGCTCATCTCGACTGATCGGCCCGGATTTTTGTTCGGCGCGCAAGGGCGCGAGACGGGCGCTTATCCGGACTTGGGCGTGAAGCAGCACGGTCCGTACAAATATATGCAGCATGAGCGCAACGAGCCGGTCGTTGCGATCATCTGCGAGTCGCGCTTCCGGGGCCGGATCGACCAGCTCGCCCGGACCCTCAGGGACGGTGTCGCCGAGGATGCGTGGCAGGATGCCACGCGGGGGCGCAACAAGGTCCCCGAAAACCCTTTTCGCGGCGGGCTGATCGGCAAGCTCCGCCTGTCGCGGGTTCAGTTCGAATTCGAGGAAGTCGCTGAGCCGACGCCCGAGGCGTACCGCGAGGCGATCCAGCGGCTGCTTGCCCGGCTCCCCGAAACGCCCGACCTTGCGCTCGTGCAGATCCGTGCCGACTTCAAGCAGCGGCGCAACGACCGCAATCCCTATTTCGCCGCCAAGGCAGCGTTCATGGCGGTCGGTGTTCCCGTGCAGAGCGTACAGGCCGAGACAGCCGACATGCAGCCGTCCAACCTGGCCTATATGGCGAACAATCTCGCGCTCGCCGCCTATGCGAAGCTGGGCGGGTCACCCTTCGTCATATCGACGCGGATGCCGGCAACACACGAGCTGGTCGTGGGGCTGGGCTATACCGAGGTCAGCGAAGGCCGCTTCGGGCCCAAGTCGCGGTTCGTGGGCATCACCACAGTTTTTCAGGGCGATGGCCGCTATCTCGTATGGGGCCAGACCCGCGAGGTCGAGTTCGAGAATTACGCCGATGCGCTGCTCGCCAGTCTCAAGACCACGATCGACACGGTGCGCAAGGAAAACAACTGGCAGCCGCGCGACCGCGTGCGCCTCGTCTTCCATGTCTACAAGCCGCTCAAGCATGTCGAGATCGACGCGATCAAGCAGCTTGTCCAGGAATTGCTGAAGGGCGAGCACGAGGTCGAGTTCGCCTTTCTCGACATTTCTCGCTTCCATGATTTCGCGCTGTTCGACCCGTCGCAGGAAGGCGCTATTTATTATGCCGACAGGCGGCGCCTCCTGAAAGGTGTCGGCGTTCCGCTCCGCGGCATCTGCCTTCAGCTCGACGAGCGGTCCGTGCTCCTGCAACTGACAGGGTCGAAGGAGGTCAAGACGAGCGAACAGGGTTTGCCGCGTCCGCTGCGGCTGACCCTCCATCGCGAGTCCGATTTCCGGGACCTGACCTATCTGGCACGGCAGGTCTACAGCTTCTCTTATCTGTCCTGGCGGAGCTATTTCCCGGCGATCGAGCCTGTCTCGATCACCTATTCGCGCCTTATCGCTAATACGCTGGGGAATCTTCGGTCGGTGCCGAACTGGAACAGCACGTTCCTAACCGCCGGACCGCTGCGTAGCAGGATGTGGTTCCTCTGAACGCGGCCGAGATCCTTGAGGCGAAGCTCGCGGTGCTCCAAGCCGTGGTCTCCGGCTCGCTGCCGCTGGCCTCGGAGACATCGATCGGCTTCGCCCAGGCCATCCTGCCGGATCGTGGGCAGCTCTTTGCAACCGCCCCAGGGTCGGGCGATCTTGATTATGGCGGCATCCCGGCGCTGGCTCATTCGGGATATCTGGCGGCCGGCAGAACGAATTTCGATGGCACCCCTTTCATTCGGGCCGTCGATCGCCTGCGGGGTCGCGCCAAGGCCGGGCGCGACCAACTGAGACCAGATGATCTCGCCCTACTTGGCATCGCGACCGGTATCGCCGCCGCAGGCGATACCGACGGCCTCAGCGCCGAGCGGCGCAAATGGCTCCTCGACATCGCTAACGAGGTTGCGGATCCCAATGCTTGGTCGATCCGGGAGAGGCAGCTGGCTGCCGATCTGCTAGACGGCGCGGGGCGGCTGCGTGCCGATCCGCAAGGCTCTGCCGATACAATGGCGAGCGACCTGGTGCTCCGCGAGTATTGGCCGGGCGCCTTCGCCTCAGTTCCACCGATTTCAGCGGAACGGCGCCAGGATCTGATGGCGGCGTTGCTATCTTCCGCCAATCCGGCACAGGGCGAGCTCGAACGTGCGGCCATCTGGTTAGCGGCGCTCGACCTGCTGGTCAGGCGGATGTCCACGGAGTTGGTGCCCGACTATAGCAGCTTGGTGGCGATGCTGGAGGCAACGCAATCCGCCTTCCGGCGATGGGTTTGGGATGAGAAGCCTAATCGCAGCGGCATTGGACCGGCGCGCTGGCTAATAGACTCGGAGGCACATGTTCAGGCGTTTCTCTGGGCTGTGCTCGAGCCGCGCTTCGGCGAGCATCTGGTTGATGAGCAATATCTCCCTGGCTTCGGGCAGAAGCAGCCCCGGTTCGATTTCGGCATTCGCGGCCTCAAGACCATCGTCGAGGTGAAGATTGCACGCAGCTCCGGCGATTTCTCCCGCATCGAGGAGGAAGTTGCCGGCGATCTAGGGCTCTATTTCACCGACATCCGGAATTGGGATCGCATGGTCGTTTACATCTATGACGATAGCAACGTGCCTCATGCCGAGCGCTACGATACGCTGCGATCTGCGCTCGTGGCGCGTGATCAAAGGATCAGAGAGATCGTCTTCGTCCAGCGACCCGGCATGATCCCACCGCGCAACCGCCGAGGTCCTTGGTCGCCGGACGGCGCCGCCGCAGCATAGCTTTCGTCCAGCTAAGCACGACGCGATTAGGAACAGCAATCAAAGAGTCGCATGACGGCTATGTCGGCGACAGCGGACCCGCCCGTTAGCGCGCTCAAATTTCAGATTCCCCATTACGCTGTTTGCAACCCGATGGACCGCACCCGGCCTACATACTGTCTGGCGGTAATGCGCCTTAGAGGCGGTCGCCCGGTCTACTAGGGCGTGGTGACGATTTAACTATCGCAGCCATATAGCGATTGCGGCGAGTTTAACGAAGCCCATGAAGTTGACGAGGAGCTTGTCGTATCGGGTTGCTACGCGGCGGAATTGCTTGAGTTT
>Ga0207641_10001525_pt1 | contig 22678 bp, 17 predicted proteins | sample KBSSwiS62_FD_184306 | JGI IMG/M metagenome (GOLD analysis project Ga0207641, IMG submission 184306) | Switchgrass rhizosphere microbial communities from Kellogg Biological Station, Michigan, USA - KBS Switchgrass S6-2 (SPAdes) (version 2) | ecosystem: Host-associated > Plants > Roots >... | reverse complement strand
TGGGCGGTGACGGTTTTCTTGCGGTTCAATTTGGAAATGAATCCCGGCAGCACCAGCGCCGCAAAGACGAAGAACGCCGTGATGAGCTTGAGATCGTTGGGATTCAGCCCCCAACGCAGCGCTATCGCGACCAGCAACCGGAAAAGCACCGAGCCCATGACCGCTCCCATGATCGTCAGCCCCAGCGTGCGCGAGCCGGTGAGCGCTTCCCCGATGATCACGCTCGCCAGGCCCCATACGATCATGCCGATCCCCATCTGCGCGTCCGCGAAACCCTGGTACTGCGCCAGCAGCGATCCCGACAGCGCCACCAGCCCGTTCGAAAGCGCCAGCCCCATGATGATATACCCATCCACATTGCCCCCGAGCGCGCGGATCATCTGCGCATTGTCACCCGTCGCCCGCATCGCCGTCCCGATGTTCGTGCGAAAAAACAGATAGAGCGCGAAGCCCACCATCGCCGCGGCCGCACCCGCGAAGACCAGCAGCGCCGCATCGGCCGAAGCCACGGTCCAGCCAAAGACATTCACCGTTTGCGCCCCGAGCAGTCGCGTGCCCACTTCCTCCGCATGACTATTCAAGGTCGCGGCCTGCATCAGCGGAATGTTGCTCCGTCCCATCACATGCAAATTCACCGAATACAGCGCCGTCATCACCAAAATGCCCGCCAGAAGCGCATTGATCTTGAACTTGGTGTGAATGATCCCCGTCGTCGCACCTGCCATCGCTCCCCCGACCGCGCCCGCCGCTGTCGCTAAAAACGGATTCACATTGTGAATCAACAGCACCGCGCTGATGGAAGCCCCCAGCGTGATCGATCCATCCGTCGTAATGTCCGGAATCTCAAAAATTCGAAACGAAATAAAGACCCCCATCGCCAGCAGCGACAGAATCAGCCCAATCGTCAATGCGCCCAGAAGAAGTGTCATGGTTGAGAAAAGAGGTTGATCATGGCCTTCATGTCAGCACCGGCGCGATCCAAAGCGCCCCGCGCAAAAATTCACTCTCACCCGCGCCGCTGAATTCGCGCGAGTCGTTCAAAAGATGCAGCACTCCCTGCGCGGCCCGCCCGTCAAAAAGCGCGGCGAGCGTCGTCTTGTAATCGATGGCCCCCTTCTGCAACGGCCGGTACGAAAAACAAGCCGCATGAAAATGCCCCGGCAACCCCGGGGCGAGGGGACGCAACAGCGGCTGCAAGGGCGAACCCTCCCGCGCCACCACCCCCACCACCAGCGAAGTCGAATCCCGGAACGCCCGCTCGCTCGTGAACGAAAGCCAGTCCCGGATTTGCGGAAAACCAAAATTGTTAGCGACCGCGCTGGCCGGCGATTTCTGCAAGCTCGCTCCCACCAACCCCGCCGTTTCCGTCACGCCTACCACGACCGCCGCCGATGTCCCCGCGATCTCCAGCGCCGTCGCCGCGAGCTCAGTCAGTCCCACCGTGCGTGCCTCGTCTGTCGCTTGGAACCGCGCCAGTGTCGGAAAATCCCCGCGTCCCACAAGACCCAGCAGTAGATGTCCCTCCGGCACCAGCGTCCCTTCGCTCACCAAAAAATCGGGCCGCGCTGAATCATCCGCCGGTTGAAAGACCGATACCCCGCCCGCCGCCAAAAATTCCCCGAAACGCGGCGCACACTCCGCCGCATTCGCTCCCAGTGCGCCGACCCCAATCGCCACCGTCCCCTGGTCAAAGCGAATCACCTCGCGTGTCGTCGTCGCATCGAACCCACCATGCAATAGCGCATCGCTGCCGACGGTCTCTACCCGCATGCCTTTGCCGGGCAGCGAAAACAACTCGTACCCCGCTCTCGCCGAAGTCAACGCACGTCCGCGACTCGGTTCCTCAGTCGCATTGCCGATCGCGGAGCCGCCCTCCAACAGCGCCTCCATCCCCGCCATTCCCAGCACCGTCCGCACCAGCGTCGACGGATTCACAATCCCAAACGAGCCCTTGATCCCCAGCAGTTGTTTGTAAACCGTCAACACGACGCGCAGCCCCGCCGAGCTGATATAATCCACCCGTTCCATGTCGAGCCGGATCCGGTGTTCGCCCTCGCGCACCGCCTGCGTCAGCGCGGCCTCCACGGTGTCGCACCAGCTCGTGTCGAGCCGCCCCTTCAGCCGGATCACCAGCCCGTCTGCTGATTTTTCGCGCGTGATTTCCATGGCTAGTTGCTCACCTTCGTCGCTTGTTTCAAAAGCCCGTCCGGAATCTCCATCCCCACCGCCGCTGCGTTCGCGGGACTCACCGTCAGGTTGCACTTCGGTGGCAATGTGAATGGAATGTCCTTCGTCGGCTCGCCCGCCATCACTCGCTCGATCAGGTGCACCGTCGTCACCCCCGCGTCGTGATAGTCCCGGCCCAGCGACACCGCCGCGCCCATCGGCACCGTCGTGCTGTTCAGGCTGAAGAGAGGCTTCTTCGTCTGCCGCGCCGCCTTCGTCAGTGCCGTGAATCCCGCCGAGGAAAGATTATCAGAGATCTGCACAATCGCGTCGATCGGCCGCGCCGCCAGCGACATCGCCGCATCCGGAAATTCTCCCGGCGAATTCGCCGCCACTGCATCGAGCGTGAACCCCCGCTTCTTGCAGAGCGCCTCCAGCGCGTCCTTCAAGTCCACTGAGTTCGTCTCTGCCGGGCAAAACAGTGTCCCGATATGCTTGAAGCGCGGATAATATTTCTCCAGCAAATCGATCATGTCTCCGTACGGACTCAGCACCGCCACTCCCGTCACGTTCGGCAGATGGTCCGTGTAACTTTTCCCCGCACCCGCCGCCATCGGATTCGCCACCAGGCTGAACACAATCGGCACGTTGCGCACGCGATGCAGTGCCGTCTGCAACGTCGGCGTAGACAGTGGCACAATCAGGTCCGCTCCGTTCGTCATCGCCGCGTCCAGCATCCCGCCCAGCGCCGACATGTCCCCCTGCGCGCTCTGCGTCTTGAGTTCGTAATCGGTCCCCTCCTTCAACGCGCTGTGCTGCCAGCCCTCCGCCATCCCCGCCAACGTCTCCTCCGACGGCGCCGTCTCGTTGTAATTCACGATCGCGATCTTCCATTTCTTGTGCGGGGCCGCCGCGCGCACCGGAGCCGCAATGCTCTTGCTCTCGTGCCCCGTCTCGTCGATCACCAGTTGCGCCTTCTCCTTGATCGCGTCCGGCACCGACCACCCGCCCGGCAGTCGCGCCAGGGCCTGCAAATTCACCGTCAGAATCTCCGGCATCACATTCTCAATCGGCACACTCGCCGGATCCCGCCCGTTCAAAATATCCCCCGCCAGCACACCTGCCAGCCGTCCCACCTCGCGATAATCCGCGCCCAGGTCAAAGAGTGCGCCCCGCTTCACGTTCGGCGGAATCACCGTGAACACCGGGATCCCCGCCTTGTTCCCCGCCGCGATGACCGAATCAATCGCCGTCATCACCGTCACGTCGCCGCCCACCCAGAGTGCTTCCGCCCCGCGCGCCGTCAGCGAAGCCGCCGCCTCGCCCACCCCCGCCGAATTCTCCACCGTCGCCTCCAGCAGCTTGATCCCCAGCTCATCGCAGACCTTCCGCGCCAGCTTTACCTGCGCCTCGGAATTCGCCTCGCCCGCGTTCCACACCACGCCCACCGTCTTCAAGTTCGGATTCATCGCGCGCGCCATGTCGAAGGCCTGCTTGATCGGTTGCATTGTCCCGTAGCCCGCCAGCCACGCCGGGTGCTCCAGAGGATTGTCCGCGCTCACGCCCACGCCCGCCGCCACCGGGTCCGTCACCAGCGCGAAAACATGTTTCTTCTGCGTCGTCCGGTTCGCATTCGCCACCGCCTGTAGCGACGGCGTGCTGATCGTCAGCAGGAGATCGTAACTTCCATTCGCCATCTCGCGCCCGATCGTCTGCGCCGTCGGCATGTCCCCCTCGGCATTGAACGTCTTCACGCGCAGGTTCTTCCCCGTCACCCAGCCGCGCTCCTCAAGCCCCGCCAGCATTCCCTCACGCCCCTGGTCCAGGATCGCCTGCGACGCCTGCTGCAACACCGCAACGGAAACCGTCCGCCCCGTCGTCGACGACAACTTCGCCCGCGACCCCAGGTCGGAGAAAAGCAACAGCGCCGAAGCCGCCGCAATCAACCCCAGCCCCAGCCCCAAACGTCGTATAATTTCAAGCATGCCGAGCCGCCAGACTGCACGTCCCACGCGAAGCGATCAAGTGGATTGGGAAGAGCTTTGCCGGATGGTGAAAAAACTGTCGCGCATTGCTAAAACCACCAATGTCTGATTAATTGGCCCTCCAATGAATGCGGGCCCCACCATTCGTGAATTGGCCGCTCTGGCCGGGGTCTCCCGCAGCACCATTTCGCTCGCATTAAGGAATCATCCCAGCATCCCCCCGGCTACCCGGGACCGCATTCACGAGCTGGCTCGCCGCAATGGCTATCACCATAATCCACTCGTCGCCACGCTCATGGCCCAGTTGCGCTTGTCAGGAAAAAGGCGCGCGACCGAAACCCTGGCTTACCTGACCAACTGGGATTCCGAGTGGGGCTGGAAAAAACATCCGAACGAGCCCAATTTCTTCGCAGGCGCCTCTCGTCGGGCCGCGGAACTCGGCTACGAAATCGAACATTTTTGGGCGCTGGAACCGGGGATGACGCAGTCGCGTCTGAGCCGCATTCTCTATGCCCGGGGCATTCGCGGGGTCATCATCGCGCCGCTCCTCCGGGCACGCGGGCACCTGTCGCTCGAATGGAAACATTTCGCCGCCGCCACCATCAGCACAACCGTCTACAAGCCGGACATCCACCGCTGCAGCCATCTCCATTACAACGGCATGGTCACGGCGTTGCGCAGTCTCAAGCATCGCGGTTATTGCCGGATTGGTCTGGCCATCCTCGCCGCCCACGACATGCGGGTCAACCATGGCTGGCAGGCCGCCTTCGTCTTCAATAATTACAATATTCCCGCCTCCCGCCGCATTCCTCCCTACCTGGCGGCGGACTGGAAAAAGGACGGGTTCCGGAAATGGCTGGAAAAATATTCACCGGAAATCGTCCTGAGTAACGCGGACAATCCCTTCTTCCTCCTGCGGGACCTGGGCTATCGTGTCCCGCAGGACATCGGGTACGCCAATCTTGATGTGCAACCCGGCACCCCTTATTCCGGCATCGACCAACTCGCCCACGAAGTCGGAGCCGGCGCCGTCGACCTGGTCGCGATTCAATTGCAAAACAACGAAATGGGCCTGCCCAACCATGCCCGCGCCGTTCACATTCAGGGCGAATGGGTTGATGGCGAAACCACCACGTTGCTCAAGACCGCCAGCCCCTCGATCGTTTCCGCGACCACACGTCGCGCTGTTTCCCGCGCCAAAAGAAAAGCCGGGGCGAGGACGGCGTCCCTGAAAAAATAGTTGTCCGCAAGGTCTTTTCTTCAATTCCCAGAGGAGAAAAACCAATTCGCGGGGATCGGATCAAGTCCGCTTCGCGTGTCGTTACTAGACTGTCTAGTGATAAAGAGATTTTCCAAATCTCCGAAAAGGCAATAGTCGCGACAACGACGAACTGAACGCCTTCGCTGGAACTTTTCCAGTCTTCGCAAAGAAAACATCAGGTAAACGCCTATGAAAAAAAATATCGGACACCTTCCTTCCATCCCCTTCCTCAAGTTGATTTCAACGTTGGCCAGGGTATCGGTTGCCTGCCTCGTCATCGGTGGCGGATTTCCTCTCCACGCCACCATCGTTCCGCCCACGGACAACACCGCCCCGCCCTATCTCGGCAACTATGGCGCGGGGTTGAGTTATGGCGGCATGGTTCATCAGGACGCGATGGCCAAGTGGCTCTACCGGTCGCAGATGTTTATCCACACCGGATGCGGCTATCAAAATTGGTACGCCATTGAAGGGGAATCAGGCGAACTCACCGCCATGTCGAAATGGCTTGCGAACAATCCCGGGGGCACCATCAACTACATGTTGTGCATGCTTCCTGGTTACCAGTACACGCCCCAGGCCGGAACGTCCATGGCTGCCGGCGCCAATGGTGATTACAATGCCCACTTCAGGACTTTGGCCACGACTCTCGTGAGCCGAGGGCTGGCGAACAACATGATCATCCGCATCGGGCACGAGTTCAACGGCAACTGGTATCCCTGGGGGACGCTGACCGCAGCGCAAGCCGCAACCTACAAGACCTACTTCCAGAACATCGTGACCACGATGCGGTCTGTTCCCGGAGCCGAAAACCTGAAATTTGAATGGTGCGGAATCGTCCACGTTATTCCCTACACAGGTTTCACCCTCAACGACGCGTACCCGGGCGACGCCTACGTCGATTACATCGGTGCCGATATTTATGACGCCGACGGTGCCGCCAATGTGTATCCCTACGGGCCCGGCTACACCGATGCGCAACGGCAAGCAAACGCTTGGTATTACCTCGTCACCCTCGCACCGACCGGTCTCAATAGTTGGTGCGCCTTTGCCGCCGCTCACGGCAAGCCCTTCACCATTCCCGAATGGGGCGTGGCGAGCATCACCAATGGTAGTGGTGGAAACGATAATCCTTATTTCATCCAGCAGATGTACAACTTTATTCAGAACCCGGCGAACAACGTCTATTACAGCAACTATTTCGACACCAATCCGGGCGACGGGCATCATCAACTGACCCAGCTTCCCGGCGGGTCCCCGACGGAATTCCCCAATGCCGCCGCGATGTTCAAGAAACTGTTCGGCATCGCCCCGCTGCCTTTGGACGCCGATATCGGCACCGTCGGAGTGGCGGGAAGTGGCGGGGTCATTTCCGTCGCCGGGGCGGGAGCTGGCTTTGTCGCCGGCGGAACGTCGGATAGTTTCCACTTCACCTCCGAGGCCATCACGGGAGATTACGACCTGTGCGTCGAAATCCCCTCCATCACCGGCACCTCGACGGCGCAAAGCGGCATCATGCTTCGCCAGGGAACCACGGCAAATGCTCCCTACGGCGCGCTTTTTGTCTCCAACGGAAATTGCATTTTCCAAAGCCGGGTGACCACCGGCGGCATCGCGGTGCAGGAGGCATCGGTCGGGCCGGTCACCCTGCCCATCTGGTTGAAACTGGTCCGGCAGGGCAACGGTGTTACGGGTTATAAATCCCAGGACGGGCTGAACTGGAGTTTCGTGGGAGCCCAGACGATACCGATGACCGCCGCCGCCAATCTGGGCGTCGCCGTCTCCAGCGGCAACACCACGGCGTTGAACACCACGGCCATCGATCAAGTCGACAAAGAGTCCATCGAAACCACGCTCACCGGCTCAATCACGAATGCCGTGGTCTTGGACAACATCGCCGCCACCGGCGTGACCAAGTTGGGAACTTGGACTTCAACTACCACATCGCCCGATTTCCAGGGCACCGATTATCTCAGCGATGGGAATCTGAACAAGGGAACGTGTACTGTCGCCTTTGCGCCCACGCTGGCCACGGCGGGACGCTACGGCGTCTACGCCCGCTGGCCCACGAGTTACAAACGCGCCAATAACACCCCGCTCACCGTTGCTTCTCCCAGCGGCACCACAACGCTGCAGGTGAATCAGGAACTGGGCTCCTATTTGTGGAATTACCTTGGGACCTACACCTTCGCCGCCGGGGCGACGGGAAGCACCACGGTCAGCAATACCGGCACCACCGCCGAGGTCGTGGCGGACGCCGTGATGTACGTGCCCATTCCCCCGACGATCCTTCCCCTCTACACCTTGTTTAAGGATCCGTTCAACAACATGGCTTTCACGGCCCAGTACGGCACGATCGCAGGTTCGGTTGTCGGCACCGACGCCGGGAATGCGCCCTACGAAGGGGCCTCCCAGTACAAGCTCGCCTACACAACGGGATCGGTCGGGTACAAGTTTGCGTTCAACAACCAAAACCTGACCTCCGCCACGCACTTGCGCATCGCGCAACTCGGCCCGCTGGTCAACACCACTCACACCATCGGCCTGCGCCTCGGCGCCGCCGACGGGACCATGGGCGCCTATTACACCCTGACCCGGAGGACGACCAACCAGCTGATCGACATTCCCATGTCAGCTCTCGCGCCCGGCGTGACCCTCAGCCAGGTCAATGGCATCTTCCTCTATCCATCCTCCCCCACTTCTGGACAGAGTGACACGGTCTACTTCGATAACATCGTCTTCGTGAAGAAATATTAATTCAGGCCCCGTTGTTGTCCGAAGCTAGTGAGCGGCAGCGCCCCCTCCCTCCATCGCATGCGATTTGGGCAGGAAAAAGAGGCTGATGCCGCTCACCAGCAAGGCTCCCCCGATCACAAAAAACGAGTCGCTGTACGCCAGCAGGTACGACTGCTTTTGCACTGAGTGATTTAGGGCCGTCAGGGCGTAGTTGCTCGCCGTGGTCGGGTCAATCCCCTTTGATTGGAACAGGGAGGAGAGCAGCGTGAGACGCTCCTGCACGGCGGATGTATAGACCGTCACTAATTCCCCAATGCGGACCGAATGCAGATGCTCGCGCTGGGTTAGGATCGTCGAAAGCAGGGCAATCCCGACCGAGCCGCCAATATTTCGCGTCATGTTGAACAGCGCCGAGGCTGATCCCGCTTCGCTGCGCGGAAGGCCTTCCGTCGACATGCTCAGCAACGGCACGAAAATCAGCGGCTGTCCCATCGCGCGCACAATGTTGGAGAACCGGAACTGGTCCATCGCGAAGTCAGGCGAAAGGAACGCATCGATAAAACAACTCCCGGAAAAAAGCAGGACACCGACGCCCGCGATCAGCCGCGCATCGAGCATCTTCATGAGCTTCGGCACAAAGGGCAGGATCACCAACTGCGGCAGCCCCACCCACATCAGCGTCAACCCGATTTGAAACGGGCTGTAACCTTGCACCTGCGCCAGGTAAAGCGGAATGAGATAGACCGTGCCGTAAAGCGCCAGGCCCAGTGCGCCCAGGATCACGCAGCAAAGCGTAAACCTCCGACATCGAAAAACGCGCAGATTGACAAACGGCTTCTTGGCCGTCAGCTCGATGATCAGGAACAGTACGATGAACACCACGCCGATCACGGCGAAGCGCACAATCAACGGATTGCCAAACCAGTCCTTGCGTTCCCCTTCCTCTAAAACGTACTCGAGCGAACCGAGCCCCAGCGCCATCGCGAAGATGCCCCAATAGTCGCCCTCCCTGAGCAGATCGAGATGCGTCTCATCCGACTCCAGGTAGGTGCCGATGAGAAAAACCATCAAGGCCCCGGGAATGACGTTGATGAAGAAAATCCACTGCCAGCCATAATTGTCCGACAACCATCCGCCAATCGTAGGACCGATGGCAGGAGCGAATGTCGCGGTCATCGCGAAGATCGCGCTCCCGATCGGTTGCATCCGGGGCGGAAGGATCGTCAGGTTGACCGTCATGGCTAGGGGAATCAACGCGCCTCCGGTCAGCCCCTGGAGCGCGCGACCGATGATCATCATGTTCAGGTTCTGTGCGAATGCACAAAAAATGGAGCAGGCCACAAAGGCGACCGTGCTGAAGAGCAGGTACCGCTTGATGGAAAAGACCCGGGCCAGCCACGCCGTCGCGCCGATCACCACAATCTCGGCGACGAGATAGGCAGTCGAAATCCACGACCCCTCATCCAGCGAGCAGCCCAAGGCTCCGGCAATATCATTGAGGGACGAATTGGTGATCTGGATATCGAGCACGGCCATGAACGCCCCCAGCATCGCGCCAAAAAGGGCGAACCATTTTTCACACGAAACTTTTTCCATGGCCGTGTCATGGTTGGCGGAGGGAGGTGAGGGGAATCGATTCCGGGTGCGGGTGCGTCGGGGCGGAACGGTTGGCTTCGCCGCCGCGCAGAAGAACGTTCGGTTCGCAGGAAAGCCCGGGCACAATCCGGTTCTCAAATCCGCGGATGGAGTCGGCCTTGAAGCGGATTTTGACCGGCACCCGCTGCACGATCTTGGTGAAATTTCCCGTCGCATTGTCCGGCGGCAGCAGCGCAAACGTCGCGCCCGAGCCCGGCGCCCAGCTGTCCACGACGCCCTCGAAAGTCTTGTGCGGTATCGCATCGATCGTGATGGCCGCCTCCTGGCCCGGCTTCATTTTCCCGAGTTGCGTCTCCTTGAAATTCGCCACCACCCACGCATCTTCCGTCACCGCCATCAGCGCCGCGCCGACGTTCAGGCGATTCCCCGTCTCCACCGTTTTGTGGCCGATTCTTCCATTGGAAGGGGCCCGGATGGTGCAATAGGCCAGTTGGTCTTCCGCGTCCTTCAACTTCGCGGCCGCGACCTCCGTTGCGCTTTGATTCGCATCGATGTCCTGTTGGGAAACCGCGCCCGCTTTCTGCAGGCCCTGCGATCGCTGCAGATCGGCCTTCGCCTTGATGTACTCGGCCCGCGCCTGGTCCACCTGCACCTGATAGTCCGTGGGATCCAGCACCACAAGGACATCGCCCTGGTGCACCACTTCATTGTCGTCGACCCGCACTTCCAGCACTGTGCCCGTCACGCGGGAGGCAATATTGTGAATGTGTCCCTCCGTATAGGCATCATCGGTCGACTCATGGATCGACGCCTCATAAATAAAGAGGCCTAGGATCAACAGCACCACGACCGCGGCAACGACTTGAAACGCGCGATTCCGCACGATCCCCCCCGCCATCCGTTGCCAGCGATTCGGAGGTTTTTTTTCCTCTTTCTGTTTTTTCTCTTCTTCTTTGCCCTTGGGATCCTTGGCCTGACGACGCGCTTCCTCAAGACCTTCATGAAAACCGGCCTTGAAACCTTGCTGAAATTCGGGAGGTGTCGTCTCGGGAGGCCCCATATCACATCTCTCGCATGACGGATGCCAAGGGAAGAAAACTCGCTTAACCAGTTGTCCTTTAGGTAAAAGGAAATGCTCTCTTAAAAAACCGTTCGACGCCGCCTTGTGATCTGCAAGAACGGCTAATCGACCTCCCGCAAAACGCCGCCCCTGGGTGCTCAATCACGGAAACCCCGCCCCGCCCGTTGATGCATAAATCTGCCCCGTCGCATAACTCGCATCCTCCGCCGCGAGTTGCACATAAATCGAAGCCAACTCAGCTGGCTGTCCGGGACGCCCCATCGGCGTCTGTCCGCCAAACTTCTTCAGCTTTTCCTGGGTCTGTCCCCCGCTCACTTGCAACGCCGTCCAGATCGGTCCCGGTGCTACGCCATTCACCCGGATGCCTTTCGGCGCAAGTTGCTTGGCCAGTGACCGAACATAATTCGTCGTCGCCGCCTTCGTCTGCGCGTAATCATAGAGGTCCGCCGACGGGTCCGTCGCCTGTTCCGACGTCGTACCGATGATCGCCGAGCCCGGCTTCAGGTGCGGCAGCGCCGCCTTGATGATCCAGAACGGCGCGTAGATGTTCGTTTTCATCGTCCAGTCGAACTGTTCCGTTGAAATATCCAGGATCGATTCATGCGCCTGTTGCCGTCCGGCGTTGCAGACCACGATATCGAGGCCGCCCAGTTCCTTCACGGCATCCTCCACCAGTTTCTGGCAAAACGCTTCATCGCGCAGGTCCCCCGGCAGCGCCACCCCAAGGCGTTCTTCCGCCATGATCAGTGCGATCACTTCCTGCGCGTCCGGCTCCTCGGTCGGAAAATAATTGATCGCCACATCCGCCCCTTCGCGCGCGTAGGCAATCGCCGCCGCGCGCCCCATTCCCGAGTCTCCGCCCGTGATCAGCGCCTTCCGTCCCGCCAACCGCCCCGAGCCGCGATAACTCTTTTCACCATGATCCGGAACGGGGTCCATCTTGCTCGCCAGCCCGGGCCACGGTTGTGACTGGCCCTTGAACGGCGGTTCAGGATATTTGGTCTTGGGGTCGCGGAGTTCCTGGGCGGGTAGGGGAGAAGACATCGTTGCTCCTTGGGCACTAAAGCCCGATAGAATGGTGAGACTCGCCACACTGGCCCCCAGCCCGCTGACAATTTGCCGACGATTGTATTGAGTCGGATTGTTCATCAGCGGTCAGGGTTCCATGTGAAAGTTGCGCTCTCCGGTTATTTGTTGTGCTCAACGGCCTTGCCTGCCGCCGCGCCGGCGCCACCGCCGATCACCGCGCCTGCCGCTGCACCGACGGCTGCGCCCACCGGGCCGCCGGTCACGAGTCCCGTCGCCGCGCCCACGATCGCGCCTGCGCCCGTGCCCGCTGTCATGCCGGTCACATCGTCCCGCACATTGCGCGAGCCATCGGGATTATATTCCGCGCCGTACCGGTCGAAGATTTCGATCACCGGCGTCGGATCGGTCACATTGTGGACCGCGATGAACGTCTTCCCGGCGCGAATCGCCTTGTCGTAATAACGGGCCTGCGCCTCGCTCAACCCGCGTTCATGGAGTTCGTCCACATCGACCGCGACCTCCCTGGTTTTTTCCGGCTGAAGAATGACCTGGAGGTCCTCGGGGGCCACTCCAAGTTCATGGAATGCGATCGTGGCTTCATCCGCTTTTTTGCGATCGGAGAAGACACCGGCGATAATTTGCAGGTCGGCAGTTTTATTGATGGTCTGGGGCATAAGAATCCTTTTTTTGGTTAAATGTGAGGTCGGAATCGACCTCTTCATGACCATGGATTAGCCGCCCTCATGCCATCCATCACTCGTCAGCCACAAGGCACTAGCGATAAGCGGGTTGGGTGAAACGATAAAATCCGCCTCTGCGCAATTTCTCTGCTTTTTGAGGTGTCCACCTTCTTCATCAATCGCAATTTGCGCCTTGAATAAAAGGTTCCCGGCACCTTTGCTGGCCATGACCATGTCCGCTGACGACCCCAATCCCAAGCTCCACCAATCGGAAAGCTTGGTCCTGGAAATGGTCAGTGAAGGCATGCAAAAGGCCACGGAAGAAGCGACCGAAACCTACGGTGAGGAACTCCTCCAGGCGCTGCTCCCTCAAGTGGCCATCGGCCTGTCGGCCCCGTTGGCGGGAGTGGCCGGCGTGATGCTGGCCGTGCTCACAAAAAGCATTTTTGCGCAAACCAGCGGCACCGGCCGGAAACTTGATCGCTTGCTGGGCGAGCCCTTCAAGAACGCGACTACCACCTTGAAAAATATCCTGGAGGAAAGTGTGGCCGATGAGGCGGAGGAACGGGAAGCCACCCGGCGACTCACCGTGGCGGCGGACCTGTTGGACAAGGCCCAGGCCCTTGCCGAGCACGAATTATCGGAGAAGCGGCTCCACATCCGTCTTTATCAATGCCTCGCCGTTGCCTTGCTTCACGGAGGTGGCGCCGCCCTGCGTCGACACCTCAAAATCCTGGGCGCAGTGGCTGACGCCTCGCGGGCCCAGGCACTCCAGGAAACAGCGACCGCGGAACGTGTCAAGGTTCGGGAACCCTGGATCGTCAGCATGGAAATGATGGAGATCGAAAAGTATGATATCCACATCGAAGGTTCTTCCCCTCTGCAACGCTCGGAGGCATTTTGGGAGAAGTATTTGGACTCCGTTGAAAAAGATTACCGCAAGCGCGCCCTCGCCTGGGAGCAAAAGGCCCGGGACATGGAAAAATTTTGCGAGCTGATGGAAGTCGTCCACAAAAATTGGCGCGCTGTCCTTTACGCCCCCAAGTAGAGAACATCTCTTCTCCCCCATCTATGAATCAAACCATCAAGGCAGTCGCCAGCAAAGTCCCGGAAGTCACCCTGCTCTTCTGGGTCCTCAAGATCGTCGCCACCACCCTCGGCGAGACCGGTGGCGACGCCGTCTCCATGACGATGGACCTCGGTTATGCCCTCGCCAGCGTCATCTTCATCGGCATCTTTCTCGTCGCCGTGTTCGCGCAGATCATGGCCAAAAAATTCCATCCCATCCTTTATTGGGTGGTCATTGTCGCCACGACAACCGCGGGAACCACCATGGCCGATTTCGCCGACCGCTCCCTTGGCATCGGGTATACCGGCGGCTCCACGATCCTGTTGCTTCTTCTGCTGCTCTCCCTCGGCGTCTGGTACTGGTCGGAAGGCACCATCGCGGTCGAGACCGTCACCAAGCCCCGCGTCGAGTTGTACTACTGGGTCACCATCATGTTCTCCCAGACGCTCGGCACCGCGCTCGGCGACTGGACCGCCGACACCCAGGGCATCGGCTTCGGCGGCAGCACGCTCATTTTCGGGGCCGGTCTGACATTCCTTGTTCTCCTCTATTTCACCACCAAGGTCTCTCATGTCTTCCTGTTCTGGTGCGCCTTCGTCCTCACCCGCCCCTTGGGCGCGACCCTGGGCGATCTCCTCGACAAACCCGCCGAGCATGGGGGAATGGAAATCAGCCGCCTCACCGCTTCGGCCGTCCTCGCCGCCTTCATGATCGCCTGCATCTTCATTTTCCCGCAAAAAGCCGGTCGCCATCCCGGGGAAACTCAATCGTCCTGATTTCGCAAAAAACAAAACCACTCTTATGAAACTCCACCACCTCCTCTCCCTCGCCTGTTCAACCCTTTTGACCGTGGCCCTTCCCCTGGCTGCGGCCGATGCGCTCACTCCCCAGCCACCCGTGGAATTGACCGGCCTCCAGGGTAAATTCGATTTCATCAAGATTGATCCCGCGCAAAACCGTCTTCTCGCCTGCCACGCAGGTAACGGTTCCCTCGACGTCATCGACCTCGCCACTTCCAAGCTGATCAAAAGCGTGCCCACCGGCGCGGCCCAAGGTGTTGCCATTGACGACAAAGGCGGACGTTATTTCGCCAGCATCAGCAAGCCGCCGAAAATGGTCGTCATCGATGCGGCCAAACTGGAAGTCACCGGCGAGGTCCCTCTTTCCGCCCCCGCCGACGTCATGGCCTACAGCTCGATCTTGGATCGCGCCTTCGTCTGCAACGACGAAAAGCCTGAACTTTGGATCATCGATCCCGCAGCCAAAAAAATTGTCACCACGCTCACGCTTCCCGGCGGCGGCATGGAGGACCTCGGCTTCGGCGCGCAGGACGCCTTCCTCTTCCAATGCCTCAAGGATTCCAACGAACTCGCGAAAATCGACGCGAAAGAAGGAAAGTTCCTGACCAAATGGCCGACTGCTCCCGCTGAAAAACCACACGGCCTCGCCCTGATTCCCGGGACCGAGACCGTTCTCGTCGTCGGTGGCAACGGCAAGCTCGTCCTGATGAGCCTGACCTCCGGCGAAGTGCTCGCCTCCTGCGACGTTTCACCCAAGGTCGACGAGATCGCCTACGATTCCGGCAACCAACGAGCCTACTGCGCCAGCGGTCTCGGCACCATTTCCGTCGTCGAGGTGGGCCCGAGTAAACTCACCCCCTTGGCGTCCGTGCCCAGCTCGCCCGGCGCTCACAGCATCGCCGTCGATCCCCAGACCCACACCGTCTGGATCGCCTACGCCAGGGACAACAAACCCTATGTCCAGGCCTTCACGGCGAAGTAATTCGACCTCAGGGAAGACGTAGCGGTTTTCGTTTCAATTCGTTGGTCATGTACTTGACGGCGAAATCGACGAAAGCGCTCACCCGCACCGGCAACATCCGTTGCCGGGCGTAGACGACATGGATCGGTAAATCCTTCGCCTTCCACCGGGGCAGCACGCGGACCAATCGTCCGGCCAGCAGGTCCTCCTCGATCATCCAGTCGGGAAGGGTGGAGATGCCAAGGCCCGCCCGTACCGCAGCGTGGATGCTGGTGACTCCCTCCGAGATCAAAACCGGGGCAATGCGGAGGGTTTGCTCGGTGCCCTTCTGGTCGAAAAGCGTGATCTCCTTCGCGCTCCAGAATTGTTTGCCGGCGAGGGCGATCCAGGGATGCGATTTGAGATCGGCCAGTTTCTTCGCCGCGGGATATTTCTTGAGCAGCGCAGGTGCCGCCGCCAGGTGCAGCATAATCATCCCGGCGGGCCGGGCGATGACGCTTTCGTCCGTGATTTTGCCGGGCAGGATTCCGACATCGCAACCTTCCTGGATCATATGCAACGGTCGATTGGCCAGCGCGAGCGTGGCCGTGACTTTCGGATGGTCCTGTAGGAAGCGGCTGACCATCCGCGTCACCACCGACTGTCCGCAATCGATGGTCGCAAACAGGCGCAGCGGGCCGCTGAGTTGGCTCTGGTCGTCGCGCAGCCTGCGGTCCGCTTCCTCCGCGTGGGCCAGGATGGCTTGGGCATCGGCGAACACGCGTTGGCCCAGGTCCGTCAGGCACATGCCATGGGTGTCCCGCCGCAACAAGGTCGTGCCGCATTGCTCCTCCAGCGTCCGCAAATGCCGGCTCAAGCTCGGTTGTGAAATCTTCATCCGGCGTGCGCCGGCGGAAATACTCCCGCACACCACGATGCTGACATAGGCGCGGAGCAGGAAGAGATTTTCAAACGCAGTCATGCAAATCCTGAATAGCTATTATAGCCAGGGAGCGGCTACACGAAAAGGCAAAGTGAATTTACCGTGAGGTCATATGAAAAACACCTCAACCGATAAAAATGCAGGTGGGCCCATGAAGATCGTCGTCATCGGCGGCACGGGACTCATCGGAACCAAACTCGTCAAAAATCTCCGCCAGGCAGGCCATGACGTCGTGGTGGCTTCTCCCTCGCAAGGCATCAACGCCGTCACCGGCGAGGGACTTGCTGCGGCGCTGGCCGGTGCTCGGATTGTCGTGGACGTGGCCAATTCCCCCTCATGGGAGGACCAGGCGGTGTTGGAATTCTTCGAGAAATCGAGCGGCAACCTTCTCGCCGCCGAGGCGGCCGCGGGCGTGCAGCATCACGTCGCCCTCTCCGTCGTCGGCACCGATCGCCTGCTCGTCAGCGGTTACTTCCGCGCGAAAATGGCGCAGGAAAAACTGATCAAGGCCTCCCCGGTTCCCTACACGATTGTCCGCGCCACCCAGTTCTTCGATTTCGTGGGCGGGATCGCGCAAGCTGCCACCGAGGGCGAGACCGTCCGCGTGCCTTCTGCCTTGATGCAGCCCATCGTGTCGGATGACGTCGCCGCCGCCCTGGCCGACATCGCCGTCGCACAGCCGCTGAATGGCACGATGGAACTGGCCGGTCCCGAGCCCATCCGCCAGGACGAGCTTGTGCGGCAATTCCTCAAGGCCAACCACGATCTCCGGAAGGTCGTTACCGACGAGAACGCCCTCTATTTCGGGATAAAATTGAACGACCAAAGTCTCACTCCGGACGGGAAGCCGCGCCTCGGCCCCACCCGTTTTGCCGACTGGCTCAGTCGCTCGATCGCGAAAAAGTAAAAGTTAGGGGCAGGCATCTTTTTTGGATGCCTGCCCCAATCGCGATATCTATTCCACTTACCGCCCCGTCATCTTCTCCAGCTTCTCCGGATACCGGTCGCCCTGTACCGTGATCTTCGCCGCCGCGCTCTCGATCTCGCGCAGGTCCTCGGTCGTGAGTTCGACCTCCGCCGCCCCGAGGTTCTCCTCCAGGCGATGCAATTTCGTCGTGCCCGGGATCGGTGCGATCCACGGCTTCTGCGCCAGCAGCCACGCGAGCGCGATCTGCGCCGGCGTCGCTCTCTTCTTCGCCGCGATGCTCCCGAGCAAATCGATCAGCGCCTGGTTCGTCTTCAACGCCTCCGGCGTGAACCGCGGCAACGTGCTGCGAAAATCGGTGCTTTCAAACGTCGAACTCGCATCGATCTTCCCCGTCAGGTAGCCCTTGCCCAGCGGACTGTACGGCACAAACCCGATCCCCAGTTCCTCCGCCAGCGGCAGGATCTCCGCCTCCGGCCGCCGGAACCACAGCGAATACTCGTTCTGCAATGCCGCCACCGGCTGCACCGCATGCGCGCGCCGGATTGTCTGCGCCCCCGCCTCGGACAGCCCGAAGTGCTTCACCTTCCCCGCGGCAATCAGTTCCTTCACCGCCCCCGCTACCTCTTCAATCGGCACGTCCGGATCAACCCGGTGCTGATAGTACAAATCGATCACCTCCACCTTCAGTCGCTTGAGCGAGCCTTCCACCGCCTTCTTGATGTGCTCCGGTTTGCTGCTCAAGCCCGCCGCCCCCGGGCGATGATCGGGGCCTGTCAGGTCGAATCCGAATTTCGTCGCAATCACCAGGTCCTTGCGGAACGGCGCGAGCGCCTCGCCCACCAGCTCCTCGTTCGTGAACGGCCCATAGACCTCCGCCGTGTCGAAGAACGTCACCCCGCGGTCCACCGCCGCGTGCAGCAGCGCCGTCATCTCCTTTTTGTCCTTCGGCGGTCCATACGAAAAACTCATCCCCATGCATCCCAGCCCGATGGCCGAAACTTCCAGTCCACTCTTTCCTAATTTGCGTTTTTGCATCTTCATTTTCTTTCTTGGTTAAATTGATTTTCTCTCAGGCCTTGTATTGCTCGTCGCTCACCTTTTCCATCCAGTCCACGACCTTCCCGTCGAGCTGTTCCTGGATCGCGATGTGTGTCATCCCCGTCGCCGCCGCGGCACCGTGCCAGTGCTTCTCGCCCGCCGCGAACCACACCACGTCGCCGGCGTGGATTTCCTCGACCGGTCCGCCCTCGCGTTGCGCCCAGCCGCAGCCCGATGTGACAATCAGCGTCTGTCCCAGCGGATGCGTGTGCCATGCCGTCCGCGAGCCCGGCTCAAACGTCACCGTCGCCGCCGCCGCGCGCCGCGACTCGTTCGGTTGAAACAACGGATCGATCCGGACCGGACCCGTAAACCAGTCCGCCGGTCCTTTCGCAGAAGGCTGCGAGCCATTTCTTTTAATTTCCATGGAGGGAGCATACGACACCTCCCCCTCCCTGTCGCACGCCCCCTTGCTCCACCTGTTGTAATCTTGCTCGAAACTGCGTTTCGCTCTCTGTTTTACCTCTGGCGGCGATAGTCGCTTGGCGAAAGTCCCGTCTCGCGCCGGAAAAGCTGCGCGAAATGACTTGGATTCGCATAGCCCACGTCCAGCGCTACCTCGACCACGCTCTTCTTCGTCTCCCGCAGCATCCGTTTTGCTTCGTCCATCCGCAGCGCGATATGATGTTGCGATGGCGATACGCCCATCGCGCTTTTAAATAGCCGGTTGAAATAAAACCGGCTCAAACCCGCCTGTGCCGCCAGCCGCTCCAGGTTGAATTCCTCTGCAAGGTTCTCCTTCATCCAGTCCGTGATCTGCCGCAGCTTGTAGCCCGGCAGTGACGGGCTCCCGCTCGGCGAATCTGCCATCGTCTCCGCGTAATTCCGCGCCAGGTGGATGGCCATCGCCTGAGCGATCCCCTCCAGTAAAAGCGCGCTCGCCTGCTTGCGCAGCAACTCTTCGCGCACCAGCTCCATCAGCGCGCTCAACGCCGGGTCCGTGAACGCCGAAATGTCCCTTAGCCGCGCGTGTTCCGCCTCCGGGCCGAAAACCTCCTCCATCGCCTGTTGCAGAAGTGGCAGCGCGATGAAAACCGCCATCGATTCAAACGGCTCTGCGCTCACCGCCTTCCACCGGCAATCATAAGGTGCCCCGCCCGACGTCAGAAAAAACGACCCCTTCTTGATCCGGTGTGTGATCCACGGTTTGTCACCTTCCCGCTCCTGAAAATCCACTTCGCCCGAGGTCGTCCACGCCAGCGACGTCTCGCTCACCGATGGCAGGTGGAGTGTTTTCACCGCCGGAGGTAACGAGATCAGCCACGCCTTGATGTTCCGCCACGCTTCACCGCTGCCTGCGCGCACACATTTCCCGCCCACATAGCGCTCGAACGCCTCCGCCGAAGTTGTCTCGGGTATCAACATGCAATCCTTGATGACTTTCCTGATCGTATCTTACTTGCCCTCATTCCCAAACTCATTCACGCATGCGTATTGGAAGCGCAATTATCGGTGCAACTCCATTGCCTTCTCCTCAGTCCGCTGTTCTCTCCAATACCAAATTCCTCAACCGAATCGCCCGCTCCCCCTTCTGAAAAACGCGAAACTCAAAATGCTTCTCACTCTCCCCCGGCATCACCTCAAATTCCAACACCGGCTCACTCCGCAACTCCCCCGCTCCCGCAAATCCAGCCGCCGAAACCAACTCCTTTCCATCATTGCCCACATCGACCAGGCACCCTCCCGCAGCCTCCCCCGTCTCCCTCTCCAGGCTGAACGTGACCCGGTAATGTCCCGTCGGCAGGTGAAGATTCGGCCCAAAAATCACCGCGTTCCCCTCATGGATCGGCCCCAGTGTCATCCCCTTCGCATCATTCGTCACCGGTCCGCTTGAATACATCATCGCGCAAAACGCCGGGACCGGTTCGGCCAGCCCCCGCAGCATCGGCAGATTTTCCTTCGGACGCCGCGTCGCCACAAAGAGCCGCGTGCCCTTGACCTGGTACATGTGATAGGACGGCATCAGCGCCGGCCACAGATTCTCCTGGTCCCACGACGGACCAAAGACCACCACGCTATCGGCAAGATTTGTGGGCGAAATATGAAACTGAGGCTGCGATTCCGCCAGGCTGAAGCGCTCCGGCGCCACGCCCACGACGGGCGCGTTGGCCACCAACTCCCCCAGCTCTGCCCGCAATGCCGGCAACTCCTTATAAAAATGTTCCGTCTGGGCGATCTGTTCGGACGAAGGTGTCTTCCCAAGGTTCCCCGCCATTTCCTCCCCAATAAAGAAGGGCCACAGCACCAGCGAAGTCACAAGAGCTGCATCAATGACGCCCACCCGGACGATCTCAGGTCGCCGCCACCATCTGTTTTCGGTTCCGGCCCCATTCTTCACACCAGGCCGCGGAAGGCACGCAAACAGAAAGGCCAGGAAAAGTGGAAAGACATGATACGACTCCAGGCGGTGCGCCCCGTCCTGCCACGCTGTGAGGTTGAAAAGCAACCACGGCCCACCCGCCAGGCTGGCCGCGACAAAAATCACATCGCGGCGAATGGTCCCCGCCACCAATAAGATCAACAACGGCCCCCACAAAAACGCCTTTTCCGTCAGGAAAAAAAGCGCCTGCTGGTCAAGAAACGCCGCCGTGAGATGTCCATAAAAAGGTTGTCCCGCATATACCTTGGCGAGCGCCGGTATCTTCACCACGAACAGGTTCGGGACTAACGTCGAGCCCAGCGACAGGATCACTCCCGCGATCGCCACCCCTGTGTACCGTTTCCAAGTCTCCCCATCGATCCGCCCAAAAAAGCGCGGAAAGAGCGCCCCCAGTAAAAGTGTCAAAAGGAATGGGGCGGCCAGGTGAAAGCCACAGTCCTCCCGGGTCGCCGCCGCAAAGACGATCCCCGCCCACAGCAACCATGATCGCCGCATCAGAAGCCCCAACACCACCATCGCCGCCCCCGGAAACCAAAAGCACTCCAGGTGGGGATAACGCAAATTTTCCGTCACCACGGGGCTGAACATCAGCAGTCCCGCACTGGCAAAAGCACCCCATCGCGCGAGCAGGCCGCTCCCCAGCAAAAACCGGAAAATAAAATACGCCACAAGCGCCGTCAGGGCGTGAAACAATCCATAGACCCACGCAAACCAAACGGCCATCGGGCAGGGGAAGAGATAGCTCGCCAACGACAGGAACGGCGTATGCAGGAAGCTATGGGTCTGCAAAAAATTCAGCTCATCCGGCAACATGGCCGTCACCGGCGCTTGCGGTATCAGTCCATTTCTCCAGGTAAGCCGTGCGAGAAAACCCGAATCCCAAATGTACGCCCCGTTGACGTAAAAATGGACCAGGATCAGGTTCTTATAAAACGTGAGCACCGCCGCGCCAAGGAGAGCAATAAGCCCCAAATCCACCACCCCGACATTCCACCCCGCCGCCGTCTTCGGTTCAGCTTCGGAAGATAAGCGGGCAGGGGCAGGCATGATTGACCGATAGGACAGCACAAAAAATGCATCGAACCCACCCCGAAAACCAATCGCTTTCAACGCCGTCTCTCATCAGACCTATCAGACCCCTAGGACCTACCCCCGCTCCCTCCAACCCCGCATCTTGCAAGCCTCTGGCAGACTTCCTGCTATCAGGTCACGAGTTCGTGTCGAGTCCACTATAGGCTCGACGCCGCTCCCTTTATCGGCCATTTGTTCCCACTCCCCTCTATCCTTCCATGACCACCAATCCCCATTTCACCAGCTTTTTCGAAAAATCCGCCCAGTCGATGAAGGACTCCATTCTCCATCACCTCAAGTTCAGTCTCGCCCACGACGTCCACTCCGCCACCAAGCGCGACTGGTGGCTCGCCACTTCCAAGGCCGTCCAGGAACGCATCATCGAGCGCATGATCGCCACGCAGGCCGTCCACAACCAGCAGGATGTCCGCCGGGTCTATTATCTCTCCCTCGAGTTCCTCATGGGCCGCCTCTTCTCCAACAGCCTCTACAACGCCGGTGTTTACAAGGAAACCGAGGAGGCCCTCAAGGAACTCGGCCACGACATGGCGGAAATCCGCGGCGAGGAATACGACATGGGCCTCGGCAACGGCGGTCTCGGTCGTCTCGCTGCCTGCTTCCTCGACTCCCTCGCCACCCTCGACTACCCCGCCGTCGGTTACGGTATCCGCTATGAGTTCGGCCTTTTCCGCCAGAAATTCAGCAACGGCCATCAGGTCGAATTGCCCGACGACTGGATGCGCTACGGCACCCCGTGGGAAATCGTCCGCCCCGAGTACACCCAGACCGTCGAGCTCTACGGCCACGTCGAGAACGTCTTCGACGACAAGGGCAACTACGTCCCCCGCTGGGTCGACACCAAAAAAATCGTCGGCGTTACCTACGACATCCCCATCCCCGGCTACGGCACCAACA
>Ga0207641_10001524_pt1 | contig 22685 bp, 16 predicted proteins | sample KBSSwiS62_FD_184306 | JGI IMG/M metagenome (GOLD analysis project Ga0207641, IMG submission 184306) | Switchgrass rhizosphere microbial communities from Kellogg Biological Station, Michigan, USA - KBS Switchgrass S6-2 (SPAdes) (version 2) | ecosystem: Host-associated > Plants > Roots >... | reverse complement strand
GTGGTCACCGCGTCGTTGTTGCTGGGGTCACGAAACAGCGGCAGCCCGAGCAGCTTCGAAAAGTCGCCGTCCGTGCGTTCGGCGAGAGTTGCAACGGTCGACGTGACCACGCGCCCGATCAACTGCCGCGTGCCTTGGTAGTCCACAAAGAAAAAAGTCTTTTTACGGATAATCGGGCCGCCCGCTACAAATCCGAATTGGTTGCGGCGAAATTCCGGCTTGTGGGGATTGGCAGCTGTTGCAGGAGCGAACAGGTTGCGTGTATTCAGTTTTTCATTGCGCAGAAACTCGAACACGGTTCCGTGATAGTCGTTGGTCCCCGATTTCGTGGTGAGATTGATCACGCCACCGTTGAAGCGCCCAAATTCCGCCGGAGCGGAGTTTGTCTCCACGTTAAATTCCTGAATTGCATCCACGATCGGGAAATACGCCACCTGGCCCGGTTCCGGCTGTAGCACTCCGATTCCGTCATATTGATACTCGTTGGTGCGGGGACGGCTGCCGCTCAATCGCGGCAATGCGGATCCCGGCGGCACCGCCACTCCTGGCGCCAACGCAATTAGATTGATGAAGGTGCGGCCGTTCAGCGGCAATGCCGGTATCTCTTTTGCGTCGATCACCTGGCCCAGCGTTGCCGATTCCGCCTTCAGCGGCGAGGCATCGCCGCGCACCGTGACCGTTTCGGTCACATCGCCCAGCAGCAATTGCAAATCGACGCGCGACGTATTGCCGGTCGAAACAGCGACACCCTCGCGCGTCAATTTCTTGAAACTGGCCGCCTCTGCGCTGACTACGTACCTGCCGGGCTTCAGACTCGCGAAGCTGTAAACGCCGCCGGCGCTGCTTGCCGTGCTGTACGTTTCCTGCGTCTCACTTCGCGTCAGCGTCACCTTCACGTTCGCTACCAGTGCGCCGGAGGCGTCGCGGACTTCGCCGGTAATTTCTCCGCTGCCGGCTTGCCCGTAGAGAGGGCCGCAAGACAGCAAGGCGAGGACAAGTAAGAGGAGTGCTTTTACACGAGTTCGCTTCATCGAATCGTCCTGGTCGAATTAGCCGGCTAGGTACCAACTGCCAGAGCCGCCACTTCGAGTCCAAACGATTTAAGCCGCCTTAGTTATGCAAGTCAACTCGCATAGAATCGTATAAGTAGATAGGCGTATCTAGCCGGTTTGCCGGGACAAGACCCACGTCAAATGGTGAGATTCAGCAGAGTCACACGACTTGGGATTTCAAGGTGCGCAGTTTGAGTAAGCAAAAAGAAAAGCGGGCGGTCCCGGTGAGGAACCGCCCGCTCAAACAGTCTCTGCTTAGCTCAAAGCTTGCAGGGCAAACCCTGAACTCTTGATCTCAGGGTTTGTTCACAAACCCTGGAACCCGTGGTTTACAGAGGCTGAACGTTCGAGGCCTGCAGGCCCTTGGGGCCGCGGACGACTTCGAACTCGACCGCTTGGCCGTCGTTCAGCGACTTGTAGCCATCCGCCTGGATCGCGGAGAAATGTACGAATACATCTTCCCCGGTCTGGCGCTGGATGAAGCCAAAGCCTTTGCTGGCGTTAAACCACTTGACTGTTCCTTGTTCTTTGCTCACTTCTTTTACTCTTTTCGTTGATAAAAGCTATCTGGTGCTTCGTGAACCGGAGCGATGGAACACACACAAAATGTGTGGCTCTAAAGGCTCAGGCCGTCTTTAGCTGTTTTCTGTGATACCCGGTTTTAAGTCAGGCGGGCACAAAAAAAGGCCGCGAGTTTGACCCGCGACCGCTTGACAACTGCAAGGCGATACAAGAGCAACAAACGCACCATCAACATAGCATTACTCGGGCCCGCAAAGCAAGCCCTAATTTTCCAGATCGAAACAACCCGCAAAAAAGTGGGAACGCTGCAAGGCGGCAGCCCCAGCAGAAGAGCCCAGTAGTGCGCGCGACACAGCGAGTTGGTGTTCGTTGACTTGCAGCATTAGCGCACCCTAAGATGCTGCGCACATGCCCACCCTGGATTCTTTGAACGGCAAGACTTTTTCGCACTACCGCATCCTCGAACGACTCGGCGGTGGGGGCATGGGGGTGGTGTACAAGGCCGAAGACACCCGGCTGCACCGCTTCGTGGCGCTGAAGTTTCTTCCCGAGAATGTGGCCAAAGACCCGCAAGCTCTGGCGCGCTTCGAACGTGAGGCGCAAGCAGCTTCCGCATTGAATCATCCCAATATCTGCACTATTCATGACATCGGCGAGCAGGACGGGCAGGCGTTCATCGCCATGGAACTGCTCGAAGGCTCGACGCTGAAGCACCGCATCGGCGCGCGACCGGTGGAAGTGGAGACGCTGTTGGACCTGGCGATCCAGATTGCCGACGCGCTCGATGCGGCGCATTCGAAGGGTATCGTTCATCGCGATATCAAGCCTGCCAACCTCTTCGTGACTAAGCGTGGGCACGCCAAAATTCTGGATTTCGGATTGGCGAAGGTAAAATCGCCTGTTGGGGTCACCAGTGGCGCGGATTCGCTCGCCACGGTCGGTGTCGATACGGACCAACTAACGAGTCCGGGGAGCACGCTGGGAACAGCGGCGTATATGTCATCCGAGCAAGTGCGCGGAAAAGAGTTGGATGCGCGGACGGACCTTTTTTCGTTTGGCGTGGTGTTGTACGAAATGGGTACGGGCACGTTACCATTCCGCGGTGAAACTTCGGGAGTAATCACCGACGCGATTTTGAACAAAGCGTTTGTCAGCCCTTTGCGACTGAATCCGGATTTGCCGTCGAAGTTCGAAGATATCGTAAACAAGGCCCTGGAGAAGGATCGCGACTTGCGGTATCAGTCGGCAGCCGAGATGCGCGCCGATCTGAAGAGATTGCGTCGGGATACCGATTCGGGGCGGATTTCCTCGTCGATAGCATCTGCGTCTGCCAGCGCCGAGGCGGTCAGTAGCGCCGCCAACGTGTCGGGTAGCGGGCTGCATTCCGCCGTAAGTGGATCTGCAAGCGGTTCGGGTACGGCAGTGGTGCAAGCCGGGCCGAGCAGCCGCACCCCATACATTGCGGCAGCAGCGCTGGCTGCGGTCTTGATCGTGGGCGTGGTCTATGGCGCGTATCACTATGGCGCCGGGTCCCGCAGTTCCAGCGCCCCGGCAAAAATCGCGCAGATCAGCCATTGGGACAAGCCGATGTTTTCTCCGCGCTTATCGCCCGATGGACACACGCTGGCGTTCGCTTCGCCCGTCAACGGTATTTTGCAGGTTTTCGTCATGCTGACATCGGGCGGCGAGCCCTTGCAGCTCACCAGCGACGAAGGCGACAAAGGGGTGCGCAGTTTTTCCACCGACGGCACGGAGATCTATTACCGCAGAAATTTTGGAAGAGAGGAAGTCTGGGGCATTCCCACGCTGGGAGGCGCTCCGCGGCGAGTCGTTACCGGCGACTTGTTGGCGCCCGCACCCGGCGGGAACTTCGTTTATTTTGTACGGCGTGCCGAGCGCGGCATTTTTCGCGCGGATAAAGGTGGCAGGGGCGAAGAACTGGTCTACACCTGGGATCAGAACATCTTTCCGCCCGGGGCGCTGTTGGCCTACCCGGATGGAAAGCATCTGCTTATGCTCACAGGCGACCCGACTTCCCTTCTTGAGCGTTTCCACGCCTACAATATTGATGTAGCGGCACGTAGCGCGGAAGATCTGGGCGAAATATCCGGTGTGGCTGGTGGCGTCACCTGGAGCGAACCGGGGAAAAGCGTTTTTCTTACTCGTACGGTCAGCGGACTGACCAACATCTGGAAATACAACCTGCAGGACAAAACGTTCACGCAGATCTCGTTTGGACCAGGCCCGGATTATGCGCCGATGCCCGACCCCGCCGGACACGGAATGTTCATCGTGAACGGCAAAGCTGCGAACATTCTCTCGGCGTACGACGTGCGGACAAAGCAGACGACAGATATCGCCGGAGAAAATGCCACGCAGCCGGCGCTATCTCGCGACAGCAAGCACCTGATGTACATCACAAGCTCGTCGCGTGATCGCAACGCACTGTGGGTCGCAGATGTAGACGGCAGCAACAAAAGGAAACTGGCGGAGGCGCCCTCCCTGGCGACGGGAAACTGGTCGCCCGACAGCCGTTTCCTGGCCTACACGGACGCGGAAGCGGGAAAGACTCCCAAAGCGTACTGGGTTGGCGCGGATGGCAGCGGACTGCACACGCTTACCTGGAATGGAGGCGAAATTCAGGCGGTGATCTGGGGAGCGGACCAGAAAACTGTATTCTTGAACATATTCGAAAAAGGCAAGGGACCGGTGATCTGGAAGGAGGCGGCGGAAGGCGGAACGCCGGAAAAAGTGGCGGAAGGTTGCGGGTTCACGTTTGATGTGGCGCCCGCTGGCGGTTATATCTTCACCTTAATCACGCAAGGAGAGAGGGCCGGAATTTACGAATTTTCGCTGGCCGAGCAGAAGTGCACTGCGCTAGTGCCGGGAGTGATTACCTTTGGGCTGACGGTAGCCAACGACGGCAAGTCATTTATGTATGCGGTTCCTTCGCGCAGCGACGTTTCGATCTACCGGCAGAATTGGCAGGACGGCAAAGCCATCGGCCAGCCGCAGGTTGCGCTGAAGCTGCCGTTTGCGTTTCCGCTGACTACGGGCGGAAATGCCTATGACTTTACGCGCGACCTCTCCACGGTGGTGTACGCGCGGCCCGGCGGCCACGCCGAGCTCTACTATCTAGGCGACAAATAAGCACGGATTCGCCGCAGTTCGCCCCTGACTTTACAAAAATCCGGGAAAGACCTGCTCAAAAAAATGAGCCGCCGGTGGGGGTGCCGGCGGCTCGGGCGTGGGTCAGGAGGGAAGTTAAGGAAGATCGATTTCGTTCGTCAGCCCCGCGAAGCGGACCTGCGCTGCACGCGGACGGTTCCCGGCTCGCGGCCAGCCACGCTGAGTAGCAATGTCACCATCACGCTAAAAACCAGTCCAGCTACCAGCACCGCGTATCTCCACTGGGAGGTTGTTGTAGCGGCCTCCCGCGTACAAAGCCAGTTTGCCGGGCGACGCCGCGCGGGTCACTAGACCTGTGGGTTTATTTTGAGGGTACTCGAGAGGGAGGATGCGCGGGTACCGAAGTACTGGCCCAAGCGCGCCCGCGGAGAGGGCGCGGTTGCGGGGAGTTACAGGCGCTGCTAAAATTGCAAATTTGCCGGGAAGCAACAGGCCGCAACAGGGTAGAGGGCCGCTGAAATCCCGTCAGGAAAGAAACTTCGCGGCTGAGGGCGGCCCATCGTGAAAACTTGGGCCGGTCTATCGTGCCAGCCTTCCGCGGGGTATGAAGACTCGCCAAAGAATGCCGCCGGAAACAGCCAGGACAACGTGCATAGCCTTGAAAAGACGCGATCTGGTGGGCGGGGGAATTCTGCAAGGTTGCCGACCGAAGGGAGATTCGAGTGGCCAAGTATGACGTAGCGATTATTGGGAGCGGACCGGGCGGCTATGTTGCCGCCATTCGCGCGGGTGAACTGGGATTGAAGACGGTGGTGGTGGAAAAAGACCCATTTCTGGGCGGCACCTGCCTGCACGTCGGCTGCATTCCTACCAAAGTGCTGCTTCATCATGCGGATATTTATGACCACTTCAAGAATGGCGCGGAGCTGGGATTTGAAGTCAGCGGCCTGAAAGTGAATTGGGCCAACGTGATTTCCCGTAAAGAGAAAATCGTCAAGAAGCACGCCAAGGGCATCGAGTTTCTCTTCAAGAAGAACAAGGTCGAGTGGCTACAGGGCTGGGGCCGCTACGAAGGGCCGGGCAAAGTCAGCGTCGAAAAAGACGGCAAGAAAACCACCATCGAAGCCAGCAACATTCTAATCGTCAGCGGCAGTGAAGCGCGCGCGCTGCCTGGCATCGAGCCGGATCACAAGCAAATCTTGACCAACCGGTCGATTCTGGAGCTGCCAGCGATTCCCAAGAGTCTGATCGTCGTGGGCGCAGGCGCGGTCGGCGTCGAGTTCGCATCCATTTACAATTCGTTTGGCACGCAGGTCACCATCCTGGAGGCTTTGCCCCGCGTCGTTCCAGTGGAAGATGAAGAGATTTCCATAGAACTCGACAAGTCATTCAAAAAGAAAGGTATTCAAATACAGACTGGCTGTAAAGTCGAAAGCGTGAAGAAGGACGCCAAGGGCGTCACGGTTTCGTTCACCGACAAAGATGGGAAGAAGCAGTCGCTGCAGGCAGAAAAGCTGCTGTTGGCCGTTGGGCGCATGCCGTTGACGGAGAATTGCGGCCTGGAAAAATCCAAGGCCAAAATCGAGCGCGGCTTTGTGCATGTTGGCGAAAACATGGAAACGGCGGAGAAGGGTTTATACGCCATCGGCGATATCGTCGCGGGCCTGCCGCAACTGGCTCACGCGGCTATGATGGAAGGCATCATCGCGGTCACCCACATTGCCGGAAAAATGACGCAGCAGATCCGCAAGGACCGCATTCCCAACGCGACGTATTGCGAACCCCAGATCGGCTCGATTGGCTTGACGGAAAAACAGGCGCGCGATGCAGGTTACCTGGTCAAAGTCGGCAAGTTCCCGTTCGTGGGCAACAGCAAGGCCACGATTCTTGGCAACCACGGCGGCTTCATCAAAGTTGTCAGCGAAGAAAAATACGGCGAAGTGCTGGGCATTCACATCATCGGCCCGCTGGCTACGGAAATTCTGGCCGAGGCAGCGGCGGTGCTGAATCTCGAAGGTACTATTGATGACCTGATGAACATGGTGCATGCGCATCCCACGGTGTGGGAAGCCATGGGGGATGCGTTTGCCTCGGTGCGCGGTTTGCAGATTAACGTGTAGTGAGTTGTATTCGTGACGGAGTGACTCGTGAACAGTTGTTCGGTCATCGATCTTGGCTTGATGGGTTACGCCGAAGCGTGGGAGCTGCAGAAGCGTATAGTGGCGGCGCGCAAGGCCGGATCGATTGAGGATGTATTGTTGTTTTGCGAGCATCCCCATGTGATTACGTTGGGACGCAGCGGAAACCGCTCGAACCTCCTGGCCGGCGACAGTATTCTCCGGCAAAAAGGCATCGAATATTTTGAGACCTCGCGCGGTGGCGACATCACGTATCACGGACCGGGCCAGGTTGTCGGTTATCCGATCCTTAATCTCGGCGCGATCAAACGCGACGTGGTCTGGTACGTGCGCTCGCTGGAAGAAGTGATGATTCGCGCTACCGCGGATTTCGGAATCGCGGCGCAGCGCGAAGCCGGCAAAACCGGCATTTGGGTCGGCGAAGTCGCCGCTGCGGAGAAACTTGGCGCCATCGGCGTGCACATCAGCCGCTGGGTTACGTCGCATGGCTTCGCCTACAACGTGGCCACCGATTTGCGCTACTTTGATCTGATCGTGCCCTGCGGCATCGCCGAACGAAAAACGACGTCGTTCGAAAAATTACTGGGCCGATGCGTGAGCCTGAATGAAGTGAAGCCGCGCCTCGCCACGCACTTCGGCGAAATCTTCAGCCTGGTGATGGGCCCGGCAGATCGAAGTGAATTGTTCGAGCGACTGAATGAGGCGGAGCGCGCAGACGCGGTTCCGGCATAAGAGAAAGTTTCGGAGAGCGGAATGGCGAAAGCAGCGAACGGCGCAAACGGTTCCCGCAGATTGACCCGCGAGCAGTATCTCGAACTCTACTACTACATGCGCCTCAACCGCGCGGTGGAAGAAACCATGGTCAAGCTGTTCCGTCAGAACAAAATTGTCGGCGGACTTTACAGCAGCCTCGGCCAGGAAGCGGTTTCGGTTGGAAGCGCGTACGCGCTGGAGAAAAAAGACTGGCTGGCGCCCATGATCCGCAACATCGGGGCATTGTTAGTGAAGGGTGTGCCGCCGCGTGACGTTTTCATGCAGCACATGGCGAAATATGACTCGCCAACCAAAGGCAAAGACGGCACTAGCCACTTCGGCGATTTGGAACACCTGCACATCGTGTCGCCCATTTCCATGCTCGGCGATTTGATCCCGGTCATGACTGGGGTGGCCATCGCCGGCCGCTATCTCGGCCAAAAAATTGTGGCCATGACCTGGATCGGCGACGGCGGCAGCTCCACAGGAGTCTTCCACGAGGGATTGAATTTCGCTGCTGTGCAGAAAGCTCCATTCGTCTTGGTTCTCGAAAATAACCAGTGGGCCTACTCCACTCCCGTAAAGCGCCAGGTACCGCTCGAAAATCTTGCCGACCGCGCCAAAGCCTACGGCATTCCCAGTTACACCGTGGACGGCAACGACGTGGTCGCCGTCTACACCACCGCGAAAGAAGCGGTCGACCGCGCCCGCAACGGCGAAGGCCCCATCCTTATCGAAGTCAAAACTTTCCGGCGCATGGGTCACGCGCAGCACGATCCCGCCGAATACGTTCCCAAGGACATGCGCGCCTATTGGGAGGGCCGCGATCCCGTCGCTCTCTACGAAAAATATCTGACGGCCGAAAAACTGCTCGACGAGAAATCCAAAAAGGAAATTGGCGACAAGATTGACCAGCTCTTATCCAAAGAACGAGACTTCGCGGAAAATTCCCCGATGCCCCCACCGGAATTTGCCGAGCATGGCGTATATTGCACCGGCGATGATTGCCACAAAGTTCGTGCTAAGTGGGAGCGCCCCATAGCGGACGTCACTCCACCAAAATCCAGTGTCGCCGCCGTCTGGTCGGTAGCGGGATTTGGCAGTGGCAAAGCGTCCGGCGGAGCCAGCGCTCCGATTCACTTCGGCGACACGGAAACGAGCGACGCTAACGGCAAAGGCGATACCGAAGTCCCTGAAGCCGTAGCCCAAGCCATCGAAGCTGTTGCATCCAGACCACGCGCCGTGAAACCGACCGACGCTAAATCGGCAGGAACGAAACCCGTCAAGCCTGCCGCTGCGGTCAAAAGCAAAGTACCGGCAAGAAAGGCCCGGAGATAACCATGGCCACCGCTGCCAAAGAAACCAGCACCAAGCCCGCCGTCGCAACGCAAGTCACGTTTCTCGAAGCCATCAAGCAGGCCATGTACGAAGAGATGGAGCGCGATCCTGCTGTCGTTCTCATCGGCGAAGATATCGGCGTCTATGGAGGCGCATTCAAAACCAGCGAAGGCTTGCTGGAAAAATTCGGCTGGGACCGCGTCATCGACACGCCCATCAGCGAATCCGCCATCGTAGGCGCCGCTTGTGGCATGAGCTATCTCGGCCTTCGGCCCATCGCCGAAATGCAGTTCATCGATTTCATCGTTTGCGCGTTTAACCAGATCACTAACTTTGTCGCCAAGGGCCACTATCTCTGGAATGCGCCTGCGCCCATCGTGATTCGTGGACCTTCCGGCGGCGGCGTGCACGGCGGGCCATTCCATTCCGCCAATCCGGAAATGTATTTCGTGCACACGCCGGGATTGAAAGTGATCTATCCCTCGACGCCTTACGACGCCAAGGGTCTGCTCAAGGCCGCTGTGCGCGACAACAATCCGGTGCTTTTCTTCGAGCACAAATTTCTCTACCGCCGCATCAAAGAAGAGTTGCCTGCCGAGGACTACACAGTTCCCATCGGCAAGGCCGCAGTCCGCCGCGAAGGCAAACACCTCACCATCATTTCGTACGCCGCCATGATGCACACTTCGCTTGAAGCCGCGGCCGATCTCGCGAAAGAAGGCATCGAAACCGAGGTCATCGATCTGCGAACACTGCTGCCGCTCGATGAGGAAACCATTCTCGCTTCGTTGAAGAAGACCAACAAATGTTTGGTTGTGCACGAAGACACCAAAACCGGCGGCATCGCCGGCGAAATTGCCGCTATTCTGTGTGAACGCGCCTTCGGCGATCTCGACGGGCCGCTGATGCGCGTCACCGCCTTGGATACGCCAGTTCCCTATTCGCCGCCGCTTGAAGAGTACTTCCTTCCTAACAAGGAAAAAGTCCTGCACGCTGCGCGCGCGCTGGCAAAGTACTAGTTGTAGCGGCCGCCTTCAGGCGGCCATCCGGGTTTTGAGAACAATGTCTCGAGTCGCTGAGTACAGTTTTTTTAGAGGAGAAACGCCATGGCAGCCGACGTAGTCATGCCCCAGATGGGCGAAAGCATCTTCGAAGGAACCATCACCAAGTGGCTTAAAAAGCCCGGCGATAAAGTCGAGCGCGACGAACCGCTCTTCGAAATCTCCACCGACAAAGTGGACGCGGAAATTCCCTCGCCTTCTGCCGGCGTCCTGAAGGAAATCAAGGTCAAGGAAGGTCAGACGGTCCCTATCAACACCGTCGTTGCTTCCATTGACGCCGCGGGTTCGGCCGCCGCAACTCCTGCGCGACCCGCCGCGCCAGCCCCGGCTCCAGCTCCAAAGGCCGAAGCAGCAAAGCCCGCCGCTGCACCCGTCATGCAACCCGCCACCTCCAAGCCCGGCCCGGTGCCAGTGCCTTCACCACAGGCGCCCGCGCAACCCGCCGTAGCAGCCTCCGCTCCCGCCAAAGAAGGCGCGCGCATTCACAGCTCGCCGCTAGTTCGCCGCATGGCCAAGGAACATGGCATCGATCTTTCGACCGTACCCGGAACGGGTGCTGGCGGCCGCATCAGCAAGCAGGACATCGAAGCCGCTATCGCTGGTGGTGGAAGTCTTCCGTCGCCGTTCGAGCCGGCCGAGGAGTCTGCTTACTCTGGGCCGCCTCAGTCTCCGCGGCCCGCAGTCGTTCCCCCGCCTGCGCCAGCGTACGCTCCAGCCGCCGCTCCCGCTGGCCACGGAACGCAATACATTCCTTCGCTGCAGACCGGCGTGCCCCGCGAGCGCCTCTACTTCGGCAACTACGAGGTCGAGCCGCTTTCCACCATGCGCCTGAAAATCGCCGAGCACATGGTCGCGTCGAAACACGTTTCGCCCCACGTGTACTCGGTCGACGAAATCGACATGAGCAAAGTCGCCGCCCTGCGCGCCAAGTCCAAGGACGAGTTCGAAAAGCAGTACAGCACCAAGCTGACCTTCATGCCGTTCTTCGTCAAGGCTGCCGTCGCCGGCCTGCGCGCCTTTCCGACGCTGAACGCCTCGCTCGATGGCACCAACGTCGTGCTACACAAGGAAATCAACGTTGGCATCGCCGTTGCCCTGGACTGGGGCTTGATCGTGCCGGTCATCAAGAACGCCGACGAGAAAAACATCCTGGGCATCCAGCGCACTATGAACGATCTTGCGGAGCGGGCCCGCAGCAAGAAACTGCGCCCCGAAGAAGTTCAGGAAGGGACCTTCTCCATCACCAACCCGGGCGTTTTCGGGGGCTTGTTCGGCCTACCGGTCATCAGCCAGCCCAATGTCGGCATCCTCGGCCTTGGCGCCATTGAAAAGCGCCCCGTGGTCATCAACGATTCAATCGCCATCCGCTCGATGTGCTACGTCACGCTCAGCTACGACCACCGAGTCGTGGATGGTGCCATCGCTCATCAGTTCCTCCACAAGGTCAAGGAAACCCTAGAGAACTGGTCTTCTCCCCTGGTTTAAAGCCAGGCTTGAGTTAAATACAGCTTTGTTTTCAATGACTTGCGGCCAACTTGGTACTTGTCCACGGGTGTCTTCGGTTGCGGGCCAGACGAGATCGCAAGGAACTTTCTTCTGCCTCGGCCGGAATCTTAAGAGTAGCGATTGAAACTGAGGATAGAAATAAAAAAGGGGGCCGGTGCAAGCCCCCTCTGTTAACTGACCCCCCAAAACCGGAACACAGTCGAGGTTGTGTTCCGGCCACCCCGGGAAGCCAATCTTGTTATTTGCAGATTAAGGATGCAAATCCCGTGCCAGTGTTTGGGGCAGGCTGTGGGAGAAAGACAATTCGTTGAAAATTCGGCAGTTAGCTCGCTGTAACCTCGTGCAGATGTCTCTGTGGCGTCTCCAACCTACAAATTCTCACAGATGCGGCCGCGTCCACTTCCAATCTTTGGGAGAGTCGCCCCGCCGACAAGCTGCATCCTCCACTCGCCGTTCGTCCATTTCCTCACGGCTCAGGAGCGTGCTTCCTTTCACTTTCCACTCCAAAATCGTCGGCTCAAACTTTCCTCCTCTTACGCCTCTTAGCCTGAAACCAAGATTGGGTATTCGAAGAAAACCGCTCTAAATGCCGATCGTTTCGCGAATCGCGGTGGCGATGGATTGGCTGAAGCGCTCTACGTCACCAGAGTGTTCGGCTTCGACCATGACCCGGGCCAGAGGTTCTGTACCCGAGTAACGCAGTACGATGCGGCCGTTATCGCCGAGCGTAGTCTCCGCTTCACGCAACGCCTGCGCCACTTCCGGCACCGACTCAAGAGCCGGCTTGGTCTTTACTTTCACGTTTACAATGGTCTGAGGATAATCTTTCAGGCCTTCCACCAACGACTCCAGGCTGCCATTTAGTGCCACCAGCGAAGCGACTTTCACCGCAGTCAGCAATCCGTCGCCCGCCGGCGAATCACCCAGGAAAATAACGTGGCCGGACTGCTCGCCGCCTAGCGCATTGCCGCTCTTCAGCATCTCTTCCAGCACGTAGCGGTCACCCACATTCGTGCGCGCCATTCCAATGCCTTCGCGCGAAAGCACCCGCTCCAGTCCCAGGTTCGACATCGACGTCGCCACGACGCGGTTCCCTGTTAATTTTCCCACCTTTTTCAGAAAACGCGCCGCGGCGAGAAGAACTCCATCGCCATTCACAATTTTTCCCACGGAGCTCACAAAAAGCGCGCGGTCAGCATCGCCGTCAAACGCCACACCTAGCACAGCTTTTTCGGCCGGGACTCGGTATTGCAGCTCGTCCAAATGCAGTGATCCGCAGCCTTGGTTGATGTTGCGTCCGTCCGGCGCAGTTCCGACCGTGACCACATCACAGCCGAGCGACCGAAACAATTCGGGCCCCAGCTTGTACGCCGCACCGTTCGCACAATCCAGGACGATCCGCATACCATCGAATTTGGCACCGTCCAGAACGCGGTTACGCAAGAATTCCAAATATTCCGCGTGCAACGATTCGTCAGCCGTCAGCGCATGTGACGAAACCGGCGATTCCTTTAGAAATCGCGGAATCGCCGCTTCGATCTCTTCTTCGACCGCATCCGGAAATTTCATCCCCGCATGGGAGAAAAGCTTCACCCCGTTGTCATGAAACGGATTGTGTGAAGCCGAAATCACCACACCTGCGTGAAAATCGTTCTGCCGTACCAGGCACGCGACACCCGGCGTCGTCAGCACACCCGCCAGTGTTACGTCCACTCCAGTCTCTTGCAGCCCCGCCGCCAGAAGCCCTGCTATATGCGGACCGGACTCGCGCGTATCCATGCCGATTAGCGCGTGCGGCCCGCTATGTTCTTGGTGGAGATATGCGCCAACTGCCTGGCCCACGGCATGCAGCGTTGCATCGTCCAGTGGAGGCGTTCCGGGGACTCCGCGAATGCCGTCGGTTCCAAAATATTGTTTGGGCATAGAGTAATCGGGAAGTGCAGCCGGGCGCGCACTCTCCAAAAAAGTTTAGCACAGCAACCACCTGCTACTGCCGCTGGAGAACCGACGTTTCACTGCGCGAAACGTCGCGCGCCTCCCCCAACTTCACGCTTGCATCGTGTGTTACCTTGTTTGTCTAAGGAAGGTCTCAGAGCTTTTCTTCGAGCACTGAGTTGTTGAGAAAGACGGAGTTCCGCTTGCCCGCTACACAAGCTCCCGGGGAAACCCCAGCCGCCAAGGAATACATCCGCGTTGCTGGATCGCCTTTCAGTCTGCGGGTGATCGCAGCCGCCATCATTCTGCTCTTCGCGTATTACGCGCAGGGCGTCGTCATAACGCTCGTCTTGTCCATCCTGCTGGCGTACTGCCTCGATCCCCTCGTGGAATTCCTGGAGCGCTGGCGCATCCCCAGGACTGTCGGCGCCATGATCATTGTTTTGCTCTTGTGCGCGGTGCTGGGCGCCGTAACCTACAGCCTATGGACTCGCACTTCAGATTTTGCCGAGAATTGGCCCAAATACAGCGGGTTGTGGCGGCAAACTGCAGCTTCCATTGAATCCAAGATCTTCCCGGGAACTTCAGTCGCAACGGGGACGCCGGCTCCGGCGACAGCTCTTTCGCCGCATGACTCGGAGATGGTTCGTATTCTTGTTGTTCGTGGTATCGGTTCGCTCTACGCCATCTTTCTTGAGGTTACTTTCGTTCCGTTTCTGGTGTTCTTCATGCTGGCCGGTAAGCGCGAGGTCTGGCACGGCACGCTGCAACTGTTTCCGGTATCTCGCCGCACGCAAGTCAAAGAAACGCTGGAAGATCTGCGCATCGTATTGCGCGATTACGTCCTATGGATGCTGGTCGTGACGGCGATGGTGATCGCGTTCAGCAGCCTGTTTTTCTGGGTCTTGGGGCTGGACTATCCGGTGCTGACGGGCATTGTTTCGGGCGTGTTGAACATGGTGCCGTACATCGGCGCCGTGCTCGCCTGGCTGCCCGCATTCATGCTGGCGATTACCAAGTGGCAGACCGTCGGCTGGTTCGTCCTGATTGCTGGCGTGCTCACAGGCATTCACATTTTTGCGTTGAATCTAATTGCGCCGCAACTCGTCGGCCGACGCCTGCGCCTTAATGCTGTGGCCATAACGGTCTCGCTGCTGTTTTGGGGATGGGTCTGGGGCGGCATGGGCCTTCTCCTTGCTATTCCCATTACCGCAACGTTGCGGGTTGTCTGCGATCATACCGATTCCTTGAAACCCATCGGCCGCTGGCTCAGCGCCTGATCACGGTTTCGGCGAAGCTTCCTTTGCAGGCCGCGAAGCCTCCGCGATACCCAGCGACTTGAGGTAGCGGACCAGTTGCCAGCGCTGTGGTTCGGGCAAGCGCGACCACACCGGCATGCCTTTGCGCACCACGCCATTGGTCAGCAGCCAGAAGATCGAGCCCGGCTCGGCGTTCTGCACTTCCGGCGCGCGCAGGCTTGGCCCCTTCTTTCCGCCCTCGGCGTTGTCTCCATGGCACTCCGCGCAATGGTCTTCAAACAGCAGGCGGCCCGCAGCCACCGCTTCTGGATCGTTCTCCAACGGATTCGCGCGGTTGCGCGCTTTCTCCGGAGCCTTGCCCAACTCCGCGTAATCGTCCGGCTTGTCTTTCCAATTTTTTTGTTCATTGGCCGGTGCCACAGAAACCACAAGCAACACTGCGCAAACGAGCAAAGCGAAAAATGCCAGCCTCACGATTTCGCTCCAAACAATCGCCGCACCATCCCGCCAAATCCATTAATTTCCCGTGAAACTCCCCAGCGCAACAAGAACTGATGGCTGTTGTCGTTCATCCCAAAGCCTGGCGAAAGACGCAGCGTCCACCCGCTCGGCAAGTTCCACGCAACTGCCGGCGCCAGATAGTGCGCGGTGTCTTTTAATCCAAAACTGTAGCGATCACCCAGCCCTCCATACATTTCCACGCCCGCTACAAAGTTCTGGCGACAAAACGAACAGCGCTTGGCCGAGGCCTTCAGGCTCAGCGGCCTGCTAACGCCGAGCGCGTAGCCAAACTCCCACGGCTCATTCGACAAATTCTTCGCACTGATGATGTTTTCCGAAATGTTCCAGCCTTTCACGGTGCTGGACAAAATCAATTTCAACTCGATTTCGCGTTCATGCTCGCGCCGCGTTTCTGCATTCGGCTCCAGAAAATCCGCCTCCAAGTCATGACCGACAATCTCCTTTAGCGTCTTGTCCGTTCCGTTGATATCCTCGTACTCGACGTAAAGAATGGGGTTGATCCAATGCTCCCGCTGCAGCGGCCGAATGCGGTTCTCCCACTTGAATCCGGAAAAGACCGTGCTGTCATGGAAGGTCGTCTGCGCGTCCAGGTAGAACTCAGTCGTCCACCACGCCGTCGCGCCGTATTCAAACTCCGTCCAATAAGAATGAAAATCATTGCCACCGCGCTGCGTACCTAAGGTAGAGAAGTACTCAACCTCGAGGTTCCCCGGCTCCTCGAGATAGTGGTCGTAAGTTACAACGTAAGGATTCTCCTGAGCATTAGCCGGACGGACGCAATTCCCAAAACTCAAAAACAGCAGGCCAAGGGCAAATGAAACAAACCGAGCCAATCGCAAACGTGGTCTCCTTGCAATCTACGGAATCCAAAAAAAAGAAGCAGGACCGGGCTAGTCCTACATTAATAAGACTAACTTAGTCCTATATCAGTTGCAACTGGGTTGCAACCTGCCCATTTCCCTACCGTCGGCTTCCGCCTTCCGGTTTGACTCTCCAGCACTCCAGACGCACGATTCTTTAGCAAGTGGGAACAGTTGGGAGCAACGATGGACACACGTTCCGCAATTCTGACTATGTTTGAAGAAGCATTCGAGAAGAAAGCTTGGCATGGGCCAAACTTGTGGCAATCGCTCAAAGCGGTCAGCGCGAAAGAGGCGGCTTGGCGTCCTTCGCCCAGCCGGCACAACATCTGGGAAGAAACACTGCATGCCGCTTATTGGAAATACGCCGTGCGGCGGCGGCTCGAAGGCGGTAAGCGGGGAGGCTTCATGCTACTGGGTAGCAATTTCTTTCCCCGGCCCGAACCGGGAAAGCTGACCGAAGCTGCCTGGAAAACCGACAAGGGAATCCTGCGCAGCGAGCATGACGCGCTGCGAAAAGCCATCACCAATGCGTTACGCAAACCGCTGACGCCGAAGCTGGCTCACATGCTTTGGGGCGTGGCTTTCCACGACATTTATCACGCCGGGCAAATTCGCCTGTTGCGTCGCATGATGGACAAGGGATAGACCTTCAGCGGTTTCATGACTAAAGCCTCCTCTTGTGCCTGCGAATTCAGACGTTAGTGCCGCGGCTTCGGCCGTCGTCTCCCCGTAGCCCTTGCCGATGCAAGTTATCTATTGTTTGGCTCAGGGATCCTGTCGACTCCTGGAACAGGCGAATGGCGGCAATACCGGCAGCGCCGGCGTGCAGACATTCTGGAGCGTTCTCCGCGTTGATGCCCCCTATCGCGATAACCGGAACGTCCACTGCGGCACACACACGAGCGAGTCGCTCGACGCCCTGCGGCGGGCCGTAATTGGCTTTTGAGAGAGTGAAAAAAATAGGACTGAAATAGATGTAGTCTGCGCCGGCACGCGCAGCACCCAAAGCGGCGCCGAAGGAGTGACAGGACAGCCCAACCAGAAAATCCGCCGATTGATTGCGAGCGGCAAAAAAGTCATCACGCAGCTTGCAGGCATCCGCTACTGGGAGGCCGTTTTCGCTCAGGTGCACACCTCCCGCTCCACAAGCTAGAGCCACATCCAACCGATCGTTTACCAAAATGCGCGTCGAAGAGCCGGCGTGTTTCACCCGCCCTAACGACTCATTCACCAGTCTGGCCCATTCGCGGCCGGAATAGTCCTTTTCGCGCAGCTGTATCCAATCCACGCCCGCGGCGGCGGCGTTGCCAATGCTTTCCAAAAGCAGGTGATGCGAATCCGCAGAGGTGGAAAGCGGCAAGCTCCGGCGGTCGGTGACGTAGCAAAGAATCGGCTGCAGCGGCTTAGGCAGGGGGCACACGACCGGCACCCGAACGCGATTGCAGCAAGCCGATGGCGACAAAAATGTCCAGCACGCCAAGCCCACTGACCAGGCCGCGCACGGAAGGATGCAACGCAATCAGCATCAGCGAAGGAAAGTGCGCGAGGAAGTAGTTTTGTTCCCAGAGATTGGACCACGGCAGGTACAGCAGCAGAGCCCCAAGCTCAAAACACAGCACGATGATGACGGCGCGCAAAACCTTGTTCATGAACGAAATGCCGGTAACCTGAACCGGGATCAGCGAGTGGTTTTCTGAAGAGCGGCGATGCGGTCCGCCACGTCGCGGTAGTCAATGTTCACCGCGTAGACGTGAGAGAAGCTCTTCAGTGCCGCGTCCAGTTCGTTGGCAGATTCCTGGGCGACTCCTAAATCATACCGCAAGGCCAGGGCGCTTTCCGCGTCAACGCCGGGAGTACGCAATGCACGTTCGTACCAGATAGCGGCGATACTCGGCTGACCCTTTTCCATGAAAGCCAGACCCAGCAGCGTGCAGCACTGCATGGCGTAGCGAAATGCTTTGCCGCGCTCGTTTGCCTTGGCGACTTTCTGAAATTCGCTGATGGCTTCTTCGAGTAAGCCCATTTCACGGAAGGCGATACCGAGGTTGTAGTGCGTTTCCAGATCCTCGTCTTCGCCGCCCATTTCGCCCAAGTCGGCTCGGAATTCGTCGAACACTTCCCTGAGCGGCGCGTTTTCGCCAGGGGCTGCGGTCTCCTCCGCCTTCACGGCGCGAGTTTCTTCTTTCGGCATCGGCTCGGAATATGACGGCGTCAGCTCTCCGATGCCCAGCTTGTCGATTTCGTCGGCAAGGTCAGAAAGAAATTGATCCGAAGCGAGCGCGCCATTGGCGGCTGCGGGCTTCGCCGGTTCGGCTGCTGCAGGTTCCGGCTCCGACGAAAGAACCAGTTCGTATTCTTCGGCGAGATCAATTTCGGCCGCTGGCTGTACGAGTGGCTCCGGCGGGGCTGGCGGAGCAACTTGTTCCGCGGGCGGGTGAGGTGGTAGTGGCGGCGCTTGCGGTACTTCGGGAGCGGTCTCCTCGGCGGGCTCGATCAGTTCGATAGTCGCTTCGGAAGGGTCGTCCCCCGGAATTTCGAACTCGGAAATCGCGGATTCCTCTACTGTCGCCGCCGCCGGCACGGGAGGCGGTGGCGGCGGAACTGCGGTCGTTTCGGCCTTTGGCGCGTCGTTGGCGAGCAGCGATGCCCATTCGTCAGAAAGATCCACTTCCTGTACTTCAGCCGCTGGGGACCGCGGCGCCGCCGAAACTTCGGCAGGAGCCAAAGCAACAGGAAGCTCCTCCAACGCCGACTGATCTAGAACGGTTGCGTGTTCCTCGCCTGCGGGGGCTGCTACCGATGCGGCAGCCGCGGCCATGTCTTCGTCGCTCAGGCCCGCGGCACGTTGGAAGCGGCGGCGCAATTCACCGAAGCGCTCCGCACCCGCCACGTCTCCGCGGTCCTGGTGAATTCTTTCCAGTTGTGCCGCGAGTTCCGCGGTGCGGCGATCGTCGCCCGCGCCCAATACGAAATCCAGGAGTTTTTCCAGCGTCGGCGTATGATGCGGCGCGCGGCGCAGAATCGCTTCCAGCAAGCCAATGGCTTTCTGCGTCAAACCGTAGCTGGCGAACAGGTCCACGTCGGTGAGCGACTGCGAGATAAATTTCTGTGTCTCTTCGTCGGGCTGTTCATCCACCACCGCGGCGGCAGCAACTTTTTCTTCTTCGGGAATATCCAGGTCGGGGCGCAGCTTCGGCGCATCTGGCTGCGGGATTTCCGCCTGCAGTGTTTCCGTGATTGGCTCCGATTCCTCCTCAGGGGCGTTCATGCCCATGCGGCGCAAAATGCGGTTGAGCTTGCGCTTGGCAAAGTCGCTTTCCGGTTGGCGATCTACGAGTTGTTCAAAAATCTCCTTGGCGCGATCGAGCTGACCGGCCTCAGCAAGCGCGTCACCCAGATGAGCTAGCGCATCCGGCAAACGGAACGAGTCGCTGGTGCGGCCGTAGCTGTCGACCAGCCATTCTAAGGGCTCCAAGCGGCCAGGCGTCTTCGCCGCCAAATCATTCAACATGCGCGTGATGGCGTCATGCTCGCCGGCATCCAGCATGGGAATGCGCAGCCGCGACACCAAGGTCATGGCCTGGTCGGTCTGTCCCGATTCGAGCATGCCTTCCGCGACCTTTTGCGCCAAGCCGAAATTCTTCTCATCGCCTTCGAAAACCTGCAACGCCAGCAATGAAGCGTCGTCCCAGTTGGAACTCTTCAGGTACAGGTCCAGCAGGAATTCGCTCTGCTCGCCGCCTTTGTCCAATCCGGAGAGGCCCTTCAGGAATTGTGCAGCCTCAGCAAATTTCCCCTGCGAAGAAGCGGAACGCGCTTTTACCGTCAACGCCGGCGCGTTGGTCGGATCAATCTTCAGCGCTTTGTCAGCCTGCTTTTCGGACTCGGCGTGGTCACCGCGAGCCAGCGCACGCTGCGCCGCGGAAACATACATATCCACGGCTTCGCCTTTTTGACCCATCACCTGGTACAAGTCGGCCAGCCGAACCTGAATACGAAGATTGTCCGGCTCCGCTTGCAGCAGTTTTCTGAGCAGAGCGACGGCTTCGGCTTGCCGGTTGTGCTTCAAATGAATTTCGGCCAATTGTAGAAAGAGCGGCCGCGCTTCGCTCATGACGCCCTGCTGGACGTAAAGATCTGCCAGCCGTTCCAGCGGCTTGATCTCTTCCGGCGCAAGCTTGGCGATGCGCTTATAAACGGCGATGGCCTTGGTCAGGAAGCCGTCGCCGACAAAAATCTGCGCCAGCCGCTCAAAATATTCTATGGCCTGGAATGTTTCACCTTGGCGGATGTACAGCTCGCCGATGGTCATCAGGGTGACCTGATCCTTCGGCTCATACTTCAAAATGTGCTGGTACTCGTTGATGGCCTGCGGAACTTTGCCCTGGTTGAGCAGCTTCTGCGCGGCTTCGACGTATTTGCTCTTGTTATAGGCCATGCATGCAACTCGGAAACGGTTCAACTACCGGCGACCGGAAACCGCGAATTCTTCCGAGACGTTCTCCTTCGGAGTCAGAGCTTGCGACGCAAACCCAAAACCCTGTCGAATCGCGGCTAGGCAGACGCCTAAAACGCAGCCGCAATGCGGCTCATTTTAGGCGCACAGAAGGGGCGGCGGCCCGCTGCTCTTGTAAAGCTACAGGCGGGGGAAGGGCGAGTCAACGCAGGTGCGGCCATATGTGAACAGGCAGTTATCCCCGTAGCAGATAGGAAACCGGAGCCGGCCGGGCAAGCAGAGGGCTAAAAGATGGGTAGTGGCGTCTGGGTTGCGCCGGTCGACCAGCAGCCGGCCTCGCGAACTGGCGCAAATGAATGGCGGTGCAAAGGGGTAGGCCCCAGGCGCTTCAGGGCTGCGAGGTGCTCCGGCGTCCCATAGCCCTTGTGTTGGGCAAAGCCATAGCCTGGGTACACGGCGTCCCATGCATCCAGGCGGGTGTCGCGATGGGTCTTGGCAAGAATAGATGCGGCGGCAATGGAAACGCTGCGAGCGTCTCCCTTGATCAGCGACTTCTGCTCAATAAGGACATCCAGCTCCATGGCATCAATCAAAAGATAGTCCGGCGCGACAGTCAGCTGTTGCAGTGCAGCGGTCATCGCCTGGCGGCTGGCCTGGTAGATGTTCCACGCATCAATGCGGGCGGCGTCCACCTCAGCTACGGCCCAGGCGAAGGCGTGCTCGCGGATACGTTCGGCTAGCTCAAAGCGACGATCCGACGCCAGTTTCTTGGAGTCGTCCAGGCCGACGATGCGGCGCTTGGGATTGAGAATGACCGCCGCGGCTACCACCGGACCAAACAGTGCGCCGCGTCCGGCTTCGTCAATGCCGGCGATGCGCGTCCAGCCGAGTTGCCGCGCCGCTCGCTCGAAACGGGATGAGCATTGGCGCGCCATGCGTTGTCGCCGAAATTCTAGCACGTCAACGAGAGACTGCTTGGAACCGAACCTGTGCGAGATCCCAGAAGAGGTTGGCTATGGCGGCGGAACGATACCTTGTGGCCACTCGTAAACGACGATATTTCCGTCAGGCACCCGTTCTAGCGCGGGCGCGTATAAACCACGGGATTCGCGGCGCCACCATTCGCCGGTGGAATTCCTTGTGGCGCGGTCGGTGAACCAGTACTGCCAGATCACCGCGCGCACATGGGTTGGCGGTGAAGCAGCAAAAGGATTAAGGCGGAAAAGCGACAGGACGTCTTGATTGTTGAAAAGAAGCTGCTGCTCGGCTCGTACCACAAACGGATTTTCGCGCCAGCCGCCGAGTGATGCGAACCACAGATTCCATTCGAAGCGCGGCTGATACGGCGCGTAAATTCCCGGAGCCTCGTTGAGTGCTTGCGGTTTATAGCGGAAAAGATATGGCGTCCAGCTAACACCATCATTCGAGCCTTGAAATTCAATTTCGTACCGCGACCAGGTCATGCGGCCGAACAAGCCGTAGGAGTTTGCGATTCGGAATGGCTCCAACGCCGTCATGGGTTTGGAAGGCAATGGAAGTCCCGGTGAAATTTGTTGAAGAAGCAGGAAAAGGGTGGCGTAAAGCACCCATGCAAGAAAGAAAGCCTTCGTCCATAGCACGGCATTGGAAAGAATTTTCCGCCTGGACGAAATAGTAGTTGTGGTCGCGCGCGGCTCTGCCGTAATCAAAACTTTTTGCGGTGCTACCGGGGGTTTGAGTAACGAGAGCTCGTCGGTTTCGGAAGCATCGGGCGTTTCGCCAGGCGCTCGCCGAAACGTGAAAACATTGTTGCGCCACGATTTTTCGCGCAGGTCGATGTTGAGCCTCTGACAAATTGGTTGCTGCCAGCGATGCGGATTCAAGCCGACCAGGAATGCATCGTCCAGCAGGAAGATTGCCAGCGCGAGCACCAGGTAATTCAGGAACGCATAGTTGGCCGTAAGAATGATTCCAATCTGCAGGAAGGTCACGAAGAAAAAGCAGACGACGCGGAAGATGCGTGGCAAGAAACCCATGCCTACGACGACCAGTTCGCTGAAAACTGTGGTTACCGCGGTGGCTTCGTGAAACCAGCGCGGCAACTGATGCGCGTACCAGCCGATCCACGTGGGTAGCGGGCCGTTCTGGTAATACTCGTTCATGGCGGAAAAA
>Ga0207641_10001523_pt1 | contig 22693 bp, 16 predicted proteins | sample KBSSwiS62_FD_184306 | JGI IMG/M metagenome (GOLD analysis project Ga0207641, IMG submission 184306) | Switchgrass rhizosphere microbial communities from Kellogg Biological Station, Michigan, USA - KBS Switchgrass S6-2 (SPAdes) (version 2) | ecosystem: Host-associated > Plants > Roots >... | reverse complement strand
CGTGCACGATCGCGGAGCCGGAGTCCGGGGGGACCGCCGCGGCGAGCCGCGCGTGCAGCTCGTCCGCGGCAGGCAGGTCGCGGTTGTGCGAGGCGTCGAGCTGTGTGCGCCAGCGGCGCACCTGACGCCCGAGGAAGCCGGCGGGCCGACCGAAGTCGGCGAGGCCGACCGCCGCCGGGTCGACCGCGTGCAGCCGGGCCAGGGTGTCGATCAACCCGGTCGAGATGGTCCGGGTGCGCTCCGCCCCGAGCGGCTCGAGCTCGTGCGCGCGCTTGTACGTCGCACCGTGGACGCGCTCCATCACGTAGAACGGAACGCCGATCACCTCGGGGTCCGTGCACAGGGCGATCGCCTTCGGCACCGCGACGTCCGTGTCCTGCAGCGCCGACATCACCCGGAACTCGCGGGCCACGTCGTGAGCGGTGGCGAGCACGTGCCCCAGCGGCGGTCTGCGCACGACCCACGTCGACACCCCGTCGGTGACCTCGTAGGTCAGGTTCGACCGCCCACCCGCGAGCAGCCGCGCCGTGAACTCGTGACCCACGACCGGGGCCGTCGAGGCGAACCACTCGCCGAACCGGACCAGGTCCAGGCCCGGCGGAGCCTCCTGCGTCGTCATCACGGCACCAGCAGGCTGACGGCCTCGACGACACAGGCCGGCTTGTCCGCGCCCTTGCGCTCGACGGTGACGAGATCGGTGACCCGGAAGCCACCACCGCCAGGCTCCACCGAGAGCAGCTCGACACCGGCCCGGAGCTCACTGCCCACCGGAACCGGCGCGGGGAACCGGACCTTGTTGGAGCCGTAGTTGACCCCCATGCTCAGCCCTTCCACCTCGTAGACCTGCCAGACGAGCATGGGGACCAGCGACAGGGTCAGGTACCCGTGCGCGATGGTGCTCCCGAACGGTCCGGACGCGGCCTTCTCCGGCTCGACGTGGATCCACTGGTGGTCGCCGGTGGCGTCGGCGAAGGTGTCGATCTGGTGCTGGGTGACGGTGTGCCAGTCCGAGTACCCGAGGTGGCTGCCGACTGCCTCTCGCAGCTCGTCGACGCCGCCGAAGACCCGGGCGGCGGTCACCGGTAGCCGCCGGCGACGTAGAGCACCTGACCGGAGACGAAGCCCGCGCCCTCACTGGCGAAGAAGGAGGCGGCGTGGGCGACGTCCTCCGGCACGCCGGTACGGGCCACCGGGATCTGCGCGGCCGCGGACTTCTTGAACTCCTCGAACGGAACACCCAGCCGCTCCGCCGTGGCGGCGGTCATCTCGGTCTCGATGAACCCGGGGGCGATCGCGTTGACCGTCACCCCGAACTTGCCGAGCTCGATCGCCAAGGCCTTGGTGAAGCCCTGCAGCCCGGCTTTGGCCGTCGAGTAGTTGGCCTGCCCCCGTGCCCCCAGGGCGGAGGTGCTGGAGAGGTTGATGATCCGACCCCAGCCGGCCTTGGTCATGAAGGCCTGCGCCGCCCGCGACATCAGGAACGAACCGCGCAGGTGCACCCCCATCACCGCGTCCCAGTCGTCGGTGGTCATCTTGAACAGCAGGTTGTCGCGCGTGATGCCCGCGTTGTTCACCAGCACCGACGGCGGGCCCAGTTCGGCGGCGACCCGCTCCACGGCCGTCTGCGCAGCGCCTTCGTCCCGGATGTCGGCACCGATCGCCACGGCCCGACCTCCGGCCGCCTCGATCTCCTCGACGACCGGCTTGCCCGCCGCCTCGTCCAGGTCGACCACGGCGACGGCGAAGCCGTCGGCGGCCAGTCGCTTGGCGACACAGGCCCCGATGCCGCGGGCCGCGCCGGTGACGACAGCGGTACGCCCAGTGGTGGTCACACGATCAACTCCTTCGTTTCCGCGCTATGCCCCGGTCGGGGCTGGGAGGCGACGTCCACCGACGTCAGACGCCGCCGGTCAGCGTTACGCCACCGTCGACGACCAGGAGCTGCCCGGTGATCCAGGCAGCGTCGTCGGACAGCAGGAACGCCACCGCGCCACCCACGTCCTCGGGCACACCGAGTCGCTTGAGCGGGTACGCGGCGGCGACCTCGTCCTCACGACCCTCGTAGAGCTTGGTGGCGAACTTCGTCTTCACCACGGCAGGCGCCACCGCGTTGACCCTGATGTCCGGCCCGAGCTCGACGGCCAGCGCCTGAGTGAGGTTGATGAGCATCGCCTTGCTGGCCCCGTAGAAACCGATGCCTGCTCCGGGACGGATCCCCGCGACCGAGGACATGTTGACCACGGCCCCGCCGTGACGGCCCATCCACGCCCGATGCACCTGCTGGACCCACGACACGGCGGCCACGTCGTTGACTTCCACGATCTTCCGGGCGGCGCCGAGGTCCAGCTCGACCAGCGGACCGTAGGCGGGGTTGATGCCGATGTTGTTGACCAGCAGATCGGCACCGGCGAACGCGTCGATCGCCCGCTTGACGACCTCTGCCTGGTGGTCCACGTCGTCGGCGCGCCCGGGCACCCCGATCGCGTACTCCGACCCGCCCAGCTGCTCGACGGCGGCTTCGAGGGCCTCGGGCTCGCGGGCGGTGATCACCACCCTTGCGCCCTCGGCCACCAGCCGTCCGGCGACGGCGAGGCCGATCCCGCGGCTCGCTCCCGTGACGATGGCCGTCTTGCCCTCGAACCGCTTGGTCACGACAGGCGCTCCAGCACCATGGCCATTCCCTGGCCGCCGCCGACGCACATGGTCTCGAGCCCGAACTGCTTGTCGTGCCACTGCAGCGAGTTGATCAGGGTCGACGTGATGCGTGCGCCGGTCATCCCGAACGGGTGTCCGACGGCGATCGCCCCACCGTTGACGTTGAGCCTGTCCTCCTCGACGCCGAGCTGCCGGGCGGAGGGGATCACCTGTGCGGCGAACGCCTCGTTGATCTCCACGAGGTCGATGTCGCCGATGCTGAGGCCGGCCCGGCGCAGAGCCCGCTTGGACGCCTCCACCGGTCCGAGGCCCATGATCTCGGGCGACAGCCCGGTGACCGCGGTGCTGACGATGCGGGCGAGCGGCGTGAGGCCGAGCTGCTTCGCCCGGGTGTCCGTCATGATCACCACGGCCGCGGCGCCGTCGTTGAGCGGGCAGCAGTTGCCCGCGGTGACGGTCCCGTCCGGGCGGAAGACCGGCTTCAGCGCGGCCACGCCCTCGAGCGTCACCCCGGCACGGGGACCGTCGTCGGAGTCGACGACGGTGCCGTCCGGCAGCGTGACGGGCGTGATGTCGCGGGCCCAGAACCCGTTCGCGATCGCCTTCTCCGCCAGGTTCTGCGACCGCACTCCGAAGGCGTCCTGCTCCTCGCGAGTCACCCCGGTGAGCTGTGCGACGTTCTCCGCGGTCTGCCCCATGGCGATGTAGACGTCGGGCAGGGAGCCGGCCGTGCGCGGGTCGGTCCAGCTCCGCCCCCCGGCCGCGAGTTCCTCGGTGCGCGCCTTCGCCGCCTCGAACAGCGGGTTCTCGGTGTCCGGCAGCCCGTCGGCGCTGCCCTTGACGAACCGGCTGACCGTCTCCACCCCGGCGGAGACGAAGACATCGCCCTCACCGGCCTTGATGGCGTGGAACGCCATCCGGGTGCTCTGCAGGCTGGACGAGCAGTACCGGTTCACCGTGGTGCCCGGCACGGAGTCCAGACTGGCGAGCACCGCCACGACCCGCGCCATGTTGAAGCCGCCCTCGCCTGCGGGCTGTCCGCACCCCAGCACCAGGTCGTCGATCTCGGCCGGGTCCAGCTCCGGGACCTTGTCGAGCACCGCGCGGACCATCTGCACGGTGAGGTCGTCCGGGCGCAGGTCCTTGAGCGACCCCTTCACGGCACGACCGATCGGCGAACGGGCGGTGGCAACGATCACGGCTTCGGGCATCGGCACTCCTTCGTCTCTCACTCAGCCCTTGCTGAGGTATCTGTGTCGGCGCAAGGACGCGTCCGTTGCGCGCCTCGGCCCGCAGCACGGGTCTGCACCAGGACGACCACGGCCGGACGGGCGACGAAGCGATCCGCGAGCCGCGGCGGCCAGGCGTCGCCGGGGCGGTCCGATGATGATCATCCTGGCCGTTCCCAGCGTCGAGCACCAGCGCCTGCTCGGGTCCGGCAGCCCGCCCGACCGAGGTACTCGACAGCCGGTTCTCGTTGTCCTTCGGGGCGCCGCCCAGGGTGATGTGTCTGCACGAGGCCGGAGCACACGGCGTTGACTTGCACCCAGAACGTCTCGGGGAGGTCGTCTGGGCGCCAAGTGTCGTCCCTCGGGCCCGGGCCGCCGAGCCAGTCCGCGATCTCAGTCACCGTCGAGCCCCTCGACACGGGGTCATTGGTCGCCACCTTCGTCCCCGGGTTCCTGCTGCCGGCAGCTCCGCGCACCGAACGACACATTACACGACGTCACGTTACCAGCAACCGATGCCGCTCCCCAGACCGACGACTACGAGCAGGGCCGGACGCGGGTGCGCGGTGCCGAAGACGGACCAGCCGCGCTCGGCGGTAGCGCCGTCCGCCGGCACCCACGACGGCGACCGGGTCGTCGCAGTGCTGCACCCAGACAATGACCGAGGTCCTCGGCTGCACCGAGGAGATCACCAAGGCGCCGGCGCGCCGCACCCCGGGCGGCCACTACGTCGGCTCGGTCTGTGCCGGCAGCGACGGCTCGTCCGACCCTGGCCGCGCTGAAGCGGCCCGGCAAGCCGCCGACGGCCCGTCGCCGGCGATGCCGGCGTCGTTCGCGGGAGTCGGATCGGCCGCTGAGCTAGTATGGCCGAGACAGCCTCCGTCCGAGGTGCTGCCGTGCGACGGGAGGTCCGTTGGGGAGGAATGCGCGCGCGAGTGCGGCATCCGGCACACACGAACGCATACTCGAGTCGGCGGACGCACAGTTCGCGATGCACGGGTACACGAACACCCGGCTCGCGGACATCACCGCCGACATCGGGATGACCACCGGCGCGCTCTACCGGCACTTCCGGGGCAAGGAGCAGCTGCCCGCCGCCCTGCTCTCCGACCTCGCCCAGGCAGTACCCGAAGCCGTGTCCGCGCGGTCCGACCGCAGGGGGGCGCTCCAGGCCTTCGTCGAGACGCTGGCGGCCCACCCCGGAGCGCTTCGGTTGATGTTCGAGCGCCAGTCCTGGCCGGACACCGACGAGGTCGAGGACGCGGTCACCGCAGCCGGCCTGGCCCTGCGTCCGCACCTGCGCGTGCCGGTGTCGACTGAGCGGGCGAAGGTGCTGGCGAGCTTCCTCAGCGAGCTGCTCTTCCACTACGCTCGCGCCACCCGCGAGGGCGCGGTCGAGCCGCGTCGGCCCCAGGACATCGCGAGCGCGCTCGACACGCTGCTCGACTCGGGAATCTACCTCGCGGGAACGCACGTCTCGGAGCCCAGACCCACCCTCCAGCACGAGGTCCGGCTGACCCCCTTCGTCCAGTGGCAGCCGTCGCCCGAGAAGGTCGTCCCGAGGTCGACGAAGGGGATCCGGACGCGCCAAGCCATCCAGGAGGCGGCGGTCAGGGTCTTCGAGTCCCGAGGGCTGCTGGACGTGACCATCAACGACATCGCCAAGGAGGCGGACGTCGTGGCGGGCTCGATCTACCGCTACTTCGTCGATAAGGCGGACATCTTCCGCAGTATGCAGGCGGCCACGGAGGAAGCGATCATCCGGGAGACACAGCTGCCGCTGATCGACGGACGCCTGGCCCTGCGCGAGCAGATGCTCGCGTACCTCAGCTGCTACGAACGCCACCTGGGGTTGATCCGGGCGTGGCGGGACCTGGCCAAGCCGGGGTCGGACATGGCGGCCGCCTGGAACGGCATGCGCAGCACCTTCATCCGGCGGATCGTGGCGATCCTGAAGTACGGACAGGCCAAGGGAGTGGCCCGCGAGGACATCGACCCAGTGCTCGTGGCGCAGCTGAACTCCTTGGCGTACGAGGCCGGTGCGTACGCGTGCTACGTGCGCGCCGACCCGTCGATGCAGCCGCAGGTCATCTCCGACCTCATGTACCGGCTGTTCATCGAGGGCTTCGCCGACCCGGCGTCGGGGCGGGCTCCCGACCGCGGGGCCGACGACGCGTCCGGAGGGGTCGAGCCCGAGGTCAGGGTGCTCCCCGTCCGGTCCGGGCGGCGGCGCCCGCCGCGTCCCCGGGCCGCGGGGCCCCGTCCGTGACCAGCGCTCGCAGCTTGTACTTCTCGATCTTGTTGGTCGCGGTCCGGGGGAACTCGGCGAGCGCGATGATCCGGCGCGGGCGCATGTACCTCGGCATGACGTCGGCGCAGTGCCGGCTCAGCGCCGCCTCGTCGAACGGCTGACCCTCGACCATCTGCACGAACGCGACGACGTCGTCCTCGTCCCCCTCCCGCCCGGGGACGGCGACCACCGCGGCGAGCAGCACGTCCGGGTGCCGCCCGATCAGCTCCTCGATCTGGGCCCCGGCGATGTTCTCCCCGCGCACCCGGATCCGGTCCCCCAGCCTGCCGTCGTACCGGATCTCGCCGCCCTCGCCGCGGACGCCGGAGTCCCCCGTGTGGAACCACAGGTTGCGAAATGCCTCCAGCGTCGCCGTCGGCTTGCCCAGGTACTCGCGCAGGATGAGCGACGGCAGCTTCGGGCGGAGGGCGATCTGCCCGACGGTCCCCGGAGCGCACTCGCGGTCGCGCTCGTCGAGGATGGCGACGTCCAGGAAGGGCCCGGGCTTCCCGACGATGCCGCGCGGGATCTCCGCGCGACCGTCCAGCACGAGCAGGCCGTTGTCCGCGTACAGCCGGGTCAGCTCCTCGTGACTCCGGCCGCGGAACAGGTGGGGTGGAGTACCCTGCCCCGGCGGGTTCTCCACGATCAACCCCATCACGGACGCGCCGGTCTCCGACTGCCCGAAGGCGATGGTCACGAAGTCCACGCCGAAGCGCTCGGCGAACACCCGATGGGTCGCGGGCAGGGGCTGCATGTGGACCTTGTTCAGGGTGTTGTCGCGGTCCTCGGGGGTCGGATCGTTCTTCAGCAGCCACGGGATCATCACGTCGAGCAGTTGCGCCGTCGTGCATTCGTACCTGCGGATCCGGTCCCAGAAGCCCGACGCGCTGAACCGCTTCCACAGGACCACGCAGGCGCCCACCCAGATCGCCCGCGTGACGTTGAAGTGCGCCCCCCCGACGTGGTACATCGGCAGGTCTCCGCAGAGGACGTCGTCGGGGGTGAGCACCTGGCGTCCGATCCACAGGAAGTGCGTGATCCACCGGTGGGACTGCAGGACCCCCTTGGGCAGCCCCGTCGTGCCTGATGTGTAGATGACACAGGCCGGCGTGTCGAACTCGACCGTGCGGTCGGGGCGGTCGGCCGGCGCGAGCAACTCGGCGAAGTCGCCCCCGTACAGGCCGTCGGCCGTCAGCACGGCGAGGTCCACCGACAACCTCGGCGCGATGTCGGCGACCCGCCCGCGCAGCTCCTCGTCCACGACGAGCAGCGCCGGCGCGGTATCGTCGAGCTGGTAGGCGAGGACGTCACCCTCGTACTGCGGGTTCACGGGCGCGAAGACGGCACCGGCCTTCCACAGCCCGAACATGGTGAACGCGGCGACGATCGGGTTCGACGTCAGGACACTGACCCGATCGCCCTCCCCGATACCCCTCGCCACCAGACCCGCCGCGATGTGGTCGGTGAGCCTGCCGAACTCCCCGTAGGTGAAGTACTCGCCGGTTTCGCCGTAGCGCAGTGCGATCCGCTCGGGTCGAGATCCCACGTGATGATCCAGAGCGTCGACGGCGGTCGCGAAGTCGAACTCCAGCAGCCGGACCAGTTCTGTCATCCCCATCCCCTTCATCTCGGCGTCGAGGTGCAGTCCGCTCCCGCGCAGCCCGGCTCCACACGCGAATGGAGCCGCGGCGCGGGGCGGCCAGCGGCGCTCGCGACCGCCCGGGCCGGTCGCTTAGCCGCACCGTGCTGCCGACGCGCCCCGCGGCGGGCATCGGCGATCTGCGGACGGCCGTCGCGCCGAGTCACGACCACCCGTCCCGAGGTCCTCGAGACCGACTACCACCGGCTCGTCGAGGACCGATCCGCGCCGCTCGCACGTGGTCGACAGCACCCCCATCGCCATGACTGCGCGTCCGCACATTAGCCCATTGTCCGGTCGGGGAGGACGTGCGAGCCCGGCACTCGGAGCCGTGCGGCCTGCGCCGGCGGCGCTCTCCAGAGATGCGCAATTGACATCTCGCAGTACGGGTGCGATTCTCCATCACCACGATAACCCGACATCAGAATAACAAGGACTACAATGGCGAAGACCTTGTCAGGTGGGTTCGCGGTGCTTCTGCTCGTCGGTGCTCTCACCGCGTGCGGAGGCGGTGGTGGCTCCGCCGCCCAGGCACCGGGGCAGTGCAATAACGACGATCCGGTCCGCGTCGGCGGGATCTTCGACATCACCGGCGCGGTCGCCGAGGTGTCGCAGCAGCAGGTCCGCGGGGCGGAGCTGGCGGTCCAGCAGTTGAACACCGGCGGTGGCGTCCTCGGCCGCTGCGTGAAGCTCCTGGTGAAGGACGCCGCGGGCGACCCGACCAAGGCCTCCGCAGCCGCCCGCGAACTCATCGACCGCGACGAGGTCGACACGCTCATCGGCCCCCCGAACACGGCGACGGCGGGTGCCAGCGCCGAGGTGAGCAGCGAGTCGGGCGTCCTTCAGCTCGTCGGCAACACCGGCCCGATCGACTACCAGAAGTACCCGAACGTCTTCCGCATGGAGTTCGCGGTCGGCCAGGTCGGTCCGGGCTTCGTCGACATCGCCAAGGAGCTGGGGAGGACGCGCATCGGGATCCTGGCGAGCAACGACGCCTTCGGCTCGTCCTACCCCGACCTCATCAGGACCGCCGCCGCCCAGCAGGGCCTCGAGATCGCCCGCACGGAGCTGTTCGACCCACAGACCGTGGACCTGCTGCCGCAGGTGCGCGCGGTGAAGGACAGCGGGGCGGACATCCTGGTGGTCGTCGCCACCGGTCAGGCCGGTGTCTCCCTGTTCAAGGCGCGCCAGGAGCTGAACTGGACCGCTCCGGTCCTGGCCTTCTCCGGGGTCGCCACCCCCCAGATTCAGCAGGCGGTCGGACCGGACGCACTGCGGGACGTCTACATCACGCTGAACTACCACGACCTCCTCCGTCCGCCGGGCTCGGACGCGCCCAACGGCCAGAAGGCCCAGGAGTTCGTCACAGCGCTGAAGGCCTCCCTCAACCAGAACCCGCTGGCGGAGAACATCGCCTACTCGTCCACCGGTTACGACATGGTGATGATGACCGCCCACCTGGCCGCCCAGGCGAACTCCCTCGAGCTAAACGCGCTGCGCAACGCCCTGTACGCCGGCCCGTTCACCGGTGTGAAGGCCACCTACGCGGGCAGCCAGGACTCCCACGACCTGGTGTCGAGCGAGCAGCTGTCGTTCGCGAGGGCGGGCACCTTGCAGGACGGGACGCTCGAGCAGGTGACGGCCGGATGAGCGCCCGGTCGCGCCGGGACCGGACGGGGCGGGAGCAGCGCGGGTGATCGGCTTCCTCGAGACGGTCGTCATCGGCCTCACCACCGGAGCCGTGTACGCCCTCATCGCCATGGGCTACAACGTGGTGTTCGCGTCGACGGGGGTCATGAACTTCGCGCACGGCGAGTTCTACATGGGCGGCATGATGATCGGCGCCTTCCTCGCCGTGAGCGCGGGCGTGCCGATGCTGCTCGCGCTGGTGATCACGGTCGCGCTCGGCGCCCTGCTGGGCGTGGTGCTCGAGCGCGTGGCCGTCCGCGGGCTGACGGACAAGGACGCCGGGCTGGGCGCCTCGGGCTGGGTGCTGTCCACCCTGGGCTTCGGCATCGTCATCCAGGCGGGCATCACCCTGTGGATGGGCCCGGAGCTGCGTCCGTTCCCACCATTGGCGCCCTTCGACTCCTTCACCCTCGCGGGCGTGCCGATCACCTACCAGCGCGTCGTGGTGATCGTCGCCGCGCTCCTCGTCGGCCTGCTGCTGCACCTGTACCTCGAGCGCACGAAGGTCGGGCGGGCGCTCAGCGCCGTCGAACAGGACCCGGACGCCGCGCTCCTGCGGGGCATCCCGGTCCTGCGCCTGGGCGTCCTCGCGTTCGCCATCGGCGGTGGGCTGGGGGCGCTCTCGGGCTTCCTCGCGGCGCCGCTCAGCGCGGCGGTCTCGTCGGCGGGCCTGGCGTTCGGGCTCAAGGGCTTCATCGCGGCGGCCGCGGGAGGCATCCCCTCGATCAAGGGCGCCGTCATCGCCGGCTTCCTGCTCGGGCTGCTGGAGGTGTTCGGCGTAGCGCTGCTTGGCGCGGGCTACCGGCAGGCCATCGTGTTCGCGGCGCTGCTCGTCGTCTTGATGGTCAAGCCCGCGGGGCTGTTCGGCACCGGGAAGCTGAGGCCGGTCTGATGGAGCCCCTGACCTACGCCGTCCGGTCCCGCTGGCGCTACCTCCTGCTGATCCCCCTGGTGCTGCTGGTCGGTGGGCCGCAGGTCGTCGCGACGGTGACGAGCGGGCTGTCGAGCCTGCTGATCTCCCCTTTCACCCACGAGATCGAGTTCGCGGCGAACCGCTACGAGATCTTCAACGCCCAGCTGCTGCTGATCTACATCGTCGTAGCGCTCGGCCTGAACCTGGTGTTCCAGGCGGGCATGATCTCGCTCGGGCACAGCGCCTTCTTCCTCGTGGGCGCCTACAGCGTCGGGCTGCTCACCCAGCACGGGCTCAGCTTCTGGCTCGCCCTCGTCGTCGGCCTCGTGCTCGCCGCGGTCCTGGGGCTGCTCCTGGGGGCACCGGCGATCAGGCTGGGGCTGTTCACCCTAGCGATGGTCACCCTCGGCTACGCCATCGTCGCCCAGGACATGGTCCTCGAGTGGCGTGGGCTGACCGGGGGCGGCGACGGGCTGCGAGGCATCGAGCGCCCCGCGCCGTTCGCCGGGCTCGACCAGTACTACTGGCTGGTCGCCGTCTGCGTGGTCCTTGTGTACCTCTTAACGCGCAACTGGCTCCGGTCACCGCTCGGACGGGCCGGGCGGGCGACCGCCGACAACGAGGTCGCCGCAGGGTCCATCAGGATCGACGTGCGGGTCGTGAAGGTGCGCTCATTCGTCGTCTCGGCGGCGATCGCCGGGCTGGCGGGCGGCCTGTACGCCCCCCTGATCGGCTTCCTCTCCCCGCGCGCGTTCACCGTCGACCTCGCCGTGCTCTTCCTGCTGATGGTGCTGCTCGGCGGCGGCGGCACCGCCGTCGGACCGATCATCGGGGCGGTGGTGCTCTTCCGGATCCCCCTGGCGGTGGAGGACGTCACGGGCTCGGCGGGCAACGTCAGCCTCCTGGTCTACGGTGTCGTGCTGGTCATCGCCGTGCGGTTGCTCCCTCAGGGGTTCATGAGCGGCTGGTGGCTGCTGCGCGGGTGGCTCGAGCGCCGATTCGGCGGCCGGGCCACGGACGGCCCGGCCGCAGCGGAATTCGACGGCACCGCCTTCGCGGAGTTGGTCGCGGCCGGGGCCGGGCAGGCGCGCGGACCGCGGCTGCGGGCAGTGGACCTGCGCAAGCAGCTGGGCGGGGTGAAGGCCGTCGACGGCGTCGGGATCGAGGTCGAGCCGGGTGAGGTGCACGCGATCATCGGCCCGAACGGGTCCGGGAAGACGACCACCCTCAACCTGCTGTCGGGGTACGTGGAGCCCGACGGCGGGACCTTCGAGCTCGACGGCGAACGGGTGCGGTCCGGCGGGACCGTGCGCGCCCGGCACGGCCTCGGACGCACCTTCCAGACGCCGCTGCTCTTCTCGTCCATGACGTGTCTGGAGAACGTCATGGTCGCGCTCGACGGACGCACCGGCGTCCCGCGGTGGGCCGGCCTGCTGCGGCTCCCGCACGCCAGAGCCGCCGAACGGCGCGACCACGAGCGAGCGGTGGCGATCCTCGCCGCCGTCGGGATCCGGGACGTGGACACCAGGGCCTCGGTCCTACCCCCGGGGCGCAGGCGCCTGCTCGAGATCGCCCGGCTGATCGCGTTCCAGCCGCGGATAGTGCTGATGGACGAGCCCGCGGCCGGGCTCACGCACGCCGAGATCGAGCACCTCGAGACGATGATCGCGGCCTTCGCCGCCGCGGGGATCGGAGTGGTGCTGGTCGAGCACCACGTCGACCTCGTGCTGCGGCTGGCGACCAGGGTCACCGTCCTGGACTTCGGCAAGGTGCTCGCGAGCGGGACCCCCGAGGAGATCCGCAACGACCCGAAGGTCCTGGAGGCTTACCTGGGGACCTCGCTACAGGCGAACGAGGGTGACCGCTGATGGCCCTGCTGAGGATCGAGGGGTTGACCGCCGGTTACGGTGCGGTCCGGGTGCTGCACGACCTGTCACTGGAGGTGGAGCAGGGCGAGATCGTGACCGTGGTCGGCGCGAACGGAGCCGGCAAGTCCACGCTCCTGCGCACGCTGTCGGGGATGACGGACGTCGCGGCGGGGTCGATCACCTTCGATGGGCGGTCGATCGTGGACGCCTCGCCGCCCGAGATCGGCCGGGCCGGGATCGCCCACGTGCCCGAGAACCGCCGAGTCTTCCCCGCCATCGACGTCGAGGACAACCTGCGTCTGGGGGCCTTCGTGCGCAAGGCATCGCGCGCCGAGGTCGACGCAGACGTGCGCGAGATGTGCGAGCGCTTCCCAGTCCTGGGCGAGCGCGCCCGGCAGAAGGCAGCGACGCTCTCCGGCGGCGAGCAGCAGATGCTGGCCATCGCGATGGGTCTGATGGCCCGGCCCCGCCTGATGCTGCTGGACGAGCCGTCGCTCGGGCTGGCGCCGATCATCGTCCAACGGGTGTTCGCGGTGGTGGCCGAGCTGGCCGAGGCCGGGATCACGGTCCTGTTGGTCGAGCAGTTCGCCGAGGCCGCGCTCGGCATCGCCGACCGCGGGGTGGTACTGCAGCTGGGGCGGACCCTCGCCGAGGGCGAGGCGGCGGCGCTGCGCAGCGACGAGTCGATCCGAAGGGCCTACCTCGGCACGTGAGGGGCTGATGACCAGCATGGCGGGCCGCCCCGGGGCACGGGACCGAGGACGACCGACAACCCGACTTCGGAACATGGAGCAGGTATGAAGAACAAGGTCATCGCCCTCACCTCGTTGGGAGAGGTGGTGCGGGACGGTGCGACCGTCGCCCTCGGCGGGGCGTGGTTCAGCAACCATCCGATGGCGGCGGCCCGCGAGCTGCTGCGGGCGGGCAGGCGCGACCTGCACGTCATCAGCCTGATCGGCTCGGCCGACGTGGACCTCCTCCTCGCTGGCGGCGCAGTCCGCCACCTCACCTTCTCGATGGTGACCCTCGAGGCTTTCGGGCTGGCGCCCAACCTGCGGCGGCGGGTCGAGGACGGCAGCATCACCATCACCGAGCTGACGGCGCTGTCGATGGAGGTCGCCCTCGAGGCGGCGGGGCGCAACGTGCCCTTCATGACCTTCACCGGACTCGGATCCCCGGCCACCTCCGACCTCGTCGAGCTGCATCCCGAGGTCTACGGGTACGTGCCGGACCCCTTCACGGGCGAGCAAGTCCTCGTCGTCAAGGCGATCAAGCCCGAGGTGACGATCGTCCACGCGCTGCGGGCGGACGCGCAGGGCAACGCGCAGTTCGACGGCACCTACGGCATCGACGACGAGCTGGCGAAAGCGGGCGACACCGTGATCGTGACGTGTGAGGAGATCGTGCCCACCGAGGTCATCGCGGAGTCGGCCCACATGACGAAGGTGCCCGCCTTCCTCGTCGACCACGTCATCGAGGCGCCGTTCGGCGCACATCCCACTTCGCACATCCCGCGCTACACGATCGACGGGCACGAGCTGCTCGGCTACGCGGCGGCGGCGGGTGCGGGCGGCGACGAGCAGGAGGCCTACCTGGCCCGGCTGGTTGGCGAGACCGAGCAGCAGTACCGCGAGCGCGTGCTCGGCGGCGGGCGCGGCGCGGTCCTCGCCGAGCTGGTCCGGCAGGGCAAGGTGCTGACGGGCGTGGCGTCGTGAGCGAGCACACCGGCGAGCACACCGTGGCCGAGCTGATGGTATGCCGCATCGCGTCGGAGATGGAGGAGCGGGGCGTCACCGTCCTCGGGTCCTTCACTCCGCTCGCGTACGCCTCCTACATGCTCGCGAAGCTGACCCACGCGCCGGACGCGCACATCAACGGCTACAACGCACTCGGCATGCCCGCCATCGAGCTCGCGTTCATGGGCGCGGAGGCCGCAGCATCCAAGGGGTCCACCGCACGGTGGGGCTTCCTCGCGGCGGTGAACGTCGTGCACCTGGCCAACCGGGGCAACGTCGAGGCGGTCTCGTCGGCACAGATCGACGGCGACGCCTCGATCAACCTGTCGGTGATCGGCGACTACGCGCACCCGAAGGTGCGCCTGCCCGGCGGAGTCGGGGCGCCGGAGGTGGTGCAGAACTACCGGACGATGCTGGCCTACTTCGGCAGGCACGACCGCAAGGTGCTCGCCGAGAAGGTCGACTTCGCGACCGGCGGGCGGTTCCCCGTCGATCCCGAGGAGCGGGCGCGCCGCGGACTTCAGAACGGCCCGGTGAAGATCATCACGCCCAAGGCGGTGCTAGTCCGGGACAGCACCGCCCCCTTCCGGATCGAGAGCGTGCACGGCGACGCGACGGTCGAGGAGGTCGTCGAGTCGACCGGGTTCGAGCTCGCGCCCAACCCGGACGTCGTGCCCACTGCCGAGCCGACGGAGAAGCAGCTCCGACTGCTCCGGACCGAGATCGACCCGTTCGGCACGGTCCAGTTCGACTTCATGTCCGGCAAGGAGCGCGCGGGTTACCTGCGGGAGCTGATCGACCGGGAGTGGCAGCGGGCGGTCGACGCCCTCGCGGCCCGCGGGGACACCGGGACCTGCACGTGAGCCGAGCCCGATGACCTCACCGCCGCCGCCGGCCGTCGTCGGTGAGGTCCCGGGACCCCGCCTCCCGGGCCGGGGCGCTGGTCGACAGCCTGCGCGGGGACCTTGCGCAAGGGTCAGCAGGCGGTCGGCGGGGGGACCCCGGGACGATCGGGGTAGCCCCGCAAGCCCATCCCGCCGTCGGCGGACACCGTAGTGCCCGTGATGAAGGACGCCTCCTCGCTCGCGAGGAAGCAGACGAGCGCGGCCACGTCCTGCGGCCTGCCGATCCGGCCGAGGGGCACCGACTCGAGCATCGACCGCAGCGTCTCGGGGACCCCGGTGACCCCGGGCCGGGTCATCGGGGTGTCGACGAGCCCGGGCGCGACCGCGACCACGCGCACGTCGCGCGGAGCCAGGTCCAGAGCGCTGACCCGGGTCAACATCGCGAGCGCGGCCTTGGACACGCAGTAGGGCGCCATCCCCTTCGCGGGCTGCTCGGCGTTGACCGACGCGATGTTGACGACGACCCCGCCCGCCGCCAGGGCCCGCCCGGCGTGCTTCGAGACCAGCATGGCCCCGTCGACGTTCACGCTCATCACGGTGCGCCAGACGTCGAGGTCCAGCTCCGTCAGCGGCACGACGCCTGCGCCGACACCGGCGGCGTTCACGACCACGTCGAGCCGCCCCCAGGTGTCGACCACCCGCGTCACCGCTTCGGCCACCTGGGACTCGACGGTGACGTCCGCCGTCAGCGCGACGGCCCGCCCTTCCGACCCCACCGGGTCGTGTCGGACCTGGTCGAGCGTCGCGACGAGCGCACCCTCGGCGGCCAGCCGCTCCGCGACGCCGCGCCCGATCCCCGAGGCGCCGCCGGTGACGAGCGCGGCCCGGTCCGCGAAGCGCCGGACCGCGGCGACCGACTCGGCCCCGTCCGCACCGCGGCTCACCAGGCGTCCACGTAGGTGCGCGAGCGTGCGGGCGTCGGAGCGGCACCGACCGCGGCGACGACCCACCGCCGCGTCTCGGCCGGGTCGATGACATCGTCGAACTCCACCGCGCCCGCCACGCTGAGCGCGCGGCCCCGCTCGTACTGCTCGTCCAGCAGCTCCTCGTAACGGGCCTGTCGCTCCCGCGGGTCGGCGATGCCCTGCAGCTCGCGGGCAAAGCCCAGCTCGACCGCGCCCTCCAGGCCCATCGCGCCGATCTCGCCGGTCGGCCAGGCGACGGTGGCGACCGGTCCCTGGAACCCGTGCCCGCCCGCCATCGCGTTGGCGCCGAGCCCGTAGGCCTTGCGGAGGATGATCGTGACCAGGGGCACGCGCAGGTGGGCGCCGATGACGAACAGCCGGCTGAAATGGCGCACCGTCGCCGTCCGCTCGGCGTCAGGCCCCACGATGAACCCCGGGGTGTCGCAGAGCGAGACCACCGGCAGCCCATGGGCGTCGCAGAGCTGGAGGAAGCGCGCCAGCTTGTCCGCCCCCGCGCTGTCGATCGCGCCGCCGAGCCGGGCGGGGTCGTTCGCGATGAGCCCGTACGCCTTGCCTTCGATCCGCACCAGCGCCGTGACCACCGTCCGCGCGAACTCGGCGCGCAGCTCCAGCACCGATCCCGTGTCGGCCAGGGTCTCGATGAGCGCCCTGATGTCGTACGCGCGGCGGCGGTTCTCACCGATCGCCGTCCGCAGCAGCTCCTGGTCCGCCGCCGTCCAGTCGTCGAGCGGCCCCTGGAAGTAGGACAGGTACCGCTTCGCGACGGACACCGCCTCGGCGTCGTCCTCCACCACGACGTCGACCACGCCGTTCGGTCCCTGGACCGACATCGGGCCCACCTCGTCGGGAGTGAAGCGGCCCAACCCGGCCGCCTCGATCATGGCCGGGCCGGCCATGCCCACCGTCGAGTCGCGGGTCGCGATGATCACATCACAGCACCCCGCCAGTGCGGCGTTGCCGCCGAAGCAGCGGCCGGTGACGATGCCGACCGTCGGGACCGTGCCGCTGAGCGCGCCCATCGCCCCGAAGGTGTGGGTGTCCATGCCCAGGATGCCGAGCGGCTCGGTGTCGACGTCTCCCGGACGTCCCCCGCCGCCCTCGGCGAAGAGTACGACCGGCAACCCGAGCCGGGCCGCCACGCCGAGGATGCGGTCCTTCTTCCGGTGCCCGAAGTGGCCCTGCGTCCCGGCCAGCACGGTATAGTCGTACGCCAGCACCGCCACTCGGGCGGCATCCCGGCCGTGCCGGGCCGCGTTGACCGTGGCCAGCCCCGTCACGATCCCGTCCGCGGGAGTCGCGGCGATCAGCTCCTCGACCGGCCGCCTGCTCCGCTGCGCCGCGACGGCGAGGGCGCCGTACTCGACCAACGAGCCCTCGTCGCAGAGATCGGCGAGGTTCTCCCGGGCGGTACGGTGCCCGGTCACGTGCCGCCGCACGACCGCCTCGGGACGGGCCGCGTCCAGTGTCGCCGCGTGCCGCTCCACGACGTCGACCAGGTCGGGCCGAAGCGCCGTGGCGTCCGAGGTTCGCGCGTCGAGGATCTCCTCGCCTGCGACGTCCGCGGCCTTCAGCACGACGAGAGGCGCGTCCGCGGCGACCTGGTCGCCGACGCCCACGAGGATCTCCTGCACCACGGCGCTGATCGGAGCCGCGACCACGTGCTCCATCTTCATCGCCTCGAGCAGCAGCAGCGGGGACGCCTGCGGCACCTCGTCGCCCACGGCGACGCTCAGCTCGAGCACCACTCCGGAAAGGGGTGCACGGACCGTGGGGGACTCGTCGTCCGCGCCGAGCTCCGTCGTGCACGGCGGCGCCGCGGCGGGCGACCCGGGTCCGGTGACGCCCAGGTGCGCCGTGGTCGCCCGGCCCGCCACGACCACCGGGTCCGCGAGGATCTCCCGCAGCAGCGGCACGGTGGTCTCGACCCCGGTCACGACCGTGTCTGCGAGCACGGCGCGCAGCTCCGCACAGGCCTGCGCGAATCCTCCCCCGGCCGTCACGACGATCTTCGCCAGCAGCGGGTCGAACGTCCCGTCCAGCACGAGCCCGGGCCGGGCGTGCGTGTCGACCCTGGCCCCCGCCGGTACCTCGAACCGGGTCAGGGTGCCGACGCTCGGGGCAACCTCACCGCCCCCGAACCGCTGCTCCGCGTTGACCCGGGCCTGGATCACGTAGCGGCCCTCGGGAACCGGGAGCCCGTCGGGCAGCCGGAGGTCCGCCAGTGTCTCTCCAGCGGCGATGCGCAGCTGGGACCGGACCAGGTCGACGCCGAGGAGCTCCTCCGTGACCGTGTGCTCCACCTGCACCCTCGGGTTGACCTCGAGGAAGACGAACCGCTCGGGGCGGTCGGCGTCGACCAGGAACTCGACGGTCGCCAGGCTCCGGTAGTCCGTCGCCGCCATCAGCCGGACGGCCGTGCGGCACAGCGCCTCCCGGGTGGGGGGCGGGAGCGAGGGGCTCGGGGCGTACTCGACCAGCTTCTGGTGCCGACGCTGGAGACTGCAGTCGCGCTCCCCCAGGTGGTGCACCGCCCCGGTGCCGTCCCCCACGATCTGCACCTCGATGTGGCGGGCCCGTGGCATGAGCGCCTCGACGAACACGGAATCGTCCCCGAATCCCCGCAGCGCCTCGGACCGACAGCGGGCGTAGGCATCGGCGAGCGTCTCCTGGTCCCGTACGACCCGCATGCCGCGGCCGCCGCCGCCCGCGGTCGCCTTGATCATGATGCCGCCGGGGTGCCGGGCCAAGAAGTCTCGGGCCCCCTCGACGGTGACACCGGCGGCGGTTGCCGCCAAGACCGGCACGTCCAGGGCGGTCGCGTGGTCCCGCGCCCGCGCCTTGTCGCCGAACAGCTCGAGGGTCTCCGGCGTGGGTCCGACGAAGACGAGCCCCGCCGCCGCGCACCGCCGGGCGAGGTCGGCGCTCTCGCTGAGAAAGCCGTAGCCGGGGTGGACTGCCTCGCACCCGGAGGTGAGGGCGGCCGCAACGACGGCCGGGGCGTCGAGGTAGCCCGCGACACCGGGCAGGGGCAGCTCGACGGCATCGTCGGCCGTCTCGACGTGTGAATCGTCCCCCGAGACGTAGGCCGCCACGCTCGACCAGCTGAGACCGCGCAACGCCTTCTGGACCCGAACGGCGATCTCGCCACGATTTGCCACCAGAGTCTTCATCGACACTCTCCGCTGAATCGTGCGGCTGTGTGATAATCCGAGATCATATTACCACCCACCCCGCGCTGGACCGGTCGTCGAGCCGCGGAACGGGACGTCCGGCCGGGCGGGGGGCCTCAGCTCAAGCGCTCGACCAGCAGGCCGCCGCTGACCTCCGGCGACGTACACCGTCCCGAGGCCGCTGGAGAACAGCAGGTGAGACCCGTCGACCGGGTCGACCCGGCGCCACGGCGAAGCGGGCGTTCCGAGCTGCCAGGGAGGTCAGACCGAGCTGCCCGGTCAAGCGCCCCGGGCCGGGGCCATGTCAACGAGCAGGTCGCGGCCACCACGCATCGCCGCTAAACGATCGACCTTCCCCGACGCGGTCAGCGGCAGCGTGCGGATCGTGCCGAGGTACCTCGGCACGGCGTACAGCGGAAGGTGCTCGACGCAGTATTCGCGGAGCTCGTCCAGCTCCAGCTCGCCCACGCGTCTCGGAACGACGAGGACCCCGACCTCCTCGTCGCCCATCTCGGCAGGGATGCCGAACGCCATCGCCAGCTCGACGTCTGGGTGGAGCGTGATCACCTGTTCGACCTCGAAGCACGAGACGTTCTCGCCCGCCTTCCGGACGAACTCGGACAGCCGACTGACGAACCAGAAGTTCCCGTCCTCGTCCTCCCGCAACATGTCGCCTGTATGCAGCCACAGGTTCCGCCAGGCCTCGACCGTCGCGTCCGGCCTGCGCCAATACCCGCTCATCGCGATGTCGGGCCGGGTAGGTCGGACGAGCAACTCGCCAGGAGTGCCGACGGGCACGGGTCGATCATCCTTGTCGACGATCTGGACCTCCCAGCCGTCGAGCACTCGCCCGACGGAGCCCTTCGGGGCGTCCACGTCGCGCCCGATGCCCATGATGGACCCGGCATCGGTGCTGCCGTAGCACTGCAGGACGTCGAATCCGAACCGTTGCCTCCACTCGTCCCAGTCGACCGGGCAGGGCATGACGAGCCCGCGTCGCACGGAGTGATCGGTGTCAGCCGGGGACGGATCCTGCTTCCACAGGATGGCTCCCATCGTGCCCAGGCAGTTCACGATCGTCGCCTGGATCTCTCGGACGTCATCCCAGAAGCGGCTCGCGCTGAACTTCTCGGCGATGACGCAACGGCAGCCTACCCGCATGCTGTTGTAGAAGGTGTTGAGGAGCGCGTTGATGTGGAACAGCGGCAGGCAGGTGAAGACGACGTCGCCGCGCTCCGTCTGTAGCCACTCGTTGGAGTTCGCCGCCAGGTGCGCCGACCTGGCCTGGCTGTAGACCACCCCCTTGGCGGGTCCCGTCGTACCCGAGGTGAAGAAGATGCTGTGCGGCGTGCTGGCCTTCTCCGGCGGGGTCAACGAGTCGCCGGCGCGGCCGAGGAATGCCGCGTAACGAAGCCGGCCCGATCCCACCGGAGGCACGGAGTCCCCCACCATGACGAGCCGCTCGGCGACGCGCTGCCCCGGCGCCGCCGCGATGAACTGGTCAACGTACTTGTCCTCGACGAAAGCCAGCGCCGGGTCCACCGACTCCACGAGACCGCCGAGAAGCGGACCGCGCTGCGCCGTGTTGAGGGGGACGCAGATGAGACCGGCGTAGGCACACGCGAACCACACCGCGAGGAACTCGATGCGGTTGGACACCATGAGGGCAACGCGGTCTCCGGAGCTCAAGCCCGCGTCGAGCAATGTCTGGGCCACGCTTCGCGCGTCGCGGGCCAGGGCTGCGTACGACGTCGACAGTGAACCGGTCCGGGCGACCCCGAAGGTGATCAGCGGTTCGTCACCCCATCGCTCCGCTGCTCGGTCGAGGGCGGCGTGCACCAGCCGGTCGTCGATTGAGCTCGACCTGCTGTCCAGTCGATCCGTCCCTCTACTCGGTCCTTGCACGGTCCCTCCTTCCGCTCTCATGCTCGGCGGTCGCGCGAAGCCCCGCCTTGGCCGGTCGGCGTCGGCTCGCGACCCCCGATGCCTTCTCCGTGAAGGGTCGAGGGCCGTAGCCCGGCAGTTGTGAGGAACCGGAAGTCGAGACGGGTAGACTTCGGCGGGCGGGCCCGCGCCTGTGGCAGTGGCCGGCTCGACCGCTCACGTGCTCACATCGAGAGGCCACCGTCGACCGGCAGCACCGTGCCGGTGACGTATCCCGCCTCCTCGGACGCGAGGAAGCCCACCGCCGCGCACATCTCGCTGGGATCGGCGAATCTCCCCATGGGGATCCCGGCGGCCAGCTCCTGCTTCTTCTCGGGCGGAACGGACGCCACCATCCGCGTCTCCGCGTTGGGCAGGATCGCGTTGACCGTCACCCCGAAGCGCGCCAGCTCCTTCGCCGCCGTCTTCGTGAACCCGACGATTCCGGCCTTGGCGGCGGCATAGTTCGCCTGGCCGGTGTTCCCTCGCATCCCGGTGTACGACGTGACGTTGATCAGGCGCCCGTACTGCTGCTCGCGGAAATGCGGTACGGCGGCGCGGGTGAAGCGGAACGTTCCACCGAGGTGGACGTCCAGCACGACGTCCCAGTCCTCGTCGGTGAGCTTCCAGAGCACCTTGTCCCGAAGCACTCCGGCGTTGTTCACGACGATGTCGAGCCGTCCCGTCTCCTCCACTGCCCGCTGCACCGCGGCCTGAACGTCGGGGGTGCTGCTGACATCCGCAGCGATCCCCCCCGCGCCGAGCTTGTCCGCGGCCTGGGTCACCTCGTCGCCGTCGTAGTCGACCAGGTAGACGGCGGCGCCCGCGGCGTGCAGGTGCTGTGCGACCGCCAGACCGATGCCGCGCGCCGCGCCGGTCACCATTGCGGTACGGCCACTGAAGTCGAACGTCAGGTTCACCGGGATCCTCGTCGTCGAAGTCGGTCGGTCCGGTCAGAATCCGAGGTCACGGCCGATAAGCTCTTTCATGATCTCGTTGGAGCCGGCCCAGATCTTGGTCACACGGGCGTCGCGCCAGGCTCGAGCCACCCGCTGCTCGTTCATGTAGCCGTAGCCCCCGTGCAACTGGACGCATTGGTCGAGGATCTCGTTCTGCACGTGGGCGGTCCACCACTTCGCCTTGGCCGCATCGGTCGCCGACAGCTCCCCCGCGCTGTGGGCCAGGACGCACTGGTCGACATAGGCCTGTGTGACGTCCGCTTTGGTGACGAGTTCCGCGAGCAGGAACCGGTTGTGCTGGAAGGTCCCGATCGGAGACCCGAAGGCGTACCTCTCCCCGGCGTAGGCGATGGTCTCGTCGAGGATCTGCCGGGCGTGGGCGAGGTTGGCCACTGCTGCGCCGACTCTCTCCTGCGGCAGGTTCTCCATCATGTGGGCGAAGCCGCGGTCCACAGTGCCGATCTCGCGCCCGTCGGGGAGGAAGACGTCGTCGAAGAAGAGCTCGGCGGTGTCAGCCTCGGGCTGCCCGACCTTGTCCAGCTTGCGACCACGGGAGAAGCCGGCCGCCGAGCTCTCGACGCCGAAGAGGCTGATGCCCTTCGACCTGGTCCCCGGTGTGGTCCTGGCCGCGACCACGACGAGGTCGGCTGAGTAGCCGTTGGTGATGAAGGTCTTCGCCCCGTTGAGCACCCAGCCGCCGTCTCGACGTGTGGCGCTGGTGGTCAGGGCGGCGAGATCGGAACCGACCGAGGGCTCCGTCATGGCGATGGCCGTGACGATCTCCCCGG
>Ga0207641_10001518_pt1 | contig 22734 bp, 12 predicted proteins | sample KBSSwiS62_FD_184306 | JGI IMG/M metagenome (GOLD analysis project Ga0207641, IMG submission 184306) | Switchgrass rhizosphere microbial communities from Kellogg Biological Station, Michigan, USA - KBS Switchgrass S6-2 (SPAdes) (version 2) | ecosystem: Host-associated > Plants > Roots >... | reverse complement strand
GGTAACGGTCGAGGCGTCGTGCGTGCAGGTGCTGGCATCGGGTGGACCCTCGGCCAACGCGGTCAGCACAGTCAAACCCTCTGGCAGCGTGTCGGTGAGCGTGACCGGACCGTCGGTCGGCGCGGTGCCGACGTTGGTCGCGATCAGGAAGTACTCGGGGAGGTTGGTGTACGTCAGGGCGGCGTCGCCCGGGGCGAAGTGGGTCGGGACGGAGGTGATGTCGAAGCGCCAGGCCGGGGCCTGGGCGGCACTCGCCTGAGAAGCGGGAACCAGCACGGCGCAGAGGGCCAGTAGGGCGATCGTGATCTTCTTGGTGACGGCGTTCATCGACTCGCCCTCCGGTCGTTGTTGGCTGCTCGCTTGTGGGCCTTGCTCTTGTGCTTGTGGGCCTTCTTCTTGTGCCTGGCCACGCAGCGCACCTTGCCTCTGCTGTGGACGGTGCGCTTGCCCTTGGGGCAGCGCGTCTGGTTGGTGCCCTGCTTCGGGTTGCCCGGCCCTTCGAAGACGCCCGAGCCCGCGCCGGGGGCATTTGAGGGCTGGCTCGAGGCACCGCGGCAGGCATCGCCTTCGCAAAGCGCCGGGCGCGGCGAGTTCTGGGAGAGCAACCCGCCGTCGACTTTGACCGCGTAGATGTCCTGCAGATCGTCTTCATCCCTTGGCACCAGCCGCTGGCGGCTGTAGATGAAAGCGGTGTCACCTGATTCGGAGACATCCGCCAGGTAGGAGGGGTAGATCCCGGTCCCGGTCGAGAGCAGGTAGATGCAGCCGCCGTTAGCGGGGCTATAGGCACCCGAAGCAGTGGTGCAACTGCCGCCGGGTGCGCCGGGTGCCTCCCACTCGTAGACGTCGCGACAGGCCGGACCCGAACCGAGCTTGGGCTGTTCACTCGTCGAGCAGCTCACTTCCCCGTTGACGTCTGCCGGAACGAGCTTGTCGGTGCTCTGGAAGAAGAAGCGGGTGCCATCAGCCGAGAGGTTGCGACTGAGGAAGGTCTGGGGCAGGAAAACGGCATGGGAGGAGGGGGCGTGGTACATGTCGGGGTTCTTCAGGTCGGGTTCGCCGACCGGAGGCGCCCCAGTTGGGCTGCAGGTGAGGCAGGTCACCTGGCGGCTCTCGGCGTCGTAGCGATAGAACTCGCCCGTGCCCTGGTTTTCGTAGCCCGTGAGCTGGCGCCGGGAGCGAAAGACGAGAGTGCGGCCGTCGGCGCTGACGCGGGAACTCTTCAGATTTTCGCCGGCGCCCATCCAGTTGCGAGCGTCGTCTTCTTCGCCAGTGACTGGCGCGACGAAGCTGACACAGCCGCCGGCAGTCGCGCAGGTGCCGGTGCCATCGTCCTGCCACAGGTAGATCGAGCCCGGCGCCGCCGGGCCGCTCCCATCGAGGTCGGCGTTAGCGGCGAAGTAAACGTAGGAGCCATCGTTGGAGTAGCCAAGTACGCCTACAACTCTGGCACCATTGGGATCGGTGCTGTCCGGTACCAGATCGGTGAGCCCGCCGCCAGCCGCGTCGTAGCGGTACAGGTCCTTGCCGGGGCTTTCACCGGGACCTTCGGGACCGGTGTTGGCGTCGTTGGTGAGCTCCTCGGAGCTCATGAAGAAGGCCTTTGATCCGTCAGGGGTCGCGCCCTGGAAGCTCGCCGGCTGTGGAGAGTTTTCGGCAACACCCCCCGGGCCGCCGCCGTTGGTCTTATGTGAGGCGGAGATGCGCTCGGTCGTCGCGTCCGGTGCGGCAGCATCGCGGCGTAGGTAGAGCTGGCCGGTGGCCCGATCGGTGAAGTAGATGCCACCGTCCGGGGAAACGACGTGCCCGTCCTGGACGTAGTCGTTGAACGCCGCCGGGAGCTTGGACCCTTCGGCCGGGACGCAGGGTGGGCTGCCGCAAGCCGAGTCGGGAAGTAGCCCGGCGAGGGTCAGTTCCCCGCTGTCGCGGTCGTAGAGGTAGACGTTGCTTTCCGTGGAGGTGGGAGCCGGACCAGAAGTCACCGGCACGGAACCGTTGGCGTCGAAGACGACCTTCGAGTCATCTTCGAATGCGCCGCCGATGGTGAAGCTCAGCGTCTCGGTCGTCTGCTGTATGAGGACGGTGCGCGAGCCATCCGCACTGTCGCGCATCACATAGTTGTAGCCAAATCCCGGGCGGGTGAAGTCCCAGATCTCGGCGAAGGTGAGGTGGAGATCCGGCGTCCAGCCCACGACGAACGCTTCGTCACCGTAGCTTGGGGGTGGGTTGAGCCCGGCGAGCCCCCATTCGCCGCCGCTGAAGCTGGAGAGGAAGACATTGTTGTACTGGAAGCCGGCGCTGTTGGGGAAGCCGCTGAACGTGTAGTGGGTGATCCCGTCACCCGTGTTCGAGGCTTGGACGCTGGTGGGGCTGCCGTAGGCGTCTGAGCCGTACTTGTCGTTCGGCGTCACCTGCTCGTAGGCCCGGCAGTCGGGCAGCTTGGCCGAGGGCCCGGTGCGGAAGCGGTCGTTGGGACAGGGGCCGTCAGAGGCTGAGGCTGAGGCTGAGGTGGCGAAGAGCGCGAGGACGACGGCGCAAAGCGTTAGCGGCAGTTTCAGCCGGGCAGAGCCGGCGGCGGGCGCACCACTCCCGTCAGCGCCACCGGAGATGCCACGGATCGCGAAGGCTCCACGCACGAACGAGCCGAGGCTGGCGCCCTGGCCCGTGGTCGATCCCGCGGACGATGCCTTCGCGTCGCTTCTCACGTAGCTCTCTCCTTGTCCCTGAGCCCCTCTGCCGGCCGCTCCCTGCGGCCCCCTGAGGCTCGATCTATGTCCCTGTGAAATGCCTGTTCGCTCCCTGTTGCGAACTCGACTGCGCGGGACTGTAAACGCTTCCTTTCATAAAGTCAAGAGACTGTTTTCTTACAGAAGGAATGCGTTTGCACGCGGCGTCGCTACGGTTGGCGGCGAGTTCCGTGATCGTCTCGATCCACATCGCCGACGTCGGGCCGCGCGAAGCGACGGAGGTGCTGCTGAGACCGCCGAAGCCGGGCCGGGTGCCCGGCCTCACCTACGTCGAGACGACGACCACGGCGGCGCTGGGCGAGCCGCTGCTGCCGCCCCGGCACTTCGGCCGGGTCGGGATGATCGCCGCCTGGGAGAGCGACGAGGCCCTCGATCGCTTCTCCCGCCTGCACCCCATCGCCCGCCACTTCGCCGGCGGCTGGCGGGTGCGCCTACAGCCGCTGCGGGTCTTCGGCTCCTGGGCCGGGATGCCCGGCCTACCGGCGCAAGCGCTGCCAGTCGATGACGAGGAGCCGGTCGGGGTCCTCACCCTCGGCCGCCTGCGGCTGCGCCGGATCGGTGCCTTCCGCCGCGCCGCCGCCCCGGCCGAGGCCGACGCGATCGCCAGCCCGGCCCTGCTCGCGGGAACCGGCCTCGCCCGGCCGCCGCGCCTGGTCGCCACCTTCACCCTCTGGCGCGGCGCCGCCGCCATGCGCGAGTACGCAATCGGCGCCGGCGGCACCCACCGCGCCGCGGTCAGCGCCGACCGCGCCCGCCCCTTCCACCACGAATCGGCCTTCGTCCGCTTCCGCCCCTACGCCTCGAGCGGCAGTTGGGACGGCCGCGACCCGCTCGCCGAGCTCTAGGCGAAGATGTCCGCGGCGGTGATCGCCAGGATGCCCTCGGCGTTGTCGACCCGCTCGCGGGCGCAGATGGCGTAGCGGGGGTCGGCGCCGAGGCGCGGCAGCGCCTCAGCCTTGCGCTCCAGGTCCGCACGCAGCCTGGCGCCATCGACCCGCTTCTTCCACTTCGCCTCGCCGATCAGGACGGCCTCCCGCCCCCGGCCCGCCAGCGCGACGGCGTCGATCTCAGTCGGGTCCGCGGCCGCGGTCCAGTACGGGCCGATGGCGACGATCTCCGGTCCGAGCTCACCGCGCGCGGCCAGCCGCCGCAGGTGATCGCGGAAGGCGTCCTCCCAGGGCCCGCCCATCTGGTCGTCGATCGAGTCGATCAGGACCGGCAGGATGCTCTCCCCGAGGCCGCGCTCGATCTCCGGCCGGTAGCGGTCGAGCAGGCCGAGCCAGAAGGCGAGGAAGTTGTCGGCGATCCGGTAGACGCGCCGGCGGGTGCGCCGCGGATCCTCCGTGACCGGCACCACCCGCTCGACCAGGCGCAGGGAGACGAGGCGGTCGAGGGTCCGCCCCGGGTCCGCCCGCACCGCCTGCTCGATCTCGTTGAACTTGGTCCGCCCGGCGGCGATCGCGTAGAGGGTCTGGCGCGCCAGCTCCCCCCCCTCGCCCTCGGTCGCGAGAACCAGCTGGCCCTCGGTCAGTAGCTGCCCGCCGGGCGTGCAGGCGAGCCGCGCGAGGTTGGCGCGCAGACCGGCGCCCTGATCCCACCACTGGAGATAGAGCGGCATCCCCCCCACCAGCCCCCAGACCACGGCGCGGTCGGCGGGGCTGAGCGCGGGCAGCATCCGCGCCGCCTCGTGCGGCCGGAACGGGTGCAGGAGGATGGCGAGGTCAAGCCGCCCGTACAGGGGAGCCCGCTCCTCCTGCATCCCCTCCATCACCCGCACCGCCGAGCCGCAGAGGAGCAACTTCAATTTTGTGCGGGAGCGGACCCGGTCCCAGGCCGCCCGGATCAAGCTCGGCAGCTCTGGGGAGCTCTCGGCGAGGGCCGGAAGCTCATCGAGGACGAGCAGCAGGCGCCTGCCGCGGGCGGCGCCGGCGAGGGTCTCGAAGGCATCGTCCCAATCGGCGAACGGACGGGCCTCGAGGTCGCGTGGATCGGATGCGAGGAGCGGCGCCGCGGCGCGCGAGAGCGCGGCCAGTTCGGCTGCCGCGGGACGCCCTCCGCCGGTATGGAAGACGGTCGGCAGGTCGGCGGCAAAGTGCTGCAGGAGTGCCGTCTTGCCCACCCGCCTGCGACCCCAGACGATCGCCATCCCGGCGCCTGGCGATGACCACCAGGATCCAAGTTGCTTCAGCTCATGCTCGCGACCGACGAACGCCACTCTACGACCTTACCAACAGCCGACGTCGGCGACAGTTAGTGTCGGCGACCTTGGCGGCGGGCGCCCGCCGGTCAGACGGGATTCAGCGCAGCGACTTGCAGGGGTTGATGAACGTCCCCCGCAGCAGGGTGCCGTCGGTGAAACCGAATTTGCCGATCGCCTGCAGGCGCCCGTCGGCGCAGCGGGCGTTGATGTAGCTGTGCTTGACGCCCTTGTAGGTCCACTTGCGGCCGATCGTGATCTGGCCGGAGATGGGGATGCCGCTGCCGCCGGCGATTTTCGGCACTTCGGCGTTGACGCGGTAGCCGTAGCGGCCGTTGTGGATCGTTTCGATCAGGATCGGGACGACGAAGGCGACCGGCGCCGGAATCGTCGTGTAGAAGTGGGCGATCACGCTCGGGTCGCCCTTGATCGTGGGCCCGTTGAAGATCGTGATCGGCGAGGAGACCGGAATCGGCGCCTGTTCGGGGAATTTGACGACCGCGTGCCCGAAGCCCTTGCCGACGATCGCGCCCGGGCAGAGCTTGCGCGCCTGCGGCACCGTCGTCGACTGCAGTTTGCCCGAGCTGCATTTCGCCAGGCCTTCGGTCTGGATCGAGCCGTGGCGGTCGAATTCGAACTCGATCGTCTTCAGCACCTGCGGCAGCGAGCCGTCGACCGTGGTCAGCCGCCCCTTGCCGAAGATCGTGATCGGCGCGTCGACGTTCCGCGGCAGCGCCGTCGGCGTGAACCCGCCTTCGCCGATCGCGATCAGGTTGCCGGCCTGGAGCCGCACCTTGACGATCCCGGCGAGCGCGCTGCCGGCGACGGCGAGCATGAGCACGGCGGCGACAGCCACCGCGAGCCCGCGGATGGACCTCCTACCCATGGGGCTAGGTTAGACCCTCCTCGGGGTCGCCCGGCCAGAACTGAGCAGCAATTCGCCTCGCCTCTTCCGCCCCCAGGTACGGCGTGAGGACGAACTGGATGACCTCAGCGGAGACTTCTGGCAGCTCTCTCTCCTTGCCGCGGTCAACCCGCTGTGCGACCAGCATCACCACACCGCTGGCCATCGCGTGCTCGGTGATCTCGGGTAGGCGCGCGCCTTCGGGCCGCTCAGCGCGGCCCGGGGCGAGCCCGTCGCGCAGGTAGGCGATCAGCCGTTCGTGGCGGGCGATGCCGTCGACTCCGTGGGCCAGGGCATCGTTGGTCAAGGTCTGGGCGGCGACGGGATCGGCGGCGGCGAAACGGAGCCCGGCGCCAATCGCCGCGGTGACTTTTTGCGACCACTCCGGCTGGGCGCGGCAGGCATCCTCTATCACTACCTGGAGGCGGGCGAACGCCGTCTCAAAGGACCGGGAGAAATCCCCATCCTCGGTATCTCGTGCGTCTGCGCCGGGGGCGCTCATCGACTTCTCCCTGCTCCCTGTCTCCCGCCCCCTTCAGCGGCAAAACTGTTTGTCGCGGACCACTGGCCGCTGCGCGGGGCCTATTATAAACACGGTTATCTAGCTCGACAAACCGGCGCCGCGGACCGGCGCTTCTACTTCTTGCGTTTCCGGTGCTTCTTCTTCTCGACCTTGACGCAGCGGGCCTTGCCCTTGACCTTCTGCTTGCGATAGCCGCGCTTGCAGCCTGTCTTCGTCGGCGGAACGGCAACGGCGGGCGGAGCCGCGACGAGGGCCGTCGGCACGACCGGTGGGGGTGGCGGCGGGGGTGGCGGAGCCGGCGCCAGCAGGCTGGCGTCGATCGCCAGCGACGCCTGCGGGGCGATCAAGGTGAGCGTCTGCGCTTCGGCCCGGCTTGCCACACCGGGATAGAACTGGGTGAGAAGACCGTCTTCTTCGCCGGCGACACCTTCACCGCCGATTTCGGACAGGCTGAGCGAGAAGCCGACCTGGTAGGAGCCGCTCGGCAGACCCTGGAAGCGGTAGGCGCCACCTCCGTCGGAGTAGGCGCACCGTTCGGGGCCGGACCCAGAGGCCGCGAACAGGCAGACGGATATATCGGGGAGGGGCGCTCCCGTCGAGGCGGCTCGGAGGGTCCCGCCCACTTCGGAGCCTTTCGCCAGGGCGACGTCGATCCCCGTGGTTTCGCCGCCGTTGGTGACTGCCACCGGCGTGGCCTGGGCGAGGGTGGATTTGCCGTTGTAGTACTGCGACTGGTATTCGGCGCTCGTGCCGCGGCCCCAGAAACCGATCTTGTAGGCCCCGGTCAGGAGGCTGTGCAGTTCGTATTCGCCGCTCGAATCGGTTTCCGAGCAGACGTCTACCGGCGGCGAGGCGACGGATTTGGCACACACTTCGACCCCGGCCAGGTCGCCGCCGGCGCCAAGTGCCGTGACCGTGCCCTTGATCGCCCCGCCGGCGATCAGGTCGGCGTCGATCCCTCCAACCGTCCCGCCGGTGGGCGTGATCGAGATCGTCGCGGCTTCGGCGAGCCGATTCTTGTGGTCGTAGAACTGGGGGATGAGCCGCGACCGGTAGCTCGGCAGGAACTCGACTCGCTGTGGCCCCAGGCCGACTTCCGCCAACAGGTAAGAGCCGTTGGCGGCAGGGACGGTGCAGGTTTCCGAAGGCGTCGCTTCGACCACGCAGACTTCGACTTCGGAGGCGAACTCGACCGGTGCGACGGTGCCCGCGATCTTGCCGGGACCGGCGGCCAGCGCCGATGGGGCGAACGCGGCCAGCAGCAGAAGCGCGAGGAGGAGGGAGCGCTTCATCCGCTGGCCTTGCAGGTGCGGACCAGCGTCGACTCGAGCGTGGAGCTGCCGAAGTCGAAGTTCGCCTTGGCGAAGGGGAAGGAGGCACTGCCGATGCCCTTCGGCGTCGGGCAACTGGCGCTGAGGTAACTGCGCCTGCCGACCGTCCGCCCGAGGTCCAGCGAGAGAAGGGTGATGTAGCCGGCCTTGCCGGTGGCTTCCGAGAGGGCGGCGGTGAGGACGGTGCCGAGCTCGCCCTTGCGTTTGCTGATGACGAACGGAAGGGTGAAGGAAGTGGGGACCGGCTCAGTGCCGTAGACGTGCGCGAGGATCGCCGGGTGGCCCTGGTAGCGGCCGTTGAACGCGTAGAGCTTGCCGACCGACGGGAAGGCGGCCTGCTGCGGGAAGAGGACCTTGGCCCCGAACTCGCCGGTGCCGACCAGCGAGTCGCCGCAGGCTTTGAGCGCGTTCTGGGTGGTCGACGGCTGGATGTCGCGGATGGTGCAGACCGGCACCACCGAGGGTGAGAAGCGCCCGGCGCTGTTGATCGCGATCGAGATCCTCTTCAGCTTCGGAGGGTTCGCCTTCTTCAGCGCGGTGATGTCCGCGGAGACCGCCACGTGGACCGGCACTTCGCCCGATCTGGGGAGGGACCTGGGGATCAGCTGCCCCTCGAACTTGACCCTGATGTCCCCTTTCTGCACGAGCTCGGCGCCGGCGCCGGCGGCAAGCGCCAAGCCGAGCGTGAGGGCAGTGAGGAAGACTGCGGTCCAACGGCTCGGGTTCATCGCTTCCTCTTCTTCTTCGCCTGCTTTGACTTCCTACAGTTCACTTCCATCTTCGGCCGCAGCCTGACGCCGACGTTGTTGGCGCCGACGAAGCGCGCATCGCCGAACTGCGGCTGTTCGCAGACGTCGACGGAGTTGACCAGCAGCCCGCGCTTGCCGCCGTTGAGGTTCATCACGAAACGCGACACGGGCGCGTCGGGAATGGTGTCGAAGGTGCCGCGCAAACCGCCGTGGACCGAGTCGATGTGGCCGACGACTTCGATCCGCAGCCCGAGGCCGCCGCCGTGGAGGTCGGCGACCAGATCCGGCAGTTTCCGTTCGGGCGCCGAGCGCAGGTAGACGTTGCCTTCCAGCGGCTGCGCCAGCAGCGGGCTGAAAGCCTGCGCCGTGCCGTAGGCCGTGACCGCGGGGCAGTCTTCACGGGCGAACTGGGGCCGGGTGCAGATGGTCTTGATGTGGCTCTGTTCGAGGAACTCCGAGGAGGGCAGGGTGACTTTCGCCGAGCTGATGTTGGCGTCGCCCGGCCGGGGCCGCACTTCCGCCCGCAGAGAGGGGAAGTCACCGCGCACCGTCCCACCCCGCAGGCGCAGCTTCAGCTGCGGTTCGAAGGGCAGGGAGGCGCAGTTGAACGCCTGGTAGGGGGCGACCGCCGTAGCGCTGGTGTCGTCCGCCGGGTTGGAGAAGTCGGCGCCGGAGCCGGTCAGGGTCGAGCTCACGACCGAGGGTTCACAGGAGGTGGGGTTATCGGTGAAGTGGTTCTTGGAGATGTAGACGCGGACGTCGCGCAGGTGGATCGGGATGCCGTCGATGATGTGTGGGATCGGATCCGAGCCGGCGGAGTCGAGCGAGACCTGGGCGGTCTGCGGGTTGACGACGATCGCCGAACGGACGACCACGGTGACGAGGTCGAAGGGGCCGACGGTGGCGGAGTCGATCGCGACGATCGAGAAGGTCGAGCCGTGGAACGGCCCCGCCAGGTAGAGGCCGCCGGGGGCGAAGTTGAGCGCCGGCCCGACCCCGTAGCCGGAGACGGTGTGGCCGATCTGGCTCGCCGCCGGACAGGACGGGTGTTCGGCCTCTTCGAAGCCCCCGCGGTGGCGCGCCGCTTCGATCGCCGCGTCCGAGCAGTAGGGGATGCCGGCGATCTGGCCGGTCAGCCCCGGCGGCAGCACGGTCGAGTAGGAGGTGATCTCCTGTTCGGTGTCCTTGCGGGTGAGGTGGATGTAGAACGGGGTGAACGCGCCCGCCTGCGAGTTGATGCTTCCCGCCTGCGCCTGCGGGCGGAAGGCCGGGGTCCCCTGTGGGCACGGAGCCCCTTCCACGCCGCTCGCGATCGGCGTCGACGAGGTGGTGTGGATGCTGCCGCTCGAGCCGCTCCACGGCGTCAGGTCGACCTGGGTGTCGAAGCTTCCGCACACCGAGGGAGTGGCGAGCGGGCTCCGCTGTCCTTCGCGGAAGTGGATCCGGAGATTCGAGTACGGGAGCTGTGGGAGATTGTCGAAGGTCGCGGTCAGGGTGCCGCTTGCGGGGTCGGCGTCGAGTTTGCCCGCGACCTTGACCAGAACTCCCCGTTCGGGGGACTTCGCCACCAGGTAGATGCCGATCAGCGTCCCGAACGGATTGTCGAACGGGGCGGCGAGGAAGAGGGAGCCTTCCACCGTCTTTTCGAAGAGCGGGCTCTGGACGGTGAAGTCGCCGATCTTCGAGCCGTTGGGGCAACCGGCCCCGGGGGGCGAGACGGCGGTCTCGGCCGCATACTGGGCCGGGGCGCAGCCGAGCAGGCCCGCGCCCACGGACGGGTTGACCGTCATCCCGGTCGGCAGGGCGACGACGGCCCGTTTGATCGCCGCCGGGTTCAGCAGTTTCGGCCGCAGCAGGCCTTCGCTGCCGACATCGAGGTTGAAGTCGAAGCCGCTCGGGGACGACGTCCGCGGATTGGCGAGCAGCGCCCGGGCCGCCGGGGCGAAGTTGATCGCGCCACAGCCTTCGAGCTTGACCGGGTCGCTTTCGTTGAAGTGGCTGAATTCACGCCGGACCACCGTCGCCGGCTGCTGCCAGGAGCTCGCCGAGGCGGTGTAGACCAGCGGCCGCTGGCAGCTGGAGGGCAGGGTCAGGTAGGCCTCGGGCGGAAACTGCTGACGGCTGCCGGTATCGCAGCCCGTGCTCCACGGAGAGCTCGGATCGGACTCGTTAAGGCAGTTGCCGCGCTGGAAGTCGTGGCTCTGGTTCCAGGGCGCGCTCCAGAGGGTGATCTGGAGGCGGTTGATGTCAACCAGCTGGGGGATGTTGCGCGCGCGCTGGGTGAGCTGATATTCGCCACCCTCCTGGCTGATTTCGGGGATGAAGGCAATTGGCGCTCCGAAGGGGCTGAAGCCGATCTCCGAGGGGGCCCCGGGGGGAGGCTGCAGGTTGAAGATCCCGAAGGTGCGGTCGCCCCCCGCGTGGGAGGAGGACACGGTGACGATCCCGATCTGCGATTTGTCGGGACAGCTCTCTCCGGAAAGGCTCGATTCGAACGGCGAGCTGCGTTTGATGTGGAAGAGGGCCTGCGAGCACTGCGGCACCGCCGAGGGGTTTTCGATCAGGCCGGGAGGCAGGGCGAGGCTGAGTTCACGGAGATCGCCGTCGGTGAACGGGACTCCCGGTTCCCCGGAGGATTCTCCCGCCAGGTTGAAGCTCACGGTCGTCGTCAGCCGGTACGGATGCGAGCCCGCCTGCTGGTCGATCGAGCCGTCTTCTTCGCGGGCGACGGTTGAGAAGCCTTCGCTCCCCGCGCGGAACCCGAAGGCGGCCGATGCCGCGACGGGAACGAGCGCGGAGATCGCGATCGCCGCGGAGATCGCCAGGAGGACAGTGCGGACCGGACGCCTCATCGCCGCCTCCCTCCCGCGTGCCGCTTCGACTTCTTCTTGTGCTTCTTCTTGCTCTTCGACTTGGCCTTTTCGCCGGCGATCGTCAGCGGCGGGTTGCCGGCGTTCGGGACCAGGGTTCCGGGCGTCGGGTCTTCTGGCGCTTCGGGGAGGACCTGGCAGGCGTCACCCGAGCACGAGAACGGTTCGGACGGCAAGGGAAAGCCACCGCCGACACGCGCGTCGTAGACGTCGTAGGACCCGGGATCGAGAGGGTAGAGAGAGGCGGCGGTGAGGAAGTAGGCGTCGGAGCCGTCGCTGCTGGCGTCGAGGAAGGTCGACTGCAGCGGATCGCGTCCGCCGGAGATCAGGTCGATGCACCCGGCAGGACGCACACAGGTCCCCGTGCCGGCGGCCTCCCACTCATAGACGTCGGTGCGGCCGTTGGTGTCCTGCGATACCAGGGGGTCGGCGGAGTCGAAGAAGACCCGCGACCCGTCATCGGAGAGGACCCGCGGCTTGTAGGCGTCGGTTGCCCCGGGGCGGCTGCCGTTGGCGCGGGCGCCCGGGATCGAGGCCGGGCCGCGGGGGCTTTCGCCGGTCTGGTTGCAGGAGACGCAGACGAGGATCGCCGTGCCGCCGGCGGGGGGTGGCCCGTAGCGAAAGACCTCGGTTTCGCCTTCGCTCGGGTAGCCGGTCGGTTCGGCGCGGGAGACGAAGACGAGGTAGCGCCCGTCCGGGCTGACGCGCGCCGTCCCGGTCGACGGCGGAAAGTTGCCGGCGTCGGCCTGGGCGGCGACTTCGGTCGTCGTCGCGCCCGCGCTGACGAACAGCCCGGCGCTGGTGAGGTAATAGACGACGCTGCCGTTCGACGACGCCCCGAGGACACCCTGCACGGTGCCGGCGGTCGTCAGCTGCGCAAGCGAGCTCGTCCCTGCCGAGTAGCGGTAAAGACCCCCTCCCTTGGTGACGTAGGCGGTGCCGCCGTCGCTCGAGGCAGTCTGGAACTCAGCGCCACCGCCGAGGGTCGCGTCGACCTGCCTGGTCTGGCTGCCGTCACGCAGGTACAGGTTCCCGCCCGCGGTCCAGTAGACGCGCGAGCCGTCGCCGGAGACCGCGCCGGCGGGGGCGGCGAGCGAAGCTCCCGGCGTCGTCACGGTCTCCGCGGGCAGCAGGTTGACCGCGACCAGGGAGCCCCCCGACCACTCGTAGAGGTTCTGTTCCGCCGGTTCGCAGGTCCCGGGCATCGCGGTTTCCGTCGCGCCGGTGCTGAGTGCCGCGCAGCTGGCGAGCACGACGTGCGAGAGGTCGGGGGAGGCGCCGGCGAACCGGAGCTCGAGTTGAGCCGGAGAGAGCGGGGTGTGCGCGAGGTCCCCCGCGGTGAGCAGCGACTGGAAGCTCCCCGACTCGGACCGCGCGTAGTAGTTGCGGTAGCCGGCTGGGGCCCCGGTCCCTGGCAACGGTGGGTTGGCGACCGGGCATTCGCCTCCCGCGTTCCCGCGACAGCGTTCCCCGTTCGAGAGCAGGCCGCGGGAGAGATCGGGGGCGAAGAGCTGGTACGGAACGCCGTTGGGTTCGTCGCCGTAGCTGCCCGACAGCACCGCGGTGGTGATGTTGGCGCTGCTCCAGCCGCCGCTGCCGCGGGTGGCGACGTACTGGCTGCCGGAGGGCGCGCCCTGCGCTCCGGCACCGAACGAGTCGGCGGAGCTGTAAGTGATGGCGCCGCCGCCCGCCGCGGCCTGAAAGACGCCGCCGCCTGAAATCGCACCCGGGAGTGGGATCGAGCCGCCGTTCTTGTCGATCGGCGAGACCATCTCCCAGGCGCGGTTGTCGAGCAGGGCGAAGGCGTTGGTCGGTTCCTGAGTCCCGAACGGGCGCGCGGGCCCGAAGACGGTTTCCGCCGAGTTCGTTGCCACGACGCGGTAGCGGTACGCCGTGTTCGAGCTGAGGCCGCTGAGGTGCTGGCTGACCGGAACCTGGGTCGTCCCGAAGCCGACGCTGGCGCCGCCGACGGGTTTGATCGTCGCCCCGGCGAACCCGTTTCGCGGCGGCACCGCGCTCAGGTTCGCCTCGTAGGCGGCCTCGGTCAGGTATTCGAACCGGTAGGTCGTCGAGAGACCGTTCGGGTTGATCGCCGCACGCAGGCTGACGCTGTTCGCCGAGACTTCTTCGATCGCGGTGGAGACGACGATCGGCGGGCCGGCGGCCACTGCCTGCGAGGCGATCGCGAGCGTCGCGAGCAGGGTCGCCCCGACCGTTGCGATCAACCGGTGCACGCGTCCCTACCTGCCCCGCTTGCCCTTCTTGCCGTGGGCGCCCTTCTTGCCGCCGCCCTTCTTGCAGCTGTTGGCGATCGGCGTCGCGAGCTTGAGGAACTTGCCGTTTTGAGCCGTGAAGGCGGTTTCGGCCGTCTGTGGCTTGCGGCAGATGTTTTCGGAGTTCACCAGCAGCCCCTGCTTCGGGCCGCCCTTCATTTCGAGCACGAATTTGGAGACCGGAGCGTCGGGGACCGCTTCGAAGGTGTTGCGGATGCCGTTCGCCTTGTCGGTGTCCACTTTGCCGTGGACAAGGACCCGGATCTGGCCGTTCAGTTCGGCGACGAGGTCGGGCAGCTTGTGACCGAACCCGGTGCCGAGGTAGACCGGCCCTTCGACCGGCTTGTCGAGCAGCGGGGTCCACGCTTTCGCGTGGCCGTAGATCGATTTCGCCGGGCAGGCCTGGGCTCGCAGCTGAACCTGCGTGCAGACCGTTTTGATGTTGGCCTGGTCGAGGAACTCCGAGTGCGGCAGGCCGACCTGGGCGCGGGCGATGTTCGCGTAGGCGCCGCTGCTCGGGTAGGTGAGGACGGCTTTAAGCGCCGGATGGCTGGAGCGCTTGGTCCCGCCCTTCAGGCTCAGCTTGAAGGAAGGCTTGAAGCCGAGCTGTTTGCAGCCTCCCACCTGGAAACGGTTCGTCAGCGGGGCGACCTGGCCGGTGGCGGCGGTCACCGAAGCGGTGATCGCGGCGACTTCGCAGGAGGTCGGGTTGAGCGTGAACGTCGGTCGATCGATCTTCAGCGCGACCGAGCGGACGTCGAGCGGGATGCCCTGGCGGATCGTCGGCAGCGGGTCGCTGACCGCGCGGATCTGGGCCGAGTATTCGTTGACGAAGAGCGCGACGCGGACGACCACGTTGCCGAGATCGAAGGGCCCGGCGACCGCCGGCGTGATCACCACGAAGCTGAGCGGAGCCCCTTTGTAGGGGCCGGCCAGGTACGCGTGGCCGTTCACGTAGAACGGGGAGATGCCGGCGCCGGCGCCGACGGTGACGCTGCCGACTTCACTTGCCAGCGGACACGACGGTGCCGCCTGCTCGGCCTTCCCCTGTTCGGGCGCTTCGCGGCTCTTGGCGGCGGCGATGGCGCCCTCGGAGCAGTACGGGATGCCGGTGAGTTTGCCGACCAAGCCCGGCGGCAACGTGGTTTCGATCCCCGTCATCCGCTGGGTGCCGTCCCCGCGCACCAGCTTCAGCTGGAACGGGCTGTAGGCGCCCGCCTGCGGGGCGAGCGTGCCGGCGCTCAGGGTCGGCGCGTTGGGCGCGGCCGCTTCCGAGCCGGCGCAACCGCCGGCGGGCGACAAGGTCGTGGCGAAGCCGTCGGAGCGGTTCACCGTCTGCCCTTCGGGCGTCGACCAGGGAACCAGCTCCGCGTTCGTCGCGTGGTTCCCACAGGCGAGCGGGCTGGTCAGGACGGCACGGGGGCCGTTGAAGAAATGCAGGGTGATGTCTTCGATCGGCAACTCGGGGTTTTCGCTGAAGGTCGCGGTCAGCTGACCCGTGTCCGGGTCCGCGACGACCTTGCCGGCGAGCTTGGCGACGGTTCCCGACAGTTCGTCTTCGACCACCAGATAGATGGCGAGGAAGGAGCCGAAGGGGTTGTCGAACGGCTTGGCGACGTAGACCGCGCCCGGCAGCACGTGGTCGATCAGCGGCGTCGAGACTTCGGCCGAGCCGACCTTCGCCCCGTTCGGGCAGGTCTGGGGGTCTTCGGAGAAGTGGATCCCTGGCTGCCCCGAGAGGAAGCCGATCTGGCTCTCGTCGCAGGCGGCGAGCCCGTTGCCCGCCGAGGGGTTGAGGGCCATGCCCTGCGGCAGCGTCACCTTCGCGTCCTTCAGGTTCGCGGTGGCCAGCGGGATCGTTTCTTCGGGGATGAAGATCGACGGCGCCGATTCCGCTTCGGTGAGTTCCGGGGAGGGAGCGGAGGGGGTGCTCTTGTTGTTGCTGAAGGCAACGACGGTTCCGCCGGCGTTGGTTCCGGTGACCTCGCACTGGACGGTCACCTTGTTGCTTTCGCCCCCGACTTCGGCGGGCACCTGGATGGTGTCCCCGTTGGCACCCGGAACGAGGGTGCCGTTCTCGAACCAGCTGAACTCGAACGTCGGCCCGCCGCTCCAGGAGCCCGGGTCGCATTTGAACCCGAACGTCGTGGGCGTGCCGGTGGCGGTGCTGAGCAGCGGTTTCGCCGGCGCCGGCGGCGCGATCGCCGGGGCCGGGCTCACCACGATCGGCGCGGTGGCCGCGTAGCCGGGGCCGGCGGCTCCGTTCTCGGCAGCGACTTCACACTGCAGCGCGGTGCCTTCGTCTTCTTCCCCAAGCGTGTACTGACGTTCGTTCGCACCGGCGATCGGCACGCCGTTGCGCAGCCACTGGTAGGCGAAGTTGGTGACCGGGTTCGCGAACCGGCTCCAGGAGCCCGGCGCGCAGCTCAGCCGCTGGCCGGTCCGCGCTTCCGACTTTGGCGCCTGCGGCTGGTGCAGGTTGAAGTCGAGCCCGGTTGGGCTGTCGGAGACGTTCGTCGTCGGCTGGGCCGAGATGGTCGGGCTGAACTCGAGTTTGTTGCACCCGTCCACTCCGGCCGGGTTGCCTTCCGAGTCCGGGTTGAACATTTTGGTCGAGACGACTTTGTCCGATTCCTGCCAGGTCGTCATGTCGAGCTGGGCACTTGGCAGCTGGGCGCTGCAGGAGCTCGGCATCGAGAGCAGCGGCGAGTCGATCCGTTCCGTCGGGCAGCTTTTGGCGTAGCCCGCCGGAAAGCCGCAGAAGCCGCGGCGGCGGTCGTGGCTGGGATCGGACGGGTTTCCCCAGAGTTCGAGTTCGAGCCCGCCCAGCGTGCCGAAGACCGGGATTTCCGGCGTCACCGCGGTGAGTTCGAATTCACCCGCCGAGTTGACGTCGCCGAGGATGTGGATGAAGAGGCTGAAGCCGTTCGGGTTGAAGCCGAACTCCGCCGCCACGCCGGGCGGCGGCACGAGGTTGTACAGCGGTGCGTTGAAGCCAGGGCTGGAGATGCCGAACGGGCCGAGGTTCGGATGCGCCATGCCGATGGCCGAGCCATCCGGGCAGTCGCTTTCGACGCTGGCCTCGAACTGGGCCTCCGTGCAGCGCTGGGGACTGGCGCTGGGATCGACGACGAGCCCCTTCGGCAGCTTGGCGCTGACGACCCTGGGGTTGCCGTAGGGGTTGAGGTTGAATCCACCGTCGCCGACGGAGTTGACGACGAATTCGGTCTCGAAGCGATACGGGTGGCTGCCCGCTTGGGTGGACGGCGAGCCGTCGGCCGCGTTGAGGGCCATTCCCGCGCTCTTGAAGCCGGGACCAGCGGGGGTCGTCGTGACCTCCGCCCGTTCGATCGTCGAGGCATCGGGCGCGCCGCCGCCGCTGACCGTGACGACGTTTTCCGCCGTGGCGGGAGCGCTCGCCGAGACGTCGACCGGGAGGTACATCAACAGCCGCCCCCCCGGCGGCAGCGCGGTCGCTGCTTCGCAGGTCGGCGTTGGACTTTCTACACAGGGATACCCTTCTTCGCCGTCGTCGCCCATCTGAAGCCCATAGGGGCCGGTCGGCGCCGAGCTGACCGTGACGCCCGCCGGCAGGTTGTCGGTGACGACGATCGGCGAGCCGTCGGTCGCTTCCCCCCCGACGTTGGTCACGACCACCTCGTAGGTGGTGACGCCGGCTTCGTTGCCGCGAATCAGGTGGCTCGGCTGCACCTGCGAGGTCACCCGCAGGCTCGGCGCCGAGGGAACGGCCAGGGCACTGCCGGGGGCCGCGGCGGCGAGCCCGGCGGTGGCGGCGAGCGCCGCCACCGCCTGGAGCGAGCGGAGTCGAATCGTCTGACCTGCGATCTTCACTTTGAACCTCCGCGGTTGCCGTGGGACTTGCCGGGCGATGACTTCTGGCCCCGCCTCTTCTTGTTGTGCTTCTTGTGCTTCCTGCAGCTCTTGGCGCCCTTCCTGCACTGGGGCTTGACGACTTCTTTCTGGTTGGTCGGGCCGGCGAAGGTCGCGCTTCCCGGCGAGCTTTCGCTGGGCGCGACCGTGGCCGCTCCCTTGCAGGCTTCGCCGCTGCAGGGAGGCGAGGTCGCCGCCCGGTTCTGCTCGGCGAGGCCGCCGCCGACCCGCGCGTCATAGGCGTCAACGAGCGCGTCCTGATCGTCCGGGACGAGCTGGGCGTCAGTGAAGAAGAAGGCGTCATCGCCCGAACGCGAGTTGTCCCCGAAGTAGGACGGCGAGGGGCTGTCGCCGTCGGAGAGCAGGTAGAGGCAGCCGCCCGAGACCTCCGCGCTAGTGCATGAGCCCGAGCCGCTGGCCTCCCACTCGTAAACGTCCTTGACGGCGTTGTGATCCGCCGCGACGAGCTGGTCGGGGCTGTCGAAGAAGGCCCGTTTTCCGTCGCTGGAGATGTTGCGGGTCAGGATCCAGGTGCTGAGCAAGGCCCCGAAGGAGTTGCCGCGGCTCTCGAGTTCGGCGTGGCCGGTCGGCGCGGCGCCGGAAGGGTCGCAGGAGATGCAGGCCGGGCCCGAATCCCCCGGCGCGTAGCGATAGATCTCGGCGCAGGGGAAGAGTTCCCCGAATCCTTCCACGCAGTTCACGTTCGGGTAGCCGGTCAGGCTTTCTTTCGAGCTGAAGATGACGGTTCCGCTGGCCGAGACCCGCGCGGTCTTCCAGCGATAACTCCCGGAGGTCCCGGCGCTCTGCTGCCAGTCCGTGTAGTCGCCCGTGTTGCCGATGTCGAGGCGAGCGATGAAGGTGATCGCGCCATCGTGGGCGAGATACAGGTTGCATTTGCCCTGACCGGCGGAGTAACTGCGGCAGGTACCGGGCTGGGCGCCGGTGCCGAGGGCCCCGTTGGCGGCGAAGTACACGTAGGAGCCGTCGGCCGAAGCGCCGACCAGGCCGAGGACGGCGGCGCCCTTCGGGTCGGCCGGGTCGTGGTCCACCGTCAGGTCTTTGAGATCGCCGGTGGTGGTGTCGAATTCGTAGAGGTCCTGCCCCTGTTCGATTGCGTTGCCGCCGCCGGTGTCATTGCAGCTGTTGCTGGCAGTCGAGAACGCGGTCGAATCGTTCGTCAGCTTCTCGCAGCTGCCGAAGAAGACCCTTCCGCCGTCGGGGGTCGTCCACATGTAGGAGGCTGGCCTGCCGCCGTTCGGATCTGGCGTCGTGCGCTGGGAGGCGGACACCTTGGTGGTGGAGGTGCCGTCTTCGCGGACATAGATCTGCCCGCTGCCGGAGGTGAAGATCGCCTTGGAGCCGTCGTCGGAGGTCGTGTTTTCGGGGTAGTAGGCGCTGCTAACCCCACCTTCATGACCCGGGGCTCCACCTTTTTGCCAGTCGTAGGCGCCGATGTTCGCTCCGTTCGGCGACGGGATGCAGGCGGGGCTGGCCTGGTCGTCGCAGGAGATGGCGTTGCCCGCCGGGATCCGGCCGACGAGGGTGATGGCGCCGTGGTCGAAGAAGTAGTCGTTCTCGACTCCTGCGATCGCCCCCGGGGCCAGCGCCCTATTGCTTTCGAAGGTGAACCGGTTGGGGTCTTCCGCGGAGTCGCCATATTCGGCCTGGGCTTCGGCACCCCCGAGTTCATTTTCAAGGGTCTCGCCGCTGGCGACTTGGCTGACGATTATCCCCCGGCCGGTGAACAAGCTGACCCCGACGTTTTCGTCGAATCCGACGAGACGGCCGAATCCCGATGCCGGGATGGTGGGGTTCAGCCCGAATGCGCTCCAACCGCCGGCGCCGCGCGCACTGGCGAAGTTGGTCGACGACCCGCCGGCGGAGGTCGGGATGCCCGAGTTGGCAACGTAGGTGAGGCGGCTGCCGTCGTTGGAGGCACGGACGACGTTGGTGTCGTGCTGAATCGAGTTGCCGTTCTTGTTCCTCGGCGTGACCCGCTCGTAGGCCCGGCAGTCGGGCAGAGCGCCGCCGGGGCCGGAGCGGAAGATCTGGTTGGAGCAGCCCGTTTCCGGCCCGGAGCCCGGAGTCCGGGTCAGGAAGGCGCGGTCGGGGCCCGACGCGGAGCCGTTGGGGGTTTCAAGCACGATGCGCCAGTGGTAGGCGGTGCCCGAGGCGAGGCCGGTCAGGGCCTGGCTGACGACCGTGACGCCTTCCGCGCCGCCCACCGACACCGGGTCGGTGGTCTGCCCGTAGGACGTGGTCGGGCCGTATTCGATGAAGTATTCGACTTCTTCGCCGCGCGGAAGGATTCCGGCTTCGACGCTGGCGGCTTCGGTCCCAACCGTGGCGGTGCGGGCGAAGGTGACTTCGGGGCCCGGGGTGGTCAGTTCCCGGTCGCCGCCGCCGAGCTCTTCGCCCGCCTGTTCGACGACCAGCCGGAAGTGATAATGGCGGGCGCCGAATTCGAGGCCACCGATCGCGGCCGAGACCGGATGTTCGGCTTCGTCGGTGGGAACGGCCTCCGCGCACGGCACGGTCGACCCATACGCATCGGTCGGGCCGTATTCGAAGAAGCAGGCGCCGATCGGCACTCCCGCCGGGCGGACCACGCCGTTGAGGACGGCTCCCTGACCGGCGATTCCGGTTGCGTCGGAGGTCTCCGCGGTTCGCACGGTGATGAAGAATTCGGTGGCCCCCACCGAGCTGCCGTTGGCGTTGGTGGCGGCGAGGCGAAAGTTGTACCCCTGGCCCGGTTCCAGGCCGGTCACGTGGGCGCTGACGGCGTGGTCGGCTTCGTCCGTCGGAACGGACTGTTCGCAGGGGGCCGAGAGGTTGAGCTGTTCGCCGTGCCCGTACCGGAACGAGCAGCCGGTGAGCGGCAGGCCGGAGGGATTGACGGTCCCCTTCAGCGTCGCTGAGGCTCCCAGGACTTCAGCGGGTGCTTCGGTCGTCGTCGTCGGCACCACGGCCGGGGAGCCGAAGACGCTGATCTTGCCTTGGTTGGCGACGTAGACGCGATCGGTCGAGTGGCGGACGGCGACCCCGAAGGATTCGCTGATTTCTTCGCCGAAGCCGAGGACGAGGCTGCCGGCGGCGTCGTACTGCTTGACCGAGTTGCGACGATCGGCGTAGAAGGTGCCGTCGACGGGGTCGACCGCCCCGGTCGCGGCGCTCGGATCGATTTCTTCGGCGGTGGCGTCGGCGAGGCTGGAGATCTTCAGCGCGCCGCCGCTGTACCTGAAGCCGTAGATGCCGGAGGGGCCCGCCGCGACGTTGCAAAGCGACTGCATCACCCCGGTCGATTCCCCGCTCTTGTCGCCGTCGACGACGGGGTTCGCGGCGGGGGTGAACTCGGTGACGAGGCTGGGGTATGAGCCGGTGAACAGGTGCCCGGCGGGGTTCGTCGCCACGCCGCACGTCTCCCCGTTCAGGGACAGGGTCCCGAGCGATTCGCCTTCGGGGCTGTAGACGCCGACCGTGGAGCCGTTGTTGGCCACGTATATGTCGCCGGCGGTTCCTCCCGGAGCCCCGGCGGGAGCGACGGCGACCTGAAATTCGGCGCCGCCGCCACCGCCGCCGACACCGCTGATCGCGTTGGTCCCGGTTTTCGCAAACGTCAGCGGCGCACCCGAGGCATCGAATTTGTAGACCTTTTGGGCACTGGAGTCATAGGCGTAGACATCGCCGCTGGCCTGGTCGATCGCGAGCGACCGCAGACCGGCAAACGAGGCGCTGCCGCCGGCGCCGTCGGGGCCGAAGGACAGCCCGGTGGCGGGGCGAGTTTCCGCTGCGAAGGCGGAGCTCGCCAGGATCATCGCCGTCGCGAGGATGGCGCCGAGGAGAACGAGGAGCCGCGGGGCGGCGCCCCGACCCGCGAGCGCACCACTCCCGTCAGCGTCACCGGAGGCGCCACGGATCGCGAAGGCTCCACGCACGAACGAGCCGAGGCTGATGCCCTGGCCCGTGGTCGATCCCGCGGACGATGCCTTCGAGTCGCTTCTCACGTAGCTATCTCCTTGTCCCGTGAGCCCCTCTGCCGGCCGCTTCCCTAAAGCGGCCCCCTTGGGCTCGGTCTATGTCCCTGGTGCTGCGTTCCCTGTGACCCGGTGACACGGTGGTGGACACACGTGTTTCCCGAAGCCGGGGCAAGAGTAGACACTCGGTTCTATAAATGTCAAGGACAAATTCGTTTCTAGTCTGCAAACGGCTCTAGAAAGAGGAAAGCCGCCCTCTACGGGGCGGCTCAGAAACGGCACTTAGAATTGGCTGAACGCTCAGGTGCCGTCGCCGTTGAACTTGTAGCCGACGCCCCGCACGGTCACCACCAGCTCCGGTTTCTGCGGGTCGCGCTCGACCTTCTGGCGCAGGTTGGAGATGTGGACGTCGCAGGCGCGCTCGTCGCCGTCGAACTCGGTCTGCCAGAGCTCCTCCATGATCTGGGCGCGGCCGAAGACCTCACCGGGGCGGCCGACCAGGAGGCGCAGTAGTTGGAACTCGGAGCGGGTGAGGTTGACCGGGATCCCCCGCACCGTGGCGACGTGGCGGACGAGGTCGATCGAGACCGCGCCGGACTCGATCTTCACCGCCTGCGCCAGTGGCGAGCGGTCGAGTTCGCGGCGGCGCAGCTGGGCGCGCACTCGGCCCAGCAGCTCGCGGACCGAGAAGGGCTTGGTGACGTAGTCGTCGGCGCCGACCTCGAGCCCGACCACCTTGTCGACCTCGGCGTCCTTGGCGGTGAGGACGATGATCGGGACGGCGCTGCGGGCGCGGACCTCACGGCAGATGTCGAGCCCGCTCGGCCCCGGCATCATGATGTCGAGGATCAGCAGGTCGTAGGGGATGCCGTCGCTGAGCATCGCGGTCGCCTGGTCGCCGTCTTCGGCGGGGCTGACCTCGAAGCCCTCCTGGGTCAGCGCGTAGCCGACCGAGTCGCGGACCGAGGGCTCGTCGTCGGCGATGAGGATGCGGCCGCTGCTCATGTTCGCTCTCTATATATAGGCACGATCAGGCCACCGGGGTCGGGCTCGGTTGGGCGACGGGGAGCCGGACCCAGAAGGTGCTGCCCTCCCCCTCGACGGAGTCGGCGCCGATCTGGCCGCCCATCACCCCGACCATGCGACGGGCGATCGCCAGGCCGAGGCCGAAGCCCTCCTGCTTGCGCGACTCGCTGCGCCGGTAGAAGCGCTCGAAGACGCGGTCGATCTCCGCCGCCGGGATCCCGGTGCCGGTGTCGATTACCTCCAAGATGA
>Ga0207641_10001510_pt1 | contig 22790 bp, 22 predicted proteins | sample KBSSwiS62_FD_184306 | JGI IMG/M metagenome (GOLD analysis project Ga0207641, IMG submission 184306) | Switchgrass rhizosphere microbial communities from Kellogg Biological Station, Michigan, USA - KBS Switchgrass S6-2 (SPAdes) (version 2) | ecosystem: Host-associated > Plants > Roots >... | reverse complement strand
ATGTTGATAAGATCGTGTGGGCTGACCGGTTCGCGAACAACACCGGCTTCTCCCTGGTCAACCAGTGGGTAGGCGCGAACATCGCACCGACGTACGACCGGAAACTGACGATCACGACGCCGCGGTGCCGGCTCACGGGCAACACGCCCACCGTTGGCGGCCTCGACGTCGTCTCCGGAGAGTTCCCCTACGAGGCCAAATACGACGGCACCAACCAGCCGGTCACCCTCGCCTACCAGACTCCCGACACCACCCTGTAGGAGCACCCGTGTCCCGTGTCGTCGACCTCGCCGGCGGCCACAAGGCGACGATGACCCTCACCGACGAGGGCCTTTCCGACGCCGAGCTCGACCAGATCCTCACCAGCTTCGACGAGTCCGGCATCGACCTGGCCTCGATGACCGAGGCCAACGCCTCCGAGGCGCTGCGGCTCGCGACGCTCATCCCGCGGCTGATCCTCCTGGCCGTCCTGCAGTCCTGGACGCTGACCGACGACGCCGGCGAGCCGCGGCCGATCACCTTGGAGACCCTGGCCGCCCTGCGCGGTGGCGCCCGCCGTGCCTTGCGTGAGGCCGTGCAGCCCGCCGTCGCCGAGGTGTTCGGCGAGCTGAAGCTCATGTCCGAGGGCCTGGAGGGCTTCGACCCAAACTCCGACGGCGGCTCGTAGCCGCCTACTACGGAGGCCTCACCGAACGGTCCGTCGAGGGCATCTCGCCGCGGTGGCGCCGGGTGATGGACGACCGGTTCTGGGCCCGCGAGTTCGGCTGGCCGCCCGACGTCGTCGACCGGCAGTCACCCGCCCGGCTGCGCCGTCTCGCCGCCGTACACGGCGCCGCCCTCGAGGGCGAGCACCACCGCCAGCAGCAGGAAGAACAGCAGGCCGCCGCCCGGATGCGCACCCAGACGACCTGACCAGGGGAGGTGCGCCGTGGCACCCTCGACCTCCCTGGTCTTCCGGCTCCTCGGCATCGACGAGTCGGCGTCGGACACCCTGAACAAGGTGGCCGCGCGCGCGAACGCCACCGCCGCGTCCCTCGGCCGCATCGGCGCCACCGGCGCCCGCTGGGCGGCGATGGCACAGGGCGCGGCGTCGGCGTATCAGGCCGTCTCCACGCTCGCGCCGGCGGCGGCGCTGGTCGCGCCGGCGGCGCTCGCCGGCGCCCAGGCCCTCGGCGTCCTCAAGCTCGGCTCCGACCAGGTCAAGGCCTCGTTCTCCGCGCTCAACCCCCAGGTCGAGCGACTCAAGGCCATCACCGGCCATGCGCTCGCGCCCGGACTGAACAGCCTGGTGCGGTCGCTGAAATCCGACCTGCCCGTCGTCACGAACGGCGTCCGCGCCACCGCGACCGTGTTCGGGGACCTCGCCCGCCGCGGCGGACAGATGTTCTCCGGCGGCGTGTTCAGCACCCAGCTGGCCCGGATCATGAGCAACTCGACGATCGTCATCGGCAACGTCGGCGGCGCCGTGCTCAAACTCGCCCGGGCGTTCGTGACCGTCGCCGCCGTCGCGGCGCCGACGCTGGGCCAGCTGTCGGCCGGTCTCGGCGGCGTCTCCCAGAAGGTCGTCGACTGGGTCGACAAGGTCAACCGCAGCCGTCAGCTGTCCGCTTGGATCACCCAGGCCGTCGCCGGCCTGCACCAGCTCGTCACCATCGTCAGCAACGTCCTGCACACCGTCGTCTCGGTGCTGGGCGCGATCTCCTCGACCGGCGGCTCCGCGCTCGGTCTGCTCGTCGACATCACCGGCGCGATCCGCGGCATCGCGACCTCGGCTGCCTTCCTCAACCCGCTCAAGGCCCTGTTCACCGCGATCCATCAGGCCGTCGGCCCGCTGCTGCCCGTCCTCGGCGGCCTCGTCGTCGCCGTGATCGGCGCGCTGCTGCCCGCCGTGACCCGGCTGATCCCCTATCTCGGTCAGGCCGCCGGCCTGCTCGGCGGCGCCCTGACCCGGACCGTGATCGCCCTCGGCCCGTCCCTGTCACAGCTCGCACCGCAGCTCGGCCAGCTCGCCGTCGCGGCCGTCCAGATCGTGATCGCAGCGCTGCCGCTCGTTCCCCTGCTCGCGCAGCTCCTGGTCTGGATCGCCCCCGTCGTCGTCGCCGTGGCGAAGTTCGCCGCCGCGCTCGCCGGCTGCAAGCCGGTAGCCATCGCCATCGGCGCGATCATCCTCGCGACCCTCATACCCGCCTGGGTCAGCACGGCCGCGGCCGCCACCGCCTCCGCGGCCGCCCAGGTCGCCTCGTGGCTCGCGATCCAGGGACTCTCGGCGGGCGCGGCGATCCTCGGCCTGGTGGCGATGGCTGCCGGATGGGCCGACACCGCGACCGCTGCGACAATCTCGGCTGCCCGCCAGGTCTGGGCGTGGCTCGCCGCCCGCGCCGCCGCGATCCCCGCGATGATCTCCTCGGTGATCGCGTTCGGCGCGATGATCGGCGGCTGGCTCGCGACCGCCGCCGCCGCGGCCGCCGGCGCGATCGCGGTCGCCGCGGCCTGGCTGCTGAGCATCTGGCCGATCGTGCTGGTCGTCGCGGCCGTCGCCGCCGCCGTCTTCTTGATCATCAAATACTGGTCGGACATCGTCGCGGCGGCCGAGGCGACGTTCCGCTTCATCGCGCGGATCTTCATGGACATCGTCCACTTCTTCGAGCGCCTCCCAGGGGAAATCCTGCGCGCGCTCGGCTCCTTCAACATGCTGCTGTACAACGCCGGCCGTGACCTGATCGCCGGGCTGATCAACGGGATCAAGCACATGGCCGCCGAAGCGGTCGACGCGGCCAAGCACGTCGTGTCCGGCGCGGTCGACGGCGCGAAGCACCTGCTCGGCATCCACTCGCCGTCGACGGTGTTCTTCGAGATCGGTACCAACGTGACCCGGGGCCTCGTCGGCGGCCTGGCCGCCGGCCGGCCGAGGGTCGCCGGCGCCGGCGCGGCGCTGGCGGCGGCGACCGTCCCCGCGGGCTCCGCGTACGGTGCCGGCCGCGGCGGCCCGACGTATGTGCACGTGGAGATCCACGGGTCGGTCAGCACGCTGCGCGGCCAGGCCAACGAGCTCGCCCCCCACCTCGCGAACGCCTTCCACCGGCTCGGCGACAGCAACGGCGGCACGATCCCCGGCGTCACCGGCTGATGGCCGCACCCCAGCTCGGCTGTTACCTGCTGTGGGACCGCGACGCCGCCGCGACCGGCGCCGGCGCCATCACCGGCACCAACTCGACGATGGAAGGCACCAACAGCTGGACGGCCGGCGCGTCCACCAGCATCAGCAGCTACACGGCCAACCCCTACAGCGGCGACACATCCCTGCTGGCCACCTTCACCGGCTTCACCGGCACCATGTCCGTCAACCTGACCGGCCTGACCGTCACCGCCGCCCGGCTCTACCTGCTCTGGGCACACACCCTCGGCCTCACGGTCGGCCGGTCGACCCAGGCGACGGTCACCTGGCGCAACGCGGGCGCCGGCCTGATCTCCGTGTTCACCGCGACCGGCACCGACGCCGCCGGCAGCTGGACCACCGGCCTACTCGGCGCCGTCATGACCGCCCCGGCCGGAGCGGTGACCGCGGACCTCAACGTGTCGTGGTTCTCCTGCGTCTTCGGCGAGCAGCACGCCCTCGACGCCCCGACCCTCGACCAGCTCGGCACCGACGAGACCGGCCGGCTGCTGTCCGCGACCACCAACCGCGGCCGCTCCGACGAGCTCGACACCATCCAAGCGAGCACCGCGACGCTGGTGCTCGGCAACCGCGACGGGAAGATCACCCCCGGCGCGGCGTCACCCGGTTCCCCCTACACCGGCAATGTCGTCCCGCGCCGGCGCGTCGTGCTCACCGCGACCGACGGCGTCGGCAAGCTGTGGCCGCTGTGGGTCGGCTACACCACCGGCTACCCGCAGACCATCGCCAAATCCTGGTCCGAGGTCGCCGTCTCCTGTACGGACGCATTCCGGATCCTGACCGGCGAGGACATCCCGCCGCCCTACCGCGCCGAGGTCCTGCTCCTCGACAGTCCCTCCGCCTACCTGCCGCTCGACGAGCCCCAGGGCGCCGACAACGCGGGCAGCCTCGCCGGCGGCCAACTCGCCCCGATCCTCAACTCAGCCGAGGGCTGGGGCGGGACCGTCTTCGGCGCCGACCCGATCCTGCCGACGACCGCAGCCGGGCGCACCGCCGACGACAACGCCACCTCGCTCAGCCTGAACCCGACAGCGACCAACGGCGGTCCGACCGACGTCCTCGAGGTCTCCGCGCTGCCCGGCGCGCTCCCCACGAACACCGGGCCGTGGGCCTGCGAGTTCTGGATCAACCCCGGTACCACCCCGCCGGCAGCGTCCGGGATCATCTACCGGTCCGGATATGCGCGCAACAACACCGCCCTGACGGGCTTTCAGATCGAGCTCTACCCCTCCGGCGCGCTGCGGGTCGTCACCGCCGCCGAAGGCGCGGTCATCACCGGCAGTTTCAACATCTGCACCGGCGTCGACGTGCAGGTCGTCGTCGACTACGACCCGACAAACGGCACCTACGGCACCGTCCGGCTGCGCTACGCCGGCGCCGAAAGCATCTCCTACACCCTCGCCGCGAACCCGTTCTCGTTCGGGCTGCTGCCTGACGTCGCCTACGTCGGCGCGGCCTGGCAGGCCCTCACCCGCAACGCCACGTTCCCGTTCACCGGCCGGATCGGGAACCTCGCCTTCTACCAGCACCTGCTCGCCGACGCCCGGGCCACCGCGCACCTCAACGTCGCCGGCGGCCTGGTCGCCGAGACCGAAGGCAACCGGACCGGCGGAATCCTCAACCTCGCCGGCTGGCCCATCGCCGACACCCGCATCGACCACGGCTACACCGTCCTGGCCCCGCGCGCCTGGTCGCAGTCCAACGCGCTCGCGCTCACCCAGACCGCAGCCGCCCAGGGCGGCGCCGTCGTCCTCGTCGACGCCGCCGGCAAGATAGCCATGCAGAACCGGCGGCGGCGCATCAACGCCACCTCGGTGTTCACGTTCCGCCAGTCGACCGGGACCGCAGCCGAAGAGGACTACGCCCCGACCCTCGACGACTCCCGACTCGTCAACGTCGTCGACGCCGCCCGCGACCAGGGCGCCGCCGTCCAGGTCATCGACTCCACCTCGATAGGCCGCTACGGCCGCAAACGCACCCCCCAGGCGATGACCCTGGCGATCCGCGACGACGAAGAGGTCACCGCCGCGGCGACCTGGTACCTGCTGCGCTACTCCACCCCCGACGTCCGCGTCGCCGAGGTCAGCTTCCGTCCGGACGCCGCCCCGGCCGTCCTGTCCCAGCAGCTGTTCGCCCTCGAGCTCGGCGACAAGATCACCCTTGCTGATCTGCCGAACCTCGCCCCCGCCGCGGCCGTCGACTACTACATCGAGCGCATCGCCCACTCCTGGTCCAAACACCAATGGACCGTCACCCTCGGCCTCTCACCAGTCTCGGCCGTCCCCGGGGTGCACACCGCGCTGCAGCTCGACGACTCCACCCGCGGCCGCCTCGACTCCGGCAACGCCCTCACCTACTAGCCAGGAGCCGCCGTGTCGACCGTCCCGACGATCCCGAGCTTCACCGTCGGGCAGATCCTCGGCGCCGCGTCCCTACAGGCCCTCGCCGACATGGAAACCTGGCTCGGCTACAAACTCGGCGGCCTGTTCCAAGCCAAACAGACCGTCGCCCAGTCCCTCGCCAACGGCGACACCGCGGTCACCTTCTCTAGCGAGGACTACGACACCGACGGCGGCCACTCCACCTCGTCGAACACCTCCCGGTACACCGCCCAGACCTCCGGCCTCTACTGGGCCTGGGGCACCGTCCATTTCACCAACGCGAACACCGACTACGCCGCCTTCATCCGCGTCAACAACTCCGGCGGCTCCGGCGGCACCCGCGTCCCCAAACCGTCCAGCGGCGACGCCCTGGTCCCAGTGATCCCCGTCCTGGTCACTCTCAACGCCGGCGACTACGTCGAGATCGTCGCCCGCCAGGCCTCCGGCGGCGCGATCAACTCCTCCGTCGCCTCCGGCGGCAGCCTGTTCGGCGTCGCGATCGCGAGGCCCCTGTGACCGCGGCCGCCGGCGAACGGGGCCGGTAACCGGAGGGGACCCCGTGGACTCGACCGTGGTCAGCACCGTCACCACCGGCCTGTTTGGGCTCCTCACCACCGTGCTCGGCCTCCGCGCCGCCGGCCGCCAACGCCGCGCCGAAATGCGGGCACAGGCCGCCGCTGAAGACCTCGACCGGCTCCGCGCGCTCGCCGACCGCCAGGACGCCGTCATCACGCAGCGCGACCAGGACATCGAACGCCTCCGGGCGCGCATCCGAGAACTGGAGAGTCGATGAGCTGGATGTCGCCGCGACGCACCCAGATCGCGATCGCGATCCTCGGCATCGGCATGGTCATCTCCCTGACCACGTCCTGGGTCGCGATCAGCCGGCAGACCGCGGTCTCCCACCGCGAGGCCGTCCGCGCCGTCGCGACCTCCGAGGAGACCCGCGTCCGCCAGGACCTCTCCATCTGCCAACTCCTGTCGATCTTCCTCCCGGGGGCAGGCCGCACCCCGCCGACGACCAGCCGCGGGCAGGAAGTCGCGGCCGCCGTCGAGGGCATGTGGAAGGCCTGGCACTGCCAATGACCGGCGAGCAGGAACGCGAAGACCCCGACGACGTCGCGAGCGGCCTCGCGGCCGAGGCAGAGGCGTGGCTCGCCAGCCAGACCGGGCCCATGCCCATCGACGAGCCCTGGCCGCGGCCCCGCCGGCCCCGGCCGCCGGCGCACGACCTCGGGGCGATGCTGCGCGCGGCTGCGGTGGCGCTCGCGTGCCTCGCGGTCCTGATCGGCCTGCTCTGGCGATGAGACGACACCGGCCATAACCCGCCGTGAACCGCCACGAGCCGCCCGAAGACTGGCACGCCTGGTTCGCCGAGGCCGCCGAATGGGCGCGCGTCGTCCTTTGGCTCCTGGCCCTCGTCGGCGGCTGCGCACTGGTCCTCGCCCTGTGGCCATGAGACGCCGGCGGTGGAGACGCGGCCGACTGCCCCGACCAGATCGCAGGAGGCGGCGATGAGCGGCCGGCACCGGCGCCGCCTGCCGCGGCGGCCGCGCTGTTCATCTCTGCGCGTGCCGTCGCTGAACCGTACCCAGGCGGTGGCGGTCCTCGCCGTGATCGCCGCAGTCCTTTCGCTGATCGGCCAGCTGATGGAGGCACGATGACCGGCCTTTCCCGCTACCCATCCGCGCTGTGGCGGCCCGTCGCCAACTTCAGCAAACAGATGGTGCAGCCGACGCGAGGCCTGATTCCGCACGTCCAACAGGGCAACGGCTCACTCTTCGCCATGTTCAACAACCCGAGCACCGAGGTCTCCAGCCACCTGTGGCTATCCAAAGCGGGCATCTGGGAGCAGTACGTCGACCTCCGCGTGCGTGCCTGGGCGCAGGCGGCGGGCAACCCGTACTGGATCTCCGTCGAATGCGAGGGCCTCGACACCGAGAACTACACCCCAGTCCAGATCCAGCGCCTCGCCGAGCTCTTCGCCTGGGGCATGCAGGAGTTTGGCTGGAAGGCCCAGATCACGGACAGCGTCGACGGGTACGGCCTCGGGACGCACCGGATGGGCGGCACCGCCTGGGGCGGCCACAGCTGCCCCGGCAACCTCCGCGCAGACCGGCGCGGCGACATCCTCGCGTCCGCTCTCGCCATCGTGGGCGGCTCCCGGTACAGCACGATGCCGACCCTGCGCGCCGGCAGCATCGGGCCCGCTGTCGTCACCCTGCAGAACGCCCTCAACATCATCTTTGGTCATGAGGCCCTTACCGGCGACCCGAACCGGCTGATCCCCGACGGCGTCTTCGGCCCTGCCACGCAGGCCCGGGTCGGGTCGCTGCAGCAGCTCGCCTCGGCCTACTACGGCCCGATTAGCGCCGACGGCATCGTCGGCCCGATCACCTGGACCAAGATCGGAACGATCTTGGCTGGGATGAACCGCACCGTCTGACCCCGCACCTCACCGAGAGGCTCACCGCGCATGACCGCAAGCGGCATCCACACCCACCCGTACCGCGCGCTCGGCCGGCGGCAGCCGACGCGGCGGCGCGCGCTGCACCTCGGCGAGTACCTCACCGGTGCCGTGCCCACGCACCCCGAGACCGCCGACCACCTCGCGACCATCCCGTTCGGCCTCTACGCCAATGACCAGTACGGCGACTGCGGGCCGACCTCTGTGGCCAACCTGCGCCGCCTCGTCACCGCCGGCCTCACCGGCACCGTGCAAGCCCCGACCCTCGACGACGTATTCGATCTCTACCGCCGCAGCGGCAACCCAGATTTCGACCCGACCACCGGCGCCGGCGACAACGGCGTCGACATGCAGACCATGCTCGAGGCCGTCGTCGCCGGCGGCATCGGCGGCGTCCAAGCCCTCGCGTTCGCCGCCGTCGACGTCGCGAACGACGACGAGCTCAACGCCGCTGTCGCGATCTTCGGCGGCATCCTGTGGGGCGTCGACCTCGACACCGCCCAGCAGGCGCAGACCGAAGCTCACCCCCCGCTGTGGGACTACAAGCGCAGTCCCGAATGGGGTGGCCATGCCGTCCTCGCTGGCGCCTACGAGACCGGCGGCCAGGAGGACGTCATCACGTGGGACGAGCGCGTCGGCACGACCGCGGCGTTTCGCCGCCGCCAACTCGACGAGGCCTGGGTCGTCATCTGGCCCGAACACCTCGGCTCGGCCGCGTTCCTCGCCGGCGTCAACGGCTCCGCGCTCGCCGCGGACTACACCGCCCTGACCGGCCGGCCCTTCCCCGCACCCATCCCGCCGCCCACGCCCGCACCGGGCCCGCGGCCTGACAACGCCGACCTCGCGCTCGTCGACTCCGTCGTGTCGTGGGCCAAAGCCCGCGGCGTCCCCGTCCCCATCAGCTAGCAGGAGGCCACCATGCGCGCCGAGACCGCCGCACTCCCGTTCCTGCGCCGCGAACCCGCCGCCATCCTCACCGCGGTCCAAGCCGCGCTCACCCTCATCGTGACCCTCGGCGTCCAGCTGTCCGACGGCTGGCAGTCCCTCATCCTCGGCATCACCGGCGCGATCCTCGCCGCGATCACCGGCTGGCGTGTCGCCCCCAGCCGGCCTGCGCTCATCCTCGGTGTCGTCCAGGCGCTCGCCCCGGTCATCGTCCTCGTAGGGCTGCACATCCCCGGCAGCGTCGGCAGCGTCGTCCTCGCCGTCGTCACCGTCATCCTCGGCGCCCTCGTCCGCGGCCAGGTCTCCCCAGCCGAAGTCGGCAAGCCTTTCCCACGCGGGTAGACACCCGCGCCACCAGAGCCGCCCCGTCCCCCAACTGGGGGACGGGGCGGCTTTTCGCGTGCCAGGGCTCAGGCAGGCGGCCCGGTCCTCGTCCGGCGCGCAGCTTTCGGCGCCGGCGGAGCATCGTCATGGTCGGTGCCCGCTGTCTTCTTCGCCGCGTCCGGACTCCCGTGGAGCTGCGCCCGGGCCACGTCGCGGTCCCGCTCGGCGACAGCGAGGGCGGTTTCCGCGCGGGAGGCACGGGCTACCGCCTCGCGGGCCTCGGCCTGTGCGGCGTCGAGGAGCGCCGTCGCCTGATCGGCACGCTGGCTCTGCGCGGCCGCGGTCTCGCGGGCGGCGGCGAGCAACTGCTCGGTGTTGTCGGCCTTAAGCTGGGCGACTTCGCCGGCCTGGCGGGCGGCTGCCTCGTCGATGCGCGCCGCAGACTCGCGCGCTTGGGCCTGGGCGACCTGCTGCTCCGCCTCGAGGCGGGCCGCGTGCGCCTGGTCCCGCTCCGCCTCGGCCGCGGCTAGGCGGGCGGCCACCCGGTCGAGGTCCGCGCGAAGGTGCCCGGCCTCGGCGTCGGCGATCTCCGCGCGATGCAGCGCCTGCTCGGCGCGCTGCTCGGCTGCTGTGCGGGCGGCCTCGGCTGCTGTGGCGTCGGCCTCGGCAACCTCGGCACGGCGGCCGGCGTTGGCGGCCTGTTCCTCGGCTGCCTGGGTGCGCTGGGCATGCCGGGCGGTCTCGGTCCTCGCGTCGGCCGCGTCCTGGCGGGCCTGCGCGGCCTCGGTGCGCGCCCGGGCAGCGGCGGCTTGTGCTTCCTCGAGGTCGGTCGCCATCGACTCGGCGGCTTCCTCGGCGGTCAGCCGGGCGCTCTGCTCGGCGGCCAACCGAGTCTCGGCATCGGCCACGGTGCGCATGGCCTCCGCGCGGACGGCGGCGAGCTCGGCGGCGACCGCTTCTGGGTCGGTCGCCGTCTCGAGCAGCTCGCGCGCGGCCGTGGACGCGGCCTCGAACTCGGCCAGCAGCTCGCCCAGCCGGCCGACTGTCTCTCGCAGGCTCGCGCCGGCGAGGCTCGCGGGTCGGTCAGCAGTGTCGGAGGCCGGCGCCGTACCCTTGCGGCCCTTGCGCGCCCGGAATGCGGTCTGGGCGGTGTGGCCCGGGTTCGGGCAGTACCGCGGCGCGGGGCCGCCAGTCGCCGGCGGCGGCGCAGTCGGCTGCGAGCAACCCGGGTAGGCGCATCCATTCGTCCGTTCGTCCCGGGCGTCCATTCGTTCGTTCGTTCCATCCTGCGACGAACGAACGAGCCCGGCGGCCGCGGCCGCAGTCGTCGCCGGGTGGTGTGAAGTGCTGGGCACGGTACGCTCGTCCCATCTGAGGCCGTCTGAGCCTCGCTGGGCGGGCCGCTCCGGACGTAGTAATTTCCGGATTCACGGTCGCCGCCGACCTGCGGATATCCAGGTCAGCTCTGCGACACGCCGACGGTTGCTTCTAAGCACTGGGTCGCAGGTTCGATCCCTGCCGGGCGCACAATGAGATCTTCACATCTGACCCGCATTGATGTTCACATCTGGGTGTGACGGTCTGCTGGTGATCGTTTGTGGTGTGTCGTCGGCGACGGCGAGGACGCCCGCCGGTAGCAAGAGCGCGCACGCGTCCTACGAAGTGCCGGTCGCCAAAGAACGACCGGCCGGTGTCCTGGGAGGGCACCGGCCGGTCGTCGGTCGGGTCAACCCGCGGCGGCCGGAACCTCGGCGGTGGGGACGGCTTCGCTGTCCTTGTCCGACTTCTTGGGCTGCTGGGGCACTCCGTGGATGCGCTCCAGCTCGATCTCGTCGGCGTCCGGCACGCGCAGCGCGGGCTTGATCAGGGCGAAGGCGACGCAGACGACGGCCAGGATCAGATAGCCCAGAGCCACCTGGCCGTTGGCGTCCCATTCGACCTTGGGGCCGTGAATCAGGCCGATGAACGACAGCACCGAGCCCACTGCGGAGAAGATCGCGGCCGGGACGAACCGTTTGTCGATGATGAAGGCGACGATCGAACCCAGTACCAGGCCGGCCAGGATCGCGCCCTCTCCAAAGATCATCAATCCCTTGTAGACCACGCCGGCCTGATTGATCTTGTCGTAGCCCACCTGGGTCGCGCTCGTGCCGGCGGCCGCCAGGACGTTGTCCATGAGGCCGACGGCCCAGGACGCGATGTTGGGTAGCAGAGCGGCGACCACGGCCGCGGCGTGCGCTCGCGGCGAGACCTGGAACGCCTGGGCGCCGATCAGCAGGCCGATGTAAAGCAGGATCGGCACGATCGCCGGCAGTGGCAGGATCGCGCCCAGCAGACTGAACAGACTGAAGAAACAGAGGATCGCGATCACCAGGCCGGTGGCCAGCGAATAGCCGGTGCGCCCGCCGGCGCCCTTCCAGCCCGGGTGGCCGATGTAGACGGCGGGCGGGAACGGCGAGCCGAGGCAGGAGCCGACCACGGCGCCCAGGCCGTCGGCGAGCAGGATCGACCGCAGGTTGTAGCTGTCACCGGCGGAGGCGGCGCTCTCCACGTTGGTCATACCCTCGGTGAAGTTGTAGACGCCGAGGGGGATAGCCGTGGCCAGCAGCGGCGAGAGGTCCTTAAGCCCGTGGATCAGCATGTGGAACCGGAAGTCGGGCAGGGCGAGCGCGATGTCCTTGGCCGACGAGGTCACGTCCGGGGTGTGCATGAAGCCCCCGATCCAACCGATCGCCGTGCCCAGCAGGAGCGCGACCGCCCCGATCGGCAGGTTGAAGGGAAGCTTGATGTCGGTGAGCAGGCCGACGATCAGCAGTGCGAAGACCGGCAGAGAGATCCAGGCCGCCTCCCACATCTGCCCGGCGGGCCGCATCGAGATGAACGCGACCGAGATACCGGCCAGCGTGCCCAGCATCGCCGCGCGCGGGGCGTAGCGCCGGATCGTCGGGCCGACGAACGCGCCGAGCATGACGATGACGCCGATGATGAAGGCCCAGGCCATCCCGGCTTCCCAGGCCTTGAACGGGTCCTTCGTCTTCAGGTAGATCGGCAGCATGATCACGAAGGTGACGATGAACATGTGCGGCACGCTCGGGCCGTACGGCATCGCCGTGACGTCCGACCGGCCCGACTTCGCCGCGAGCCGGCGGGCCAGGTACGTGTAGTACACGTTTCCGATGATCAGGGCGATTCCGAGGGCGGGCAGAATCGTGCCGAGCACGTCGCCCTTCGGAATTCCGACGACGCCGATGCACAGCCCGGTCAGCACCAGGACGTTGACGAGCACGTTGATACCGAGCCCGAAGAACGCGTTGAGGTCCCCCCGGACCCACAGCGGCGGACCGGCGGTCGCTGTGCCGCCCGTCCCTGGAAACTTCACCATGACAGACTCCTCAATGACGGTGGGCACAGCCGCGGCGCGGCGTCCCGGATGCTGAGCCTTTTCCATCGACGCCGCCGGCCTGGGCGCGAGCGGCCGAGGTCTCGGTGAGATGGGAAAGGCTCATTGGTCGCGGACCTGGCAGAGGTCGTGGGCCGCGTGGCGTACGGCCGGATTTCCTGACGGCCGGCCCGGCCGTGACACGGAAAAGGCTCACTCGGTGTTGACCGCGGAGCCTCTCCCGGACCGAAGGGCCGCTCCTGTGAATCGACGGGGTCAGCCGGTGGCCGACGCGGCCGACAGGGGCACGAGCGCCTCGATGAAGGCGTCCGAGGGCGCGACCCAGCCGAAGATGCCGCCCTGGGCGGCGATCATCTCCAGCGCGACCCGCTGGAATTCCGGGAAGTAGCTGCCGACGCAGTCGGAGAGGACCAGGCATTCGTAGCCCCGGTCGTTGGCCTCCCGGACCGTCGTGTGTACACAAACCTCGGTCGTGACCCCGGTGACGACGAGGCTCCTGATGCCCTTCTCCTTCAGCACGTCGCCAAAAGAGGTGGCGTAGAAGGCACCCTTTCCAGGCTTGTCGATGACGATCTCGCCCTCGATCGGCGCGAGCTCGTCGATGATGTCCTGGCCGTACTCGCCGCGAATGAGAATGCGTCCCTTGGGGCCCACGTCCCCGATTTTCAGCGTCGCGTTGCCGCGGTTCAGCTTGGCCTCGGGTAGGTCCGAGAGGTCCGGAAGATGGCCTTCCCGGGTGTGGATGACCGTCAGCCCGGCGGCCCGGACCGCCGCGAAGACCGCCTTCAGTGGCTCGATGGTGCTGCGCAGCTGTGACACGTCATTGCCGAGGCTTTCACCAAAGCCGCCCGGCTCCATGAAGTCGCGCTGCATGTCGATGACGACGAGTGCCGTCGTGGCTGGGTCGAAGGTGAAGTCGTATGGCCGGGCGGGGACGGTGAGTGGTGCGCTCGTCATGCCAGAGTCCTGTCGTCCGCTGAGACGGGTCGGATCGCGGTGGCCTGGACAACCGGCCGGCCGGGCGGGCCGTCGGTCGCTTCCTGGAGTGCGGGCGGGACCAGCTTGGCTCCGGGGCAGGGAGCGAGCCTGCCTCCGCCCGAGGCTTGGCCACCGTGGGTGCTAGCTGTCGTCCGAATGACTGTCGGGCCGCCCAGTTTCGGGGCGCCTGTCGTCACGTAACGGAGTAGTAAATGATGTATACGAACTCGTATCCTTCCTTGTATACAATGACGTATATGTCTGCTACGGGCGATACGCGCGCTTCGTATGGTCTGGTGTCGAAAGGCCTGCCTGGCTCCGGTCATCTCGCGGGGACGTGGAGTCCGGAAGGCGCGACCACCGGGCAATGAGTGGATCTCTCGCGAAGCCGTCGCGGACAGGGCGCCGGCCCGCGGGCGGTCTCGGCGGGCGGCGCGCCTACGTCCCGGCGGAAGGAACCGCGGCAGGCTCAGCCCGGCACTGCGGTCATCAGGGACCAGGCCGCCATCGAGCGGGCGCTGGCGTCGACGGGCGACGGCGCGCGAACGCTGGCCGCGGTCCAGCTGCCGGCCACGGGCGGCATGAGCACGGCGCTCGGGCACTCTCGCGTCAGGCGGTCCCAGGTGGCTGACGTCGCGGCCAGCGGAGGCCGGTCGATGGTTTACGCGCCGGGTGGCTCGGCTCTGCCGTCCCCGGTGCCCGCCCCCCGCGGCGGCTAGTCGCCCGTCACGGCGTGCGGCCGGCCGCGCCGTGTGCCCAGCGGCCGGCGCCTCGATGCGCGGCCTGCCCCGAGTGGCTGGGGCCGACGGCGCCTGTCGTGGCCCACGGCGTCAGCTGCTGCAGGGAAAGCTGGCGCACCGGCGCGTGGCGGCGTCGGAGGGCCTGGCCGCCGGGGCCGTGCGACGTCAGCTGCGCGGCGATGAGATCGGCGGCCGCCACCAGCGCCGCCATGCTCGCGTCGTCGCCGATCGCGGCCCCGTGACGGCGGAACAGCCAGTAGGACAGGTCCTCGCGGAAGCCCGGCTCGGCCGGGTCGTGGTGGTCGCAGGCCAGGCCGGGTCGCCCACCGGGCAACGTGACGGCCAGTCGATGACCAGGCTCCGGGCATCGTCCGCAGACGACGCAGAACCGGTAGGTCGTGCTCATTCTTACCCCCGTGTGCGGCCCGTAAGTGCCAGCGGGGCATCTTGGCACACGAGAGCGGACGCGCCGGACAGCGGGGTGGCCCGGTCAGGAGGCGCTCGGTGCCGGTGGTACCGGGGCGAGCGCCGCGAGGTCGGCGCCGGGGAGAGCCTGGATCGCGGCGATCAGCGCCCCGGTCTGCTCGGCGGTGAAGGACGCGGGCGGGTTGAGGGTGATCCGGGTGGCGAGGTCGCCGTAGCGGGCGGCGACGCGGCTCGGCAGCTCATCCGGCGGGGCGACGATGCCGAACGTCTCGACGACGTCGTCGTCGATGAGTGTGGCCATGTCGGCCCAGCGGTTCTGCTTGGACAGCCTGGTCAGCTCGGCGCCCAGCTCACCCCAGCCGTGCAGCTCGAGAACCGCGCGATATGCCGGCGTCGAGCCGTAGAAGGCGATCTGTGCGCGCATCCGCGCGATCCCCTCGGTGATCTCCTCATCCGTGCCGGTCGCGACGAAGCCGCCAACCACGACGTCGAAGCCCGCCAACGTCCCGCCGGCCCGGCGGCGGCCCTCGGCCAGCGCGGGAAGGGTGTGCTCCCGAATCCAGCGCGGGGTGGTGAACCAGTGGCAGACGAAGCCGTCCGCTACCTCGCCGGCCACCCGTGTCATCCCGTCACCGACCCCCGCGAGCAGGACGCGCGGCGGCCCGAACGGATGCGGTGCCGGCACGAAGGCGGGCGGCATCAGCGTGTGCCGGTAGTACTCGCCCTCGAACGCGAGCGGTGTGCCGTCGCTCCAGCTCGCCCAGGCCGCCCGCATCGCGAGGACGAACTCGCGCAGCTGCGCCGCCGGCCTGCCCCAGGGCATCGAGAACCGTCGGGTGATGTGCGCCTTCACCTGCGAGCCCAGGCCGAGCGCGAACCGCCCGCCGGAGAACCGCTGCAGGTCGCCTGCCGTGTAGGCCAGCGCGATCGGCGACCGGGCCAGCGCGACCGCTATCGAGGTGCCCAGCCGCAGCCGGGACGTCGCGGATGCGGCGAGCGCCAGCGGCAGGAACGGGTCGGAGTTGACCTCGCCGGCCCACATCCCGTCGTACCCCGCGCCCTCGGCGCCTGCCGCCTGAGCCGCGGCCTGCTCCATCCCGCCCAACGTGCCGTCGACCCGCACCGCCCCGCCCTTCGTCGCGCCGCGCGCGGCTCGCGCGCGGTCACCGCACGGCCCCGCCCGCCGCGTCCCGCTCGCCGCACCCGATCGGCTGTGTCTGGTCGCCGCGGGACGTGACGCCCGACCGCCGAAGAATAGGGCGAAGCGACGGCAGGTTCAGCCGATGCCGGATCGGGCCGGGCCCGCGAGAGGGCGGCTACCAGCCGTTCGGGTCGGCCGATGCCGGCCGGGTGCCGGCGGGGTCCCGGTAGGCCTCGCCGTACTGGCTTGGCACCGCCGGGTTCTCCAGGGCGCTGGGCCTCGGCGCCGGCGCGGGGACCGGGTCCGGCTGGGCGGCGAAGGTGGGGCGCGTCGCGGGGGTCGGCTCCGGCGCGCGCTGCACGTCGACGCCGGTCCACGCCAGGTAGCTGACGAGGACGACGATCAGCAGCATCGCGACGACCGTGACCGTTCCGTCGCCGTATCCCAGACCGTGCTTGTCCCGCTCCTTGCCGAGCCAGTCGGCCATCGAGGCCCCGAGCGGACGGGTGAGGATGTAGGCGAACCAGAAGGCGGTGACCTCGCCCATCCAGCGCATCCGGTAGCCGACGAGCGGCACCAGGATCACCAGGCCGTAGAGCACGACCGACGCGAAGTAGCCGAGATTCAGGGTGAACGCGCTGAGGTCACCGGCAGCCGTGCCGAGCGCGAAGGTCGCCAGGACGGTCAGCCAGTAGTAGATCTCCCGCCGCTGGCTGGTGATGCTGTGGATCGACAGGGTGCCCTCGTCCCGGTTCCACAGGTAGAGGATCACCGCCAGGGCGATCGCGTATCCCGCCGTGACGACGGCATAGGGCAGGCCGATCAGCTTGTGGAAGCCGTCGGCTGCCATCGTGCCGAACACGGCCACCATCGCGACGGCGAACCAGTAGACGCCGGCCGTATAACGGCGGGCCCGCAACTGCAGGGTGAGCCCGACGACGAGACCGAGCAGGCCGGCCGCGGCGGCGACCGGGACGCTCTTGTTGGCGAGGAAGTCGGAGGCCGCCTCACCCATTCCGGTCGTGAGGATCTTGACGACCCAGAAGATCGCGGTGATCTCCGGGACCTTGGGCGCGATAGTGCGTGCCGCGTGACGCCTGCCGGCCCGGGATGACGAAGTCATGAAGGGTCCTCGTGGTCGTGAGAGGGGCAGCGCCGCCATGGACGGATGACTGCCGCAAGGCGGGGTCCCGCGGGCGTCCGGTGGCCGTCGCGCGGTCTGGGCGGTGGGAGCGCCGTGTCACGACGACGTGGCGTGCGTCGGCGCGACCGTCGCGTCACTACTACAACCTACTACGACGCCGGGAAGCGGCCTCGTCCAGGGGCTGACATCCGCGGAGTTGGGGCGAGGAGACCGGGTCAAGGGAGACGTGCGTTGCGGCCGGGAGGCAGGCGGCCGGGAGGTGGCCGGCCGCAACCTGGCTGTGACTGTTCGTGTTCAGAGGTGGCTCGGCGGGGAAGGAGACCGGCGCGAGGTGGATGCGGAGCGTCACGGAGCCCCGAACCGTCTCCGGACCGCCGAGCCGCAGGACGTGGCGGCCGTCGTGCCCGTCGCGACGGCGTGCCTGGGCGCGAAGGGAGAGGCCATGCGGAGGATCAGTCAGTCGGTGGTGGCCGTGGCCCTGTCGGTGGGCGCGCTATGCGCCGCCTCTGTCGGAACGGCCGCGGCCGACCAGCCCCCGAGGGGGCCGACGCCCACCAGGTCGCCCGCCGCCGGGGCGCCCACCGGAAGCTCTGCGGCAGCGGAGGGTCACCACCCCGGGCGGCCGCGCCCCTGGCCTGGGACCCACCCGTGCTCATGGCGCATGCTGCGACCGGCCCTGGCCGGCTCTGAGGGCGCGGCCGGCAGCACCTACCTGACGATCACCTACACGAACATCGGCCGACGCTCGTGCGTGCTGAAGGGATTCCCCACGGTGGCGTTCGTCGACCGGCGCGGCCGGCTGCTCGGCCGCGAGGCGGCCCACACCACGGCCCCGGTGAAGGCTGTGACGCTCGTCCCCGGCGGTAAGGCGAAGTTCGTCGTCCGCGAGGTCGACGCCGGTCTGCAGGTCGGCTGCCAGGACAAGAGGACCTGGGGAGTCGCGGCCGGCCTCGGGATCATGGCCCCCGGTGGCGGCCGTCCAAGCTACCTGTCGGTGGGCCGGCCGAACGTCTGCCTGAGCCGCTCGGTCCAGCAGCTTTCCGTGGGCCCGGTCACGGGCTGACCCAGTGGGCCGTCGCCGTATACCCGCGACCGACGCCGATCGGGCCTGGTCAGCGGCGACGATGGAAAGGCCAGTCGGTGTGGCTCCGGGGGCGAGGCCGTTCCCGGAGTCACACGACGGGCTCCGCACGGGATTCCGGATGTCCGCTGGACCCGGTCTGTCCGCTGTCTGACCATCGTTCAGCCAAGGGTCTGTTAGGCATGTCGGCGTAGGGTCGAAAGCGATGGGCACCCCGGTGATCCTCCGGTAGGGGCGGTGGGCGGCGGGATGCGGCGGGAGGCTGACATGTCGGATGCGCTGGACCTTGGCGGGCCGCTGACCCCGCCGACCGTCAGCACGACGAAGCCCGGCGTAAGTCCGATCGAGCTGACGCCGCCGGCCGCGGTGCCGGCGATCCCGGACGACCAGGTCGACAGCATGGTCCCGATCGACGACGCGACGAGGGCCCAGCTGCGCCAGCGGGCCACCGCCTTCGCGGACGAGCTCGCGGCGCAGGACCCGAACAGCCCGGCCTTCCAGGAGCGGATCAACGAGATCGCCCGGATGGGCGAACGCGAGATCGTCGCCTCGGCGCGGGTGTCGAACCGGATGCTGGACCGGCCGGCGGCGGCGATGAAGGCGAGCCGCGGCCGGGGCGGCCCGGTCGGTGACGCCCAGACCAGGGTGGCCGGCACCCTCGTCGAACTGCGCCAGACGGTCACCACGCTCGATCCGGCTCGCGCCGACCTCAAGGGCGGCCGCAAGCTGCTCGGCCTGGTGCCGGGCGGCAACAAGATCGCTGCCTATTTCCAGCGCTACCAGTCGGCGCAGAAGCAGCTCGACGCCATCATCACCGCGCTCGGCTCCGGCCAGGACGAGCTGCGCCAGGACAACGCCGCCATCGAGCAGGAGAAGGCGAACCTGTGGGCGACGATGGGCAAGCTCACCGAGTACGCCACCCTCGCCAAGGCGCTGGACGGCGCGGTCAGCGCGAAGATCGAGCAGCTGCGTTACTCGGACCCGAAGGCCGCCGAGGCGCTCAGCTCCGACGGGCTGTTCCCGATCCGTCAGCGCCAGCAGGACCTGCTCACCCAGCTGGCCGTCAGCGTCCAGGGCTACCTGGCCCTCGACCTGGTCCGCAAGAACAACATCGAACTGATCAAGGGCGTCGACCGGGCGCAGACCACGACGGTCGCCGCCCTGCGCACCGCGGTCATCGCCGCCCAGGCGCTGGCCAACCAGAAGCTGGTACTCGACCAGATCAACGCGCTGAACGCCACGACCAACGACATGATCGTGCGGACCAGCGAGCTGCTGCGCACCCAGTCCGCCGAGATCCAACAGCAGGCCGCGTCAAGCACGGTGAGCGTCGAGGCGCTTCAGACCGCGTTCGACAACATCTTCGCGACCATGGACGCGATCGACACCTACCGGTCGAAGGCCGTCGAGAGCATGGCCACGACGGTCGCGGCGCTGGAGACCCAGGTGGGACGATCGAAGTCGTACCTGGAGCGGGCCCGCGCGAACGAGCGCTGATCGGCCGGGGCCAGCACTCCCGCGCACGGTCTGGCGCGCGTCCCCGGACCGCTCCGGGCCGGGCCGCGAGGTTCGCCGGCCGCGCCCGATGGCCGCGGGGTTCAATGACCGCCGCGGTTAACGACCGGGAGGTTCGCCTGGCGCTGGGTTGACCGGGCGCCGGGTTGAGCGGGCCAGCGGCCGGACGGAGGCCGGGGCGGAGACGGACCGCCAGGGTAAGCGGGGACGGGCCGCCCGCGGGAAGAGAGCCCGCGAGAGACCAGCTCGGGAACAGACAGGAGGCGCGGTGTTCCGGCGACGGCGGGATGCGGCGGAACCGGGTGACGCGCAGCGGGCGCCCGGAGAGCTGGACCCGCGAGCGCAGACCGCGGGCCGGGCGCGTGAGCTTGCCGCCGAGCTCGCGACCATCGTCGAGGGGGCGAACCGGGAGGGCGCTCGCCTGCCACCCGGCGCCGTGCCGATCGTGCGTGACATCGACGACGTCCTGCGCCCCTTGCTGCGCTACATCGAGGCCCGCTCCGCGCAGGCCGAGGAACTGCGCAACCTGACCGCGATCATCCACGACTATCTGCCGCGGGCGCTCGGGGACTACCTGGCGCTGCCGCCGCAGTACGCCGAACGCCCGGGCATTACCGGCAGCGCCCCGTCCGACGACCTGGTGCGCCAGCTGGTGCTGCTCGACGAAGGCGTGAACGAGCTGCAGGATCTCGTGTACACCGGTGATGCCGCGAAGCTCGCGATCCAGGCGCGTTTCCTGGACGCCAAGTTCCGCCGCTCCGACCTTGACCTCGACTGACTGGGCGAGCCGCCTTGACCACCGAGCTCCTGCCGCCGCCAGAGCCCTTGCCGCTGCCAGAACCCTTGCCGCCGTCGAGGTATCTGGCTGCGCCGCCGCCCTGGTCGCCGCCGTCGTCGCTGGCTCCGGCGCCGCCCCCGAGACGCGCGGGCGGCTTCCGGCGTCGGCCCCGCAGGCAGCGGCACGCCGCCGGTCTGGACCGTCGGTGTTTTGACGAGTGGGCGGGTATCCGGTGGGCGTGATCCTCCCCAGGGGCGGGAACCTGCGGCTCGCCACGGCGGCGCCCGGCATCGAACGGGTGCGCGTCGAGCTCGGCTGGCGCGGCCAGGCTGGCGGGACCCCTGCCGTCGAGCTCGACGGCGTGATCGTCATCGACCGGGTTGACGGCACCGGCGACTCGCCCGAGGCACTGCTGGCCCACCAGACGCCGAACCCGGCCGAAGGCGCGGCCAGCCCGGCCACGCCGGCCCGGCCGGGCGCCGTCCGCACGGAGACTCTCGTCGTCACGCTGTCCGCCGTCCCAGCCGGGATCACCGGTCTGCGCCTCGGCGCCGCGATCTTCGACGCGACCGCCCGGCGGCAGACGTTCCGGCTGGTGGACGGCCCCTACATCCGGGTGTGCGACGAGGCGGACGGCGCAGAGATCGCCCGCCATGACGTGACGCCGGAGACCGGCCAGGAGACCGCCATGATCTTCGGCGAGCTCTACCGGCATGCCGGCGGCTGGAAGTTCCGTGCCGTCGGGCAGGGTTATGCGAACGGCCTGCTGGGTCTCGCCGCGACCGGGCACGAGGTCGCGCTGGCCAGGCCGGCCGACGTCGCGGCCTTCGTGACCCGCTCCTCGCCCACGCGGTCGCGCCGCCGGATCGCCGATCATCTGCGCCCACCGCTGTTCACCGGGCCCGCGAACGGAACAACGGCGGCGGGTCGGCCCGCGGCCGCGCGTCCGGCACCGCAGGATTCGTCACCCCAGGGTCCGTCGGCCCAGCGGCCGTCGGGCGGCGGCACCCGGCCGGGCCAGCACGGCCCGGTGTTCTCCCGCCCTCCGGCGACTCCCCGTCCCCCGGCCGGGCCGCCGCGGCCAGTTCTACCAGCCCCGCCGGCGCCCTCCCGCCCGCCGACCTGGTCGCCGCTCGACCTGGACGGCCCCCCGACGGCGGCGTCGGGCCCCTCCGCGCCGCCGGCCGGATCCGTTGGCGGCCGGCCGTCGCTTGACCTCGGCGGCCAGCGGCCGGAGCCGGCCGATGGCCGACCTCCGGCGCCGTCGACCGGTGGTCGCTCGTCGCTCGACCTCGGGGGCGAGCCGGCGGAGTCCCCTGGCGCCGTGCCGCCTGCGGGGTCGGCCGCAGGCCGTTCCTCGCTGGACCTGGGCGGCCCGCCGCCCGCCACCGCGCCGCCCACGAACCGGCCCGCCGGTGGCGGCTCGGCGCTCGACCTTGGCGGTGATGCCCGCGACCGGCCCGCCGGTCCGGGACAGGCGGCTGGGGGTTCCGCGCTGGACCTCGGCGGCGGTCGGCGGGACGCGCCGCCCGGCCACCGGCCCGGCGAGCCGGCCCGTGACCTGGCGGGCCGGCGCGGTGAGCCGGGCGCCCCGGCGAGCGATGGACGTGGGGGGAGCGTGGTGTTCGGCGAGCGGTCGGGCCGTTACCGGCAGCGCCTGGAGCACGTCACCGCGCTCGCCGACGACCACCCGGCGACCGCCTGGACCGCCGAGAAACGCGGCTCCGGTTCGCTGACCGTCACCCTGCGCTGGACGCCGCTGACCACCAGGACCGGGCTGCCCCGGCCGAGCGACCTGCAGCTGGGCTGCCTGTGGCAGTCGCTCGACGGGTCCGCCGGCGTCCTGCAGACCCTCGGCGGCGCCACCAGCGCGCCCGGCGCCGGCGCGGCCGGCCGTCGGGTGCTCGCGCTCACCCCGCGCGACGAGCGCGAGGGCCAGAAGATGTTCGTGGACCTGCGCGCGCTGGCGACCTTCAAGCGATTCTTCGTCTTCGCCTACGGCCTGCATGGCGCGCCGGAATGGGACCTGCTGCGCCCCGAGCTCACTGTCGAGTCACGCACCGGCGAGAACCTGGAGATCCGCCTCGGCGAGGCCCCCGCCGGCGCCAGGACCTGCGTCGTCGCGTCCTTCCACATCGCGCAGGACGACCTGGTGATCCGCCGCGAGAACGACTTCCTACCCGGCCCCCAGGCGGAAGCCGCCGCCCGCTACGGCTGGGTCCTCGACTGGACCCCCGACGGCATGACCCTTCGCGACCGGTGACGTCGCCGACGCGCAGGGTCATGCCGTCGGGG
>Ga0207641_10001509_pt1 | contig 22790 bp, 32 predicted proteins | sample KBSSwiS62_FD_184306 | JGI IMG/M metagenome (GOLD analysis project Ga0207641, IMG submission 184306) | Switchgrass rhizosphere microbial communities from Kellogg Biological Station, Michigan, USA - KBS Switchgrass S6-2 (SPAdes) (version 2) | ecosystem: Host-associated > Plants > Roots >... | reverse complement strand
ACACGACGCTCTTCCGATCTGGCAGGGCGATCAAGGTGGACGTGCGCCGGCCTTCCACGATCACGCCGCGCCGGACTTGTGTCGCGTCCCGCGTCAGCCGGAAGGCCTTCAGCGTCGGGAGATTGTTCGTCAGCGGTTGCGGGTTCGCTTGCCCGGGTTCACTGACCGATCCCGCCCAGGCGTGGACGTCGAACCCGTCGATATAGAAGCCGCCCCCCACGCCGGCCGTGAGCGTCCGCATGACGGCCGAGGCGCGTTCATTGACGACGTCGAACCCGGGGATCGACGGCATCCCGGGTTGCACGGCGGTAATCCGGAAATCCAGCGGGCCCGGCGCGTTCGCGTCCACGTTGCAGAAATACCGCACGAGGAAGGCGATCGAATCCGTGACCGATTGTGTCGGAAAGCGGTACGTCACGATCCGCGCGTCGAAGCGCCACATCGCATCCACGCATTGCACGGAGACCCACGGCGATCGGTTCATCTCGCGGCGATCGAATTGAATCACCAGCGCGTACCCCTGAAAGACGACATCCCCCGGCGCCCAGGCTACGGCGATTTCTTGCCCGACGGCCGGCACGGCGGCCGCCGGCGCCGTGGGGACAATTTGAAAACTACAGGTGTCCGCTTCGTCGTTCATCGCCTGCGTGACCTGCAGCGACCCGGCCCGGATGTACCCGGTGATATCCGTCCGCGAGACGATCGCGCCCGTGCTATCCCGCACGATCAGATCGATCGTGGCGAACGGCGCGAGATATCCGGATCGCGTCGCGCCGGATCGGGCGAGGCCCGATCGCGCATAGGTGTACGCCCGATCCGCGCCGGTGATCGCCATCAGCCCGCCCGGCGCATCGTCTGCAGGCCGTATTTCGCCGTGAGGGCGTCATTGACCCGATCGGCGAGCCGTTGCAGATCGCCGGGCGTATCAAAAAACGCGCCTTGCGCGTTGATCACGACGGACACGGCCGGCGGCATCGCGGGCGGCGCCAGGGCGCCGGCGCCGGCGACCGTGGCGAAGGCGCCGGATTTCCGTGATTCATCAAAGGGGACGACGGCCTCGAGGCCATGCAACATGACCGGCGTGCCTTGCCCGAAATCGCGGTAGCCGTCCGTCCCGCCCTGGTAACTTTCGACCGGCACGTCCGCGGGCCGCGGCCGCACGGTGTTCTTGCCGCCCTTCACCGGGTTGTCTTCGACCCGCACGTATGCCGGAATTTCGATCGGCGGGACATTTTCGATCGACTTCGTGAGGGAATCCGAGATCACTTGGGTCAGGTGTTCGACTTCCTTGATCAGCGCTTTGAAGCCGTCCGACATCGACAACGTAAATTTCGCGCCGGACTTGTCCAAATCCGTGATCGCGACGCCGTTGGCGTCTAACAGGTTGCCGGACTTTGCGAAGGCCGCGAGCATCGGCTCCATCGCCTCAGGGATATCGACCCCCATCTTGATCGCGTCATTGAAGTAATCGGAGACGGCCTTCGACATCTTTTCCGTGATCGTCACGGTGTCGAGGCCGGCCGCATTGAGGACGGACCAATCCTTGTAGAGCTGTTGCGCTTGCTTATCGAGCTCCTGCCGTTGGAGCGCCGGGCCGAGCTCCTCGAGCGTGAAGCCGTACCGTTGTGCCGTCTCGGTCACGAGGGCGAGCGCTTGCTCCTGATATTCAAAGGCCGCCGTGATCGTCTTGATCGAGGCCTCGAGGTCAGATTTCTTGTTGGCCTGATAAAACGCGGTGAGACTCACGCCCGCCTGGAGGGCGCGGAGCTTGAAGGCGTCCATCCCGCCGGCCGCGGCGACCATATCGTCGCGGAGCCCGATCACTTCCTTGCGTTCTTTCGCCGCGTTGAAAAACCCGCGGAGCAGCCCGATCCCGGCGCCCACGGCGGCGCCCCACGGGCCGGCGACCGAAAACCCCATGGCGGCGCCGGTCATGGTGCTCGAGAGTTTCCCGGCGCCCTTCGTCGCCTCGAGAAACGTCCCGGTCAGGGCCACGGCCGCGGCGCCCGTTTGCGCCAGCCCGACCGTCGTATTGCCGGCCTTGATGTTTTTGATGCCGCCCTTCAAGGCGTCCGCGGAGACGGCCGCCGCATCCATGGCCCCGATCGCCGTCCCGACGTCTTTCGCCACGCCGCCGAATGTGCCGCCGGTGATCTGCCCCAGTTGGGCAAACGCGCCCGCCAGCGCATGAATGGACTCCCGGTACTCTTTTTGCGCCGCGGCCGCCCGCGCCGCGGCGTCCGCGGCGTTATTGGTTTCGGCCGTCGCGACGGCGGTCCGGTACGCCTGATCCGCCAGCACCGCGTTGTAATCTTCACCGGACGTGATCTGATCGCCGCGTTGCAGCGTCGCCGCGGCGAGCGCGGCCGCGTGGGCCCGCTCCGCGGTCGTCATGGCGTCGAGGCCGACCGTGGTCTTGCTCAGGATAAAGAGCCGGGCTTGCTCCGTCTGATAGAGCAGAAACACGGCCTCGTCTTCCCGCCGGAGTTGATCCTCGAGCTCGCGCGATTGATCGACCAAGTTCGCGAGCCGGGCCGTGAGCTCGCCGCCGGCGTCGCGGAGGGCCTTCGCCTTGTCCGCGAGCCGGAGCATCGTATCGAGGTTTTCTTGCTGGCGCGGCGTCAGCGATCGATAGGCGGCCTCGAGGTCTTTCACTTGCGCCGCGAGGCCGGCGCCGGTGATCGTGTCCGTGAGGTCTTGAATCTTTTTCCGGTGGGCCTCGGCCGCGTCCGCGGCCTTTTTGTCCGCTTCCGCTTGCGCTTGCGTCCGGAACGTGAGGACGTTGGTCGATTTCGCCAGGGCCTCTTTTTCGGCCTTCGCCTTCGCATCCGCGTCAGCCGCGGCCGCCGTCGCCTTGTGCGTCGCCTCGACCGCGGCGCCGAATTCCTGATAGCCGGCGACGCCGCCCTTGAGAAACGCGCCGATCCCGCCCCAGAATTCCGCCTGGAATTGCATATCCTTTTCGAATTGCTTCATCGCCCGGGCGATGATCTCGCCGGTCACGATCGTGATCTTGTTGCCGAGCGCCGCCCACGCATCGCCGGCGGCCTCGAGCCGATCGACGGTTTCATCCGACATCACTTTTGCGCCGGCGGCGACGTCGCGGTACCCGTCGATCATCCCGGGCAGGAGCGCGACCGCGCCCTTCCCGAACAGTTCTTGCGCCACGCGGGCGCGTTCCATGGGATCTTCGATTTTCCCGACCGCGTCCGAGACGGCGAGAAAGGCCTCGTCCGGGTTCATGCTCCGGATCGCGTCGAACCCGAGGCCGGCGGCCTTCAGCGCGGCGACGGTCGAATTACTCCCCGTCGCCAGGCCATCGTTGAGCTTGTTCGCGGCCTTCGTGAAATCCTCGAGCGTGCCCCCGCCCTGTTCCACGGCGAACTTAATCCGCTGAAACGATTCGGCGCCCATGCCGACCGCGGCCGCCTGATCTTTGATGGCGCCGGCGGCCTCGAAGACACTGCCGATAAAGCTCGTAATCTGCCCGACCGAAAACGCGATCCCGACCGCGCCGGCCATCTTCGACAACGTCCCGAGCCAATCGATCGAGGCCTTGTTGGCGTCCTTCGTTTTGTCCGCGATCTCTTGGATGTTCGCCGGAACTTTTTCCCCGAGGGCCCTTAGCTTGGCGACGGCCTCTTGTGACGTCGCGCCCAGGCGTTTGAGTTCTTTTTCGGTGAGCGCCGAGACGCCGCCGATTTCTTCGACGGCCTTCGCCATCAGCGCCGCTTCTTGGACGATCTGCCGGCCGGAGAATTGATTGGAGAGCTTATCCAGGCGGCCGCCGACCTTGTCGGCGCCGTCGCCGAAATCCTTGATCTTGACTTGGGCTTTTTCGACCGCGTCGTAGAAGCTCGAAAAGTTCGCCGTGAAGGTTGCGGAGAGCGCCATCTAGATCACGGCCGGCGGGCCGCCTCGAGGTTGAGCGAATCGATCAGGAGCTCGTACACGTCCACCGGGAGATCGAGCAGATCCGCATAGGTCCAGCCCATCACGCGGCAGACGTGGAGGTCGGAGAGGGTACGCTGCCGCCAGCCGGGAGTTTTTTTTGGTGGTCCCGCTCTGCCGCCATGGCGGCATCGTGCGCTTGTACCGCCTCGAGAATTTCGCGCAGACTTTCGGGCGTCTGGTTCCGGAGCGCCGCGAAGACAAACGCGTACGGCTGATCCCGAATGTCGATCCGTTTGTCATCGGCGTCCGTGATCGACCAATCGATCAAGTACGCGACCGCTTGCGCGATCCCGATATGCTCGAGGTCGAGCTCCGGCCGCTCGCCGGCCTTGAACGAGCTCGCCCGAATGACCCGGGCTTGCGCGTCGCGTTCTTCGCCGGCCGTGAGATGTTTCCGGACAAGCAGCCAATCGCCGCCCGTCAGATCGATCCGGTGTTCTTCCGTTTTGCGATACCGCGATCCCATGGAGACTCCCTGTTTAGCGTTTCGGGAGCAGCCGGCCGGACAGCTGCCCTTGATAGACGGTCACGTCCCCGAGCGGCCGGCGCGTGGGCGGGCCGTCCTTGTTCGTAATCTCGAGGACGAGCGGCGCTTGGCTGATCCGAAACAGATCGACCGTGTGGACTTTGGCCGTGAACCAGTCCCCTTCGACGCGCCAGGGCCCGAGCTCCGCGGCGCGGAGGTAGCCGAGACGGACGGCCGCCCCGACCCCTTCGATCACGATCCGGTGTCGCGCCCCGACGACCGCCATACCGGCCCGACTACGGCGCGATCCCGGCGACCCACGCCGCGCCGTCCCAGTGCGCCGCGGATCCGTCCCCGAGCGTGACGTACTGGCCCGTGGTCCACGCCGTCGCCGGCGTCGCCGTGATCCCGGTCATCTGGGCGAGCGTCGCCGGCGCCATGGCGCCTTGCGGCGTGAATTTGCCCGGCGAGCTGATCCCGCTCGCGCCCGTGGCGGCGATCTGTGACGCCCGGGTCCAGGATCCTTTGGCCGAGAACGAGGCGTCAATCGTGACGGCCGACGTCACGCCGCCCTTGATCGACGCATCCAAAAACGCCGGGCCTTCCCATCCTTGCGCGGAGGTCGCGGACGGATAGATCGCGAGAAAGCAGCCGTCCGGCGAATCGGCGGCATCGAAGATCGCATCCGTGAGCCGATCCCAGAACGCCGAAAACGTGCCGGTCAAATCCTTGAGGCCGATCACGTACCGTTTGTTGGCGTCGCCAAGGGCGGTCGTTTCGACCTTGTCCGTCGCCATGTTCAGCGCCCAATCGGAGATATTGCCGATCGCGACGTAGGGATCGCCGGCGTTCATCTTCATGGCCACGATCCCTTCCTTGCCATGGGTGGCCGGGTTGTTCACGGGGGGTGCGGGTGCAGGCATTGACGAGCTCCTTTGTGTGAACCGTTTCAAAAGACTGTGACGTGTAAGCCGTTGCGCTCGAGCAGCGCCACAAACGCGGGCGTCATCCGTTCGCGCCGCTCGATCGCGATCGGGACGAACACGTCCCCTTTCGGCATGCGGCCGGTTTCCTTGCCGTTCTTCCAGCGCCGCTCGTCCGTGCCGCGTTCGAAGATGTACGCGTGCCGGGCCCGGTTGCGGACGATCGCCGTCGCACTAAACGCATCACTCCGCGTTTCGATCCCAACACTCCGCGCCAGGGCGCCCGTCCCCGTGTGCGGATACGCGGCCGCGATCTCGGCCGCGGCGCCGGCGGCCGCGGCGAGGACGATCGCGGACGCCTCATGCACGAGCGCCGGCGGCAGGGCCGCGAGCGCCGCCTTGAGCTCCGCGAGGCCGTCAATACGCAGTTTGGCCGCCATGGCGCCCCACCGTTTCCGCACAGATAAGCTCGAGCGTGACGCCGCGCTGATCGAGGTCCGTCACACTTTGGACTTGGAGCGGAACCCGGCCGGGCCGGAGGATCCGCGTTTCCAAGTTGATCCCCGGGTGATAGCGGCCCGTGACCCGGTACTGGGCGATCCCTTCCGCGATCTGCATGCCCGTCGTCTGGATCGCGCAGTGCCAGATCGCCGGGACGAGCGGGCCCGTGGGCGCCTCGAGTGTCACCGTGTGCCGTGTCGATCCGATCGCCATGCCCTACGCCAGCGCCGGATCCCGCGACCGGCGACACAAGTTCGCGATCGCGGACCAGACGCGATCATCGTTATCCGCGGCCGCGCCGAATTCGTCCCCGCGGTGTTCGTACAAATGCGCGAGCAGCAACAGGACGGCCGCTTGAATCCAGGGCGGCGCCGTGTCCGGCGTCCACGTCGGATCGTTCCGGCCTTTGAGGTAGTCCCGAATGGACGAGCTCGCCGCGGCGAGTTTTTGCGTGACGTCGGGATCGTGCGCCGTGTCCGTGATCCGGAGATGGTCTTTCGCGACCGCCATCGTCACGAGGACCGGATCGTTATCGGGCGGCGTCACCGGGACGGCGGCCGGGAGAAAAAACGCTTCGACCGGCCCGGCGCCGAGCGCCGGCGTACTCGCTTCCGAACAGCTGACGGGGATCTCGAGATAGCCGGCCGCCTCGAGGGCCGGCGCCGTGATCACGAGCGCGACATAGACCAGATGATCCGCCCGGTCTTGCACGTAGATCAGCGTCCCGATCGGTTGCGCCAGGAGCGCCCGCCGGACGTCCAGGCCATCGGTCGTCAAGTTCTGCAGCCACGCCCGCGTGACGAGATCGACGTAGGGCGGGCCGGCGTCCAGGCGGATCTCGCCGCTCGCGGGCGGCGCGGTCAGCGCGACGGCGAAGGCGAACGGAAACGAGGTCATCGGCCGCCATCCCGGCCGCGTTTGACAGCCAGCGTCCACGCCGGCGCCCCCGTGCCCGGCCGGATCGTCGTGTCCGCGTTGCAGTGCCACAGCGACCCGTCAAAGGTCACGAAATCGCCCGGGCCGTAGGTCTTGCCGTCCACGTACACGCCGCGGTAAATCAGGGCCGGGATCGTCACCGGGTGTGACGCGGTCCGCTCGCCGGCCGTCCACGTATGGACGATCGTCCGCTCGCCGTCGTACGTGACGCGGTAATCATCGAACCCGAGGCCGGGCGGGCCGGGCGGGCCGGGGACGGCGGGCCGGGCCTCGAGGGCGGCGACCTTGTCGCGGACATCCCCCAGGCCGGCCGCGGCCGCCTCGAGCGTCCGGAGTCGCGCCACGACGGGCGCCAGGGCGGCGCGGATCACCACTTCGATCACGTCCGCGATCGCGTCCGGGTCAGCCGGCATGGATCGATCCCCAATCTTTCCGGAGCAGCGCGAGGGCCAGGGCGCCGGCCTCGAGGGCCGCGGGCGCCTTCACCGTCGCGAGCTCGCCGGCCGCGGGCGGCACGGGCGCCGGCGGGCCGGCCGCGTCGCGATCATCGAGGGCCGACAGGCTGTAGTTCTGCTGTTGGAGGTACGGCGTCTCGCCGCCTTTGACCGACCCGAGGCCGAAGTACTTCCGCCGGGCCTCGTTGGGCGACATCGCGCCCGATCCGATCGCGTCCGCGGCCGCCTTCGTCTTCGTCGCCGTGTCCATCCAGATCAGATCGTCCACGTCGAGCTCTGTCCCGAATTCCGAGCCGGCCAGGCCGAGGCCGTCATCCAGACTGAGCTCGAAGGCCGTCACGAGCGATTGAATACACTGCGAGTAGTACTGCTGGAGCATGGGCTCCACGTTCGCGAACGGCGGCGGCGGGCCCACGCTGATCATGTACGGCGGGACGTGGTAGCAGCTGCAGATCGTTTCCGCCGTCCAATGCAGTTGTTCGATCAGTTGGGCGTCGTTCGCGTTCACGGTCATGGGCTCGTATTTCAGCCCGTCCCCGAGGACCGCGACCTTCCCCACGTTCGCGCCGGTGAAATTCTGATCCCAGTACTCTTTCAGTCGCGCCGCCGTGTCGTCCGCGATCGCGCCCGGCGCCGTCAGCACGCCGCCCGGATTACTCCCGCCGGCGAAAAACGTTTGCGAGGTCTTTTGAATCGTCAGGCCTTGCAAGGCGGCGAGCCCGCAGGCATAGAGCGGCGTCACGCCGATCAGCGGGTGAAACAGCGCGATCATGAGATCGTGAATGATTTCGCTCGCCGGCACGGTCACGGCCTCGCCGGTCATGCCCGGCCCGAGCCCGGCGCCGCCGGCGAGATCGTCCCGCCGGAGCTCGTAGTACACGGCGCCATCGGCCGTGACGAGCGGCGTCACGCGCGACGGGTCCAGGACGTATAAGGCCTTCACGATCCCGCGTTGATCGCGTTCTTTCAGCACGTACGTATTCCCGTGGACGAGCTTCGACGTGATCCATTGCTCGAGAAATTTCTGGATCGTCTGGTAGCGGTTGGGTTTCCGGAGGACCGGCGAGTACGCCGGGTTGGTCGTCTCGTGCCAGATCCCTTCCTCGTCAATCTCGACCAGCCGGAGCGTGAGTTTCGCGATATCGGCGGCGATCAGCGTCACGCAGGAAAAGACCGCGAAGTACGACAGGGACGACTCGGCGCGGATCTCGGCGTTTTGCTGCCACGCGCCCGGATACGGATCGCGGACGATCGGCGTCCAGCCGCGGCCGGCGCCGCGGGCGTCGATCGGGCGCAGGACCGGCGCCTTTTTCGCCGTGAGCTCGTAGCCGAAGATCCGAAACTCCATGGGTAGCGAAACCGGCCCGGGGACGGCGCCGGGAGGGAGCGCCGGCCCCGAGCTCGAGATCCGTTACTTCTTGGCGGCCGCCGTCGTCGCCGCGGCGCCCGTGGGCGAAGCCGTCGCGGGATACGCCGCGCCACTCACGAGCGCGACCGCGGCCGGGACGGCCCGGAGCCAGTTGATAAACCGCTCCGCGCGGAGCCCGACGAGGTTGTTTTGCCACAGCGAGACGAGGACCGTCGTCGCGTCCGCGGGACTCGCCGGCGCCGAATCCATTTGGACCGAGGCCTCGCGCGACATATCGATCGCGACGCCGCCATCGTCGGCGTACAGGATCCCGGGCGGGTGGACGAGGATCACGTTGGTGCCCGCCTGGTTCGACGTCACGACGTTGATCCCTTCGGCCGTCCCGCCATTGACCGTCACGCCCGGAAACAGCCGGGCGCCGCTCGCGTCGCGGAGAAACCCCATGGCGAGCGCGTTGCCTTCACTGAGGATCAGCGTCGCGCCGGCCATCGGCACATTGGCCGCGGCGAAGGCCTGCAGCAGCGCCAGGAGATCGGCCAGGGGATTTTGCCCGGACGCGATCGGCGTGACGCCGTTCGTGATCGACGCCGGATGCACGTTGGCGACGGCGGCGACCGCCGGATCGATAAATTGCTGATCGAGAAACGCCGCGATCCCCGCGATCATGTCGGCGCGGACGATCGACTCCGCGGCCGGGTTGCTGACCTTCACGAGTTCTTCGGTCAGCACGATGATCCCGGCGGCCTTGCTCATATCGAGCTTGGCCGAGCCGAACCCCAGGGACGTGACGGGTTTCGCCTTGCCCTGTCCGACCCATCCGTACGATCCGCCGGCCGTTTGCACCGGCACGGACGCATTGAACGGCACTTGGCGCAGGCCCGGGATCTTCCCGAGGATCGTCGCCGGCCGCAGGAGGGCGATAAATTCATCGGTGATGTTTTGCACGACGGCGAGCGGGCCGGCCCACGCCGGATCGGTCGTGTTCCCCGCGGCGACGGCGGCCTTGAGATACAACCCGACTTCCGGCGTGTCCCGTTCCCACCGCTTGGCGTACTCGATCGCTTCGAACCGGGATCCCTTGGTCGCGAGGATCGCCATGGCGACGCGGGTAAACGCCGTGCCGGGCGGGAGAGTGGATTTCACGGTCACGACGCCAGGGCGGCCGGCCGGCGGCGGCGGGACGATCCGCGTCGCCGTTGCCGCTTGCATCTTCTCGAGCTCGCGGGCGCGGACGAGATGATCGTCCAGGGTCTTCACGTCGAGCGCCAGGCCGTCGTACTCCTCGCGTTGCGGTTCCGGCAAGGTCGCGTCCGTCGCCGTGTCCATGATCGCGGCGAGCCGGGCGACTTTCGCGGCGCGGGTGTTTTCGAATTGTTGGATCTGTTCTTGTGCGGTCATATGGGGCCCGCCCTTTGTGCGCGGGCGTACGGCGAAATCGTCCGCGACGCCGGACGGTGTGGGGCCGAGCGCGGCCAAGCGATACGGCGCGTCGAGCGATTTCACGGTATGGATCGTGGCTTCGACGTTCGCCGGAATGGTGACAAGCGAGAGCTCGCAGATTTCGTACCGGGAGATCCGCGTCTGTCCGGACTGGGCCCGGGTCATCCCGCCCGGGAGCACGCGGTACCCGACCGAGGACGCCCGGATCAGGCCGGCCAGGAGACTTTGCCGGGCCTCGAGCGTCCGATCGCGGAGCGGGCCGGGCGCGTCAATCGTCGGGATCTCGGCGTCGAACGTGATCCCGGCGACCGTGGGCGCGTGCAAGGTCACGAGGCCGATCGGCCGTTCGCGATCGTGGTGCCACAGGAGCGGGATCGGGTTGGTGAAGATCGCGCCGAGCGGATCCAGGCTATCGCCCGCCCGATCGGGCGCCGGCGTCGTCGCCGTCCCGGTCAGCCGGAGCGGCGCCGAGCTCCCGGCGGGCGCCGCCGTGACGGTTAGAAGGGCGTAGCCGTGCTGGATCACCGTGCCGGGGAGTATCCCGGCGCCGGCGGCCTCGAGGCGAGTTATAGGTACGTTATCGCGGCGCCGCCCGGAGCGCCCGGCGGATCACTTCCGGTACGGTCAGGCGGGCCGCGGCCGCCCGGCGACAGACGGCCTCGAAGACCCGCGCCGGCATCCGGAGCGTGACGACGACGGACGGATCCGTGGGATCCAGGGGCGGCCGGCCGGGTTTGCGTCGCATGGCGTCAGTTCCCCATGATGATCAGTTGATACCCGGGCGCCGGCGTATGCCCGTGCCGCTCCATGGCATCGAGCGCCATCACCAGGGCCACGGCGCCGTCGATCCGCTCCGTGGCGGCCTCTTTCGACAGTTTCACGTTCCCGGCGGCGTCCGTCTCGGTCGCGGCGTTCCCGATGTTCCATTGCAAGACCGGATGCCCGTCGTGCCGGAGCCGGCGCGACAGGATCGCCGCCTCGAGCGATTTTGTCGGCGCCGACAGGGACGCGAACCCTTGCCGCATTTTGACGCACGGGAGCCCGTCGATCTTCTCGAGCCGGCCGATCAGATCGGTCGCGTTCCACGGATCGTACGCCAGGATCTTGATCTGGAATTCCTGATCCCAGGCCTGCAGCAGCGCCCGGACCGCCTCATATTGGACGACGGGGCCGGGCGTGCCAATCAGGACGCCGTCGCGGATCCATTGGTCGTACGGGACGCGATCCCGCGTGACGCGGAGCGGGATCCGCTCGAGCGGCACGAAAAACGCGGCGAGGACATCGAATTGATCGCCGTCCGGAAACACGGCGACGACGGCCGTCAGATCCGTTGTGCTCGAGAGGTCGAGCCCGATGTAACACGGCCGCCCGCGGAGCGCCGCCCGGTCGATCGGCGCCCGGCACGCATCCCAGGCGGCGAGACTCAGCCAGCGGGCCGCTTGCTCCGTCCACTGGTTCAGGTACAGCCGCCGGAAATTGTTTTCTTGCGCCGGGATCTCTTTCGCCCGGGCGGCGACCGATCGCATTTCCTCGAGCGATCGGAAATCCCCCAGGGCCGGATTGGCGGCGTGCCAGATCCGCTCGTCCGTCCAATCGGCGCCGATCGGCGCCTCGTAAATCACCGGGAGAAACGCGGGATCGATCGCCGGGTTCGCGATCACGTTTTTCGCGTGGGAGTAGATTTCCCAGAGGATCGAATGTCGATCGTAGCCGGCCGTGGAGATCGCGACGGTCAGCGGGTTCGCCCGGGCGCCCGTGCTCGAGGTCAGCACGTCCCAGAGCTCGCGCGACGGCGCCGCGTGGAGCTCGTCATACAGCACGCGCGACGCATTAAACCCATGTTTTGAGTACGCCTCTGCCGAGATCGCGCGGTAGAACGATCCCGTTTTGCGATGCACGATCCGCTTTTGACTTTCGATGATTTCGCATTGCGCGGCGAGCTCGTCATCCTGTCGGATCATTTCGGCGGCGACGTTGAAGGCGAGCGCCGCTTGGTCCTTGTCCGCGGCCGCCGAATACACTTCGGCGCCGATCTCGCCGTCGAATAGCAGGCCATCGATCGCCAGGGCGGCGATCAATTCGGTCTTGCCGTTCTTGCGCGGCATCATCAACAGGCACATCCGGTACCGACGGCGGCCGGTCGCGCGGTCGATCGTGAATAGCGGCCGGATGATCCCGTGTTCCTGCCAGGGCCGGAGCCGGAACGATTGGCCGGCGAACGGGCCTTTCGTGTGGGTCAGCCGATTGATCACGGCGACCTTGTGATCGGGGCCGATCACCGGCGGCCGCGTCATAACAGGCCTGTCCATTTCGAGGGCGCCGGCGCCTCGAGCGGCGCGGGGAGTTTCGCCGCCCGCGTCCGGCCGGACGGCGTCAACCCAAGTTCCGCCCACAGCCGGTGACAATGCGCGAGCGCCCGATCCGCGACGGCGAGATACGGACTCGCGATCATGCCTCTCGCCGTCTTCACGACGATCCCGCGGTCGCGGATCTGGCCGTGGGCCTCGAGGTACCGCGACCACTGTTGACAGAGGGCCGTCAGCGCGGACCGCTCCGTTTCACTCACGAGGCCGGCCGCTCGCAGGCGCGGTGCGACCCGGCGCCACTCGGCCCGGGCGACCGGATCGCCGGCGAGCTGGCGCGGCGGCCGGTCGAATGAGGGATCGGCGGGCGCGATCGTCGGTTGCTGCCGATTGACGCGCCGCTTGCCCGGGTTGCCGCGGAGGATCGCGATCGCCGCCGGTTGCGGCCGCCGGCCGGAGTTGAAGTTTCCCACTTAGCGGATCCTCGAGGGCCGGCGAGCGGGCGGCGAGCGCCGAACCCGCGGCCGTTGAGATCGTTTCCAGGCGGTTTCCGCCAGGGCGCGATCGTAGGACTTGAACCGGACGATCGGCGTCTGCGGCCGCCATGCGGGATCGGGTGAATCCCCGAACAGCCGGAGGATCCAGTACCGTACGAATCGGATCATCGTCCTACCTCGAGCCGGTGATCGCCGGGTGACAAGGTGTTCTTGACATCTTTACATCGGCGGCCGGCGGCGCCCGGCGGGCCGATTTTCCGCGAAAACGCGCGTTCGAGACTGGCGCGGTTTCCGAACGGCCGCCCGATCAACCTTCCAACCCCCCCCGGGATCCCCCACGGGATCACAAGCCCGCCTGAGATTTCCGGGCGCCGCACGACGCGCACAAGGACTGCCAATTCTCGAGCTCGTCCCAGAACAGATCGGGATCGCCCCGATGTGGCCGGACGTGATCCGTCTGGGTTGCCATCGTCACCCGGCCGGCGTCGAAACACGCCGACATCACCGGACGGCGGCCGCCGGGCCGCATGCCACACAGCGGATAGCGGGCCCGGAACCGCGCCGCCCGACGATGCCAGCGGGCCGTATAGCCGCGAGCGTGGGCCGTGCCACGCGCCCGATCCGCCTCGCCGGCATGGGCCGCACACCGGCCGGCCGGGACCAGGGCGCCACAGCCAGGCGCCGCACAGAATGTCACGCCCGCGCCGCCTTCCGGGCCCGGCGTTCTGCGTCCGCGATCGCCGCCTTGCACGTCCCGCAGTAGTGATCGTGAAACCCGGTGCCCGTATCCGGCCGCATGCCGGCGAGCCCACAGCGTAAACACTCCCGGGCGGCGAGCCGGCGCATAATCTCGGCCGGCGACAGGGCGCGATCGGGACTGACGTAGGGCATGGGGCCGCTCCTATTCGATGATCCCCACATAGATCGCGGGCGGCGTGGGGATCGCCTCATTCACCGGGCGCCAGAGGTGCAGGACGTTGGGGTGATTGTTCACGTACTCGGACTGCCGCGGGTGAAGTTGCATCACGACGTCTTCGGGATCCCAACAAAGCATCTTGACCCAGGACATTTCTTTCCACGTTGGCGTCCGCATCTTCGGCCCGCGGTACGCATGGACGCTGACGTGTTCCCATTCCGGCTAACCTTCCGCCCGCGACTCGGCGCCATCGGCACAGATCAGCGCGAGTCGCCAACCTGGTTCGCAAGACTCGACATCAAAGGCGCCATTGTTGCCGTCAGCCGCGATTGACGCGAGCCGGCCCGTCAGCACGCGGGCCGTTTCCGGAACGTGGAAGCTCACGCGATCTCCCGAATCGTGATCCCGTGGATCGCTTCGATCAGCCGCTTCCGCAGGCGGTACGCCGTGGTCCGCGTGGGCGGGCTTTTGACGTCTTCGATCACGAGCTCGCCGCTCGAGACGTCCTGATACCGGAAATCCGCCGTATACGTTCCGCAGTGCGTCACGAGGCCGGCGGCCCGATCGGACAGGTTGACGACATCGATCGCGAACCGCGGGTGTACTTCGAGGGCCGTCACGAGGCCGGCCGCCTCGAGGATCCGGAGATCGCGGTACCGGAGCGCCTCGCGCCCCGAGTCGAACCGGAACCCGTCGATCCGCCGGGGGATCGCGCCGTACTTCGGCCGCGGCGCCGCGGCGAGCCCGATCCCGTGCGCCTCGAGGGCGGCCGCCCATGCGACCCGATCGCTACCGCGTCCGGCGATACGTCCCATTGACGGTCACGAGCGGATTGATCGTGTTACTCGAGGCCTCGCGAAAGATCACGCCGTTGACAAAGATCGCGACGTGGAGAAACCCCGTGCCCGTCGCGCGGGCGTCCACTGACAGAAAGACGGCGTCCCGATCGCGGATCGACAGGGAGGACGTGTACGGCAGGACGGTGGAGACTTGCGAGAGGCCATCGATCGAGTTGTTGACGCGGACGGTCACGAGCGGTAGATCACCGTCCACGCGAAACTCGATCAGATCCGCGACGGCCGCGGCGACGGTACCCGGGCCCGGGGCGATCGGGTTGACGATGTCCACGTTCGTGTCACAGCCGAGCGCGGCCGCGACGCTGGCGAGCAGTAACAGGCGCGTCCACTGACGTGTCATGGTGATCCCTTTTCTCGCCGGCGGGCCGGCACCCATTTGAAATCGTGCGGGTTGACGCGGAGGTCCGCGTGGAGCGCCGCACTATAGAGGGCGAAACTGACGAGATCGGCGTCCGTCGCGAACCCGAGCGCGACCTTGAGCGCGTCACAGACGGCGCGTTCATTTACGGTCAGCCGGCACGATATCAGCCGATCGGTGTGCGTCAACAGCGATCTCCACAGGCTAGCGCGTTGACCCGTGACGACTTGACCGAGATTTCCACATTTCCACAGCGCCCTGTCATCTGTTGGTCTGTACGGTACTGGAGTGTTTTGTACTGTCTTGTACGCGCACAAAGTACGCACACAGTGCGGCGAAGGTGTACACCGTGTGCGTACTTTGCGGTTTCATTGGGGTTTCCTTACGCCTTCGGCGCGGCCGAGAGCGGTTGTCCACAGCATTGACACGTCGCCGGGAGGACGATCGGGTGTGTCGGCACGCCGGGCCCGATCGCGTCGGGCGGGATCACGATCGGATGAGACGGGACGAACGGCGGGAGGACGATCGGGTGTGTCGGGACGCCCGGGCCGATCGCGTCCGGCGGGATCACGATCGGATGAGACGGGTAGACCGGCAGATAGATCGGGTGTGTCGGCACGCCCGGCGCGATCGCGTCCGGCGGGATCACGATCGGGTGTGACGGCGCCGGCGGCGGCAGTTCGATCGGGTGTGTCGGGACATTGGGCGGCAGGGCGATCGGCTGTGACGGGGCCGCGTCACTGTCGGACCAGGTCATCACGCCTTGCAGGTTCACAAGTTTTGTCGGCATGGGTTCTCTCACTTTCCGTACGGGTAAACGGGAGGGGCCTTCATACTACGCGACCCGAATGTCAGCCGGGCGCCGGTTGGCCTTCGACCAGGGCGACGGCCGTCGCATGGCCGATCAGCGCCTCGAGCCGCGACGTGTACCGCGTTTGCCGGCCGTCATGATCGCCGCCGAAGATCATCGTTTCCCAGAGGACCGGCAGGCCCGCGGCGCCGAGCCGGTGATCCAACCCGAGAAAGACCGTGCTGATCAGCACGTCCCCGACCGTGGTCTGAATCACCGTGCGATCGGCCGTTTCGAACCAGCGAACCCACTCGAGCAGATCCGCGGGCCGCGGTTCGCCGTCGTCGTCCAGAATGATCGTGTGCATCGGGATCATGGTCGCGCTCGTTACTGGGCGATCACGGCCGCCCGCCGTTTCGGCGCCTCGATCTGGCCGTAGCGGCGTTCGTGCCCGCAGACCATACACGTCGCCCGGGTGTCGGTGATCATCGTGTGGGCCGTGTGCCGCAAGGCGCGGAGCTGATCGAGTGTCGCGTCCCCGATCAGTTCGATCCGTTGCGTCGGATCCGCGCGAAGCATCGCGGTCCGGAACTTCCGGATAATGACGTCGAGCTCCGCGACCCGCGGATTGCAGACGCCTTCGCAGACGAGACGGTACAGATACGGCATTACCTTCCCCTTTCAGGACGCGACCGAATCGACCGCGACCCACACGATCTGTTTTTTCCCCGATCGCGGACTGACGCGCCGCGTCCCACTATCGCGGACAAATCCTTGTTGACAGATGTCGGTGATCCGCCGGGACACGCTTTGATGTTCCCACCCCGTGACCGTGACGAGCTCCGCACACGTCGCGCCCGATTGGGCGTCGTGAATCAGGCGGTAAATCATGTTGCATTGCGTCTTCTTGCCGGATTCGTTCGACGCGGCCGCGGCGTGGGACGTGTCCGGATCCTCCGTCCGGGCATGGCCGATCGGGTCATAGTCGAACGCGGGGATCGCCGCCTCGCGCCGCCCTTGCCGGCCATCGCAGCGCCGATCGTGATCCGGTTCGCTCCGATCGCCGCTACAGAACAGGCAGGGTTGCATGGCGCCGGCCTCATTCGGTCCGTTTCGGATCGTCTACGCGGATCGTCACGAACCGCCGGCCTTGGAAATCGACGCGGGCCGTCACAAGCCGGATCCGATGCCCGGGCCAATCGTCCGTATCGTCGGCGCCGGTGATCTCCACGATCGCGTTGAAGTTCGTCCGATTCAATACGATCCCCTTGTCCTTGCCTTCGAAGTACACAACCAATTTCTGCGTGTCCCCGATCGTCTGGAGCTCCGCCCGCGCGATCGTGACCGTGGGCGTATGCCCGTTGAGATCATCAGCCCGCAAGAATCGGCCGGGGAAGACGTCGCCTTGTTTCACCGGGCCTCGTCCGCGGGTTCGCGATCCGCGACGGCGAACACGATCGGCCGATCGGAGAGCCGATGTCCGGCGAAGTAGTGATCACGGATGATCGGATTTCCGATCGCGTGCCAGCCGCGCCAGGCGGCGCCGCACGAGCAGAACACTTGTACGGCGTGCCACTGCCCGCGCGGCAGGCGGCGCCGCGGATCCGCCGTCCGGCGATTCCGATCGGCGGTCGTCATGATTCCCCCCAGGGCATCGGTAATTGCTCGCCGCGGATCAGCCGTTGCGTGTACCGATCCGCCCGCCGTTCCATGGCCGGGATCCAGATTTCCCCGTGCTGTTCCCAGGTGTCGCGCCGGAAATGGCCCGTGCGGGTACAGACGTTGATCAGCGTCGCGAACTGTGACGCCGCGAGCAGCGTCGCCGCCTGGAGGTCATCGACGGGGAGCGGCGCCCCGGTCGAATCGGTCGCGCGACCCGGGCGCCGGCCGTGTTTCGCGATATGACACCAGAGACACACGAGCGCCCCCATCCCTTCGAGGCCGAGCGCCCGGACGACGGCGCGGATCTTCGGATCGTCCGGCATATCCGAGTCCAGTTGGAACCACTTCATACGTACCCCCCGCGGCCGGCCGTGCTGGCGTCGTGCGCGACGTTCGAAGGTGGCGGGAGGGATTACGACACGGCGCGACGCGGCGCCCGCCGTGGCGTCAGCAGGGCCGCTTTCGCGACCTGTCGCCGGCCGCCGCGGGGCGGCGTCGGGTGTGTCGTGCGGGGCCGCTTGAGATCCGCGATCACGTCGTCGCGGTTCCAGCGAATCGGGGATCGATCCCAGGGCCGCGGGGTGAATGTCCCCGCGAGCAAGGCCCGCCGGATCGTGGAGTAGCTGAGGCGATAGATCCCGGCAATGTCTCGGATCGTCAACAGCGCCGGCAGATTGCCGAGGTCAGTCACGGGCGGCGGTTTTTTCACGGGGATCCCTCTCTCTCTACGGCGCGGTCGCGTGTCCAAATCGCGGCCAAATCGCGTCTAGTCGCGTCTAGGGGAGTAAGCCGCGACGGTTGGCGTTTTTAGCATGATCTATACTTCACCTGTCAAAATTCGTACCTTTTTGTAGTCAAACGGCGTCAAGTTGTTTCAAAATAGAACCCGCGGCCCGTCGCGGGGACGGTGAGGGGAAGGCACACCATGGCGGCAATCGGATCGTTGTATGAGCGGCTAGCGCGTCTGCAGGCCTATTACGAGCACTCCGCCGAGGCCATCCGGAATGAGATCCGAAACTTGGCCCGGGCTGAAGCCGATCGCGTGCCCGTGCGCGGCCTTGGCGTGACCTTGCGCGACGCGGCCGCCCACCAGGCCCGCGGCCGCGAAGCGGATCAAGACGCGGATCGCGGCGTCGATCGTCGCCGGGCCCGCGGGACGGCCCGATCCGTGATCACCCGTCGCATGCAGACCGCGCGAGCGCTCGCGCAGTTCGATCCGCAGGAGCCGCGGCGCCCCGAGACGTTCCGGATCCCCGTGGCGGGATTGGGATCGTTAGTACGGCGCGGGTACCTGATCCAGAAGGCCGGCGGCTACGTTCGCAGCGCGAAACCATACCGCATCAATCCCACCGCACGATAAGGAGTTCGACCCCCATGCCCCGCACGTTTGATCGGATCTGTGTCGCCCCCGGGATCTATCAGTACCCCACGCATTACGAGGCCGTTGTCCGCATGGGCGCCGCCCGCGCCGGCAAACAGCAGCGGATCACGCGGCGGTTTCCGCTCGACACGGCGATCCCCACGATGCAGGGTTGGCGCTGCGATCACAAAGAAACCCTGATCGACGCCCAACCCGCGGCGCCGAGCGCCGGATCGTTGACGGCGATCATCGGGGAGTTTGTCGCCGCCTTGCCGGCCGGCCAGTACAAGGCGGACAGCGTCGCGATCCTCGAGCACTGGATCCAGTCACCACTCGGCAAGCTGCCGGCCATGGCGATCAGCCGCTCGCAGATCGTCACCGCGATTAGTCGCATGACGGACGCGGATCCACCGGCCGCGGCGAGTACGTGTAACCGGCGCCTGTCGCGGTTGCGGCGCGTGTATCAGGAAAAGTACGGGATCGCGACGCCGAACCCGACAGACGGGATCAAGTACCTTCCCGAACCCAAAGGCGAGATCCGCGGGATCCCGGTCGGGATCGTGAAATCGATCCTCGAGGCCCTGCCCGATCTGGGCCGGGCCGACCGCGGCGAGACACGGCCGGCCGTGAGTCTCACGAAGATCCGCCTCGAGGTCATGTTCTGGGCCGGGATCCCGCCGGCGACGTTGCGCCGCGTCCGGCCGGGTCACGTCGAGCTCGAGAATGCCCGCGTCTATTTGATGCCGCGCCGGAAGGGCAAGGGCATGAAGTACGGATCGTGGATCTCGTTGTTGCCGGAGGGCGTCGAGGCCTTGCGCCGGTTCGCCGCGGCCGGGCTCTACGGCCGCCCGTGGTCGCGATCGAGTATGTGGAAGACGTGGCACGTCGCGATCGCCCGGGCGAAGGCGGCCGCGGCCGCGCGGGCCGAGCAGACCGGCGATCGTTCGTGGGTGGATCATTTCGCGCGATTGCCGCTGAACTGCCGGCCGTACGATCTCCGGCATAGTTTCGCGACGGAGCTGTATCTTCGCACCGGCGACATCGGCGCCGTGTCCGAAATCCTGCAGCATGCGGATCTCGAGACGACCAGGCGGTACACGCGCGGCGCCGTCTCGGCCCGCGTCCAGGCGGCGATCGCGACCGCGGCCGCGGCCTTTACCGCGGCGCCGTCTCTCCCGCCCCCGCCGAGCCCGATCCGCCTCGTTCCACGTCGCGCGTAAACTCGAGGCCATGCCGACCGACCCGGCCACTATCGATCAGATCCTCGCGAACATCCGGACCGCGATCGGCGGCGCCCGGACGTGGCACGCCGTCCGGGCGATCGGGATCGTGCATCGGGACGATTGGGATACCGGCACGGTCAAGAGCGAACCCACGGACGGCATCACGTTCACGATCACGATCAATGGCGGCGCCACGGAAACGCGCGAGACGGAAACCGGCGCCTTGCCGGCCGGCATCATCCAGCGAACCGCCGAGCTCCAAGGCGGCCTCCAACAATTCCTCACGGCGACGGCCGGCACGGCGCCGGCCGTGGTCATCGTCACGGCCTTGACCTATGAGATCGGCCGCGTCATCGGTACCCAGGCGGCCTATCAGAACGCGTGGGAGCTCGAGCGTACGCTGGACTACGTCCGCGAGCTCCTCGCGCGGCAGGTTGACGCGTACCGGAGTGGCAGACTGAAGGACTGATCGCGATACTCCCCCAGGGGCCGCCCCACGGGGCCGCCCCACTTTCCCACTCGTGAGAATTGTTAGGGATTTTTGAGTACGTTTTGGGCTACTCGGGGCGGCCCGAGATCCGGTAAATCACCGTAAGTTGTTGATTTATATGGTGCGCCCGGGCCGATTTGAACGGCCGACCCCCGCCTTAGGAGGGCGGGTGCCGACCAGAGAACGGCCGTATTTATCGCTACTTCCAGCCGGGGCCGCCCCACGGGGCCGCCCCAATCCGCCCACACGGGGATCCGATTGGGGCGGCCCGGGCCCGAAATCCCGGTTATTCGAATATTCGAAACCGCGCCTCAACGCGGCAGTGGGATATCCAATCCGAAGACCCGCACGAGGTAGATCACGAGCGCCAGGATCGCGATCACGCGGATCGCATACTTGAACGCCGGCGCCATGGGGATCTGCGTGTCCACGAGGTAGAGCAGCGCCCCGACCAATCCGATCGTGAGAATGACCGTAATCATTTCAATCCCCCCGTTGTAGACTCGCGCCATGGTGTGGCTGATCGTGATCGCCGTGATCGGCGCCGGCGTCGCCGGCGGATTGATCACCGTGGGATCCGCCCCAGAAATGAAAGGCCGGTATGACCGTCTGGATCGTGGAAATGGCATCGGGCGAGATCATCGCCGTCTATAGCAGCGAGGGCGCCGCCCGCGCCGCGGCGCCTGATCATGGCCGCGTCACCATGTGGCCGGTCCGTGACGATCCGCCGATGTCCCCCGAGGTCCGCGATCGTCTCCGGGCCCAGTACGGCGCCGAGCTCCACAAGCCCTAACCCGGGATCGTCTCGAGCGTCACGATCCCGCGGAGGCCGAACGGGCCCGCGGCGAGCGGCGCCCCGTCCGGCCGCGAAAACTCCAGCCAGATAAACGTGGGCCCACTCGCGGCCACGGCATCCACGGCGATCCGCTGGCCGCCATTCTGGGCGTAGAGATTCGTAAACATGGCGTACGGGTTGATCGTCTTCGGCCCGGTGAGCGCCATCCGGACGGCTGTCGGCGCCCCGGCGATCACGTTCGCCCCCGAAAACCACGAGATGTAGAACTGCCAAAACGTGACATTCCCGATCGTGCATTGCCGGTTCGAAATCACCGCGGCGGCGCCCACGGTCCACGTCCCGCCGTTCTGCCCGTTGAAGTTCGACGCAAAAAAGCCGACGTCCGTCCACAGCCCGATCGCCCCGTCGATTTGATCGTACAGTTCGCTTTTCCACGCATTGTTGATGATCGTCCCCGTCGTGCCGGATCCGTCATCGTCCACCATCGGCGTCCGGTTGATCGACATCCCTGGTGTTCCTTTCTAGGACTCGTCCGTGACGACGAGATCCAAAAACGTACTGGCCTTGAGCTCGCCCCCCGAGCACCGGCGCCGCGGCGGTTGCGTCCGCAACGGAAACGAAATCTCGACCCGCGTGATCGTCACGGTGATCGACAGCGGATCCATGACGGACGATCCGGTGAGATTGATCACCTGGTGCCGGCCGGGTTTCGCGTGGAGGTCTTCCGTTTCCCACTCGACCGAATCGAGCGGATCTTGGAAGGCCGCGAGGTCCGCGTCCGCCCGAGCTTGCGCCCCGAGGTAGCTGTATCGGCCGTCTTGCACGAACCCTTCGAGCGGCGGCCACGTCGCTAGGCCCGTTTGCGCTCGCGCGAATAGGACCGCCGGCGTCCCGATCGGTTGGGCGTGAATGATCCCGTCCGTGACGTCGGCGTGTTGCCATTGCAACCCGAGCGGGTAATCCTCCATCGCACAATCGACCCACTCGACCGTTTGGCCGATCGCCATCGGGACCGTTAGGTGCCCGTACGCATGAATCGCCAGGGCGAGGTTGAGCAGCAGATACCCCCCGCCGGGACTTTCGATCGACACATAGGCGGCATATTGGTTGCCGATCCGGATCCAGCCTTGCGACGGCGGCAAGGGCGTCATCGGTTCACAGTACAAGCCGGTGTCGCCGGGTGTGAAGGCCTGGATCAATCGGGACTGCGGCGGATTGACGCCATGCACACTCACCGGCGATTGCAGGACGATCCACTGTGTCCCGAGCCGGACGAGATGCTGTTCGTCCACGCCGAGCGAGGCATCCATAAACGAGGCATCCGTGAGCGGGATCCCGATCGGACTGTACGCGGAGGTATCGAATTCCGGCAGGGCGATCAAGGTGGACGTGCGCCGGCCTTCCACGATCACGCCGCGCCGGACTTGTGTCGCGTCCCGCGTCAGCCGGAAGGCCTTCAGCGTCGGGAGATTGTTCGTCAGCGGTTGCGGGTTC
>Ga0207641_10001507_pt1 | contig 22801 bp, 17 predicted proteins | sample KBSSwiS62_FD_184306 | JGI IMG/M metagenome (GOLD analysis project Ga0207641, IMG submission 184306) | Switchgrass rhizosphere microbial communities from Kellogg Biological Station, Michigan, USA - KBS Switchgrass S6-2 (SPAdes) (version 2) | ecosystem: Host-associated > Plants > Roots >... | reverse complement strand
GCCTTTGATGGAGCCGTTTAAGCCGAGACTGACGTAGAGTTGCACGCCGGGCTCGGTGGTCCAGATTTCCATTGCGCGGCCGGAGGCTGGATCGGACACGGAGCCGATCTTGCGCAGCTTGCCGGCGCCACTGCTCAGGACAAAATTGTGATCATACCCGCCAGTGCCGGGCACCTGGGCGTTGCGCTCGCCGATGGGAGTGGGTTTGCGGAAATCAAACGGCGTGCCTTCGACGGACTTGAGTTCGCCGGTGGGGATGAGCGTGCTGTCCACCGGAGTGTAGCGGTCGGCGTCGAGCTGCAGAACTTCGTTGAGAATGTCACCGTTGCCTGCGCCGGAAAGATTGAAATAGCTGTGATTGGTGAGATTGACGACGGTCGGTTTGTCGGTGGAAGCGTGATAGGTTAGCTTCAGTGCATTGTCGTCGGTCAGTTCGTAGGTCACCACCGTGGTCAATGTGCCGGGATAGCCTTCTTCGCCGTCTTTGCTGACGTAGGTAAATTTCACCGCGGCGCCGTGATGGGCTTTCACCGGCTCGGCTTTCCACACTTTGCGATTGAACCCTTCTTTGCCGCCGTGCAGGGAATTCGGCCCGTTGTTCAGGAATAGCGAATATTCGTGGCCATCAATGGACAATTTTCCTTTGGCGATGCGGTTGCCGTAACGGCCGATCGTCGCGCCGAAAAAGGGATGGTCGCCTGCGTACGCCGCCAGGCTGTCGAAACCGAGAACGACGTCGGCATTCTTGCCGGCTTTGTCGGGCACCCAGAGTTCGGTAAGCGTTGCGCCGTAGCTGATGACTTTGGCGGCGGCGCCCTTCGCGCTGTGCAGCGTGTACTCCTCGATTTCCGTGCCGTCAGGAAGTTTGCCGAACGATTTCTTTTCCACTTTTTGTGCTCCCTCGGGAGGATTTGCGTCCGCGCGCAGGCCGGTGGGGATCACCATGAGCGCGAGAAATGCGAACGCTGCGAAGCGGCGAATTTCGGAGTTGCGGTTCATCACATCGGCCTCCTAAAAGCCAGGAAAGGGTACTATACAAGTTCTCTGTGAGCTCATCAGCTCGACCCTGGGAAAGTTTCGGTGAGCTTCGTCTCGAAGGGGCGACCATCATAGAGGATTTCCGTCGGCGCAAAGGTTTGGTCGATACCCAGTCCGCGCCATTTTCGGACAAACACGATGCCGAATCGTCGGGTTCGCGGCATGCCTGGGTAAGCTCCCTTGCGCTCTCCGAGCGTTAACGTCCGGGTGCCTTCATTCCAATGAAGAGTTATCGTGGCGAACTGACCTTTTTCGTAAGCGTAAGTAATGCCGTCGTCTTCATACAGGGTGAAGTCACCGTCGGCGCCCGTGTACACGCGGAGTTCAATGAGATCCTCCCGCTCGTGCGGATGCACAGTCAGGCGAGCTCCCGCCGCCGGTTCCTGCATGGCATACTCGACCGACGGACCGAGCGGCAGGATGGAGCCGGCGCGAACAAAGAGCGGCATTTCGGCTAGCGGCGCCGGCGCGTCGATTGCGCGGCCGCCTTCGACAGATTCACCGGTCCAGAAGTTGTACCACCTGCCTCTGGGCAAATAGAGATGGCGCGTCGTCGCGCCGGGTTCGGTGACGGGATTCACCAGCAGCGCAGGTCCAAAGAGAAACTGATCGCCGATGTTCCAGACGCGCGGGTCGTCGCGGAAATCCATGACCAGCGCGCGCATCGGCGTGTAGTTTTCGCTAGCGGTTTTCCAAGCGACGGAATAAATGTAAGGCAGCAGGCGATAGCGCAGGCGATCGTAACGGGTGAGAATTTCTTGCGTTTCCGGACCGTACGACCAGATTTCATTTTGGTTGGTACTGCGCGTGCCATGTGCGCGGAAGATCGGATTGAACGCGCCGAATTCAAACCAGCGCACGTAAAGTTCGCGATATGCGGAATCGTCGGGATTAGCTAGTGTGAAGCCGCCGATGTCGGTGGTCCAGTAGGGATTTCCAGCCATGGAGTAGTTGAGGCCCGCGGGAATCTGCCGGCGGAAGGTTTCCCAATTGGGATTGACATCGCCGGACCAGACGGCGGCGGCGTTGCGCTGTGCGCCAGCAAATGCCGAGCGCGACAAAATGAAAACGCGCTTTTGATCGCTGGCGGCACGCTGGCCCTGATACACGGCGGCTGTGGTCATCAGCGGAAAAAGGTTGGCGTAACGCGCGCCGCTCGCGGCGGTCCCGTCCATGCGGACTTTGTTGTGAAGCAATATTGATTCTTCGCGGCCTTCGGTTTCAGGTTCCGTGGTGTCCAGCCACCAGGCGTCTACGCCGATCTTGAACAACGCGCTGTCCATCAGGTCCCAATAATATTTTCGCGCCGCGGGATTGAAAGCGTCGTACAGCGCCATGTCGGCGGGATGAAAGCCGGCCACTTTTGTTTTGTCAATGAAGAGACCTTTGGTCGCCATGTCGTCATAGACCGAAGAGCCGGGACGGAAAAACGGCCACACGGAAATCATCAAGCGGACGTTTTCTTTGTGGAGTTCGTTAATCATTCCTTTTGGATCAGGATAATTTTTGTTCCACACGGGCTCGCCCATGGTGTTCCACCAGAACCAGTCCTGCACGATGTTGTCGAGCGGAATATGTTCATCGCGATAGCGTTTGGCGACGCCGAGAATCTCCGCCTGCGAATCGTAGCGGTTTTTGCATTGCCAGTAGCCGTAGGCCCATTTGCCGAACAGCGGAACGGTTCCGGTTAAATCGCGGTATGCGCCGATGATGCGGTCGAAGTCCGGGCCGTAGATGAAGTAGTAGTCCATCTGCTCTGCGACTTCGGAACTGATGTAAAACGCGTGGACGAAGCGGTTGTTGAAACGGCTGCGCGATGGATTGTTCCAGAAAATTCCGTAACCGTTGCTGGAGAGCAGCAGCGGAATCGAAATGTTGGTGTTGTCCTGGACGATGTCGACGGATTCGCCGCGCCAGTTGAACACGCCGCCCTGATGCTGGCCCAAGCCGTAAAACGCTTCCTGGGTGTCCCACATGTTGGTAAAGCGCTCGAGGTGGTAGGCCTTTTCGCCGTCTACTTCGACTGGCGTGAGGGTCCGGTCGTTTTCCTCTGCGAGTTTCTTGCCGCCTGCGTCATAGAAAATGATTGAGCTGTCTTTTTTGGCGACGACAACTTTCAGCTTGGCGGTGGCGAGCGTGATGTTGTCGGCCGCTTCGTTTACTTCGAAGTGCGTCTTGGGCCAGTCGGATCTGATGACGACATATTCGGCGACGTGCGGGAATTCCCGCTGCGGCGAATACAAGACCCGGATCATTGAATCGGTGCAGACTTGAAAGCGGAGCGCGCCGCGTTCGAGAAAAATCGTCAGACCGTCCGGGCCTTTTTGCGAGGAGTGAACCGGGTTAAGCGGATTCCATTGCGCGGCGGAGGGCAGAGGAAGAAGAACAAGAACGAAGAATAAGAGCGGAGCGACAAGAAAGCGGGCGTGCGCGATTTTTGAGAAATTGCCCATAGTAAGCGCTTACGATGCCCGCGCACGGGACTTTCGCACCTCCGTTTCCGGATGTCAAGAAAGGTTGGAACAACTTCAGCGTGAGTGGGCGGACCCGTTGGGCGCGTAGCCGTTGGGATGCGACTTGCGCCAATCCCAGGCGCTGCGAACGATGCTTTCCAGGTCCGGATATTTGGGTTGCCAGCCAAGTTCGTTCTTGATTTTTTCCGAGCTGGCGACCAGCACTGCGGGATCTCCCGGGCGACGCGGCGATTCTTTCGCGGGAATCGGATGGCCAGTGACGCGGCGAACTGTTTCAATCACTTCGCGCACGCTGAAGCCTTGGCCGTTGCCGAGATTGTAGATGAGGCGATCCTTCTCTTTGAGCGCTTCGAGAACCAGGAGATGAGCGGTGGCCAGATCGCTAACGTGAATGTAGTCGCGGATGCAGGTACCGTCGGGCGTGGCATAGTCGGTGCCGAAGATTGCGAACTCCTTGCGCGTGCCGAGCGCTACCTGAAATGCCAGCGGGATCAGGTGCGATTCGGGATGATGATCTTCGCCCTGGTCGCCGGCAGCTCCCGCGACATTGAAGTAACGCAACGACGCGTAGCGCAACCCGTGAATGCGCTGCAGCCATTCGAGCATCTGCTCGACGAGAAGTTTCGATTCGCCGTAGGCGTTGGTGGGATGCAGTGGAGCGGATTCTTCAATCGGCGTCTTTTCCGGCGTCCCGTAGAGCGCCGCCGTTGAAGAAAAGACAAAACGTGAAACCTTGTGTGCGAGCACCGCTTCTAGCAGCGTCAGTGCGCTGGCGGTGTTGTTGCGGAAATATTTTTCCGGGAGCTGCATGGACTCACCGGCTTCGATGAAAGCGGCGAAGTGCATCACGGCTTGCGGCTGCAATTCGGAAAAGGTGCGGTCGAGCGCGGCGCGGTCACCCACGTCACCGACAATCAAGCGGACATTTTTGGGTAGCGCTGCAACATGGCCATGCGAGAGATCGTCGTACACGACCGGTTCGTAGCCGCGGGAGAGCAATTGCGCGACGACCACGCTGCCGATGTAACCTGCACCGCCAGCCACGAGGATACGTTCCGCCATGAATTCGCCGGCCTCTCTAAAAAAGCAATCAAGCAGCAAAGGATGAAAAGCGCGGCATCATTGTAATATGCGTCCGCGCCAGGGTGATTTCGGGTACGTGAACCAAGGGCATGCCTCTTTTTGCCACAATTGAATGCGCTTGCGCGAGAGCCGCGCCCGATCATTGGAAAGGAAAGTTTGCTGAAAAAAGAAAAGGAGGCGGGCCAGGTCTTCCCGCCTCCCTGCTTCCCCTTGCGGGGAATGTCCGGCTGACTTGACGGAGGGTGGTCAGCCGGTCGTGTGTTGGCCTGTCTATTAAACAACAAAACGGGCAAAATGGTTTCGTCTAAAATGCAAAAAGTCTACAATTCTGATGAAATCTTTATGGGAGCATCGCCGGTCCGCCCCCAGGAAAAGGCCTGATGCACCGTCCCACCTCGCTGAGTCCAGATAACATATTGCGTTTTCTTCAAGTTACGGCAGGAGGCGCGAGCTTGGACGCCATCGAGCGAGGTCTGCGGCTGGCCAAGTCGGATCGCCGGCCCTTACTTCGGATGCTGGCTAAGCTAAAGAAAAAAAAGGCGATAGAGGAATTTCCGGGTGGGCGATTTGTTTGGTCCGGCCGGCGGAGTAAGGGGCCAAACGAAGGCCCCGGGCGCATAGAAAGCGGCCGGCGGGGGCAGCATGAAGGCAGGCAAGGCGGAGCGAGGCTGGGCCAAAGCTCGAGTGGAGGCCGCAATTCGCTGGCCGGCCGGTTGATACTGCACCAGGACGGCTACGGATTTGTGGTTCCGGATCGGCCGGTGCCGAACTTGGATCGCGACGTTTTCATTCCGCGCGATGCGGTCGGCGACGCCATGCACGGCGACCATGTGCAGGTACAGCTGGGGCGCGTCAGTCCAGGGCCAGACGGGCAACGGGCGGAAGGCCGAATCGTCCGCATTCTGGATCGCGCACACCCGACGGTGGTCGGACTGTTTCGCTACACGCCGAGCGGCAACGTGGTGTTGCCGTACGACAATCGTATTCAGCATCAGGTGGAAATCCCGCCGGGTGATGAGCTGACCTCAGAGTTGCAAAAAAAATATGGCGCCGTGGAATCGCGAGAAGGGGGCGCGCGTTCGCGACGAATCGGGAAGGTGCCAGAGCTTGACGGCGCGGTGGTGAATGTTGAGCTGACGCGTTTTCCGCGGGGCGGAATTTCTCCAGTTGGCAGAGTGATCGAAATTCTGGGCAAGCCTGGCGATCTCGGCGTGGATACCGAGATCATTATTCGTAAGCACCATTTGCCGCATGAATTTTCGCAAAGTGTGCTGCAAGAGGCCGCCCGGCGCGCGCATGCGGTTCACGAAAATGAACTGGAAGGGCGCGAAGATTTTCGCAAGCTGCCGATCGTGACAATCGATGGCGAGACGGCGCGCGACTTTGACGATGCGGTATATGTGGAGCGGCGAAGCGATGGCGGGTGGCATCTGCAAGTGCACATTGCGGACGTGGCGCACTACGTGCGAACAGCGACGGCGCTCGACAACGAAGCGCGGCTGCGCGGCACTTCCGTGTATTTCATTGACAGGGCCGTGCCGATGTTGCCGGAGTCGCTGTCGAATGGCATTTGTTCGCTGAATCCGCGCGAAGACCGGTTGGTGATGAGCTGCCTGATGGAATTCGACGCGACCGGGCAGATGCGCGACGCGCGCATGACCGCCGCAGTGATTCGCTCCGCCGAGCGCATGACTTACACCAACGTGAACAAAGTGTTGCAGAGTGACGCGGAGGCCAGCGCGCGCTATGCGCCACTGGTGCACCATTTTCAGGATATGAAGACGCTGGCACTGCTGCTGAACGCACGGCGCAATGAGCATGGATCGATCGATTTCGATTTACCGGAGCCGGTGATCGAATTCGACGACGAACAGCGCATGGTGAATATCACGCGCAGCGAACGCAATATCGCGCATCGCTTGATTGAAGAGTTCATGCTGGCGGCGAATCGCGCGGTGGCTGGATATTTGCTGCGGCGGGGCCTGGCTACGTTGCATCGCGTGCATGAAAAGCCCGACGCGAAAAAAGTTTTGGAATTCGAGGACATGGCCAAGGCGTTTGGTTACACGCTGGGCGTGGCGGATTTGCAACAGCGCGAAGTTGCCGTCCGCCACGGTCGAATGCCAGCGCCAGCGAAAAAGGGGAGACCGGACTCGTATGGCCACGGGCGCGAGCGAGGGATGCGCGTTCAACTGCCAGGCAATCAGGAGATCAGCATCACGCCGCAGCATTATCAGCGGCTGCTGAAAACGCTGGTGGGCAAGCCGGAAGAGCGGATCGTGTCGTATTTAATGTTGCGGTCGCTGAAGCAGGCACGCTACGCGGCGGATCCGCTGGGGCATTTTGCACTGGGCTTTGAGGAGTACACACACTTTACTTCGCCGATTCGGCGTTATCCGGATTTGCTGGTGCATCGCACGCTGAAGTGGGCACTGGCGCATCCGTATCAAGGGGCACCGGTGGATGCGCATCCGGCGGCACATGCGGAAGCAGTAGTGTACAGCGCGAAGCAACTGGACGAGCTGGCGACGGAAACTTCAGAGGCAGAGCGGCGCGCGGCTTCGGCCGAACGCGAATTGAAGGACTGGAAAACCGCGCAGTTCATGGAGCAGCATCTGGGCGATGAATATGAAGGGCTGATTATTTCGGTGCAGAAGTACGGCTGCTTTGTGGAGCTGCTGGAAGTATTCGTGGAAGGGCTACTGCCGATCGGCGCTCTGGAAGATGCCGCCGGCGCGCGTTGCGTCTATCGCGAACCCGACCACGCGATTGTGGCACAGGGAGGAGCGGAACTTTCGCGTAGCGGGCGCGGTGCGGCGAAAGCGAAACCGCGGTCATGGGGATTGGGCGATCGAGTGAAAGTGCGCGCGGAGCGGATTGACCCGATGCGGCGGCGCGTAGAGTTTGCGCTGGTTACATAGAAATCGAACAGAGATTCCTCGCGACGCCCGCCACGGCGGGCGAGCTCGGAATGACGAAGATTGCAAGGTTCAGTTTGGTTTAGGAGCGCGGCCAGGGGCTGCCGCCGGCCAGCACTTGCTGCTTCGCTTCGTCGAACGTGACGCGTTCGCCGGACTGAATCGCGGCAATCGTCATGCACAGCGCGACTGAGTGACTGTAGCCCGCATCAATATGTGCGTTCGGTGTTCTGCGGCTGCGCACGCATTCCATCCAGTTGCGCACGTTGGCGCTGGTCGCATCGTCTACGCCTGCGTGCGCACCGGTTTCCGTGCCCCCACCCTTCTGTACCAGCGGGATATTGCCCAGGCGATTAGGCTTCATGTTCATAGCCTTTGCGTATTGCTCTTCGAGACCGCCGTCGCCGCTGATCAGATTTTTGTCGAGGTCGAGCGTGCCGCCATTCGAGCGGTACAGCTCCTTAACGTCTCCGGCGGAGTTCGTCTGCCGTGAAGCGTAAATCACCTGAAAACCTTTCGAGGAATCGTTGAGGGGACCATAGTCGAACACGGCAGTCATGGTGTCCCAGTTTTTGCGGCCGTCGCGCCAAAGATAAATCCCGCCGTTAGCTGCGACACTGCGCGGATGTGGCAGTCCGGTGAACCAATGCACGGTATCAATCTGGTGCACCATCCACTGGTCGGCAATGCCCGAAGAGTACGGCCAGAACAGCCGAAACTCCACATACTTGCGCGGATCAAATTTTTCAGAGGGGCGGTTACCGAGCCAGCGCTTCCAGTCGGTGTCTTCTTCTCTTAACTTTTCCACCAAAGCTGGCCTGCGCCAGCGGCCGGGCTGGTTGACGTTCCATGTCATCTCGACGGCGACGATGTCGCCAAACTGGCCCGCACTGATAAATTCCTTTGCTCGCTGATAATTCTCCGCGCTGCGGCGCTGCGTGCCGATCTGTACAACACGGCCGGTTTCTCTTACTGCATTGCGGATGTCCTTAGCGTCGCTCATCGTATTGGCGAGCGGTTTTTCGATGTAGGCGTCTTTGCCGGCGCGTACGGCGGCGACGCCGTGCTGGGCATGCTGAAAGTCGGAGGTCGCGACGAGCACTGCATCAATATCTTTGCGCGCTAAAAGTTCGTCGTTGTTGCGAGCGGGCGTGACGTCCGAGCCCGTGACTTTCTTGATGTGCGCGACACCTTCTTCGCGACGCAGCTTCCAGATGTCGCTTAGGCCGGCAAATTCAAAATTCAGCTCCGCAGCGTGCTCATGAAATGCTGGCAGGAGCGCGTCCTTGAACCGTTCTGAAAAACCGCACAATCCGACGCGCACGCGATCATTGGCACCAAGGATTCGCGTGTAACTGGCGGCTTTGGAATTCAAGGCGATCCCCGCACTCGCCACTTTCAGAAACGTTCGCCGAGTCGTGTTTGCGGAATTAATTTCGGTGCTGTTCATTTCAGTGCTCCCGCTTTGCGCAACAATTCCTTGGTACCCGCCATGGCCTGACGCGAAGACTCTTCCATAGTGCCTGCGCCTTTCCAGTGCGTTTCGAGACTCATCGTGCCGCGATAACCGTCACGCATCATGGCGCGAAACTGCTCGGCGTAGTCGATGATGCCCCGTCCCATGCACTCCCACTCATAGGTCCCGTCAGCGTTTCGCTTGACGTCCTTTAGGTGCATGTGGCCGATGCGGTCCTTGGGCAAAAGCGCGTAGCCTTCGGGAAACGCCTTGTCACCCAGCCGCGCCGCGTTGCCGGGATCCCAGTTTAAAAAGAAATTCTTGTTCGGCACCGCACCCAGCGTACGCGCCGACTCCGGCCCGGTCGCTGTGTTGCACTCATATTCGTTTTCGAGAATCAGCACCATGCTCTGCTTTGCGGCTTTGGCGGAAATCTCGCGCAGCTTTTCGTCCATGTCTTTGCGAAAAGGCTTGTCGTCATCCAGCCGCCAGAAGTCGAAGAGGCGGATGCGGTTGGTGCCGAACGCGTGCGCCACGTTGGCGGCGCGTTCCAATACCTCGTCCTGCTGCTCGAACGAAAAGCTCGCATTGTATGCATCGCCCTTCGGGCTGTACTTCGACTTCGGTGCTCCCGGCCAGTCCACCTTGAACAGCGGGCTGGCGATGTCGGTCACCTTCAGGTCATGTTTTTTGAGCAGGCTTTGCGCTTCTGCAACTTCTTTGGCATCCAGATTGACGATATTCTTGTTCCACAAGCCGCGCAATTCTACCAAGCCCACACCGAACTCTTTCGCGGCCACTTCGACGGCGTGACCAAAATCCTGCGAAATTTCGTCGGTAATTACGGAAAGCTGAAACACGCAGTCCAACTTGGCCTCCGGCCGGAGAAATGCCCGCGTATAAGGAGCGGTCACCGCGCCCAGTGCTGCCGCTCCGCTTGCCTGCACCCATTCTCTGCGATTCATGCCCCATTTTCTCCCGCTGGGATTCTACTCCTGCTGATTTGAGAAGGTTAGCGCAATCCAATGAGCCGCGCGGACCGCCATGTTATTCTGAAGGGCTGGCGGCATGGGTGCAGTCCACGCAGGACGCGCCACTTCGATTTGTAACAGGCCGTCACAGAGAGGAACTCTTGATCGTGTCTCGCACCACCACCGCTGCACTCCATCGTGTCCACAATTTCAACGCCGGACCGAGCGCCCTGCCGCTTTCTGTCCTTGCGCGCATTCGCGAAGAGTTGTTCGACTGGCGCGGTTCCGGCATGTCTGTGATGGAGATGAGCCACCGCTCACCTGAATTTGAAAGCATCAACGCCGCCGCCGAAGCCGGCCTGCGCCAGCATCTGGCGATTCCCGACGACTACGCGGTCATTTTTCAGCAAGGCGGCGGCAGCACGCAATTCACGCTGGTGCCAATGAATCTTTGTCTGCCCGGCAAGCCGGTGGACATTCTGCACACGGGTACGTGGACGGCGAAGGCGCTCGCCGAATTGAAGAAGGGCGTCGCGCATCGCGTTGCGGCCAACACCGAGCCGGTAAAGAACACGCGCGTTCCGAACAAGGATGAAATCGTTCTCGGCGCCGACGCTTCTTACGTGTATCTCTGCACCAACAACACGATCGAGGGCACGCAGTTCCATTCGCTGCCCGCCACCGGCGATGTTCCGCTGGTCGCCGACATGTCCTCGGACATTGCCTCGCGCCTTCTGGACGTGAAAAATTTCGGCCTCATCTTCGCCGGCGCGCAGAAAAATCTCGGGCCTTCCGGCGCGACGATTGTGATCATTCGCAAGGACCTTGCCGAGCGTGCCGACAAAAATCTGCCCACTATTTTTCAGTATCGCACCCACATCAAGGAAAAATCGCTCTATCACACGCCGCCGACCTTCGCGATTTACGTGCTTGGCCTGATGATGGAATGGATTGGAGAGCAAGGCGGCCTGGCTGGAATCCAGAAACGCAACGAAGCGAAAGCCAAATTGCTCTATGACGCCATTGATTCGAGTAACGGTTTTTATCATTGCCCGGTGGAAAAAGATTCGCGCTCGCTGATGAACGTAGTCTTCCGCGTCGCCGGCGCCAATACTCAATCCGCCGCAACGCATCCCGACGAAGTCGCCGAAAAAGAATTCGGTAAGCAAGCCGCAGCGTCGGGACTTGCGGGCACGCCCGGCCACCGCTCCGTAGGCGGCATGCGCGTGTCCCTTTACAACGCTGTTGAGCCGTCCTCGGTCGAAGCGCTGGTCAGCTTCATGCGCGAATTCCGGCGCAAGCGCGGCTAAGGGCCGCAGTACGCGCTGCACCGGATGAAAATCGCGGACACACTTCGCCCTCACCGAAACTTGTAACAATTATTCGCCTCGGCGCGTAGTCACAGGTGGGCCCGGCTCCATTCACTCACTGAGGGTTTCATGACCGTCTATACCGTTGTGCATTATTTACACTTGCTCGGCGCGTTCGCACTGTTCATCGGTTCCGGCATCGAATGGGTGTCGTCTTCGCTGTTCCGCACCGCCGCGTCTACCGAACAAGTCCGCGCCTGGCTGCGAGTCTTCAAAGCTTCGCCACCGCTTTTCGGAGCCGGCCTTGGCACGTTGCTGATTTCCGGCGGCTACCTCGCGTCACTCTCCGGCGCCATGAGGCAGGGTTGGATTCCGGCCACATTTCTCGCCATCGGCATTGCGCTTCTGCTCGGCTTTGCCCTCATCCTTCCGCGCATGAATAAAATCCGCAAAGCGCTTCCTTCGCTGAATGAACCCGTCTCTCCAGAACTGCGGAACCGACTCTCCGATCCAGTCCTGCTTTCCGCGATTCGCATTCGCGTGCTTCTCGCCGCCGGCATCGTTTATCTGATGACGGCAAAGATACCGTTTACGCCGTCACTCATCGCGCTGGCGATCGCACTTGGGGCGGGTCTGCTGCTTTCGCTTCCGATCATGCGCCGCGCATCTTCGCTATAACGTAAACAGTATAGTCAGCAACAGGTCCTCTTTTTCCTTTGCCTTCCATCGGCGGCGTAACTAGAATCCTGCGCACACACCTGCGGTGCTTGCAGGCAGACTATTCCTTGCAGTTCCAGGAAATTTAGAGAGTACGCGCCTTATTCCGGAGGCTTTGATGCAGTCGTCTCTTCGTAAACTTCTTTTTCCGATGCTTTGCGCGCTGCTCGTGCCGCTGACACTGCTCGCGCAGTCGCAGCCGCCGACGCATCCCCTTGAAGCTTTGAAAACCCAGGAATACTGGACTGTTTACGACGTCCTGCGCGACTCCGGCAAGATGCAGCCCGAAACCGCCACCATCAGCGTGCTCTTCCACGAACCGCCTAAGGACAAAGTCCTAGGCTGGAAGCAGGGCGACCCGATGTTTCGCGAAGCTGACGTCATTCTGCTGCAAAAGGGCGTGACCATCGAAGCGTTGGTGGACATTTCCGGCCACAAGCTGGAGTCCTGGAAAGAACGCAAAGACGTGCAGGCGCCGGTGACGATGAAGGAGTTTCACGAACTGGACGAAGTGATAAAGAAGGATCCTCGCGTCATCGAGGCTCTCAAAAAACACGGTATTACCGACCTGACTCCCGTTTTCTGCGCTGCCGATCCCTTCAGTTATTTTGCTCTGCCCGAACTAGAGGGCCACCGCATCATGATGGGTGGCTGCGCAGACTCACATGGCGTGTACCTCTCCTGGTCTCGCGATATTGAGGGCTTGCAGATCGAGGTGGATGCCACCGCGAAGAAAGTCCTAAAGGTTATTGACGAAGCGGTGGTGTCCGTTTCGCAAACTCCGGTGAACTACCAGGATTTGGCAACGGCGCCGCGAGCCGGTACCACGCCGATCGATCTCTCTCAACCGATGGGCCCGAGCTTTCAGTTGAAAGACGGCGAGGTCAGCTGGCAGAACTGGCGCTTTCGTTTTCGCCTCGATGCGCGCCTCGGCGCAGTCATTAACCTTGCAGGAATTCAAGATGGCGACCGGTTCCGCTCTGTGCTGTATGAGGGTTCGCTTTCTGAACTCTATGTTCCTTACATGGATCCCGCGCTCGGCTGGGCGAATCGCGTCTTCATTGACGCCGGAGAATTTTATGCTACTGGCGGCGTCCTTAAACCCTTGAGGCCGGGCGTGGATTGTCCCGCGAATGCCACGTACATCAATGCTTTGCTCTCCGAAGACCACGGCTTCCCCGCGATACGTTCGCAGGTCGCTTGCTTGTTTGAGAGTTACTCCGGCGATCCCGCTTGGCGCCACTATGAAGACCACCAGTTTTCGGGAAGCGCTGCGCGCGTCCTGGTCCTTCGCACTGCCGCGGTTATTGGCAATTACGACTACGTTCTCGACTGGCGTTTTGAGCGCGACGGCAATCTTCGCGTCGCCGTTGGCGCCACAGGCATCGTCGAAACCAAGGCGGTCAAAGGCAAAGGCGCCTTTGAAACCGGTGGCACCGCGGCAAGCGGCAGTGCACATAGCATGGCCGGAGCTCCCGATGAGTTCGGCCACTTCGTCGCCGAAAACACCGTCGGCGTCAACCACGATCACTTTTTCTCCTACCGGCTCGACGTGGATGTGGACGGCTTGAACAACAGCTTCATGGCCATGCGTCTGGTAAAGCGCAAGCTGGAGAATCCTATGCGCAAGAGTATCTGGGTGGTCGAACCTTCCATCGCCAAATCCGAAAAGGACGCCATGATGGATATTCACCTCGAGCGGCCTTGCATGTGGCACTTCATCAATCCCAATGTCAAAGGCCCGCTCGGGTATCCCACCGGCTACGAACTCATGCCTGGCGCGACCGCCGCTTCGCTGCTCGATTCCGAAGACGGTCCGCAAAAGGTCGGCGCCTTTTCCACGCACCAACTTTGGGTCACTCCTTATAAACAAGATGAGCGATTCGCGTCCGGCGTTTATCCCACGCAAAGCAAAGGCGATGATGGTTTGGCCGACTGGACCAAGAGCAATCGTTCGATCGAAAACACCGACATCGTCGCGTGGTATACGCTGGGCTTCCACCACGTTACGCGCGCGGAAGACTGGCCGGTCATGCCGGTCATGTGGCATGACTTCGTTCTTCGACCTTTCGATTTCTTTCCGCGCAGCCCGGTACTCACGCTGCCGCCCGCACCTTGATTCCTATGAGCATCCTGGAAAACAAAAGACCGGCTCTTCCCCGAGCCGGCCTCTTTTTCGTTTTCCTGCCCCGCTGATTCTCTACATTGTTATCTCTGTTTACGCCAGATCGAACAGCAGCACTTCCGCGTCTTTTACGCCGGTCAGTTCCAGCGTTTTCTCCGCGGAAATTTCAGCGCCGTCGCCGACTTCCAGCGCCTTGCCATTCAGCGTCACGCTGCCGCGCGCCACTTGCACGTAGGCATGGCGCTCCGGCTTCAGTTGATGCTTCACGCTTTCGCCTGCGCCCAGCACCGTCGCGTACAGTTCGTTGTCCTGGCGGATTTTCACCGAGCCTTCGCGACCGTCCGGGGAAACCACCAGCCGCAGCTTGCCACGCTTTTCCGCTGTGGAGAAGTTCTTCTGGTCATACGTGGGCTTGTGGCCGTTCTTGTCCGGAAACATCCAGATCTGGTAGAGGTGTACCGGCTCGGTCTTCGAAGCGTTGAACTCCGAGTGCGCCACGCCCGTTCCCGCGCTCATGTACTGAACATCGCCCGGCTTGATGGTGGAGCCGTTCCCTATGCTGTCCTTGTGCGCCAGCGCCCCTTCCAGCACGTACGTCACGATTTCCATATCGCGGTGCGGATGCGTCGGAAATCCACCGCCACCGGCGACACGATCATCGTTCATCACCCGCAAAGTACGAAACTGCACGTGCTTCGGGTCGTAATACTCCGCGAATGAAAACGTAAATCGGGAATCCAGCCACCCGTGGTCGGCGTGGCCGCGCTCGCTACTCTTGCGAATGCTGATCATGTGCTGCCCTCCTGACAGGCCCAATGCTCGTTGCCAGAAACATAATACACGTTATAACGATTATTGTCAAGAGGCACATTGTCATGCATTCCTTCGTTTTCTAACCCCTTTCTTTTCTCTAATCCACAGCTCGCGAACCTGAACAAGACATCCTCCGGTTCCTTTCCATTACAACGCGTTTGCTTGCGTGCCGTTTCCGCGACCTGCTTGTTTGGCGTATAGTTAGACGTTGCGAGGTTTGTTCGATGGATTCCCTGACTACCACCGCCGGTACCACCAAAACAGAAGCGTCCTCCAAGTCCCACGACACGCTCACCATCACGGACAATCGCACCGGTAAGGCCTACGAGGTCCCCATCACCAACGGCACCATTCGCGCCATGGACCTCCGCCAGATCAAGACCGATCCCAACGATTTCGGCATGATGAGTTATGACCCCGCGTACAACAACACTGCGGCCTGCATCAGCCGGATCACTTATATTGACGGCGACAAAGGCGTCCTGCGCTATCGTGGCTATCCCATCGAAGAACTCGCCGAAAAAAGCACCTACCTCGAAACTGCGTATCTGCTCCTGCACGGCGAGCTGCCCACCGAAACGCAACTGAAAGACTGGACCTGGCACATCAGCCACCACACTTTCATCCACGAAAGCATCAAGAAATTTCTAGACGGCTTTCATTACGACGCCCATCCCATGGGCATGATGATTTCTACCATCGCCGCGCTTTCCACGTTCTATCACGACGCCAAAGACATCCTGAACGAAGAGTCGCGCCGCAAGCAGACCTATCGGCTCATCGGCAAAATGCCGACGATCGCGGCGTTCGCTTATCGCCATACGCTGGGCATGCCGTTTGTTTATCCCGATAACGAACTCAGCTATCCCGGCAATTTTCTGAACATGTTGTTCCGCACCACCGAAACGCGGTATCGCCCGAACCCCACGCTGGAACGAGCTCTGGATGTTCTCTTTATTCTGCACGCCGACCACGAACAAAACTGTTCGGCCAACGTCATCCGCGGAGTGGGCAGTTCACACGTCGATCCTTACTCGGCCACCGCGGCCGCCATCGCTGCTCTCTACGGCCCCCTGCATGGCGGGGCCAACGAAGAAGTGCTGCGCATGTTGCTCGAAATCGGCACGGTGCAGAAGGTTCCCGACTTCATCAAGCGCGTCAAGACCGGCGAAGTAAAACTGATGGGCTTCGGCCACCGCATTTATAAGAACTACGATCCGCGCGCACGCATCATCAAGCGCGTCGCCTACGAAGTATTTGAATTGATGGGCAAGAATCCGCTGCTGGAAATTGCCCTCGAATGCGAACGTATCGCTCTTGAAGACGAATACTTCGTCAAGCGCAAACTCTACCCCAATGTGGACTTCTATACTGGCCTCATCTATCAGTCCATGGGCTTTCCCATGACCATGTTTCCGGTGCTCTTCGCCATTCCGCGCACCTCCGGCTGGATCGCACAGTGGCAGGAAATGCTTCTCGACCCCGAACAAAAAATCGCGCGCCCGCGCCAGGTCTACCTCGGCCATGACACCCGCGATTACCTCTCCATGGAAAAGCGCTCGTAGTTTGGCGTGCGGGAGCCCAGCTCCCGCACGCACAGCGTAAAGCTCGCCGATCTTGTTCGAGCGCCGGCTTCGGCCGATCTGGGGTTTTTATCGTAACGCCGGGCTTCAGCCGGGCATTTTCCCATGCGGCTTAACTATTAACTCGCGACTGACTACCTGTTTACCCTTTCTCGCCCCGCCTGCCCTTTCTTCCTGGCCCTGCGCTATAGTGAATTGAAAGGTAAGCGAACCTCGCCATGTCCCAACCACAACCAAATCCAACCAACGTAGGTGTCCGTCGCCGCAGCCAACGCGTGTTGATGCAGGTCGGTATCCAGGTTTCCGGCAACGACGCGCAAGGCAAGTATTTCCGCGAGGAAACCGACACGCTGGCCATCAATGCGCACGGCGCGCTGATCCTCCTCCATGCGCGCATCACCAGCGGTAGCATGCTCAAACTCCTGAACCACCGCACCAGAGAAGAGCAGGAATGCCACGTAGTGTTCCTCGGCCCGGTGCGCGGCGAAAAAGCGGAAATCGGGCTCGAATTTTCCGCTCCCCGGCCGCAATTCTGGCGCGTCGCGTTTCCCCCGGAAGACTGGACTCCGCGCAGCCCCGAAGCCAAGACCGCGCTGCCCAGACCCGTCCCCAAATGAGCACTTCAGCAAATTAAGCGACGGCAACTAAAAGCGGCGGACGAAACTTCCGCCCGCCGCAGCGTTCCGCCATCGGCGATTGCTGTTAGCCGCTGACCACAATTACCAGCACTCTGATTTCGGGGTGCACAATGTCCACCAGGTAGTAGTCGTCTCCGTCTTCTTCAATGTAGCAGTCGTCATCAAACGACCATCCCACCGGCCACACCTCCACAACTTCAAACCAGTAGCCGCCGTATTGGAATCGCCGGTCGTCGCCGCGGCGTGCTACCCGAAAATGATGCTCGCGGCCAAAGCTGGCGCGAAACTTTTCCGGCGGAATGCGCTGGCCTTTGCCCCGCGCCGCCGCTTGTTTACGATCGTCGCGCGGCGCGTTCTGCTCCTGGGGCTGCCGGTTGTTTTCTCGTTTGGCCTGCTCCTTCTGCTGCTTTTGCCGTTCCTTATCGTCCTGCTGCTGTTTTTCGTCCGGCTTCGGCTGCTTCGGAGGCCCCTGCTCCTGTTTCGGCTTTTCCGGCTTTGCTTTCGATTTCTCCTCCGGCTCTTGCTGGGGTTTAGGCGGCGGTTGCTTCTTTGGCTCCTCCTGCTTCGGTTTTTCCTTAGGGTCAGGTTCCTGCGTCAAAAGGGGTGAGCCGGCAATGGCCAGAGCCAACATGCTGTTCAGAATAATCTTCATCAGTTACTCCGTCTCGCTGCGAATTTTTGGTCAAGGCTGGAACAACTTGCTGCCTTGACCTCATCCAGGCCGGTAAGCGAAGTCCGCTTTCTATAAGGAGACGCACTGCATGCGCGTTCAGACATTACCCTGTTTGCTTTAATCGAAGCGAAAGATCGTCCTAGGGGAAAATCCGTACAAGCGCGGGAACGCCACACCGCGCTCGTTTTGTTCAAGTTGTGGTTTCGCCGGGCTTCCGCCTTCAGGGCGCCAACGCGTTGATCAGCGCCGCGCCGTTGGGACTGCCCCAGCCGGTCACCAGGTCGTAGCCCTTGATCGCCGAGTACGTTGTGTTGCTCCCGCTCGTGAGGTCGTGGAAATCGGCTCCATAACCTGAGCCCAGACCAATCGAATAAATCGTCGGGTTCAGGAAGCCCACGGTCGCATGTCCGTGCGAGACGGACTGCTGGTTCACCAACGCCACATAGCCCGCCCAGCGCGGCGCCGCAAAGCTCGTTCCGCCCCAGCCGCCCGCGCATTTTCCGTCGTAGCAAATGAAGTTATCCGTGTTGCCTTCTGCTGCCACATCCGGCGCATTGCGCAACGTCGTGGAACCCTTGTTTCCCGATGTGATCACCCCTGCGGTTTTTTGGTAAGCGGGAATCGCGATTCCGTTCGGCGATACGCCGCCGCCGCTGTCCGCCCACGCCGTTTCCGATTGCCACGGACCTCCCGAACTCGCCGTTACCAAATCAGTCCCCCCTACCGAGGTCACGAACTGGTCGTCTGCGGGATAGACGTATCGCGACTTCTTCCGATACGCGCCGCTGTCTCCCGACGCCACGAACAGGTTTTGCCCCTGCGCGGCAAACTCCTTGAAGATCGGATCGTCGCTGCTTGGGTCCGCCGGGCTCCATCCCCACGAGCAGCTCAGCGACTTCGCCAGATTCTCCGAAGCCATCTTGTTGAACATGCTGACATCGCTGGTGTCCGACACATACACGCGCACTTGGTTCATCCCCGGCGCCATGGAAATTGCCACTTCGATGTCCAGCACTTGTTCCGTGTCGTCGCAGCTTCCCGAGCAGCTCAGGTTCGACCCGTCGGTCGAAACACCTACCACCTGCACAGTGAGCGGCTGCCCCACGGTCGAAAAATACTTCGTAACATCGGCCTGGTTGTAGCCCGCGAATTCCAGCAAGCCCACCGACTGGCCCGCGCCGGTCAGCGCCGTTCCGCCGTAATAGGCCGCTCGAAAATCGCTGCCCAGAAAGTAGCCGCTCGGGCCCGATCCGGTCGTGTGCGGCGGTGTTGTGGCGTCCCGCTTCAATCCCGCCGGTTGCGGAATCGAAAAGTTATCCAGCCCCGTGATGTGCCACAGCTTGGCGCCTAGTTCCGGCGCCGGCTCGCGGTCCGCCGAATAAAAGTTCCGTGCCTCCGTCGGGTGTTTGTACGAATTCATTTTCACATGCAGCGCCTTCTCGATGTTTCCCACGCTTCCCGTCACGTTCAACACCATGCGGTTCTCGTATGTCCCTGTCACCTTTAGTCCGTTCTCTTCTGCAAAGCGCGCCACCTCCGCATAGTCCTGCTCGGTCGGGCCAAACCGCGCCGTGAACTCTTCCACGCTCAAAAACTGGTGGTACAGCCCGCTCTTCGGCTCATACAGCTTCTGCAACAAATCGTCCAGCTCCGCTTCATTACGCAGCGGCAGCGCAAGGTTCAGCTTCAGTTGCTGCGCAGCCGGCAAATGCCCCAACATCTTGGCTTGCCCGCCCGCCATCTCTTTATGAGTGTGGCGCGTGGGCATGGACTGCGCTTGCGTTTTCATTCCCGCCGCCAGCAATAACGCGGCGCAACAAAGCAACGCGCCCGCTGCTCGGACAATGGCAACCGTACCTATTCCACCCGATTGGCTCATCGCTTGGCTCCTGGGGATTTTCGTGCTGGAGTTTCTCGTGTGCGCAGGGATACACACGATCGCTTGGTTCGACACTCGCGTGAGGACCACTTCGACAACTGCGCTCCAGGTCCCCAGCATCGTACCCTTCTCGCCCGCGCCAGACAACGACCTCTTTGGCGGGCATCTGGCAGTTTCCGATTTGCGCGGATCAGGACGAGTCAACTGAGCGACCGCAATCCAGTAGTCGTTGGCATGATGTTGTTTTTTGACGATGGAGCGAACTGTGCTTCCCGGAAGTACGGAAAGCAACCACAAATAGCTGGCGAAAACCCAAGGATTCAGAAAGAGGTTCTAAAATTTCTTCCTGAGTCTGAAAGACTTGAAAAATGAGGATTCCGACCGCTGAAAAGAATAAAGCCACAAAAAGTCAGCGAAACCCATTCTTTGCAATTCTGTACACAACTTTAACTCCGCTCGGATTGTCTGCTCCTGCGATCCTTAGACTGCGCTATCTATCAACAATTTTCCGTTATTTAGTACGCATAAAAGAACCCGTCCGAACGATGCAGGCGCACTTCCGTCCGAAATAGCGCTTGCAAATTCTCTTCCGTCAGTACTTTTTCTTTCGGCCCATCGGCCAAGATTCCCCCGTCCTGCAACAGGATCACCCGCTCCATTTCTGGAATAATTTCGCTCACGTGATGCGTCACCAGCAAGATCGCCAGACCAGACCGAGCCAGTTCACGCATCGTGTCGCGCAGTTGAAATTGCGCTGCAATGTCCAGCGCGTTCGACGGCTCATCGAACAGCAGCGTGTGCGGCTCGTGTACTAGCGCCCGCGCGATCAGCGTACGCTTCGCTTCTCCCGAAGACATTTGCATCACCGCGCGATCCGCCAGATGAGAAATTCCGAGCCGCGCCAGCGCAGCCTCTGCCCGGCTCACATGCTCCGCCTCGGGATGATGATGCGGGAAAATTCTCGTGCTGCTGAAAAATCCGGAGAGCACCACGTCCCGCCCGGTTGAGTCCGTCGTGCACGACGAAAGCAAATCGGGTGTGACGATCCCCAGGTGCGAGCGCAATTCAAAAATGTCCCACCGCTCGCGTCCCAGAATGCGCATCCATGAACCGTCACCTGCCAGCGGATAACATTCCCGCGTAATCGTCTTGATTAGCGTGGACTTTCCGCATCCGTTCGGCCCCAAAATGCACACATGCTCGCCCGCTTCGAGGTGCAGAGACACTCCGCGTAGAGCGGCGCGTTCGCCGCGCATCACGCTAACTTTTTCCAGTTCCAGCAGCGGAGCCACGCCTAAGTGTACCAACACCGCTCTTTGGTGCTCTTATCCCTTTCCAATACCTCGCGCTACATCCTAGATTCTGTCGCGGAGTCTCCTATGCCGGATTCGTCGCCGGCGTCCAGAGAGCAGGGTTCCCGTGGTTCCGGCCGGTGCCCAGCGGCCTGAAGTGTCCGGATGGCGTGGGAGCCAGTGGCTCGCTGCCGTTGAACTTCTGCTTGTCACACTCGTTTTCGTAGGCGACTACCTTCATCTGGTTCCGCCGAGCAAAACGCCTTTTCTCCTGGGGTTAGCGTGGATTTCGCTCCGGCTTGGAAAATTACGCTGGCGCGATGTCGGCCTCCGGCTTTACCAGACGTGGCCGGTCACTTTGGGTCTGGGTTTTGCCGCAGGCAGCGCGTTGAAAGCGTTCCAGCTTCTCGTCAGCCAGCCGTTCCTGGTTCGCGTCCTGGGAAAACAGCCCGACCTCGAACTCTTCCGAACTCTTCATGGAAATTTGCAATGGACTTTGCCCGCACTTGTGGGTTCCTGGACTCTCGCCGCTATCGGCGAAGATGGTCTATCGCCGTTACCTGATGAACCGCGTCGCCGGACCCTTTCCGCCGCACAGGTTCCGCCTGGGTCATCAGTCTGCTGCTTGTCCACGTGGGATTTGCTCTAGCCCACGCCTATCAAGGGATCATCTCGGAAGGGAGTCGTAATTTTTCTCTAAGCGTTTCATTGCTGTCAAGCAAGTTCAGCGCAGCGTTGCCATCCGTCATAAGGTGTCTCTAACATTTCGCCGCAGCAGAAATGCAACCAGCCCGGAGAACAGTCCGCCGCAGATGATGATGCCTTCCCAAACTAGTCCAGATGCCAGTGTCAGCGAACTCGCCGCGCCAAACGGCAGCAGCAACGCAACCAGGACCGCTTCGCGAATCCCCATGCCGCCTTGCGTTAGCGGAAGCAGCGCCGCCAGCTTCGCCAACGGCCATGCAAAAAGCCATACCCGCAGCGGCAAAGTCAGTCCGCAGGAAATCGCCAGCAGCGCATTCAACAAAATAAATGTTCCTTGAATCAGCACGCCGAGCGACCAAGCGAAGACGACCACCTGCGGTCGACGCTGTACCGATCGGAACGCGTGCCGAAACCGCGCCAGCCTTCGTCGGAAGCGATGCGATCGCCCCGCCAAGAGCGGTTTCAGCAGGAGAATCAGCAAAATCGCGACCACCGCTGCGACGATTGCGCCGGCCAGCAAAAGTTTGCGCGCGAGCGCGGCGAACTGTGGCGGCAGCGAACTTGGGAGCAGAATCACTCCGAGCAGGACCAGCGTCGCTTGCGCCGCCACATCCAGAAAACGATCCACCACGTTTCCGGCCAGCACCGCCGCGGGGCGTGGGCTGCGGCGCAATCCCACCGCCAGCCGCACCACATCGCCGCCAATGATCGATGGCAGGAACAGCGTGCCGAACAGTCCACCGAGGTAACACTGCGCGCTGGTGGAAATATTAAGCCGCGATCCAGCCGCGTTCACCACCATGCGCCATTTGAAAATTCCGATCGCGTGCGCGCACAAATACAAAACCAGAATGATCGCAAAGCGAATCGGGGGAACCTTCGCCAACGCCGCTCGCAGAGGGGCGAAGGGAAGAAAATGAAAGAGAATTGCCAGAACGGCGAAAGCGGCCATCCAACGAAGAATGGTAATGAACAATGCGCGGGAGTTGTTTGCCGGCCGGTGGGCGCCGATCATGCTGTGTGGATCGCGCGTTTACCGATGGTGAAATCATCAACGTCGTGTGTGGATTCAGCCATCAGATTTCGCCTTCGCGGGAAAAGAATCGTCGAGTCACGTTCCTGACGT
>Ga0207641_10001505_pt1 | contig 22818 bp, 25 predicted proteins | sample KBSSwiS62_FD_184306 | JGI IMG/M metagenome (GOLD analysis project Ga0207641, IMG submission 184306) | Switchgrass rhizosphere microbial communities from Kellogg Biological Station, Michigan, USA - KBS Switchgrass S6-2 (SPAdes) (version 2) | ecosystem: Host-associated > Plants > Roots >... | reverse complement strand
AGATCGGCGTCGCCGAGCGAATAGCCCGCGAGGATCTGCGCCGCCTGCATCACCTGCTCCTGGTAGACGAAGATGCCGTAGGTCTCGGCAAGGATCGTCTCGAGCAGCGGGTGCGGATATTCGATCGGCTCGCGCCCATTCTTGCGGTGGCCGAACATCGGGATATTGTCCATCGGGCCCGGCCGGTAGAGCGAGACGAGCGCGATGATGTCGCCGAAATTGGTCGGCCGCACCGCTGCCAGCGTCCGCCGCATGCCTTCCGATTCGAGCTGGAACACGCCGACCGTGTCGCCCTTCTGGAGCAGTGCGTAGACCCCCTCATCATTCCATTCGAGCGTGTCGAGATCGATGGTGATGCCGCGCTTCGCCAGCAGCGCCAGCGCCTTCTGCAGCACCGACAGGGTCTTGAGGCCGAGAAAGTCGAACTTCACGAGGCCGGCGCCCTCGACATATTTCATGTCGAACTGGGTGACCGGCATGTCCGAGCGCGGATCGCGATAGAGCGGCACGAGCTGGTCGAGCGGGCGATCGCCGATGACGACGCCGGCGGCGTGGGTCGAGCTGTGGCGCGGCAGGCCCTCCAGCTTCATCGCGAGGTCGAACAGCCGCTTGACCTCGGGCTCCTTATATTCGGCGGCGAGTTCGGACACGCCGTTGAGCGCGCGATCGAGCGTCCACGGATCGGTCGGATGGTTGGGCACCAGCTTCGCCAGCCGGTCGACCTGGCCATAGCTCATCTGCAGCACGCGGCCGGTGTCCTTGAGCACGGCGCGCGCCTTCAGCCGTCCGAAGGTGATGATCTGGGCGACATGGTCGCGGCCATATTTGGCCTGGACGTAGCGGATCACCTCTTCGCGGCGGGTTTCGCAGAAGTCGATGTCGAAGTCGGGCATCGACACGCGTTCGGGGTTGAGGAAGCGTTCGAACAGCAGCCCGAGCTTCATCGGATCGAGATCGGTGATCGTCAGCGACCAGGCGACCACCGAGCCGGCGCCCGAACCACGGCCCGGGCCGACCGGAATGCCATTGTCCTTCGCCCATTTGATGAAGTCGGCGACGATCAGGAAATAGCCGGGAAAGCCCATCTGGATGATGACTTTCAGCTCGAAATCGAGCCGGTCGACATAGGCCTGGCGCGCGGCGTCGTCGGCGATGCCCGCTTTCTCCAGCCGCGCGGCGAGGCCGGCATGGGCGTCGGCGCGCAGCGACTTCGCCTCGCCCTCGCGGTCGCCGGCGAGGCTGGGCAGGATCGGCTTGCGCTTGGGCGCGGCGAACGCGCAGCGCTGCGCCACGACCAGCGTGTTCTCGATCGCCTCGGGCAGATCGTCGAACAGCAACTTCATGTCCTTGAGCGGCTTCATCCACGCGTCGGGCGAGCTCTTGCGGCGGTCGTCGCCATCGACATAGGCCGAATCGGCGATGCACAGCATCACGTCGTGCGCGGGGTGGAAGCTGGCTTCGGTGTAGCAGCACGGGTTGGTCGCGACCAACGGCAGCGCGCGATCATAAGCGAGGTCGAGCAGATGCGGTTCGGCCTTGCCCTCGACCTCGTCGAGCCGGCGGACGATCTCGACATAGAGCCGGTTCGGGAACAGCGCCTCGAGCCGGTCGGCATAGGCCAGAGCGCGCTCATGCTGCTCCTCGGCGAACATCCGCGCGAGCCCGCCCTCATTGCCCGCGGTCAGCGCGATCAGCCCGTCGGTGCGGCCTTCGAGCGCCGCGAACGATACATGCGCCTGCTCCTCGAGCGGCCGGTCGAGATGCGCCGCCGACACCAGCGCGCAGAGATTCTGATAGCCGGCCTCGTCCTGCGCATAGAGCGCGAGCCAGTCGAACGCGGCGGGCGCACCGTCGGGCCGGTCGGGCCGCGCGACGCACAGCATCGTGCCGACGATCGGCTGGATGCCGGCGCCGAAGCAGGCATCGCCGAACGCCATCGCGCCATAGAGGCCGTTGCGATCGGTGATCGCGACCGCGGGGAAGCCGAGCGCGCGCGCCTGCTTGGCGATCGCCTTGGGATCGATCGCCCCTTCGAGCATGGTGTAAGCGGAAAAGACACGGAGCGGTACGAAGGGTGCGTGCGACATCGCGGGACTATGACGACGCCGGACGATTCTGGGAAGACGTGCCGGCCACCGATCGGCCCGATCGCGCCCTCCAAGGCGCAGGCTGTCGCATGGGGCGCCGGCAGATCGTTGCTTCGGCGTGTATTTCCTGCCAGACAGCCGCGAAAATCGGGGGAAAAATTGAGCGGGAAATCAGCGCCAGGTTGCGCGAGTTTTGCGTGCGTGCTCAGCGATCGCGCTGCGGCACAACGCGATGATGTGGCGTTCGTCCAGCTCGGCAACACCGGCCTGGAAAGCGAACGGCTGACCTTCGGCGATCTCGACGATCGGGTGCGCGCGGTCGCCGCCCGGCTCCTGCGCCGGCGGCTGGGCGGCGAAAGGCTGCTGCTGCTGTTCCCGCCCGGGCTCGATTTCATCGTTGCGCTGTTCGCCTGTTTCCGGGCCGGCGCGGTCGCGGTGCCGATGCCCAACAATGCGGGCCGCCGCACCGCCGACCGGATCGCGGCGATCGCCCGCGACGCGCAGCCCGCCGCGATCCTGACGATCCGCGGAGACCCGCTGGCGCCCCTGCTCGGCCTGCCCTGCATCCATGTCGACGACGCCGACGATGCGGGTGACTGGGCGGGCGGCGGTTTTCCCGACCGGCCGGAAGGCGGCGCCGACGATCTCGCGCTGATGCAATATACGTCGGGTTCGACGAGCCGGCCGAAGGGCGTGATGCTGTCGCACGCCAACCTGCTCGCCAACAGCGCGATGATCGCTGCCGCCTTCGGCCATGACCGCGCGCTGCGCGGCGTCGGCTGGCTGCCGCTGTACCATGACATGGGGCTGATCGGCCATGTCCTCCAGCCGGTGTTCGTCGGCGGGCTATCCGTGCTGATGCCGCCGCTGTCATTCCTGCAGCGCCCGCAGCGCTGGCTGGAGACGATATCGACCTGGCGGGCAACGACCAGCGGCGGCCCCTCGCAGGCTTATGCGCTGTGCCTGCGCCATGTGCCCGATCAGGCGATCGCCGACCTCGACCTGCGATCCTGGCGGGTCGCCTATTGCGGATCCGAACCGGTCGACGCCAGCACATTGCGCGGCTTCGCCGATCGTTTCGCCGTGAGCGGCTTCGACGCCGGCGCGCTGCTGCCCTGCTATGGCCTCGCCGAAGCCAGCCTGCTCGCCACGAGCGGCGGTGCCGGCGAAGGGCTGGCGGCGGGCGCGGACGGACGGGTCAGCTGCGGCCGGCCATGGGGAGACGGCACGGTCGCGATCGTGGATCCCGACACCGGCGCCGCGGTGGCGGACGGTGGGATCGGCGAGATCTGCGTCTCGGGCGCGAACGTGGCGTCCGGCTATTGGAACGACCCCGACGCCTCGGCGCGCGCCTTCTGCGTGCATGACGGCGTCCGCCGGCTGCGGACCGGCGATCTCGGGCGGCTCCACGACGGCACCCTCCATGTCCACGGCCGCATCAAGGACATATTGATCGTGATGGGAAGCAATTATGCCGCGGAGGATATCGAGGCGGCGGTGACGGCGAGCGACGGCCTGTTCGCCCAGCAGGGCGTCGCCGCGTTCGCAACGCAGGGAACCGCCGGCGAGCGCGCGATCGTCGTGCAGGAGGTCGCCCGGCGCCGCACCGACGAGGAGCTTGTCATCCGCGCGACGCAGGCGGCCCGGACCCATGTCCTGCGGGCGCTCGGCCTGCGCGTCGACGAGATCGTCCTGGTCCGCGCGGGATCGCTGCCGCGCACCTCGAGCGGCAAGATCCAGCGCGGGCAGGTGCGGACGGTCTACGAACAGGGCGGCCTCGTCCGTCTCGACCGGACGATCGCGGCATGAGCCGGGCCGACGCCTCGACGGTGCCGCGGCGCTTCGATCCCTTCGCCGAATCGCTCGTCGCAGCACCTTGGGACGCGTATCGGCGGCTGCGCGAGGAGGAGCCGATCCATTGGAGCCCCGAGCTGCGCGCCTGGGTGCTGACGCGGATGACCGACATCCAGGCGGTGCTGGCCGACGACCGCTTCGACGCGGTGCGGACGGCGGAGATCCTCGCCGAGGTCGGCCGGCGAGCGGGCCGGGATTATCGCCCGCTGATCCGCTTCCTCGACGCGGCGCTGTTCTTCAAGGTCGGCGCCGACCATGGCCGCGACCGGCGCACGCTGGCGACGGTGATGAACCAGATACGGCTGAGCGCGCTGGAACGCACCGCCGCCGAAATCGCGCGAGACCTGGCGGCCCCGATCGGCGACAGCGGGATCGTCGATGCCGTCGCCCTGTTCGCGGACCCGTTCCCGCAACGGATGATGGCGTCGATCCTTGGCATCCCCGCCAGCGACGTGCCGCGGCTGGGCGCGCTGCTCGGCGAGCTGACATTGGTGTTCGATCCCGCGGCGCTGGCCACCTATGACCGGGTCAACCGGCAGACGATCGAAGCGCTGGCACTGCTCGAGCGGCGGATCGTCGAATCGCCCGCGGGCAGCGGCCTGCGCCTGATCCATGACGGGGCGGCCGGCTCGGGTCAGGAGAAGCGCGAGCAGGCGGCGGCGACCGCATTGTTCGCCTATCGCGTCGGCGCCGAGACGACGATCGGGCTGATCGGCGCGCTGGTCCACCAGCTCGCCGCCCAGGCCGGGCTGCGCGAGCGGCTGCTGGAAGATCCGCAGCGCATCGACCGGCTGGTCGCCGAGATGCTGCGACTGGAAAGCAACGTCCAGCGTGTCGGCCGCATCGCGACCGCGCCCGCGACGATCGGCGGCGTCGCGATCGGTCGCGGCGACCGGCTGCTGCTGCTGCTCGGTGCCGCCAATCGCGATCCTGCGCATTTTCCCGGCCCCGATGCGATCGACCTCGATGTGCATCGCGCCGCCGATCTCGCCTTCGGCCAGGGCAAGCATTTCTGCCTCGGCGCCAGCCTGGCCCGGATGGAAGGGCGGGTGGCGGTGGAGGCGATGCTCGCACTGCCGCCGATCGCGCTGGCCGGGGCGCCGCAATGGTTTCGCGGGCGGACGATCCGCCGCCTGACCGCGCTGCCGATCCGGACGGCACGATGACCGATGCGCCGGCGCCGGCGCCGACCCATTCCGAAACGCCGGATCGCGCGTTGCTCGCGATGCTGACGCAGGCGCTGGCGGAGATCTTCTCGCTCGACCCGGCGACGATCACGCCGGACGCCCCGTTCGAACGCTTCGGCCTCGATTCGATCGATGCGGTGCTGGCGACCGATGCGCTCGGCCAGCGCCTCGGCCTCGAACTCGCGCCCGAATTCCTGATGCAGCATCGTACGCTGGACGAGGTGACTGCCGCAGTGGCGCAGCTGCGCGCCGTCCACCCGCCGGCCGTCGCCCCCGTCGAGACACCGGTCTTCCTGTTTCCCGGCGGCGGCGGGCGCGACATGCGGCTGGGCCGGCTGGCGCGCGCGTGCGGCGACAGGCTGGGCTTCGAGACGGTGGACATCGGCCGGTGGGACGAATGGATCGCCGCGGCGGACACGCTGCACGACCTGGTGGCACGGTGCTGCGCGCAGATCGAGCAGCGCTGCCCCGACGGGCCGTTGCGGCTGGCCGCCTATTCGCAGGGCAGCCATGTCGCGTTCGCGACCGCGCTCGCGCTGCAGGCGCGAGGCCGCCCGGTCGCCTGGCTGGCGCTGTTCGACAGCGCGATGGCGCCGATCTATCCGCGCATCCACCTGTCGCGCCGCGCGCGCTGGGTCGCCCGCACGGGCAAGCGCGCGCTGCTGGCAGCGCTTCAGCGCGTGCATCGCCAGACACGGCTGCCGATCCCGAGCGGCGTGCAGGCCAGGGACCAGACCGACGCGCTGCTGCGCGTATTCGCCGAGATGGTACAGCTGTTCGAGGGGCCCGCGACGCTGCGGCTGGCCGAACGTGTCGCCGCGAACCGGCGCGGGCGGCTCCAGCCGCGGAACCTCGTCGCCTTCGAGAGTGCGGTGCAGATTCACCTGCTCGACCGGCTGTGGCGGCGCTGGCGCGCGACCGCCCCCGCGGCCGCGATCTTCGAGGGCGAGCTCCTGCTGATCCGCTCGCAGCATCCGGGGCCGGCGGACCTTGGCTGGTCGCCACATTGCCGCTCGCTGCGCATCGTGCCCGCTGCCGGCGACCATCTCTCGATGTTCGATCCGGACCATCTCGAGCGGCTGTCCGGCAGCTTCCTCGACGCGGTCGCCGACGCCGGCTGACGGCCTGGCCGCGGACTCAGCCGGTCGGCGGCGGCGCGGCGGCGGGCGCTTCGGCGGGAATGGGGGCGAGTGTGGGAACGGCGGGAATGGGGATGCGGCGCACGGTCAGCACGCGGACCGGCTTTTCGATCATCTGGCCCTTCATGAAGCCTTCGCCGAGCGTCGCGGACAGCGGCGCGTCATAAATCTTGCGCACGACGTCCATGCCATCGACGACATGGCCGAATGCGGCATAGCCAGCCACGGCTTCGGGATCGGTCGCCTTGGGATCGGCATCGAGGCCGGGCATGTCCGAAACCATGATCGAGAAGTCGCCGGTCGCGGTTCCGGGCGCGAAACGCGCCATCGAGATCGTGCCGGCCTTGTGCAGGATACCCGTGGCGCTGGTCGGTTCGTGCGCGATCGGCTTCAATATCCGCTTGGGATTGCCCTGCGTGCCCGCCTGGATCAAGCCGTTGGGCTGATCGCCCCACGGCAGGTGCATGGCGCGATAGAAGACGATGCCGTCGAAGCGCTTCTGCTGGACGTAACGCAGGAAGTTGGCGCTGCTGATCGGCGCATGTTTCGCGTCGAGATCGATCGTGATCGTGCCCAGTTCGGTGGCCAGCGCGACGCGGACGACATCGGGCAGCGGGGCCTCCACGGGTACCGGCCTGGCTTTGGCTGCCGGCCTGGGTGCGGCGGCGGTGAGCGCGAACAGCAAAGGCGCGGCGATCAGGGCGAATCGTGGGGACATCGCCGGATCATGGCGCAGCAAGGGCGGCGAAGGCCAGTCCGAAATGACCGGTGCCAGGGCCGAGCTGAGGGCTTCGGAGCCGATGCGATCCACCTGTTATCGGGCGATTTTCGCGATTTTGTACCGCAAACAGGGGGAAATCGGCCCTGCGGCGGAGGAGATCACGAAATTTATTCAGCGATGACAATGCCATAGCACGCAGAAATCGGCATCACCTGTTATCGTGCGTAACAGGGGAAGAGACTCTGCATAACAGGTCCGATTCGATGTCATAACAGGTCGGTTTTTCTGCAGAACAGGTCCGCATGAAAATGCGGCCCAAGCGGCCGACCGGACGCCGCGGCGGCGGGTCAGGACCCCGCCAGCGCCCCTTCGATCGCCACCTTCAGCGTCTCGCCGGCGTCGGCCTCGACGCACTGCGCCGTCCGCTTGCCGGTTGCGGGATCGGTGTGGTGGAAGCTGAACGCCTTGCCCTCGAGCGGCGCGATCATATTGACCAGCCAGATGCGATCGCCTGCGATCCACTCCTCTAGCGTCAGCCCGATTACGGAGCCGATCGCGCAAATACACCAATTCTAGCCCTTCCGTTTTGACACCAGCTGTTGACCCACGCAAAACTAGGCACTTGCGAGTCTCAAAAGCCTGTGTCAAAATTACTGTATGAAAAGAGACGTGGCCCTTGCCAGATTGAAGCCGTTCGAGCGCCGCTTGCGCGAGCGGGGCATCAGGGCGCTTTATCTGTTCGGCTCGACCGCAAGGGATGAAGCCGGAGAAGCGTCGGACCTCGATCTCCTGTTCGAGTATGACCAGTCGGGAAAATTCACCTTGTTCGACCAGGCCAGTCTGATGTTGGAACTTACGGACGGCCTCGGCGACAAGGTCGATTTCGTATCGCGCGACGGGCTGCGTCCACGTCTCAAGGAGCGTATCGAACGCGAAATGATTCAGATATTCTGATGTCGCAAGTCGAAGACACGCTGGACGATCTGGCTTTGCTGATTTCAAGGGCTGGGGAGACCTGCAAAAAGCTTCCCGACGCGTTGAAAGAGCGGCACCCAAACCTTCCCTGGCGCGAAATGGCAACGTTCCGCAATTTTGCCAGCCACGACTATTTCGGCGTGGACGCAAAGCTGGTCTGGGGAGCCGCAATGAGCCTTGAACCGATAAAGGCCATGATGGGGGAAGAGGTGATCCGCCTCGAGGCCGAACGTGGGCAAGCCAAGCGTGACAAGGACAATGGCCGCGAACGATGAAAATCGGCTATGCGCGGGTATCCACTCATGATCAGAATCTCGATCTGCAACGGCAAGTCCTTGCGGCTGCCGATTGCGGTGAAGTGTTCATCGATCAGGTGTCGGGCACGGCCACCCGTCGCCCCGGCCTCGATAAGGCCTTGGCGCGTTGCGAAGCCGGTGACGTGCTGGTCGTATGGCGACTGGATCGCCTCGGGCGGTCGCTGTCGCACCTGATCGATGTAATCCACCAGCTCGGGAAGCGGGAGGTGGGGTTCGTTTCCCTCTCTGAAAGCATCGACACGACGACGGCGGGTGGCCGTCTCGTATTTCATCTGATGGGCGCGATTGCCGAGTTCGAGCGATCTCTGATCGTCGATCGGACGCGGGAAGGCGTGGCCGCCGCGAAGAAGCGCGGCACGCATATGGGTCGGCCTGTTTCACTTACGGCCACACAGGTCCGTCATGCTCGGGCGTTGATCGACGAGGGCGAAAGCCCTGGCTCCGTCGCGTCCGGTCTCGGGGTCAGTCGGTCGACTCTCTATCGCGCACTGAAAGCGGTTTGATCCCTTCCGGCGTTTCCTTCGCCGTCCGCGCACAGCGCGTCTTCAAATCTGCACCCTGGCAGGGCCGGCCTCCGGCTGCTGGTCGGGGCCGCTACCCTGCGTAACGCAACTGGAGCCATATGAAAAAGCAGCTGAGGCTGGGCGACCCGAAGCTGCGGCGCCGGGTCACGCCCCGCCAGCGCCGATTCGCGTTGGGAGTTTAGTGGTTATTGCACGTATCATCGTAATCCCGTAATCTAGTCAAGTGGCACCGTAATTTCATCAATCACTGGTTCGTAGCCAAATAGGCCTTATTATCAAACAACATCCGATCTTCATTCGACCGGAAGCCGAGTTCGACCGTAGGGCCCAGTGTTGAAAAACGAACCGGCCAAGCCAAGTTGGAAAGATAAGCCGAAGCGGCAATGTCGATGGAATAAATAGCACTATACAAATCATGATCGTCGACATTCTGTTTTGATAATTGATACACAGAGATATAAGAAAGATATGAATCAATCATATTCATGACAATTCTGGGAACTCTGGTAACGAACAACTCCGCTCTTATGTCAAGCGCTGTAGACGTAACGCCGATTTTCAGATGATCTCGTTGAGCCGTGCTCATATGAGCCGTTCTTCGGCATTTATCCAAATAAAATTTGTTAGAGTAAAAATTTGCCCTTGAATAATAATGAGGAATAAGCGGAATGGCAAGCAATAGATCGAAGCATGTCATCGGACAGATATTGTCAAGTATTCTCAGACAAATTGACAATGCTTCAATTGCGGATTCTTTTTGCCTTGAGCAATAAAGACAATCCAAGCTATCCATCAAAATCAGCGAAAATATATTATATCGGAGAATATTCTGTCGAAAGAGTGATGCCTCTTCGAGCGGCGCAGTGCCGAACCCCAATCTACAGTGCATCGAGTCAATACCTGGATTGCCAGTCAGTTTTCGATATGATTGATCAAATTCGATAAAATTATTCAAGACTGAATTTGCGCGAGCGATCCTGTCCTCAACCCGACTGAGATCGTTATCAGATAGGATCGAATAGTGCTTAATCTCTTCCCGCAAAAAAATTTGCCTCTCGCGTTTCCATATTCTCTACATTAATTTCGGAGATCAACCATGAGCATATTTCTTGTAACGTCTTCGCGTCTAAAACTCGATAGTTTTTTGAAAAGGCGAAACTGGGCAGATGCGTGTCAGTCTTGACGCCACAGTACAGCGAAAGAGGGTAATGACCGGCAGCACTGACGACAATCTTTTTGGGGCCGAGACCTGGTATCGGAGGATCGTCTGGCGGCGGCGTCTCAAGGGCTGGACCAGCTTGCGCAGCACCCCCTGCACCAGCAACAATGGAGCCCATGGTAGCGGTGAGAAAATCCCGACGTTTCATATCACGTGCTCTCGCCAATCTCTGGTGCTGCAAACTCGAGTTGCTAAAGCTCGATCCAGACTTGGCAAAGCCAAATCGAGAAATCCGTACTCGGTTATTTTTGCGGAGATCCGGTCAGCTGCGCCAACCGAGACTTCGGACCGATCCGATCTCGATCGGCTGGTTCAGCTTGACTTTGCCCGACGGGATGACCCAAGCTTGTGCAATCGCGACGACGTCGACCCGGCCGATGAGCGACCAGAGCAGGGGCCAGTGCGAACAGCGCGGAAGGGGGTGCTGCGCGCCCCCGTCTCAGAACACCGCGAGGACATTGGTGGTCGATTCAGAGCAATTTCTCGATGTCGCGCTCGATATCCTCGGGCTTCGTGGTCGGCGCGTAGCGCTGCACGACCGCGCCGCCGCGATCGACGAGGAATTTGGTGAAGTTCCACTTGATGCCGGTCAGACCGAGCAGGCCGGGCTTCTCCGCCTTGAGCCACGCAAACAGCGGATCGGCGCCAGCGCCGTTGACCTCGACCTTGGCGAACAGCGGGAAGGTGACGTCGTAGTTGAGCGAACAGAAGCTGGCGATCTCCTCGGCGTTGCCGGGTTCCTGCTTGCCGAACTGGTTGCAGGGGAAGCCCAGGACCTCGAAACCCCGCGCCCTAAATTTGCGGTAGACCGCTTCCAGTCCGGCATATTGCGGGGTGAAGCCGCATTGCGAGGCGGTGTTGACGACCAGCAGCACCTTGCCCGCATAGTCGGCCAGCGGCTGGGGCGCGCCGCCGGGGCGTCTGACGGTGAAGTCCGCGATCCGCGCCATGCTTCAGCCGCCCGCCTCGAACTGCCGGTCGCGCCAGGTGCGGTAATTGCCGGCGATCGGCTCGGCGCCGGCGGCCTCGGGATCGTCGCAATAAAGTTGGCGGAACGCATCGTCGGTGGTGCCGGGCACGACCGCGACATAGCGGATGTCGGCATCCTGCAGCCGCTGCTCGGCAATGCGGCGGCCGGAGGCGTCGCTGGTCTCCCAATAATAGAGCGCCATCGTCCGGATGGTGCAGAAGAAATGCCATTGCTCGCGGCGGTAGGTGACGCCGTCGGCGCCCGCATGCTCATAGGCGGTGACGCGCCAACCCATGATGCCGTCGCCATATTTGAACTGGCCGGCGAGATCGCCGAAGCTGATCGTGCGATCGGGCGGATCGCCCGCTTCGCGGAACGCCCACCATTCCTCGGCATGCGCCGCCGCCGGCATCAAAGCCGCGGCGATCGCAAACATCGGCAGACGCAAACGCATTTCAGGCCCTCGCTATGGCGCGACTATCCCCGGCGGGTGCGGCGGCGTCAACGGTGAGAGGTGCAAAAGCGTGGGCAAAAATAGCAGTTCCCCGGCGAAAGCCGGGGAACAGTAAGGTCTCGACCATTCGCCCGCCAATTTAGCCGTGTTACCGTCAACGGCCCTATATCGCGGCCCGGCTCAGCACGCCCTCGTGCAGGCGCACGACCCGGTCCATCTTCGCGGCCAGCCGCTCGTTGTGCGTCGCGACCAGAGCCGCCGATCCCTCGCCGCGCACCAGCGACAGGAATTCGGCGAGCACGACGTCGGCGGTCGCCTCGTCGAGATTGCCGGTCGGCTCGTCGGCCAGCACCAGCGCGGGCCGGTTGGCGAGCGCGCGGGCGACGGCGACGCGCTGCTGCTCGCCGCCCGAGAGCTGGCTGGGCTTGTGCGTCAGCCGGTGGCCGAGGCCGAGCGCGCCGAGCAGGCTCTCGGCGCGCTTGCGTGCGCTGGGCATGTCGGCGCCGTGGATCAGCTGCGGCAGGATGACGTTCTCCGCCGCGTCGAAATCGGGCAGCAGATGGTGGAACTGATAGACGAAGCCGAGCGCGTCGCGGCGCAGCCGGGTGCGGCCGTCATTGTTGAGCTGCGCCGCCTCCTCGCCGCCGATGCGGATCGAACCCTCGAACCCGCCTTCGAGCAGCCCGACCGCCTGCAGCAAGGTCGACTTGCCCGAACCCGAAGGGCCGAGCAGCGCGACGATCTCGCCGGGGCCGACGACGAGGTCGACGCCGCGCAACACCTCGATCACCGCGTCGCCCTGTTGGAAGCGGCGCTCGAGCCCGGAAACCTGAAGGACGTCACTCATAGCGCAGCACCTGCACGGGATCGGTACTCGCCGCCTTCCACGCCGGATAGAGCGTGAACAGGAAGGTTGATCCGATCGCCAGCGCGGCAATCGCCGCGACCTCGACCGGATCGGTGCGCGACGGCAGTTCGGCGATGAAACGGATCGACGGATCCCACAGATTCTGACCGGTCATCTTCTGGACGAACAGCACGATGTCCTGCCGGAAATACAGCACGAGGAAGCCGAGCAGCAGCCCGGCGAAGGTGCCGAGCGTGCCGATCGTCACACCCACCGTCATGAAGATCCGCAGCATCGCGCGGCGCGAGGCGCCCATCGTCCGCAGGATCGCGATGTCGCGGGTCTTGGCGCGCACCAGCATGATCAGCGACGACAATATGTTGAACGCGGCGACGAGGATGATCAGCGACAGGATCCAGAACATCACCACCCGCTCGACCGCCAGCGCCTCGAACAGCGAGGCGTTCATCGAGCGCCAGTCGGTGACGACGCCGGCCGACGCCACCTTTTCGGCGAGCGGCGCGAGGATCGGCCCGACCCGATCGGGATCGACCGTCTCGACCTCGATCATGCCGACCGAATCGCCGAGCAGCAGCAAGGTCTGCGCGTCGGACATCGGCAGGATCACGAACGCCTTGTCATAATCATAGACGCCGACCTCGAAGATCGCTGCCACCCGATAGCTGACGATCCGCGGCACGGTGCCGAACGGCGTCGACTGCCCCAGCGGGCTGATCAGGCTGATCTCGCCGCCCACCTCGGCGCCCAGTGCCTCGGCGAGGCGCGCGCCGATCGCGACATTGTTGCTGCCCGGGGTCAGCGCCGCGAGCTTGCCGGCGAGGACCTTGCTCTTGATCACCGGGTTCTCGCGGATGTCGGCCACCTCCATCCCGCGCAGGAGCACACCTTCGACGCGGCCGTCATAGCTCGCCATCAGCGGCTGTTCGATCAGCGGCGTGGCGCTGACGACGCCGGGCGTCTTCTTCGTCTCCTCCATGATCCGCCGCCAGTCGGGCAGCTTGCCGCCATAGCCCTGGACGACGGCATGGCCGTTGAGCCCGACGATCTTGTCGAACAGCTCGGCGCGGAAGCCGTTCATCACGCTCATGACGATGACGAGCGCGGCAACGCCGAGCATGACCGCGAACAGGCTGATTGCCGCCACGAGGAAGATGAACCCCTCCCCCTTGCCCGGCAGCAGATAGCGTTTGGCGATCATCCGCTCGTAGCGGGAGAGGATCATAAGCGAGACTGACTTCCGGGAGGGTGGGTGGCGGACGGGATGCGGCCGCTCTAGACCAGGATGCAGCGGGATTGAAGGGGCGTGTTGGGTGGGCGGAGCGCCGTGCCATGCTCGTTGCGATCATCGAAGCGGCGGCTCAGTCATGCTGTTCGGCATCGTTGATCCAATCCTCCCGGCCATGCCGAACGCGCTGGATGAAAATGTCGGGGCCACTGATGCGATAGAAAATAAGGTGGGATCGATAAGGATATGCCCTTGATCGTCGCGCCAGTTCGATCCGCTCGCGCGCCGCACGCGGAAATTCCGACAGGAAGGCGAAGGCCCGCTCGAGACCGGCATGATAATGCTCGGCGTGCGATACGCCAAAATCGCGAACACCGGTGACATAAATCCGAATGACGTCCGCTTCGGCCTTCCGACTCAGCCTATACGCCATGATCCACGCCGGCCTGAAGGCGCGCCGTCGTCAGGATAGCCTGCATGGAATTCGGACTCGCACCACTTTCCTCCGCCTCGTCGATTAGGCGATCCATGGCGGCGATTTTGGCATTGCGTTCCTGATCGCGCCGGATCAGGTCCCGAACATAATCACTGGCATTGCTGTAGCGCCCCGTCGCGGCGCGACCTTCGACCCAGTCCTTCATCGCATCAGGGAGCGAAACGTTCATCGTTGCCATGATCGACCTCCTCGGCGGCTCTATTCGTTATGGCAAAGATTGTCAATTTGAGTCGATCGCCGATCAGGGCATTCGGGTGAACGGCAATCCAGAGCATCGTCGCACCCTCCACCCCAGCCGAGCTCCATAGGCGTTGACATAATGGTAGGCCGCGCACCTTCTTCCCCCTTGATGGTGGAAGGATGTGGAGCCTTAGGTCCGCCCCCTGGCGGGTCTTAGTCGGAGCTGGATGGGGGTGATGTTTGGCGTAGGGCGCCCTACGCCAAACATCACCCCCATCCAACTGCGGCTAGGCGGCAAAGCCGCCAAGCCTCCGTCTCCTTCCCCCATCAAGGGGGAAGAAAAGCAAGTTTCTCCACAACCATGAGGCCTTCGCAGGTTCGTAAAGTCAGCGCCTATGCGCGAAAGCGGGGACCCAAGTGTCCGGACGAAGGACATCGCGATTCATGCCAAAAATGGGTCCCCTCCTTCGCGGGGAAGACGACTGGGGTGCGTCGCCATCGACCCACGAATTCTGCGCGCCTGGACGTCATCCTGGCGCCCATGGACCCGAACGCTCCACCACGCGCTGGTCGATCGCCCCGAACAGCGGCCCGCCATCGGGCAACCGCGCTTCCATCCGCACACGATCGCCGAAGCGCATGAAGCCCGTCGTCGCCTGTCCTGTGTCGACCAGTTCGATCGCGCGCCGCTCGGCGATGCAGGACGAGCCGATTTCGCGATAATCGGGGTTGGAGACCGTGCCCGAGCCGATGATCGTACCGGCGCACAGATCACGCGTGCTGGCGGCGTGGGCGACGAGGTCGTGGAAGCCATGGCCCATCATCCCGCCATGGGCATTGCCGAAGCGTGCGCCGTTCCAATCGACCGCGAGATCGAGGTGGACGCGGCCATCGCGCCAGGCGTCGCCCAGCGCGTCGGGCGTCACCGCGAACGGCGCGACCGAGCAGGCCGGCTTGGCGCGGACCCAGCCGAAGCCGGTCTTCATCTCCGGCCCGGCGAGCGCGCGCAGCGACCAGTCGTTGATCTGCACGACCAGCCGGATGTACGCCATCGCCTGCGCGGCGCTGATGCCCATCGGCACCTCGTCGACGATCACGCCGAACTCGCCCTCGAAATCGATGCCGTCGGCCTCGCGCGGCAGCGGCACGTCGTCGGTGGCGGCGAGGAACAGATGCGACATGCCCTGATACATCAAGGGTGGATCGATGGGAGCGGGATCGGTGCCGAACAATCTTTCCATCAATTCGCCATGGCTGCGGAAGGCCGAGCCGTCGAGCCATTGCCAGGCGCGCGGCAGCGGCGCGGCGACATCTTCGACCGACAGCGGCGCGCCCTCGCCCGCCGCGAGTCGCGCGGCGAGTGCGCGCAATAAAGGCTCGGCGGACGCCCAGTCTTCGAGCGCCGCCTGCAGGGTCGGCACATCGGGTCCTGCGCCCAGGAACGATGTGCCGTCGGCGGCAATGACGACGAGCCGGCCATCACGGCCGCCGTCGCGAAGCGTGGCGAGTTTCATGCCTGCGTCTCCTGCTGTCCGCCTTCGCGCGCGATCATCTGCTGCAACTTGCGGCGGGCGCGGGTGCCGCCGGCATCGATACCGAGGAAGGCGGGCGTGGCATCCCAGAAATCGACGCCGTCGAGATTGGCGAACGCGGCTTCGATCATCGGCTTGTCCTCTTCGTCGAAGGCCTGGCCGAGCAGCTGGCGCAGATCGGCGTCGGCACCCGGATCGGCACGATCGCCGCTGCGCGTGCTCGCCCAGAAATAATGCGCGCTGCCGTCGCTCTCGGGCGTCAGGATATGCGCCTGGTGAACGATCACGCCTTCGTCGCGCGGCTGGCCGGCCGGCGTGGCGCCGACCTGCAGATACATGCTGGCGGGGGCGTTCCAGCGCATGTCGAGCCAGTGATCGGTCGGCATGCCCGCCTCATAGATGCCGAACGTGTGTGCCGGAGCAGGTACGCCGGGCATCCACCAGTTGGAATGGAGCGTATCGCCGTCCTCGCGCAGGTCGTGCCGTCCGGCGAAGATCACGCCGGCGCCGGCGAAGCTGCCCTTGTGGACGAATTCGATGTGGCTGAGGTCCATCAGATTGTCGGTGCCATATTGATAATCGGCGCGCATCGTCATCATGCCGGTCAACGGCGGCCCGCACGGCCGGTCGAGCATCGCGAAATCGGGGATCGACGCTGCGTCGGCGCACTCGGCAGCGCCTGCCCAGAGCCAGACGATGCCGTCGCGCTCGACCAGCGGCCAGCGGCGGACGCTCGCCCCCCTGGGCAGGGTCGGCGAGAACGGGTTGTGGATGCATTGCCCGGCGGCGTCGAAGGTCAGGCCGTGATAGCCGCAGCGGATGGCGTCGCCCTGGCGCTCGCCCAGGCTGAGCGGCGCGAAGCGATGCGGGCAGCGGTCGGTCAACGCGGTCGCGGCGCCGTCTTCCAGCCGGTAGAGCAGGATCGGCGTGCCGAGGATGCGCCGGCGCAGCAGTTGCGCACCGACTTCGCTGCTCCAGGCGGCCATGTACCAGCAATTACGGAGCATCGGTCGATCAATCCTCGAAGATCGCGACGGCGCGGGTCCAGCCCGCCGAGGCGCCCTTGATCTTGTGCGGGAAGCAGGAGACCGTGAAGCCGTGCGGCGGCAGCGCCTCGAGATTGTGCATCTTCTCGAGGTGGCAGTAACCGATGTCGCGGCCGGCCTTGTGGCCTTCCCAGATCAGCGACGTATCGCCGGTCTCGATCACCTTCTGCGCGGTGTAGCTGAACGGCGCGTCCCAGCTCCAGGCGTCGGTGCCGGTCACGCGCACGCCGCGTTCGAGCAGATACATCGTCGCCTCATAGCCCATGCCGCAGCCGATATCGACGAAGCGCGGATCGCCGAGCGCGCCGCCGGCGGCGGTGTTGACCAGCACGATGTCGAGCGGCTGGATCTCGTGCCCGATCCGCGCCAGTTCGGCCTCGACGTCGGCGGCGGTCGCGACATAGCCGTCGGCGAAATGGCGGAAATCGAGCTTGACGCCGGCCGAGAAGCACCATTCGAGCGGCACCTCGTCGATCGTGATCGCGCGCTCGCCGCCGTCCATCGTCGGATGAAAATGCCAGGGCGCGTCGAGATGGGTGCCGTTGTGCGTGGTCAAGGTCACCCATTCCGCCGCGGCGAAGCCCTCGCCGCCGGGGAAGTCCTCGGCCTCGATGCCCTTGAAGAAGAAGCCGGCCTCGCCGACGGTCTCGGCGTGGGTCTGATAGGTGATCTTGGGGCGCAGGAACGGCGGATCGGTGATCACGTCATTCTCGAGATAGATCGAAAGATCGACGAAGCGGCGCGCCATCATGGCTCTCCTTCAGGCGGGGGTGATTTCGACCGGCAATTGCGCGATCGCATGAAGCGTGTTGTTGAGCCGGCGCCGCGGCGGGCCGGTCATGCGGATCGCCTTCACCCGCGGGATCAGCGCATTGAGGATCATCTCCGCCTCCATCCGCGCGACCATCTGGCCGAGGCATTGGTGGATGCCGAAGCCGAAGCCGACATGGCCGCTGGTCATCCGCCCGATGTCGAAGCGATCGGGGTCGTCCCATTGGCGCGGATCGCGATTGGCGGCGGCGAGGAACAGCAGCAGCTTGGAGCCTTCCGGCATCGTCACGTCCGCCACGGTCACGTCGCGGGTGGTGGTGCGGAAGAAAATCTGCACGGTCGAATCCCAGCGCAGGCTCTCCTCGAATGCGCGCTTGCCGAGTTCGGGCCGCGCGCGCAGCCGGTCCCACTGGTCGGGATGGCTGGCAAGCGCCAGCATCAGATGGCCGATGCCGTTGACGGTCGTGTCCAGACCCGCGGACAGGAAGGAGCGGACGAGGAGGGCCGCTTCATGCTCGCTGCAATCGCCGCGATCGGCGGCGTCGTACACCGCCATGCCCCACCCGCCGGGCGCCAGATTCTCGCGCCGGCAGGCCCGCGCAATCCAGTCGAACGCGCCGCCGGCGGCCGCCTTGTCGCGCGCGAACACCGCGTTGCGCGGCCCGAACGCGTTGAACACCGATGCGGCATAAGGCAGCAGATGGTCGCGCCCGTCCGCCATCAGGCCGATCGTGTCGGGAAAGATGCGCAACGGATAGATTTCGCTGAAATCCTCGACCGCATCGAAGCGGCGGCGTTCCAGCATCTCGTCGACGAGGGCATCGGCCCGCGCCTGCCACACCGGCCGCAGCGCCTTGAGCGCGACCGGGGAGACGATCCCGTTCATCAGCCCGCGCGTGCGGTCATGGACCGGCGGATCGGTTTCGAGCAGCAGGGATGGCGGCCGCTCGGGCGTCTCGCGCGCGAAATCGGCGAGGCCGACGCCGCGCCCCGACATGTAGGTCGCATGATCCTTCAGCGCCGCCTGGACCTCGCCATGACGCGCCATCGCGAAGGCGCCGATCGGCTCCAGCCACACCACCGGCCCGGCATCGCGCAGCGCAGAATGATGCGCGTATGGATCGGCGAGGAAGGCCTCGTCGAACGGATCGATCGCGAGCACGGGGGCGGTCATCCCGGCACCGGGGTCAGCAGCGCGCGCAACGCGCGCGGTGTGACGATCAGGGCGACGACTCCCCCGGCAAGCGCCTTCAGGACGAGAGCGGGCGCCCATGGCGCGGTCTCCATGCCGGTCATCAGTGCCACGATGGCCGCCACCGCGGTCGAAAATTTCACCTGTTTCATCCCGTCATCCCGCGAAGGCTCACAGGCGCTGACTTTGGGCGCCATGCATAACCCCTTCTCGTCATCCCGGCGAAAGCCGGGACCCATAAACACCGCCATTTCCGGAGAGTCCGAGGATATGGGTCCCGGCTTTCGCCGGGATGACGGAGTGTGGACACCATCATTCACCCGGTCACCCCGGCCGCGGTCTTGCCGCCCAGCGTCTCGGCGAACCAGTCGGCGATATAGTCGCGGCCGAACGCCATATTGTCGGCGCCGACATGTTCGACGCCGCCTTCCCGATCGGTGAAGATCTTCAGCTCGCGCCTGGGACTGTTGATCAGCTGGTCGAAGCTCTGATGGGCGTATTCGACGCCGATCTGGCGGTCCTTCGCGCCATGGGTGACGAGGAACGGCACTTTGATCCGGTCCATCACGCCATCGAGCGTCATGTCGGCTGCCTTGGCGAAGAAATCGTCCATGTCGGCGGCGCCGAACACCCACATCACATGCGCCCAGTAATGCGGCACCGGATTCTCGCCCTCGCGGCGCAGGCGCTTCTGCTGGACCTCGGCCCAATTGTGGTTCGCGCCCCACACCGCGCCCGATGCGAAGCGCGGCTCGAACGCCACCGCGCGCGGCGCGAAATGGCCGCCGAGCGAGATGCCGGTCATGCCGATCCGCGCCGGATCGACGTCGGGCTGGGTCTCCAGCCAGTCGACTGCCTTGCTCGCCCAGCGTTCGCTGTGCGCGGTCGCGGGCAGATTGCCGACACGCAGCGCCTCGCCGGTGCCGGGCTGATCGACGCAGAGCGTTGAGATGCCGCGCTTGGCCAGCGCCTGCGGCAGCCGCGACCAGAACAGCATCTCCTTGCTGCTGTCGAGGCCGTTGCAATAGACGACGACCGGCTTTGGCCCCTCGCCCGGCGCGCGATAGAAGAGCGCGGGGAAGGACGAGTCGCCATAGGGCAGTTCGATACGTTCGACCGGCTCGTCGCACAGGATCAGGCCCTTGCGGAAACTGTCTTGCGCCTTGGCGAAGGTCGCCTCGCGGCCGGGATGGCCATGGCCCTGCATGCGCTCGGCGATCAGCAGATACAGCGCGGCGCGATCGAACTTGGTCCCGGCGGAGAACAGCCGCCCGCGTGCCGCGTCCTCGTCGGCGAGGCCGATCAGCTTGTCGGCCATCTTGACCCATTGCTGCATGAACTGCGGCGTTCCGGCGTCGTCGCCCGCGGCGGCGGCGTCGCGGATCGGCTGGCACATGTCGATGATCTCGCCGATCCGCGCACCGCTTTCCATCGCGATCGAGACCGACAGGTTCCAGACATAGTTCGGGAAATATTCGAATAGCGCCATCGCGTCAGACTCCCGCCGGCTGGAACAGGCCGCGATCCGGCTCGGGATGCGGCATCGTCTGCGGCCCGCCGACGCCGATGCCCCACTGGTCCATCACCATCGGCGCGGGCACGTGAACCTGCGCAACCCAGGTCGCGTCGTCGACCTGCTCAAGTTCGGACGTATATTCGACCGCGAAACCGGCGGGTGTCACGAAATAGCTGAAAGTGTTGTTGCCGGCGGTGTGGCGCCCCGGACCCCAGCTTATGTCGACATGCTTGAGCTTGAGCCGGTGGATGCCGCGCATCATGTCGTCGACGCTGAGCATGTCATAGGCGACATGGTTGAGGCAGGGCGGACCGGGCAGCAAGGCGATGCGGTGATGCCATTGGTTGCAACGCAGGAAGCACATGAAGTCGCCCAGCCAGTCGCTGATTTTGAAGCCCAGCACATCGACGAAGAACGTCGCCGCCGCCTTGTGGTCGGGCGAATGGAGGACGATGTGGCTGATCTTCTGCGGAATGCCTTCCCAGCGCGCGAGGTCGCGCGAGGCGCCGCGGGCGACGTCGCTGGAAATCTCGAACGGCAGGCCGTCCGGGCTGAAGAAGCGGAAGCCGTAACCGCCGCCCAAGGTCGCCAGGTCCCTCGGCGCGAAGACGATCCGGCAGCCATGCGCCACGACCTTGTCGTGCAGCGTATCGACGTCGGCGCGGCTGCCGGCCGCGAGCGCGATGATGTCGATGCGCTTTTCGTCGGCCGACCGGAGGCGCACGACATAGGGTTCGTCATGCCCTTCGGCGGCGAAATGGATCATGCCATCCTGCTCGCCGGCCTCGCGCAGGCCCCAGATTTCGCCATAGAATGCGCGCTCGGCGGCGATGTCGGTCACGCCATAGCCGACGTAGCGGATGTCGGTCACTCTGGACATTTCGAATTCCTGTAATGTTTCAGATTGTTAACTCGTCTAATTCCTCCCCGGAACGGGGAGGATTTGATCAAATCGGCTGCGCCACCATCTCGAACATCGCCCGCGTCGCAACCGCATTCTCGATCACCGGGCCCTTGCCGATCTGCCCGAAGCAGATCGCCTTCGATTCCTCGACGATATAGCGGCAGCGTTCGAAACGCCGCGCGCGGAACGCGGCGAACGCCGCTTGAGGGGTGTCCGCTGCGACCAGTTCCTCGGCCAGCACGATCGAATCCTCGATCGCCATGCCGGCCCCCTGCCCCAGATGCGGCGTGGTCGCGTGGGCGGCATCGCCGATCAGCACGACCCTGCCCTTGTGCCAGTCGCCATCGAGCAGCAACCATTCGAGCGGCTTGTAGACGACCGCATCATCGTCGACGATCTGGCCGGCCAGCGCCCTGATCGCCGGGGCCGGCACGTCGGCCAGCTTCGCCCGCATCGCCGCGGCCAGATCCTCGCGAGCATAGCGCGGATTGCCGGGCTCGGGCGTGGTGATGTACATGTACATCACCGCATCGGACAAAGGCACCAGCCCGATACCGGTCTTGCCATCATAGGCCTGAAGCCCGGTGACGTCGCGTGTCCGTGCGAAATTGTGACGCCAGACCGCCTGGCCGGTGAATTCCGGTTCGGGCGCCTTCGGAAAAATCGTCGCGCGCGTCTGCGAATAGAGTCCGTCGGCGCCGATCACGAGATCGTAGCGGCCCGCGCTGCCGTCGCTGAATTCGACGGACACGCCATCGGCATCGTCGTCGAGGCCGTCGGCGACGATGCCGAGCCGGACGACCGCACCGGCGCCGATCGCGCGGTCACCCAACACCTTGTGCAGCGCGCGCCGGCCGATGCCGACATTGGACGGATAGCCGGCGACCAGTCTGGGTGTGGGAATCTTCGCGACCGATTGGCCGTGCGGCAGGAATATCTCGACATGATCGAAGCCGAAGCCGGCCTCGATATAATCGTCGATCAGGCCGAGCTGCGTCATCGCGCGCACGACATTGCCCTGCTGGATGATGCCGACGCCGTAGACCGACCAGTCGGGGTCGCGTTCGACTACGGTGACGTCGAACCCCGCGCGGCGTAGCGCGATCGCCGAGGTGAGGCCGCCGATGCCGCCGCCGATGATCAGGATATTGGCGTGCTTCACTTATCCGTCTCTCCGTTCGCGTCGCCGGTGCCGCATGCATGGCGGGGCGGACGTCGCGGCGGAATTAGGGGGTCTCCAGCAATCTGTACATTTGATTGAATTTATACAGCTTCATCGATTTCATGGATGCCATCTTCGCCCGCCGCAATCGCGTGGAGCTGACGCCGCATCCAGCGCAACCCTTCGTCGGCACCGCGCGCATGATTATACTGGATCATTTCGCGCATCGTCGGAAAGTCGAACGGCAATTCGGCGAAGCTGATCGGGAATGTCGTCGCCATCGCCCGCACGAGGCGCTCGTGCATCAGCGCCAGCCGCTGCGTGTCGCGCAACAGCCAGGGGACGGTGGTGAAGGATGAGGTCGTCACCTCGATCCGCCTGATCTTGCCGAGCAGATCCATATGGCGATCGCCGAATGCCGGCGTGCGCTGATTGCCCATGTGCACGGCGACATGACCGGCGGCCAGGATGTCGGCCTC
>Ga0207641_10001504_pt1 | contig 22821 bp, 15 predicted proteins | sample KBSSwiS62_FD_184306 | JGI IMG/M metagenome (GOLD analysis project Ga0207641, IMG submission 184306) | Switchgrass rhizosphere microbial communities from Kellogg Biological Station, Michigan, USA - KBS Switchgrass S6-2 (SPAdes) (version 2) | ecosystem: Host-associated > Plants > Roots >... | reverse complement strand
CCGCACCGGGTCCGGGCTCGGGCAGCACGATGCTCCGCCAGGGCGTCACGACCACCTCGGTCGCGCAGGCCGCGAGTGCCCGCAGCTGCGCCGAGGACACCTCGCCGAGCACCGGCGCCACCGTCAGCGGGTGGCCCGCCGAGACCCGGGCCCGCCCCGGGCGGGTGATCGCGGCTTCGTGATCCACGTTGCGGAGGACGGCCGGTCGCTGAGCGAACGCGTCACCACCGCTCGTCAGCGCCGCGGCGATCCGGCCGGGGGCCTGCGGCAGCTCTGCGGCCCGCCAGGCCCCGGCGCACCCCGTCGATCCCCGGTCCTCGGCGCGGAGGGTGAGGAAGACCTCAGCGGCGGCGACCAGCAGGGCGGGGGCGTCGACGAGCGCGGACCCGACCGTCGTCGGCGTCCCGGCCACCAGGAGAACGCCCTGGTCGGAGCCGGTGGCGCGCCAGCAGAGGTCGGGCTGCTCGGCGGCGACGTCGCCGCGCCCGTCGTCGAGGGCGAACAGGAACCGGCCGGGGAGACCGGCGAGCGCCGGGACCGCGCAGAGCCGCTCGTCGAGCTCGGCGGCGAGCCCGCGGAGGTCGGCCACCCCACCGTCCACACCCGACAGTGGAGAGGCCAGGATGTTGCGCACCCGCTCATGGGTCTCCGACGGCAGCAGGCCTGCCGCGCTGAGCCGTTCGGCGAGCCGAGGGTCGTCCCGGTCCAGGCCCCTGAGCTGCAGGTTCCCCCGAGACGTCAGGTGGGCCGCGCCGTCGCCGAGGTCCTCGGCGCACCCGGCGAGCACCCGTAGCCGCACCGCGGACACGACCCCGCCCGGCAGCCGGACGCGGGCGAGCGCGCCGTCCGCGGCGTCGTGCGGCGCGAGGACGCCGGGGCAGGCGTCGGCGCGGGTGCGGGGGGAGGACACGGCGAACACTGTAGGCACCGCCCGCGCGCCGAGCGGAACCTCAGGCTCTTCTCGACGCGGTGCCCGAGGTTGACTCCGGGACACCGTGTTGCGGAGAGTGGTGCCTGCACAACTGCAAAGGCGTGCGGAACCAGGAAGCCGGTGGGAGTCCGGCGCGGTCCCGCCACTGTGACCGGGGAGCACGTCCCCACGCTCGACCACCGCGAGGGAAGGTCGGGGGCGTGCGGTGATCCGGGAGCCAGGACACTGCCCGCGCGCCGCCCCACGCTCACTGACCCGGGACGAGGATCCCGAGGAGGGACCCACCCGCGATGCCCCGTGTCCTGCTGCTGTCGACGTCGGACACGGACCTGTTGTCCGCCAGAGCATCCGGTGCCGACTTCCGGCTCGCCAACCCCAACCGGGTGCTGCTCGACGAGCTGCCGGGCATGGTCGCCGAGGCCGACGTCGTCGTGGTGCGGGTGCTGGGCGGCTACCGGTACTGGGAGGACGGGCTCGACCTCCTGCGTGCCGGGGGCACCCCGCTCGTCGCGCTCGGCGGGGAGATGGCGCCGGACGCCGAGATGATGGCGCTCTCCAGCGTGCCCGCCGGCGTCGCGGCCGAGGCCCACACGTACCTCGCGCAGGGCGGAGCGGACAACCTCGCCCAGCTGCACGCGTTCCTCTCCGACACGGTCCTGCTCACCGGCGAGGGGTTCGCCCCTCCGACGACCCTGCCCGAGTGGGGGGTCCTGGAGCGGTCCGCGACCCCGCAGGACGGCCCGACCGTCGCGGTCCTCTACTACCGCGCCCAGCAGATCGCCGGGAACACCGCCTACGTCGAGGCGCTCTGCCGGGCCATCGAGGCGCGCGGCGCCACGCCACTGCCGATCTACTGTGCCTCGCTGCGCCAGGCCCCCGCCGAGCTGCTGGACACCCTCGAGCAGGCCGACGCCATGGTCGTCACCGTGCTCGCGGCAGGCGGCACCAAACCCGCGGACGCGCAGGCGGGCGGCGAGGACGAGGAGTGGGACGTCGCCGAGCTCGCCGCGCTGGACGTCCCGATCCTGCAGGGCCTCTGCCTCACCTCCAGCCGCGCCACCTGGGAGGGGAACGACGACGGGCTGTCCCCGCTCGACGTCGCCACCCAGGTGGCCGTGCCCGAGTTCGACGGCAGGCTGATCACCGTCCCGTTCTCCTTCAAGGAGGTCGACGCCGACGGGCTGAGCGTCTACGTGCCGGACCACGAGCGCGCGGCGCGGGTCGCCGGGATCGCCGTGCGGCACGCCGAGCTGCGGCGGATCCCCAACGCGGACAAGAAGATCGTGCTCATGCTGAGCGCGTACCCGACCAAGCACGCGCGGATCGGCAACGCGGTCGGCCTGGACACCCCGGCGTCGACCGTCGCGCTGCTGCGCGCGATGGCCGAGGCGGGGTACTCCATCCAGGACGAGGACGGAGCCGACCTCCCGGGCGTCTCCCGGCAGGACGGTGACGCCCTCATCCACGCGCTCATCGAGGCGGGCGGCCAGGACCCGGACTGGCTCACCGAGGAGAAGCTGGCGGGCAACCCGATCCGCATCTGCGCGGACACCTACCGGCGCTGGTTCGACACGCTCCCGGAGGGCTTCCGGGAGGGCGTCGAGGAGCACTGGGGGCCGGCCCCGGGCGAGCACTACGTCCAGGACGGCGACATCGTCGTCGCGGCCCTGCGCAGCGGGAACGTCACCCTGATGGTCCAGCCCCCGCGCGGGTTCGGGGAGAAACCGGTTGCGATCTACCACGACCCGGACCTGCCGCCGTCGCACCACTACCTGGCGGCCTACCGCTGGTTGGCGGAGGAGTTCGGGGCGCACGCGGTCGTCCACATCGGCAAGCACGGGAACCTGGAGTGGCTGCCGGGCAAGACCCTCGGCATGAGTGCCTCGTGTGGCCCGGATGCCGCGCTGGGTGATCTCCCGCTGATCTACCCCTTCCTGGTCAACGACCCGGGCGAGGGGACGCAGGCCAAGCGCCGGGCGCACGCCACGCTCGTCGACCACCTGATCCCCCCGATGGCCCGCGCCGAGACCTACGGCGACATCTCGCGGCTCGAGCAGCTGCTCGACGAGCACGCGAACGTCTCCGCCCTCGACCCGGCCAAGCTCCCCGCGATCCGCCAGCAGATCTGGACGCTGATGACCGCGGCCAGGATGGACCACGACCTCGGGCTCGACGCGCGCCCGCACGAGGCCGAGTTCGACGACATGCTCCTGCACGTCGACGGCTGGCTGTGTGAGATCAAGGACGTCCAGATCCGCGACGGCCTGCACGTCCTCTCCGCGGCACCCGAAGGCCCCGTGCGCGTGGACCTGGTCCTGGCGATGCTGCGGGCGCGGCAGATGTGGGGCGGTGAGCAGACCGTCCCGGGCCTGCGCGAAGCCCTCGGCCTGGTCGAGGACGGCACCGAACAACGCGGCCGGGTGGACGAGGTCGAACAGCTCGCCCACGCCCTCGTCGCGGACATGGAAGCCGCCGGCTGGAACCCCGACGCCGCGGCGGAGATCGTGGCCGCCCGCCTCCCCGACGTCCGACTCGCGGACGGTGGTGTGGGACTCGCGGACGGTGGTGTGGGACTCGCGGGCTCTTCCGCGAGTCCCACACCTCAGGCCGCGAGTCCCACGTCTGCGGCCGCGAGTCGGACGGACGTCTCCGCGGAGACGGTCGAGCGGATCCTGCAGTTCGCGGCGACCGAGATCGTGCCGCGGCTCGCGGAGACGGCGCACGAGATCGACCGGATCCTGCACGCGCTCGACGGGGGGTTCATCCCGGCCGGGCCGTCCGGATCCCCGCTGCGCGGGCTGGTCAACGTGCTCCCGACCGGCCGGAACTTCTACTCCGTCGACCCGAAGGCCGTGCCCAGCAGGCTCGCCTGGGAGACCGGGCAGGCGATGGCCGAGTCGCTCGTGGAGCGCTACCGCCGCGACCACGGCGGCGCGTACCCCCGGTCCGTCGGGCTGTCGGTGTGGGGGACCTCCGCGATGCGGACCAGCGGGGACGACGTCGCGGAGGTCTTCGCGCTGCTGGGCGTGCGTCCGGTGTGGGACGAGATGTCACGGCGCGTCACGCGGCTCGAGGTGATCGACCTCGAGGAGCTGGGGCGACCGCGCATCGACGTCACCGTCCGGATCTCGGGGTTCTTCCGGGACGCGTTCCCGCACGTCCTGGCTCTGCTCGACGACGCCGTCCAGCTCGTCGGCGACCTCGACGAGCCTGCGGAGCAGAACTTCGTCCGGGCCCACGTGACCCAGGACGAGCAGCGGACCGGCGACCGACGCCGCGCCACCACGCGGATCTTCGGCTCGAGGCCCGGCACCTACGGCGCGGGGCTGCTCCAGCTCGTCGACTCCAAGAACTGGCGCGGCGACGCCGACCTCGCCGAGGTGTACACGACGTGGGGCGGCTACGCCTACGGCCGCGGCCTCGACGGCGCCCCCGCGCGCGACGACATGGAGACCGCCTACCGGCGGATCGCGGTGGCGGCCAAGAACACCGACACCCGCGAGCACGACATCGCCGACTCCGACGACTACTACCAGTACCACGGCGGCATGGTCGCGACCGTCCGCGCGCTGACCGGCGAGGCGCCCGAGGCGTACATCGGGGACTCGACCCGGCCCGAGTCCGTCCGGACCCGGACGCTGCACGAGGAGACCGCCCGCGTCTTCCGGGCGCGCGTGGTCAACCCGCGCTGGATCGAGGCGATGCGCAGGCACGGGTACAAGGGCGCCTTCGAGATGGCGGCCACAGTGGACTACCTCTTCGGCTGGGACGCGACCACCGGCGTCGTCGCGGACTGGCAGTACGAGAAGCTCACCGAGACCTACGTGCTGGACCCGGACAACCGCAAGTTCCTGTCCGAGTCGAACCCCTGGGCGCTGCACGGCATGGCGGAGCGGCTGCTCGAGGCCGTCGAGCGGGGGCTGTGGGAGGCCCCCGAGCAGGCCACTCTGGACGCCCTGCGCCAGGCCTACCTGGGGGCCGAGGGCGATCTCGAGGCGGAGTGACCTCCGTCGGGCGGTCCGTGCTGCGACCTGACCGGAACTACGTACTGACGGGGGCCGGGCGCCGCGGGCACACTGCCCGGCATGGACACCACAGTCGACGAGGTCGCGCCGGACGTGTACCGGCTGTCCACGTTCGTCGCTCCCGCCGGGATCATGTTCAACCAGTACCTGGTCGTCGGGGCGGAGCCGCTGCTGTTCCACTGCGGTGGGCGGCAGCTGTTCCCGCTGGTCAGAGAGGCGGTCGAGCGGGTGGTCCCGGTCGAGGAGCTGCGCTGGGTCTCGTTCGGGCACGTCGAGTCGGACGAGTGCGGGTCCATGAACTCCTGGCTGGCGGCGGCGCCGCGGGCCGAGGTCGTGCACGGGGTGCTCGGCGTCATGCTGTCGCTCAACGACCTGGCCGACCGCCCGCCGCGGACGCTGGCGGACGGTGAGGTGCTCGACCTCGGCGGCCCGCGGGTGCGCTGGATCGACACCTCGCACGTGCCGCACGGATGGGAGTCCGGGCTGCTCTACGAGGAGCGGAGCGGCACGCTGCTCTGCGGCGACCTCTTCACCCGGTTCGGCGAGACGGCCGCGACCACGGAGTCCGACGTCGTCGGGCCCGCGTTGGAGACCGAGGCGCAGGTGCACGCCACGGCCCTGACCCCGGGGACCGGGCCGGCGATCCGGCGCCTCGCCGAGCTCCGGCCCACCGCCCTCGGGCTGATGCACGGCCCGGCGTTCCGGGGGGACGCGGCCGCCGCCCTGACCGACCTCGGGGACGCCTACGACCGCCTGCTCGACGACGCGATGGCTGCCCGGTCCGGCTGAGACCGGGCGGCCCGCCGTGTCCGACCCGCGCCCCGGGGCCGCTGCGTATCAGGCGGGTTCGGCCGAGCCCTGGGCGCGGACGTGGCCGGTGCGGGCGGCGAGCGGGCGGGCGACGTCCTCCAGGGAGCGGCCCTCGGCGTCGACCGCGAAGAACCAGGCCACGACGCCGCCGAGGATCATCACCGCGGCCCCGAGGACGTAGCCCCAGAACAGTTTGATCGGCTGCGAGCCGTCCCCGATCAGGCCGCCGTAGATCACCGGGCCGAGCGCGCCGAAGCACTGCGCGATCGCGAAGAACACCGCGATCGCCTTCGCGCGCACCTCCAGCGGGAAGAGCTCGGACACCGTCAGGTAGGCCGAGCTGGCGCCCGCCGAGGCGAAGAAGAAGATCACGGCCCAGGCGATCGTCTGGGTGACGGCGTTGAGCACCCCGGCGTTGAACAGCCCGGCACTGATCAACAGCAGGATCCCGGACAGGATGTACGTGCTGGTGATCATCTTCTTGCGGCCGACGGTGTCGAAGAGGTGCCCCAGCACCAACGGCCCCAGCAGGTTCCCGACGGCGAAGGCGATCAGGTAGATCGGCGTCGACGCCGAGGGCACGCCGAAGAACTTGCCCAGCACCAGCGTGTAGGTGAAGAAGATCGCGTTGTAGAGGAAGGACTGCGTGATCATCAGGGAGGCGCCGAGGACGGAGCGCGTCGGGTACTCCTTGAACAGCACCCGGACCAGGCGCAGGTACCCGATCTCCGAGGCGGGGCGCAGCTCGATCGACTTGGACTCGTCGACGGCGGGCAGGGCCCTGCCGCTCTGCTCGACCTCGTGCTCGATGTAGCCGATCGACTCCTCGGCCTCGCGCTCGCGGCCGTTCATGATCTGCCAGCGCGGGCTCTCGGGCAGGTTGCGGCGCACGACGAGGATGAACAGGCCCAGGACCGGGCCGATGAGGAAGCCGACCCGCCAGGCGATGCTCAGGTCCAGGACGTTGAGCATGAGCAGGGTGCCCAGGGTGCCGATGACCGACCCGGCCCAGTACGTGCCGTTGACGGCGATGTCGACGCGGCCGCGGAAGCGGGCCGGGATGAGCTCGTCGATCGCGGAGTTGATCGCCGCGTACTCGCCGCCGATGCCCATACCGGCGACGAAGCGCGTCAGGTAGAGGAAGGCGACCCAGCCGGGGCCGGCGCCGAGGGTCAGCGCGGTCAGGCCGCTGCCGATCATGTAGACGGCGAGGGTGATCATGAAGAGGTTCCGGCGGCCGAGCTTGTCCGACAGCCGGCCGAAGAACAGTGCGCCGACGACCTCGCCCGCGAGGTAGACCGACGCGATGGCACCGGCCGCGGCGGAGGAGAGGTGCAGCGTCTCCGGCTGGGTGAGCAGGTCGGTGATGGAGCTCGCGATCGTGATCTCGAGGCCGTCGAGGATCCAGGCCACGCCGAGGGCGATGACCATCCTCGTATGGAACGGTGACCAGGGCAGCCGGTCGATGCGGGCGGGGATCAGGCTGCGCACGGCGCCGTGGGCCGCGCGATCCGAGAGGGTCATGGGTCCTCCAGTGGGCAGACGGCACCGTGTACCCACGCAACGGTTGTGTTATGCAACACAGCCGGGTGTGGTGGAGGTCGGTCGTGACGCGCCAGGTCAGGGGCCCATTATGGTTCCATGACGGGAAGATGCCGAGGTCGGGAGCCCATTATGGTTCCGTAATGGGGCCCTGGGGCCGGGGGTCTGCCAGGCGGTGGGTCGCGCCATGCGTTTCACCCTCGCAGATCGGCGGTCACCAGCCAGGCGGCGGAGCCGAACGCCACGCCCGTCGGGCCGCAGCGGGCGGCCAGCAGGGCGCGGAGATCGTCCAGGCCGCGGTTCGGCGGGAGCATCCAGCCGAGCAGGTCGGTGAGCACCGCCTCGGCCTCCCCCGGGTCCCGTCCCAGCACGAGCGGCGCGCGCAGGCCCGTGACCTGCACGTCCGCCAAGCCCGCTCCCCGAAGCAGGGCACGGATGCGGTCCGGGTCGTCCAGACCGAACGGGCCGGGTCCGGGCGGCGGGGCCGCCGCGGCGCCGGACATCGCCGTGGCGAGCTCACGCAGCCAGGCGTTCTCGGCGAACGGCTGCCAGGTCAACAGGACCATCCGGCCGCCGGGCCGCAGGGCCCGCGTCAAGTTGGCGAACGCCGCCTCCGGGTCGGCGAAGAACATCGCGCCGGTGCGGCTGACCACCCGGTCGAACACGGGCGGGAAGGGGTGCACCTGCGCGTCCGCCTGCAGGTACGTGACGGACGACGAGCTCGCCCGGGCCCGGTCGAGCATCGCGCCGGACAGGTCCACCCCCAGCACCGTGCCGCCGGGGACCCGGTCGGCGATGGCGCGGGCGGTGGCCCCGGTCCCGCACCCCACATCCAGCACGTGCAGGTTCGGCCCGAGCCGCGCGGCGTCGAGGAAGGCCTCGTCGTAGCCGGCGAGGGACGCCTCGAACACCGGCGCGTGCGTGGTCCAGACCGTGCCCTCGGGGCCGTCCCAGGCGGCGCGCTGGGTCTCGTTGGGGGTCATGCCGCACGCGCCGTGGTCGAGTGCCCGGCTCCGAGCGCCACGGCCGCGGACAGCGCGGACCGGGACGGCTGCTCGGCCCGCCACACGACGACGCCGTCGGGCCGGACGAGCACGCCCGCGCCCGGGCCGAGCCGGAGCCGTCGGGCCAGGACGCCGGAGGGATCGACGATCTCCGGCACGGCGACGGGCACGGCCTGCCCCTGCGCCGCGGCCCGCCACCGCAGATCGGCGGTGAGCAGCGTGAACCCGGGCCCCAGCAGGTCCAGGACGGCACGGCGCCGCCCGTCCACCCGCACCCAGGCGTGCGGCACGCGCTCGCCCGGCCGCGCGGTGCGGGTGCCCGCCGGGATCTCCTCGATCCCGGCGCCCGCCCACGCGCTCGGACCGGCGTCCGCGGGGGCGATCGTGCGGGAGCGGTAGGTCCAGCCCAGGTCGCCGGCCAGGCCGTCGACGGCGTGCGCGGCGCCTGCCATCAGCGAGCGCCGCGCCCGGACCCGGCCCACCGGCTCCCGCTCCTCGGCGAAGGACGCGAGCAGCTCCGGACCCGCCCAGCCGCGGACCGCCCAGCCGAGCCGCCAGCCCAGCTCGTGGCCGTCCTGCAGGGCGGTGTTGAGCCCGTTGCCGCCCGCCGGGGTCATCCGGTGGGCGGCGTCGCCGATCACGAAGGCGTCCCCGACCCGCATCGCGCTCGCGACCGCGGCCCCGATCCCGAACCGGGACCGCGCCAGCACCTCGGGCTCCAGGTCGGGGACGCCGGTGACCCGGCGGAGGCGGTCGACCACGGGCTCCTCGGGCCCCTGGACGGGGCGGCCGTGGACCCAACGCCCGTCGCCGACGGGAAGCAGCACGCCACCGCCCTCGACGTTGAACAGGGCGTGCCGGGAGGGGGCCCGCACGCCGCGGAACAGCAGCAGCTCCCACTCGCCCCATCCGCCGAGCTCCTGGTACCCCAGGCCGAGGGCCGCGCGGACCGCGCTGCGCGGCCCGTCCGCGCCCACGACGAACCGGGCGTGCACCCGGGTGCCGTCGGTGAGGGTGGCCGTGTGGCCGTCGAGCGTGGTCAGGCCGCAGCCGAAGCGGACCTCGCCGCCGCGGCGCACCAGCTCGGCGGCCAGCAGCGGTTCGAGGTGGTCCTGCGGGCAGCCGAGCGGATGCGTCGGGCTGACGCGCAGCGACTCCCGGATGCCCGGGAAGCCGATGGGGTGCTCCTCGTCGGGTCGGGCGGTGAGGGTGCGGGCGGACGCGATCAGCGGATCGACGTCGATCGCCCCGGCCAGCACGGCCTCGGTGAGCCCCCATTCGCGGAGGATCTCCATGGAACGGGTGCCCAGGCCGGTGGCCCGCGGGACCGTCGAGGTCCCGGCCCGCCGTTCGACGACGAGCACCCGGGCCCCGTGCGTGACCGCGCTGATCGCGGTGGCCAGGCCCGCGGGTCCGGCGCCGACGACCAGCACATCGGTGTGACTGTGGTTTCTCATGCCCCGAAGGGTCCGGGGGCGTCGCCCGGGTCGGATCCGTGGGGACTACGGAGTTTCGCGGCGAGGTCGCTGCGCCTCCGTACCCCGGTCTTGGTGAGCAGGTTCGCCACGTGTGTCTCGACGGTGCGCGGCGACAGCACGAGCCGCTCGGCCACCTCGGCGTTCGTCAGCCCCTGCACCACGAGCCGCAGCACGTCGAGCTCGCGGCCGGTGACCCCCACGGCCCGCAGGGCCGGCGGTACCGCGGTGCCCCGGCTGCGGGTGGGCGCCCCGGCGGCGCGCAGCAGGTCCCGGCAGGTGCGGGCCAGGTCGGTCGCGCCCGCGGCCTCGTGCGCGGCGAGGTCGGCGCGCAACCGCGGGACGGGATCGCCGCGGCCGGTGCGGACGGCGTGCTCCAGCACCGGGAGCCGCAGCACCCGCCGCCACCAGGCGCGGGCGCCGAGCAGGGCGTCCCCCTCGGCGAGGGCTTGCTCGGGGTCCGCCGCGGTGACGGCGTCCGCGTAGCGCAGGGCCGCGTGGATCGAGCGGGACAGCCCCGCCGGATGGGTCAGCAGCCGGGACCGGGCGGAGTCGCCACCGACCAGGATCGTGTGCAGCAGCGCCCAGGCGCCGACCGGCGCGAGCAGCGGGGTCGCCCGGTCCTCCAGGACGAGCCCCATGCGCTCGTCGAGCACGGCGAGGGCCCGGGGCAGGTCGTACCGGACCAGGGCCCCGATCCCGCGCGCGACGACCGCGGTCACCTGGTTTCCCCGGGTCGGCGCCGCGGTCGCGGCGAGCAGCGCGTCCGCGCTCGCGTGGTCGCCTGCGGCGGTCCGGCAGGTGGCGAGCTGGATCCGGGCGATGTCGGCGAGCGCGGTGAGCCGCAGCCGGGTCGCGACGTCCAGGGCCTCGCGGGCGTGCGGCTCGGCGCGGACCGGGCCCTCGCACATCAGCACCAGATCGGTGCGGATGATCTCCGAGGACGCGAGCTGGCCCAGCATCCCGGCCTCCCGGGCAAGGTCCGAGGCGTGGTCGAGGGTGGGGCAGGCGTCCTCGTCGAGGGCCTCCATCATCCCGGCGCCGTGCAGCGCCGTGATCCGGGCCGGACGCAGGCCGTGCTCCGCGGCGACCTGCGCGGCCCGGCGGAACGCCGAGGCGGTTGCCGCGATATCGGTGCGCCAGCGGGTGCGGGCGAGGACACCGAGGGCCTCGCACAGGGTCTCCGGGGCGTGCTCGGCCCGGTCGACCGCCTCGACCGCCAGGATCTCGGCGGCGGCCGCGTCCCCGGCGCCGAACGCGGCGTCGGCGCGCAGCACCGCGGACCGCGGGTCGGCCGGGCGGCCCGCCCGATCCACGTACTCCTCGGCCGTCGCCCAGAGCCCGGCGATGACCGCGGTGCGGGCCAGCCGCAGGCAGAGCTCGGCGTGGGCGTCCCCGGTCACGGCCTCCAGCCCGGCGGCGCCGAGCGCGAGGGCCTCGCCTGCCTGGCCGGTCAGGGTGAGCAGGGTGACCCGCTCGCGGAGGACCTCGGCGGCGAGGTCGGAGTCCGCCCCGCCCAGCGCCGCGTCCGCGGCGGCGAGCTGGTCCACCGCGGCCCGCAGCGCGCCCCGCTCGACCTGCGCACGAGACAGCCGCAGGTGCAGGGCGGCGGCGGCCGTGGGGCGGCCGGCGTCGCGCAGCAGGTCGGCGGCACGCGGATCGTCACCCAGCGCGTCCGCGGCCCGCGCGGCGATCGCGGCCCGGGTCGGCGGGAGAACGGCCTCCAGCACCGCCTCGCGGGTCAACGCGTGCGGCCACCGGAGCGCGGACCCGTCCCGGACCAGCAGGGACTCGAAGACCGCGGCCCGCAGCGCGGTGTCCGCCTCGGGCACGGAGAGCCCCGCCAGCTCGGTCGCCAGCGCCCAGTCCGGCTCCTGCCCCAGCACCGCGGCCGCCTCCAGCAGCGCGCGGCCGGGAACCGCCGCCAACCGCGTCGCGACGAGCGCGGCGAGCGTCGGCGGGACGGCGTCCGGCGCGGTGAGCAGCTCCTCGACCGCGAACGGCAGCCCCGCGGAGCGGGTGTGCAGGGCGCGGACCTCGGCAGGCGTGAGCGTCATCCCGCAGGCTGCGGCCAGCGCGCCGACCCCCGGGCCGTCGAGCGGGTGCAGGGCGATCTCGCGCATCCCCGGCGCCCCGCGCAGCCGGTCCGCGACCGGGCCCGGCCGCGCCGTCACGGCGACGGCCGCGCCCGCCCCGGCGAGGTAGTCGACGACCGCGACCGTGTCCGCGTCCGCCCAGTGCAGGTCCTCGAGCAGCAGCAGCGATCCGGCCAGCAGCCTGCGGACGCCCTCGCCGAGCACCACGGCCTGGTCCGGGCCCGGCTCGGTCGGGCCCGCGGTGCGCAGACGCTCCAGGGCAGGCCGGTAGGGGTCGAGGCCGGGCGCGGGCGCGTCGAGGTGCGCGATCAGCGCCTCGGCGAGTGGGCGGTAGACCCCGCCGCCGGGCAGGGCCCGCCCGGCGCACACGCCGCGCCCCGCAGCCCGGGCCGCGGCCGCGGTCTCGGCGAGCAGCCTGCTCTTGCCGATCCCGGCCTCGCCGCACACGAGCAGCCCGCCGGAACCCGCCGCGACCCAGGACCGGGCCGCGGCCAGCTCGGCCGTACGGGCGACGAGGACAGGGCTGCGCATCGGCTCGGGCGGGCCTCCGAGATGTGGCGGTCGCCATGGGACACGTGGCGACCGCGTCCGGTGTTAACCCGTGTACGTAGTTCTGCTTACCCGGCCAGGTGCGACCAGCGCGCCGCGAGCTCGGCCCACGGGCCCTCGTCCGCGATCCGGCCCGCACGACCCGGTCCGCCCGCTCCAGCGCGACGCGGGTGGTGCTCGCGCCCAGCACCGCCGTGCCGCGTTCCCGCAGCGCGGACCACAGCTCCAGCTCGGTCCGGGCGTCCAGGGCCGACGAGACGTCGTCGGCGAGGACGAGCGGGGCGCCGGTGGCGAGCGCCCGGGCCATCGCCAGCCGCTGCACCTGCCCGCCCGAGAGCCGGACGCCGCGGTGCCCGACGGCGGTGTCCGGCCCGCCCACGACGGCGAGGTCGTGGGTCAGCCGGGCGGCCTCGACGACCTCGTCGAGACCGGTCGGGGGACGGCCCAGCGCGATGTTCTCCGCGACCGTCCCGGACAGCATCCGCGGCACCTGCGCGACGTACGCGACCCGGCCCGGGCGCAGGTCGGTCTCGGTGACCGGCTCGCCGTTCCACCGGATCACGCCCTCGGCCGTGACGATCCCGGCGAGCGCGCCCAGCAGGCTGGACTTGCCGGAACCGACCTCGCCGGTGAGCAGCACCAGCTCGCCCGCACCGATCTCGAGGTCGACGCCCTCGACGCCGATGGTGCCGTCGTCGTGCACCGCGGCGAGCTTCTCGCAGGCCAGCCGCGTGAACGGCACCGGGGCAGCGGGCTCGGGGGCGGGCGCGGTGCCCGCCCACAGGTCGACGCCCGCGGGCAGCCGGGTCGGGTCCGCGGGCGCGGCCAGCGCGCCGATGTCCGCGAACCAGCGCCGGGTGGCGGGCGCCTCGGTGACGACGGTCGCGCCGACCTGCCCGAAGTAGCCGGTGCCCGCGAGGACCGTGCTGACCAGCAGTGCGGTCGCCAGGTCCCAGGCGCCTACCAGGTGCAGCGCCCACGTCAGCACGATCCCGGCCTGCGCAAGCACGCCCGGGATCCCCTCGAACAGGGTCTGCAGACGCTGCTCGCGGATGATCGCACGGACCCGGGTGCGGTCGACCGCGGCGAGGTGCCCGCGGACCGCGTCCGTGGCGGCGGCGAGCTTCACGGTGCGCACGGCGTCGAGGGCGGAGGCGAGCTCCGCGCCGAAGCGGGCGCGCGCGTCCGCGGCCGCGCGACCGGCCCGCCCGACGAACGGCGCGCCGACCACCGCCGCGGCCGTACAGAGCGCGAGCATCCCGGCGATGACGAGCGCGGCGCGCGCGTCCCCGGCCGTGACCCCCGCGAGCACGACGATGAATGCGGCCATGGCCAGGTCCACCCAGTTGTCCAGGTAGATGATCATGCGCTCGGAGTCCAGCGCGCGGGCGACGACCTCGCCCGCGGGGGTGCGGGCCGGGCGGCGGGGCTGGATCCGTCCGCGCAGCACCGCGAGCCGCATCCGCAGCGCGACGGCGGTCCACCACAGCGAGTACGTACGGAACGCGAGGGCGATCCAGAGCGGGAAGGACAGCAGGACGGCGGTGAGCGCGGCCGCCGCGGTCCACGGTGTCTCCCCCGCCTGCAGCGCGGCGGCGACCTCGCCCCACAGCGCGCCCGTCGCCACGCCCGTCGCACCGCAGACGACGGCGAGGGCGAACAGCGCCGCGCCGGTGAGGCCCCAGCGCGGGTGGGCGACGATCAACCGCGGGACCGCCCGCCACAGCGGCGGGGTGTGGTCCTCGACGGCGCGCGTGGGAGGGGTGGCTCGGCGGTCGGCGCGGCGGAGCGTGGGCACGGCGACGTCCGACTCGCGGCCGGTGCTGTCCGACTCGCGGCCGGAGGTGTGGGACTCGCGGCCGGTGGTGTGGGACTCGCGTAGTGCGGGGGGTGGACTCGCGGGCTGGGGGTGGCGGGCCCGCGGGGCGGGGTCGCCCGCCGACAGGAGGGCGGCGAAGTGGCCGGGTTCCCCGGCCGCCTGCGCCTGGGACCCGGACTGGACCAGGTCGCCGTCCTCGAGGACGGCGACGGAGTCCGCGTGCCGGATCGTCGAGAGGCGGTGGGCGATCACGATCCCGGTGCGCCCGGCCAGCAACGACCGCGTGGCGCGGGTGACCCGCTCCTCGGTGCGCGGGTCCATCCGCGCGGTCGCCTCGTCCAGCACCACCAGCCCGACGTCTCGGACCAGCAGCCGGGCGAACGCGACGAGCTGCTGCTCCCCGGCGGACAGGGTCGTCCCGCCGGTGCCCAGCCGGGTGTCGAGCCCGGCGGGCAGAGCCGCGACCCAGTCCGTGAGCCCGAGCGCGGTGAAGGCCGCCTCGACGTCGGCACGGGGGACCGGCCGGTGCAGCGCGACGTTCTCGGCGAGCGTCGCGGACAGCAGCTCGGTCCGCTGGGTGACCACGCCGACCGCCTGCCGCAGGCCGGTGAGCTGCAGGTTCGTCACGTCGCGGCCACCGAGCCAGACCTGCCCGGGTGGCGGCTCGACGGCGCGGGAGAGCACCTTGGCGACCGTCGACTTGCCCGAGCCGGTGCGCCCGACGAGCGCGCACGTGGTCCCGGCGGGCACCTGCAGGGAGAACCCGCCGAGCCGGAAGCCGCCGTCGTAGCCCGCGGTCAGTCCCCGCAGCTCGACGGCCAGGGGGCCGGCGGGCACCGGGTCGCCGCCCGTGGGCTCCCGCTCGGCGGTGAGCAGCGACCGCACCCGGGTGAGCGCGCCCAGCCCGGCCTGGATCTCCGGGAGCTGGTTCGCGACCTCGTCCACCTGCGCCACGAACGCGGACGCCAACAGCCACAACGCGACGAGCGCCGCGACCCCGCCCGGATCGCCCGCCACGAGCCAGACCCCGCCCAGCACGACGGCGCCGAGCAGCGAGTGCGTGACCAGGCCCGTCACCAACCCGACGCGCGTGGTGGCCCGCCGGGTGGCGAGCACCCGCGCGAGCACCGTGGCCGCTCGCGCGGCATACCCGCGCACGACGTGCGCCTGCCCCAGCGAGGTCCGGATGTCGTCCTGCCCCGCGACGGCCTCCTCCAGCTGCGCCGCGTGCTCGGACCAGGCCTCCTCCTCGGCGACCGTGCAGCGGGAGATGCGGGCGGTCAGCGGCTTCGCCACCGCCAGCGTCAGGCCCGCGACCAGCGGGAACGCGAGCCACGCCGGCCAGAACAGCAGGCCCGCCACGATCCACGCCGCGAGCGAGCGCAGCACCGCGGCGCCGCTCTCCCAGCCGATCCGGCGGAAGAGGGTGCCGATCTCGCGGGAGTCGTCGTCCACCCGGTCCAGCAGCTCGCCGACCGCCTGGTCCTCCAGCCGCGCGACCGGCTGGGCGAGCGCGGCGTCCACGAGGTCCGACCGCAGGGCACCCTCGGCGCGGCCGACCACGCCGGAGAACAGGATCCGCCCGGTGGTGTCCAGCAGCGCGGCGCCGAGCAGCAGCGCGGCGAGCACGGCGACGAGCTGCGCGGTCGGCCCCGCCGCCACCCGTCCGACGACGGTCGCCCCGACCGCCTCCGCGCCCGCGGCCACGACCGCCGCCCCGACCGCGACCGCGGTCACCGGCCCACTCAGCCGTCGCACACTCAACGGCCGCACGCCGTCCACCCCCAGAGGTCGACGACGACGGTAACCGCGGTGCCGCCCGTCCCGCCCCCGGTTTTCCGCTGTGGGTGGACCCGGTCCGTGGCCACGCACGACGGCGGCCCCGGACCGCGAGGGTCCGGGGCCGCCGTCGGAGAGCCGCTAGTCCAGGTAGTCCCGCAGCACCTGCGACCGCGAGGGGTGGCGCAGCTTCGACATCGTCTTCGACTCGATCTGCCGGATCCGTTCCCGGGTGACCCCGTAGACCTGGCCGATCTCGTCCAGCGTGCGGGGCTGACCGTCGGTGAGGCCGAACCGCAGCCGGACGACGCCCGCCTCCCGCTCCGACAGGGTGGCCAGCACCGACTGGAGCTGGTCCTGCAGCAGGGTGAACGACACCGCGTCGACCGCCACGACGGCCTCGCTGTCCTCGATGAAGTCACCGAGCTGGCTGTCGCCCTCGTCGCCGATGGTCTGGTCCAGCGAGATGGGCTCCCGGGCGTACTGCTGGATCTCCAGCACCTTCTCCGGGGTGATGTCCATCTCCTTGGCGAGCTCCTCCGGGGTGGGCTCTCGGCCCAGGTCCTGGAGCAGCTCGCGCTGGATGCGACCGAGCTTGTTGATGACCTCGACCATGTGCACCGGGATGCGGATGGTGCGGGCCTGGTCGGCCATGGCGCGGGTGATGGCCTGCCGGATCCACCAGGTGGCGTACGTGGAGAACTTGTAGCCCTTGGTGTAGTCGAACTTCTCGACCGCGCGGATCAGGCCGAGGTTGCCCTCCTGGATCAGGTCCAGGAACGCCATGCCACGGCCGGTGTAGCGCTTGGCCAGCGACACGACGAGGCGCAGGTTCGCCTCGAGCAGGTGGTTCTTGGCGCGCTCACCGTCGCGGACGATCCACCGCAGGTCGCGGCGCAGCTGCGGCGAGAGCTTCTCGTTCGCCTCGACCGCGCGGCGCAGCCGCTCGGCGGCGTAGAGGCCTGCCTCGATCCGCTTGGCGAGCTCGACCTCCTCCTCCGCGTTGAGCAGCGCGACCTTGCCGATCTGCTTCAGGTACGCGCGGACCGAGTCCGCGGACGCGGTGAGCTCGGCGTCCTTGCGTGCCTGACGCAGGGCCTCCGACTCCTCCTCGTCCCAGACGAACTCGGTCGACTTCTGCTGCGAGGAGCGCGTGGTGGGGGCCCGCCGGTTCGCACCGGTGTTGGTGGGCTCCTCCTCCTCGTCGTCCTCGTCCTCGTCGTCGGAGTCGTCCGCGGAGTCCGCCGCGGCGTCGTCGGTGTCCTCGACGTCGTCGATCTCGACCTCTTCGAGGTCACCGTCTCCCGGGGCGAGGTCGCCCTCCTCGAGGTCGACGGCGTCGTCGCCGTCGGTCTTCTTCTTCGGGCTCGCCTTGGTCGTGGCACCCGCCTTCGCGGGCGCCTTGGCGCGTCTCGCCGGCCTCGCCTTCGTGGCGGTGCCCGCGCCGCGCCCACGCGCGGGTGCGGTCGCCGTCTCGTCCACGGTCGAGTCGGTTCGGGTTGCGGAGTCTGCGGCTGCCACCTAGGCCCTCTCGCTGCGTACGCTTGCGGTCCGCCGGACCCGCGTACGTTCGCTGACTGCGCGTGCGGTCCGGCCGGCTTCGAGTGGACCTCGCCTCGCCGGTCGCCGTCGTTCTCGTGGGGTCGGCGCGCGTCCCGGGGGCGGGGTTCCCTGCACATTGTAACTACGTGCTGCGGCGATGCTCGCCGCTCACGGGGTTGAGCAGGCGACCGCATCGGTTCAGAGCGCGTTTTTCCCGGCCGGACGGCGGTCCGGCCGCGCCCGACGGCCCGTGACGTGCACCCGGGAACCGACCCGCCGACCTGCGGACTGTGGTCGGATGGGGGACATGGCACCGAGCACGACCGGAGTCCCCGCCGCCGACGCCGCCACCCTGCCGGATCCGGCCGAGCTCGCCGAGCTCCGGCGTGTCGCGGTCCGCGTGGCGGGCGAGGCGGCCGCGCACCTGCGCACCCTGCCCGCCCCGCGCGAGACCGGCGCGGTGGCGACCAAGAGCACCCCCACGGACGTCGTGACGGAGTCCGACCGGGCCCTCGAACGGCTCGTCCGGGAGCGGCTGGCGGAGCTCCGCCCGGGGGAGCGGGTGTTCGGCGAGGAGGCGGCCGGGGACGCGGCCGCGGCACGCTGGGTGGTCGACCCGATCGACGGCACCGTGAACTACCTCTACGGGCTGCCCTGGTACGCGGTGTCGGTCGCGGCCGTGGTGGACGGGGTGTCGGTGGCGGGGGCGGTCGTCGAGCCGGCGAGCGGGCGGGTGTGGAGCGCCGCCGCCGGGCAGGGCGCCACGTGCGACGGCGTACCCCTGCGGGTGACCACCGAGACGGACCTGTCCCAGACCCTGCTGGCCTGCGGCTTCGGCTACGCCGCCGGCAGGCGCGCCCGCCAGGCCGCGATGGTCGCCGCCCTGCTGCCGCGGGTCCGTGACATCCGCCGGATCGGGTCCGCCGCCCTGGACCTGTGCGGTGTGGCGGCCGGGCGGCTGGACGCGTACGTCGAGCACGGGCTGGGCTGGTGGGACTGGGCGGCCGCCGCGCTCGTCGCGCGGGAGGCGGGCGCGGTCGTGTGGGTGCCGGCGGCGCCGGGGCGGGCGCGGGCGGACGGGACCGTACTGGGGGAGGACGTCACGGTCGTCGCGGCGCCGGGGATCGCGGAGGCGTTGGTCGAGGCGTTGCGGGAGGCGGGGGCGGGGGCGGTGTGAGCACGTTTCGTGCGCTCAGCGTGGTTCGACGACGGTGAGCGCACGGAACTCGTGATCTCACCACGCGGAGCGCACGAAACGTGCGATCAAGCAGCGGGCGGAGCGCACCAAACGTGCGATCAGCAGCGGGCGGAGCGCACGAAACGTGCGATCAGCAGCGGGCGGCCTCGCGGGCGTGGCTCAGCACCTGCGGATCCAGCTGCGGGGTCGCGACCTGCCCGCCCTCGGCGTTCTCCCCGGAGCCCGGCGCGCCGAGCCGCTCCAGGACGTCCCGGACGTCCCGCGTGGGGTTGACGTCGGTGAACGCCGTGCCGACCGCGACGTCCACGGAGTCGTCCCCGCGGTCGTCTCGCACCGCCTCCAGGCACGGCAGGACGAGCTGCAGGGTCGCCGCCGCGGCCTCGCCGGACTGGCCGAACCGCAGCTGGCCGCGGCACACGAGGTCGCCCTGGGGGTAGAAGGGGTCGTTGTCCGGCTGGCGGGCCTCGCCGAACCCGAGGTCGCCGAGCTGGGCGGCGACGAGGTTCGCCTGGCCGCGCTGGCCGCCGCCGTTGAGCACGGTCGCCTTGACCGACGGGGGGGACACGGGCGTGACGTCGTCGAGCGCGCCCGCGTCGAGCACCGTCCCGACCGACCCGGTCGGCGAGGCGTTGCACGCCGCGAGCCCGGACTCGGCCGACGACCGGACCAGCACGGTGGTCCACGTGGCCACCGCCAGCGCGGCCAGGACCGACACCGTGATCACCACCGGCCTGCTCCGCCGCCGCTGGTAGGGCCGCAGACCCGCCATCACTGTGCTCCTCGAACCGACGCCACGCGCCGACCCTAACGTCCGCCCGGCGGCACACCCGTGAGCGGCGCGGCCCGGGGTTGACGGACGTCACGTCAGGGCCTGGGCGCGGACCGCCGGACCCTCAGCTACCCTCTGCCCGCCGACGGGGGCTTGACGACGCCTTGGAAGTGACCGGGGTCACTCCGCCACCGGGCACAAACCCCCGCGGCCGAGACGTTGAGCAGCGGCACGACCGCTCAGATGAATGTAGTGAACGAGGGTGGGAACGATGGCGACCGACTACGACGCACCGCGGCGCAACGAAGCCGACGACATGGCCGAGGACTCGCTGGACGAGCTCAAGGCCCGTCGGAACGAGGCGCAGTCGTCCGCGGTGGACGTCGACGAGTCGGACACGGCGGAGAGCTTCGAGCTCCCGGGGGCGGACCTCTCGGGCGAGGAGCTCACCGTCAAGGTCCTGCCGAAGCAGGCGGACGAGTTCACCTGTGGCAGCTGCTTCCTGGTGCACCACCGGAGCCGGCTGGCCGAGACGCGGGGGAACGTCTTCATCTGTCGCGACTGCGCGGCCTGACTCGTCGAGCGAACCGTGTGGAAGGGCGCCCCGGTGGGGCGCCCTTCGCGTTTCGCGGGCCTATCCCTTGAGTGCCGCGACGAGCTGGTCGGGGTGCCGGGTCGACACGACCCAGTAGGGCACCGGGCTCGCCGGGTCCGTGGTCTCGATGCGCACCACGGGCCCGATCCAGCTGCGGTGCAGCACGTGGGCCATCGGGTCCAGCTCCGGGCCCAGCGCCTGCTGCTTCTGCTTCTTGGGCACGATCTGCGTGCGGCCCACGTGCTCCAGTGCGACGCGCTCGTCCCCGGCCACCAGCTCGCCGCCGGTCACCCTCACCCGCACGCTGCCCAGCCGCCACACGGCGACGAGCGCCAGTGGGATCAGCACCACGTACCCGATCCAGGACCGCACGCCGGGATAGCCCATGTGGATCTCGGCGCCCAGCAGCGCCGCGACTGCGGCGGCGAAGACGAACCACCAGAGCGGTGTCGTCAACCGCTCGTCGAATCCAGGACCGCCGGACGTCGCAGGACCGGTGGCCGTCGGGTGCTCGCTCACGAGGGCCCACTGTAACGTCGCCCGTTGTGCCCGGCCCGATCGATGCTCCCCCGCACGAGCCGTTGGTCACGCCGCCCGTCGACGTGCTGCTGACCCGCCTCGACCCCGACGTCCCCGTGCCCGCGTACGCCCGACCGGGCGATGCGGGGGCGGACCTCGTCACGACCTCCGACGTCGTGCTGGACCCCGGCGAACGCGCCCTGGTCGGCACGGGCGTCGCGATCGCGCTGCCGCTCGGCTACGCGGGGTTCGTGCACCCGCGGTCCGGGCTGGCGGCGCGCGCCGGGCTCTCGATCGTCAACACGCCGGGCACGATCGACGCGGGCTACCGCGGGGAGATCAAGGTGTCCTTGATCAACCACGACCCTCGTGAGCAGCTCGTTCTCCGGAAAGGTGACCGAATCGCCCAGTTGGTCGTTCAACAGGTGGAGCAGGCGCGCTTCGTCGAGGTGGCCGAGCTCCCCGCGTCCGAACGGGGTAGTGGTGGCTACGGATCGACGGGCGGACACGACCGGCTGGTGGGAGATGACGGGCCATGAGCGTGCGCTATGGCGAGGACCTCGAGGACCTCGAGGACGGTGAGCTCCCCGGGTACGCCGACGAGTACGACGACGAGGAGTACGACGCCGAGTACGACGGGCCGGACCACGGCCCGTTCGACGTCGCGATGCTCGACCCGGAGATGACGGACGCGCTCGCCCGGATGGACTTCGGCGCCGTGCAGGTGCCGATCCCGCCGAGCGGTGAGGTCGCGACCGAGCCGACGACGAACGGCAGGCTGCAGGCGGTCCACATCACGATGCCGGGCGGTCGGCTGTCGCTGTCCGCGCTGGCCGCGCCGCGCACCACGCCGCTCTGGCCGGACCTGTGCGCCGAGATCGAGGCGTCGCTGCGGGAGGCGGGCGCGGACGTCCGCACCGGCACCGGGGTCTGGGGTCGCGAGCTGTACGCGACCACGAACCAGGCCTCCTCCGTCTTCGTCGGGATCGACGGCGAGCGGTGGATGGTCTACGGCGTCGCCTCCGGGCAGTCGGGGGACCAGCCCGGGCTGGACGCGGAGCTGCGCCGGATGCTGCGCGGCACGATCGTCGTGCGGGGGAAGTCGCCGTATCCGCCGCGCACCGTGCTGCCGCTGACCCTGCCCTCGGCGCTGGTCGACCCCGAGGACGCCGCGTCCGCGGAGGCCGCGGGCCCGCAGAAGACCACGCTGACCCTGCGCACGCGGGCGGCGGCGACACCCGCCGCGCCCGCCGAGAGGACGGCCGTTCCGGCCGAGGAGACCCGTGCCGTCCCGGCGGTGGGGGAGACCCGCGCGACGCCGCCCGCCGCCGTCGTGGCGCCGGAGGAGACGCAGACGATGCCTCCCGCGGGCCCGCGCGGGCCGCAGCCTGCCGCCGGTCGCCCCCACGGATCCCCCCGACCCGACCTCGGCCGCCCCGACCAGCCGGGCCTCCCGGCTGCGGCCTTCGGCCGTCCTGGCGCGGTCCCGCCTGGCGCGGTCCCGCCTGGCGCGGTCCCGCCTGGCGCGGTCCCGCCTGGCGCGGTCCCGCCTGGCGCGGTCCCGCCTGGCGCGGTCCCGCCTGGTGCGGTCCCGCCCGGTGGCCGGCCGGGTCCGGGTCAGCCCGCCGGCAGGCCTGGCCGGCCCGGCTTCCCGGCCGGAACCGGCCGGCCCGCCGGCGCGCAGCCCGGCTTCGACTCCCGCGGCAGCGGTCGGCCCGGCTTCGACCAGCCCAGTGGTGCCCAGCTTGGGTTCGATCAGCACAGTGGTGCGCAGCCTGGGTTCGATCAGCACAGTGGCCGACCTGGTCTCGACCAGCCCAGCGGCGCTCAGCGTGGCCTCGGCCGTCCCGGCGGTGGCCGACCCGGCGTCGATCAGTCCGGCGGCCCGTCTGGTTTCGGCCGACCCGGCGGTGCGCACCCTGGGTTCGGCCGGCCCGAGGGTGGCCGGTCTGGTTTCGACCAGTCCGGTGGCGACCAGTCCGGTTTGGGCCGGCCCAGCGGTGCGCAGCCTGGGTTCGACCAGTCCAGTGGCCCTCAGTCCGGTGTCGTGGAGCCGGGTATCGGTCGGCCGGAGGTCGAGCGGTACGGAGGCGGCCGGCACCGAGGTGCCCAGTACGGAGGCGACCAGTACGGAGGCGACCAGTACGGAGGCGACCAGTACGGAGGCG
>Ga0207641_10001501_pt1 | contig 22834 bp, 17 predicted proteins | sample KBSSwiS62_FD_184306 | JGI IMG/M metagenome (GOLD analysis project Ga0207641, IMG submission 184306) | Switchgrass rhizosphere microbial communities from Kellogg Biological Station, Michigan, USA - KBS Switchgrass S6-2 (SPAdes) (version 2) | ecosystem: Host-associated > Plants > Roots >... | reverse complement strand
AGCCAGATCTCCCGGGAGATCTGGCTGTCGATGAAGTCGTAGATCGACTCGACGAAGTTCTGCAGGCCGCGCGGGACGACGGAGGCGCGGCGGTAGGCCAGCCAGAACAGCACCCCGACGAACAGCGCCGCGAAGATGACCAGCGCGGTGGCCTTGTTCAGATAGAAGTCGATCGGACCTAGGTGCGCGTCAAACCAGTGCGGGGGATTGAAGACCGCAACGGTAGGACCCTGGAAACCCTCGTCACCAGCGGCGAGGACGGGCACGCGACACACCTCCATGATCCAAATTTACGCACTGTCACCAGGCGGCCCGGACTAGCCCCACAGCGGAGAGGGGAACCCACCCTATCGGCGCACCACGCCCGACCGCCCCAGATGCACCCATCGCGAGCCCAGTTCGGGCACAGGATGTCACAGGAACCGACGGACACGCGACCAGTTGCTGCTCAGCACCCGTCGACCGTGTCACCGGAGCCGTCAGGCGCGACCGACCTGCCACTCGCGGCCCGGTGGTCGCGATACGTCGGGCGGACACGCGACCAACCGTGTTGATCGCGAGACCGCCCACCATGTCACACTGACCACCGGAACCGCGACCACCGCATGATCGCCTACCGATCGGCTGATGTCACGTCCGAAGGACTTCCGGATGCGCGGCGATCACCCGCACGCGCATCCCTTGGTCGCTCGGCGCGGCCCAGCGGGGACCCATCTCCACCGAGGGCCGACGGCGTCGGCGCCCGGTACCGCGAATACTATCCACACCTTCGCCTACGCGGCACGCGCTGCGATCCACCCCGCGTCGGGTTCATCTACATGTTGCCGACGCGTTTCGTTCCGTTGCGCCCGCATTGGCGGTACGCAAGCAACCGAGCACAGTACGCAATCACGAGTAATGATCTGAATCGTACGAGCACGGAGCGTCACCGTCCAGACGGGCAGGTTACGCGCCTGCCTTGACGCCGACGGCTCGGATTGCAGGCACCGCGCTAGACACCAATCGCCAAGCGGCCATGGCATCGACCCGTGGGCCGAGCGACCCCGGCCTACTTCGTCCACCCCGGATCACGTTGGCGAGGGCACTCAGCGCCCGAGCCGGCGGAGCCGGGGTTCCTGCCGGATCGGCGACAGGGTCCCGGCGGGATCGACGAACGGGGTCCCTGCGGGATCTCGCAGGTCTGTGATCTCGCAGGTCTGTGATCTGGGAGTCTGCGCAGGGCGCTCAGCGCCCGGTTCCGGCCGACCGCCCTAGCGGCTCCGCGCCTGATAAATCACCAGATAGACCGCGGCAGCCACCCCCACGATGATGCCAATCGGCAGGAACACGACATGCAGGTGCGTCAGCCGGTCGATGCCCCAGCCGACGAAGCCCCAGAAAGCAGCGCCGGCGGCCAGCGTCCCGACCGCGTTCCAGGCGAGGCCCGCGTTGCTGTCGGGATCCGAGGACGGCCCGCGCCGCCGCTCCGGCCGCTTGCCCGGCTGGCCGCTCGTGCCTCCCGGCCCGTCCGGCTGGCCAGCGCGCCGCGGACCGTCCGACGCCGCGGACCGCTCGGGCCGGTGGGCGTCCTTGGCGCCCTTGGCGCCCGGAGTGCCCGCCGGGTCCTGGTCACTGGTCATGATGCGCTGGTCACCGCCCTGCCACGGTCCGCTTGGTGACGGCCGGCGGCGCGACGCCGGCGGACTGCTGGGTGGCGGAAGGCTCAGCCGCCGACTGCCGGGTTGCCGGCCGATCCGCGGCGGGCCGGCCGGGCTTCGCCGGGCGCGCGGCGGCGGAGTTCGCGGCCAGAGCCGCCTGGCGCGCGGCGAAGGACTCCGGGTCGAAGAACGGGACCCGGGTGTGCGTCGCGACCCAGAGCTCGGCGCCAATCCAGCCGAACACGCCCACGAAGACCGTCCAGGCCAGGGTCGGCAGGTGGATCGCCTCGACCCCGTCCAGCGCGATGAGCAGCATGCCGAGCAGCCCGATCTGGGCGGTGTAGGTGCCGAGCGCCGCCGGCAGGAGCAGGTGCGGAGCAGTCCGGGCGACCCGCGCGACGGCGAGCTTGCCCATCCCGAAGAAGGCGACGACCACGGCGATGCCGAGCAGCGCAGCGGCGGCGCCCGCGCCACCGCGCAGCGCGGCGCCCAGCGCGACCGCCGGGACCGCGATGACGGCGCAGACCACCAGACCCAGCCGAAGCGCCGCCATCCCCACCAGCGCCGCGCTCCCGGCCGGCACCGCGCTGCCGGCGGATGCGGGCGCAACCGCCAGCGCCGCCTCGGGTGCCGACACCGCCTCGTCTGCCAGCGCCGCAGGGCCCGTCGCCTCGTCCCCCGGTCTCGTCACCACCCGCGCTCCTCGCCAGTCCGTGCGTGCTTCATCCGTGCCTGAGCTGTTCGCGCCGTGTCCATCTGTGTGCACCCGCCGCGCGCGGTCTGGTCCGCGGCCGCTCAGCCGCGGTCAGGTTGTCGTCGCGCGGAGCTCACATCCACGGTAGCGGTCGCGGCGGCCGGCGAGCGCCGGTCAGGGCGAGGCGGAGGGACCGGCCCCGGCGGCCGCGGCGGCCTGGCGCGCGGTGCGCTGCCCGAGCAGGAGCAGCACCACCAGGCCCAGCAGCCCGAAGCCGAGGGTCGCGAGCAGGATCGGCAGCGGCGCAGACGAGAACGACGCCGCCACCCCGCCGAAGCCGACCAGCGCGGCCCAGAAGTACATGAACAGCACCGCCCGGATCTGCGACTTCCCGATCTCGAGCATCCGGTGGTGCAGGTGCATCTTGTCCGGGGAGAACGGCGAGCGGCCGGCTCTCGTCCGCCGGACCACCGCGAGTCCCAGGTCGAGGAACGGCACCATCAGCACGGCCACCGGGATCGCCAGCGGGATCAGCGACGGCAGCGACCGGGACGGCCCGGCGTAGCCGCCGTAGGCGACCTGCCCGGTCACCGAGATCATCGACGACGCGGACAGCAGGCCGATGAGCATCGACCCGGAGTCGCCCATGAAGAGCCTGGCCGGGTTGAAGTTGTGCGGGAGGAAGCCGACGCACACGCCGGCGGTCACCGCCGCCAGCAGGGCCGCGGGCGAGGCCCGGTAGAAGCCGTCGACGACGGCCAGCCGGTAGGCGAAGTAGAACGTCGCCAGCGCGGCGATCGCGGTCACGCCGGCGGCCAGGCCGTCGAGGCCGTCGATGAAGTTGATCGCGTTGATCAGGACGACGACAGCGAGGATGGAGATCGGCACCGCCGTCTCCGGGCCGAGGCTGAGCGTCGTCTCGCTGTTCCAATTGATCGCGAACGAGAACTGCACGCCCATCTGGACCATCACCGCGGCGGCGACCATCTGGCCGGCGAGTTTCGTGAGCGAGTCCAGCTCCCACTTGTCGTCCGCCACGCCGAGCAGGCAGATCAGCGTCGCCGCGACGAGGACCGCGCGCGGCTCCGACCAGTCCCGGGAGACCTGCGACAGGAACGGCAGCCGGGCGGCGACCGCGAGCCCCGCGTAGAGGCCGGCCAGCATCGCCAGGCCGCCGAGGCGGGCCGTCGGCTTGGCGTGCACGTCCCGGGCTCGCACGCCGGCGACCGCGCCGATGCGCAGCGCCACCGCCCTGGCGACCGGCGTCGCGAGGAAGGTGACCGCGGCGGCGACGACGAAGACGAGCAGGTACTCACGCACGTGGCCGCCCGGGGGTCACGAAGCGGCCTGGGCCGGTGCCTCGACCAGCGGGAGCACCGCGCGCAGGGCGGCCAGGTCCACGGCGCCGAGCCGCACCACCCGCGGGACGTCGGTGGTGCAGTCGACGATGGTCGAGGCGACGCCGTGGGTCGCCGGACCGGCGTCCAGGTAGACGTCGACCTGTTCGCCGAGCTGGGCGACGGCCTCGTCCGCAGTGGTCGCGGCCGGCTGGCCGCTGAGGTTCGCGCTGGAGACGGCCATCGGCCCGGTCCGGCCCAGCAGGTCGATCGCGACCGGGTGCAGCGGCATCCGGACGGCGACGGTGCCGCGGCTCTCGCCGAGGTCCCAGCGCAGCGACGGGGCCTGGCGGACGATCACCGTGAGGCCGCCGGGCCAGAACGCCCTGGTGAGCTCGCGGACCGGCATGGAGACGTGGCTCACCAGCCCATCCAGCGTCCGCCAGGAGCCGATCAGCACTGGCACCGGCATGTGCCGGCCGCGGTTCTTGGTGGCCAGCAGGGCCCGCACCGCGGAAGCGTCGAACGCGTCGGCGCCCAGGCCGTAGACCGTGTCCGTGGGCAGGACCACCAGGTCGCCCCGGCCGACGGCGCTCGCCGCGGCTTCCAGGCCGGCCCTACGCGCCGCCGGGTCCGTGCAGTCGAACCGCCGCATCGTTCGTCCCTCACCGCCGTTTTCTGGAGGCCACGATCGCGCGGCTCCCGCCCTGCGCCCGGCCGGGACCGGCACGGCCTTGAGGATTCGGCCGGCTGTCGGCCGGCGACCCGCGCCGCGGGTTCCCGGGAGCGCTGTGTACGCGCCCAACCTACTGCCTCCTCCTCGGAGCCTCTCCCCCGTAGGCCATCGTCAGCGGCGGGTGTGCGCCGCGGAGCCGGCGCGAGTGGGCGACGTGCCCAGGCGCGCCGTCACGAACCGGTCCCGCCCGGCGAGATCGCGGTGCGTGGCGATCTCGTTCCAGGCGCCGGCCGCGGCCAGGACAGAGCGCACGGCCTCGCCCTGCCCGTCGGCGTGCTCCATCACGAACCGGCCCCCCGGCCGCAGCAGGGCCGCGGCAACCTCGGCCACCGCCCGCGGCCCCGCCAGCCCGTCCCCCCCGCCGCCCCACAGCGCCCACGGCGGGTCGTGGGCGCCCACCTCCGGCTCGACGGTGGCCCGGTCGGCGTCGGGCAGGTAGGGCGGGTTCGAGACCACCGCGTCGACGGCGCCCCGCAGGCCGGCGAGCGCGTCCAGGACCGGGACCCGCGGCCAGGACTGGGGCACACCGTCCGGCCCACCGCCGGCCAGCCAGCCGCCCAGGACGTCGGCCGCGTGGACGCGCACCGCCAGGCCCGTCGTGGCGACGTTGCGGCGCAGGTAGCCGAGCGCCGCCGGGTCCGCCTCGACGGCGTGCGCCACGGCGCCGGGCACCTCGTGGGCCACCGCCAGCGCGATCGCGCCCGAGCCGGCGCACAGGTCGACGCAGACCGCGCCGCCAGCGCCGTCCCGGCCCGCGGCGCCGTTCGGTCCCGCGGCACTGCCCTGTCCCGCGGCACTGCCCGGTTCTGGGATGGCCGTCGGCCGCGAGTCGGCCGTCAGCGCGTCGATGACCCAGCCGGCGACCAGCTCGGTCTCGGGGCGGGGAACGAAGACGCCGGGCCCGACCGCGAGCGTGAGATGACGGAAATGAGCCTCGCCGGTCAGGTGCTGCAGGGGTGTCCGGTCCGCTCGGCGGTCCACCAGTTCCCAGAACCGGTCGGCGACGGCGGCCGGGAGCTCCCGCACCAGCGGGAGCCGGCCACGCGGCACGCCGAGGACGTGCGCTGCCAGCAGCTGGGCGTCGGCCCGCGGGCTCGCGACCCCGGCGGCCGCCAGCCGGTTGGCGGCCGCGGCCAGCTCGCCGGCCAGCGGGCGGTCAACGAGCGTTCTCCAGCTCACCGAAACCTCGGCCAGCCGGGCCCTGACCGGTGCCGATGACGCAGCTGGCTCACTCGTCGTCAGAGCTCCCGGCCAGGCGGGCCTGCAGGTCGGCCGCGGCGAGCGCGTCGAGCACGTCGTCGAGGTCGCCGTCCAGGACAGCCTCGAGGTTGTGCGCCTTGTAGTTGACCCGGTGGTCGGCGATGCGGTTCTCCGGGAAGTTGTAGGTGCGCACCTTGTCCGAGCGGTCCAGCGTGCGGACCTGGCTCGCGCGGGCCGCCGACTTCTCCGACTCGGCCTTCTCCCGCGCGATCGTCAGCAGCCGGGCACGCAGGATGCGCAGCGCCGACTCCTTGTTCTGCAGCTGGCTCTTCTCGTTCTGGCAGGAGACGACGACGCCCGTCGGCACGTGGGTGATGCGGACCGCCGAGTCGGTGGTGTTCACGCTCTGGCCGCCGGGCCCGGACGAGCGGAACACGTCGATCCGCAGGTCGTTCGGGTCGATCTCGACGTCGACCTCCTCCGCCTCCGGCATCACCAGCACACCCGCGGCGGACGTGTGGATCCGCCCGGCCGACTCGGTGACCGGCACCCGCTGGACGCGGTGCACGCCGCCCTCGAAGCGCAGTCGGCCGTACACGCCCGGCTGGCCGGGCGGGACCTGGCCGCGGTACTTGACGGCGACGCTGACGTCCCGGTAGCCGCCCAGGTCACTGGGGTTGGCCTCCAGGATCTCGGTCTTCCAGCCGCGCCGCTCGGCGTAGCGCAGGTACATCCGCAGCAGGTCCCCCGCGAACAGCGCGGACTCCTCGCCACCGGCGCCGGCCTTCACCTCGAGGATCGCGTCGCGGCCGTCGTCCGGGTCACTCGGCACGAGCAGGGTGCGCAGCCGCTGGCGGCGCTCCTGGATGGCCGTCTCCAGGTCGGCGGCCTCCGCGCGAAACGACAGGTCCTCGGCGGCGAACTCCCGGGCCGTCTCCAGGTCGCCCTCGGCCTGCTCGATCTCCCGGGCGAGCTCGACGATGGGCGCTAGCTCCGCGTAGCGGCGGCCGAGCTGGCGGGCCTCGGCGGCGTCGTTGTGCACCGCGGGGTCGGCGAGCCGCTTCTCGATCACGGCGTGCTCGTCGAGCAGCTTCTCCAACGCGGACGGCATCAGTTACCTCTTCACCAAGTAGGCGGGCGGAAAGCACAACGGCGTTCGCCCGGCCAGAGCCGAGCGAACGCCGTCAAACCCGTTACTTGGCGCCCGAAGCCTTCTGGCCCGGCTGGCGCTTGCCGAAGCGGCGCTCGAACTTCTCCACCCGGCCGCCGACGTCCAGGATCTTCTGCTTGCCCGTGTAGAACGGGTGGCACTGCGAGCAGACCTCGGCGTGGATGACGCCGCTGGACTTGGTGCTCTTGGTGGTGAACGTGTTCCCGCACGTGCAGACCACGGTGGTGTCCGCGTACGTCGGGTGGATGTCAGCCTTCATGGTCCCTCTTCTCACGTGGCCGCCGGGTCGCCGCGCCTGAGCTGACGGCGTGAACCGGAGCCTCCAACGGCCCAAGTCTGCCAGACCGGGCCAGCGGGCCAAGCGGCGCGCCTGGCGCGCCGCCTCCCGTAACACCGACCAGCCGCGTGCTAATCCTGGCCCGGCGTCGTCTTCGCGATCTGCATCAGGAACTCGTAGTTGGTCCTGGTCTGCTTGAGCTGGCCCAGCAGCAGCTCGATGGCCTGCTGGGGCTCGCGGGTGTGCAGGACGCGGCGCAGCTTGATCATGATAGCCAGCTCGTCGGGCGCCAGCAGGATCTCCTCCTTGCGGGTGCTGGACGCGTCGACGTCCACCGCTGGGAAGATCCGCTTGTCCGCGATCTTGCGGTCGAGCTTGAGCTCGGCGTTACCCGTGCCCTTGAACTCCTCGAAGATGACCGTGTCCATCGTCGAGCCGGTCTCGACCAGCGCGGTGGCGATGATGGTCAGCGAGCCGCCGTTCTCGATGTTGCGGGCGGCACCGAGGAAGCGCTTCGGCGGGTAGAGCGCCGTGGAGTCCACACCACCGGACAGGATGCGCCCGGACGCCGGCGCCGCCAGGTTGTAGGCGCGGCCGAGCCTGGTGATCGAGTCCAGCAGCACGACGACGTCCTGGCCCAGCTCGACCAGGCGCTTGGCCCGCTCGATGGACAGCTCGGCGACGTTGGTGTGGTCCGACGGCGGCCGGTCGAAGGTCGAGGCGATGACCTCGCCCTTCACCGAGCGCTGCATGTCGGTGACCTCCTCGGGCCGCTCGTCGACGAGCACGACCATGAGGTGGCATTCCGGGTTGTTCGTGGTGATCGCGTTCGCGATCGACTGGAGCACCATCGTCTTGCCGGCCTTCGGCGGGCTCACGATGAGCGCGCGCTGGCCCTTGCCGATCGGCATGACCAGGTCGATGACCCGGGTGGTCATCACGTTCGGCTCGGTCTCCATCCGCAGGCGCTCCTGCGGGTAGAGCGGCGTCAGCTTGGTGAACTCGGGGCGGCCGCGGGCCTCCTCCGGGTCCATCCCGTTAATGGTGTCGAGCCGGACCAGCGCGTTGTACTTGTCGCGGCGGGGCTCGCCCTCCTGCGGAGCCCGCACGACGCCGGTGATCGCGTCACCGCGGCGCAGGCCGTGCCGGCGGACCTGGGCGAGGCTGACGTAGACGTCGGCCGGACCGGTCAGGTAGCCGCTGGTCCGGACGAAGGCGTAGTTGTCCAGGACGTCCAGGATGCCGGCGACGGGGACGAGGACGTCGTCCTCGCGCACCACCGGCTCGTTGTCCGCGCCGGTGCCCTGACCGCGGCCGCGGTTGCGGCCCCGCTCGCGGAACCGGCCGCGCCTGCGGCTGGCGTCGTCGTCGTCGTCCTGCTGCTGGTTGGCGCGACCGCCCTGGCGGTCGCTGGTCCGCTCCGTCCGGTCGGACTGGCGGTCCTGGCGGGAGCTCTGGCGGTCGGTCTGACGGCCGCTCGACGACCGCTCCGGGCGCTCACCACGCTCGGGCCGCTCACCACGCTCGGGCCGCTCCGCGCGTTCCGCTCGGTCGCCCCGCTCCTGGCGGTCACCGCGCTCGGGCCGCTCACCGCGCTCCGGGCGCTCGCCCCGGTCCGCGCGCTCGCCACGGTCCGCGCGCTCGCCACGGTCCGCGCGGTCCCCACGGTCGGTTCGGTCCCGGCGGTCCTCCCGCGCGCGGGGCGCGCTGGTCGTGGCGGCGGGCGCCTCCGCGGACGACGCGTCGTCCGCGCGGGCCGGCCGCTCGACGACGGCGGGCGCGGCGGGGACCTCGACAAGCTCGGCCTGCTCGGGACTGACGATGCCGCGGGCCACGCGGCGACCGCGGGCACGCGCGGGTGCGGGCTCGGCGGCCTGCGCCGTCGCGGGCGCGGCGGGCGGCGTCGTCACGTTGGTGACGCCGTTCGAGGTGGGAGACGCGCCGTTCTGCACGTTCTGGATGGCGGCGATCAGCTGCCCCTTGCGCAGCCGGCCGGTGCCCTGAATGCCCAACGAGCTCGCCATGGCCTGCAGCTCCGGCAGGAGCATCGCCTGCAGCCCCGTACCACTGCGGCGACGGCGAGGAACGGCCGAGCCGGGAGTCTGCGCGTCATCCGCCCGCCCCCGGCTCGCCCCGCCCTCTACCAACGTCGGGGCCGGAGCCGCCGGCGCAAGGACAGCCGACTGGCTGACGGGAAGCGGTGCGGGCGCCGCGGACTCACGTGCGCTCTCAGGCAGCACGTCGGTGGTGTCGCTCAAGGTTTTCCTTCCCTGAAGGAACCGGCTCCTCACGAGCCGGGTGATGCGTATCGGACCCCCGCCATCTGGTTCCACCCGATGGTGGCCGACAGATTGGGGGAGATATGGCCGCTGGCCGGGCCAGGTGACGGGCCCGTCGGCGGTGCAGAGGGCCGTGACCTCCTAGCAGACCTCCCAGCAGACCTTCGGATCGCCGACCTGCCCGGTCACCGATCCGGCAGAACTCCTCGACGATCCGATGGCGGCCTCGTCGCCCGATCCGAGAAAGGGGCTTCAGGCTCCACCGCGCTGGGACGAACCCCAGGCTTCGCCGACCCGGCAGGAGCTCCACACCGCGAACGAACCCGGATCCCCGGAAGGGGCCCGGGCGGTCGTCCCCGGGACAGGCGTCGCGCACCAGCCGGCCGCTGGCCGAAACCAGCGGCCAAGCCCGCCCGCCACGTCACCGGTGTCAAGCCGAGGCAACGGCGGCGAGGCGGGGCACCGGAATCCTGCACCAGGACGGACCAGAGAAGGCTCCAGCCAGACCGGCGGGGCGAGCACGCGCCGCTGCGCGACGGGTGCAGTCATCAGACTATCCAGACGGAGACACCTCGGCAACAACCTGAGGTTGCGCTGACGCCCAGGGTCGCGTTCCACCCGCCAGTCGGCAGGCGCAAGATCGCCAGTCTGGCGATCTTGCTCCAGGGTGCTTCTCCCGGCGGTGCTTCGGAACGAACAACCTGTTCCGAAGCTGGAGCTGCCGTGGTTCCACGGTACCCGAGGCCGGCCGGATCCGCGCGACGGTGACTGAACGTCGCCAGAGTCACAGGACAGCAGGGACAAGCCTGCCATCCATGTGACCCTGCGCGGTCTTCGACGGCTCGACCCCGCGGGGCCGAGCGCTCATGACCGCCCGCCGCGACTCGATCCGGGCGCCGCCGGCTGCTATCCGCGCCCGAGCGGGGCGATGCGGGCACCGTCCCGATCGACGGCGAGCGGGAGGACGGCGAAGCCGGGCGCGGGCACCGCGACCGCGGTCGCGGCCTGCTCACCGCCGACGGCGAGGGCGAGCACGGTAGGGCCGGAGCCGGACAGCACGGCCGCCACGCCCGCGGCCCGCAGGCGCTCCACCAGCCCCGCCGACTCGGGAGCCATCGGCAGCCGGTACGGCTGGTGCAGCCGGTCCTCGGTGGCCGCCAGCAGCAGCCGCGCGCGCGCCGGCGCGTCAAGCGGCCTGCGGCCGGCCGGCCTCGCGTCGAGCGCCCGCGGGTCGCCCGGCCTGACGTCGGGCGGTCCCGCCGGGCCGTCGGCGGCACTCCCCGCCACGGGCCCGGTGAGCGCGAGGGCGAGCAGGCCGGCCCGGCCCGCCGAGAACGCGGCGTCGGCATGGGTAAGCCGCTCCGGCAGCCGGCCGCGTGAGTCCGCCGTCGACGTCCGCACCGAGGGCACGAAGGCGACCGGGCGCAGGTCGGGGACCGGTTGCGCCCGGTGCACCGCCGCGCCGTCCGGGTCGGTCCAGGCGACGGTGAACCCGCCGAACAGCGCGGCGGCGACATTGTCCGGGTGGCCCTCGATCGCGGTCGCGACCCGAAGCGCCGCGGCCCGGTCCAGCGCTCCGGCGGCGGCTTGGGACTGCCCGGCGCCGCCGGCGAGGAATCCGGTCGGGTCGAGAGCCCACGCGGCGGCCACACCCGCGACGATCGCGGCCGCGGACGAGCCGAGGCCACGGCCATGCGGGATCCGGTTGACGCACCGCACCGCCAGGCCCGGCTGCGGCCGGCCCAGCGCGTCGAACGTCGCCCGGATCGAGCGCACGACCAGGTTGTCCTCGCCCTCCGAGACCGGTTGTCCGCCCTCGACGTGGACGGACAGCCCTCGCCGGCGCAGCGTCACCTCGACGTCGTCGTAGTAGGCGAGCGCCAGCCCGTACGCGTCGAAGCCGGGTCCGAGGTTGGCGCTGGTGGCCGGCACCCGGACGCGGACGCCGACGAGCGGCTCGTCCTCGGTCGGCCCGTCGCCGGACGGGCCGCCGGCCGGCACGGGCGGCGCGCCCGCAGAGCCGGGAGAGTCCGTGGGCAGGCGGCCGGCAGCGGTGGTCACTGCCGGGCTCCCACGGCCGGGGGCCGCAAGCGGGACAGCGCCGCCGGCTCGGGCGCGGCAGCGCTCGCCAGAGCCGGGGTCCCCAGAGCCGGGGTCAGCGGAGCACGGGTCACTGGCGCAGCCCGAGGGCCTCGGCAGCGCCGGCGACGGTCGGGCGGATCGTCTCCGGCTTGGCGGCGCCGCTGATCGCCCAGTCCGGGTCCTTCAGGCCGTTCCCGGTGACCGTGCAGACGATCCGCTGGCCGGCCTCGATCAGCCCTGCCTCGTGCGCGGCGAGCAGGCCGGCGACGCTCGCGGCGCTGGACGGCTCGACGAACACGCCCTCGGTTCGGGCGAGCAGCCGGTAGGCGGACAGGATCTGCCGGTCGTTGACCGCGTCGATCAGCCCGCCGGACGAGTCTCGCGCGTCGACGGCGAACTCCCAGGAGGCCGGGTTGCCGATCCGGATCGCGGTCGCGATGGTCTGCGGCGACGTCACGACGCTGCCGCGCACGATCGGCGCGGCGCCGGCGGCCTGGAAGCCGAACATGCGCGGCCGGCCCGTGCCGGCCTCCTTGTCCGCCTCCAGATAGCCGCGCCAGTAGGCCGTGATGTTGCCGGCGTTGCCGACCGGGAGGCAGTGGAGGTCCGGCGCCGCGCCGAGCGCCTCGATGATCTCGAAGGACGCGGTCTTCTGGCCCTCCAGCCGCAGCGGGTTGACCGAGTTGACCAGCGTCACCGGGTAGGCCTCCGCCAGCTCCCTGGCGACGCGCAGGCAGTCGTCGAACGAGCCGTCCAGCTGCAGCAGCCGCGCCCCGTGGACCAGGGCCTGGGCCATCTTCCCCAGCGCGATCTTCCCACTCGGGACGAGCACCGCGCAGATCATCCCGGCGCGGGCCGCGTAGGCGGCGGCCGAGGCGCTGGTGTTGCCAGTGGACGCGCAGATGACGGCCTTCGAGCCCTCCCCGGCCGCGGCGCTGATGGCCATCGTCATCCCGCGGTCCTTGAAGGACCCGGTCGGGTTGGCCCCCTCGACCTTCAGGTGGACGTCGCAGCCGGTGACCTCGGACAGGTGGCCGGCCGGCACGAGTGGCGTCCCGCCCTCCAGCAGCGTGACCACCGGAGCGTCCGCCGGCAGCGGAAGCCGGTCGCGGTACTCGTGGATGATCCCGCGCCACGTCCGGTGCGCCGCCCGGCCCGACCCGGTGAACAGGTTGGAAACCGCGGTCTCGGCCACGTTGGACCCCCCGTTCGTCTGCCCGGCCGTCACCTCCGGTGAATGCATGGTGGTCACGGCTCACCTCCCTCGACCCGCAGCACCCCGGCCACCGCGCGCACGATGTCCAGACCACGCAGGTCCTCGACCGTCGCCGCCAGCGCGGCGTCCGCGGCGGCGTGCGTCACCAGCACCAGACTCGCGTCGTCTCCTCGACCGTCCTGGCGCACGCTGCGAATGGACACGCCGTGCTGGGCGAATGCGCCGGCCACGGTCGCCAACACGCCGCTCTTGTCGGTCACGTCGAGATTGACGTGGTAACTCGTGATGGTCTCGCCCATCGGCAGCACGGGCAGGTCGGCGTAGGCCGACTCCCCCGGGCCGCGCCGGCCGGCGACGCGGTTGCGGGCCACGGCGACGAGGTCACCGAGCACCGCGGACGCCGTCGGCGAGCCACCAGCGCCGCGGCCATAGAACATCAGCTGCCCAGCCGCCTCGGCCTCGACGAACACCGCGTTGAACGCCTCCCGCACGCTGGCCAGCGGGTGCGAGCGCGGCACCATCGCGGGGTGCACTCGGACGCTCACCCCCGGCCGCTCGGCGGAGCGCTCGGCGATGGCCAGCGCCTTCACGGTGCAGCCCATCGCCTTCGCACTGGCCATGTCGGCCGCGGTGACCGTGGCGATGCCCTCGCGGTGCACGTCATCGAGTGTCACCCGGGTGTGGAACGCCAGTTGGGCGAGGATCGCGGCCTTCGCCGCCGCGTCGTAGCCGTCGATGTCGGCCGTCGGGTCGGCCTCGGCGTAGCCGAGGGCGCTCGCCTCCTCCAGCGCGTCGGTGAACGACGCGCCGGTCTCGTCCATCCGAGTGAGGATGAAGTTCGTCGTGCCGTTGACGATGCCGAGGACGCGGCGGACCCGGTCCCCGGCGAGGCTCTCGCGCAGCGGCCGCAGCAGCGGGATCGCGCCCGCGACCGCTGCCTCGTAGTACAGATCGACGTCGGCGGCCGCGGCGGCGTCGTGCAGCGTCGAGCCGTCCGAGGCCAGCAGCGCCTTGTTCGCGCTGACCACGGACTTCTTGGCGCCGAGCGCGGCCAGCAGCCAGGTCCGGACCGGTTCGATGCCGCCGACCACCTCGACGACGATGTCCACGTCGTCCCGGGTGACCAGTCCGGCGGCGTCGGTCGTGAACAGCTTCGCCTCGACCGGGACGTCCCGCTCGCGGTCGAGGCGGCGCACGGCGATCCCTGCGAGTTCCAGTGGTTCGCCGACTCGGGCGGTCAGGTCGTCGGCCTGCTCGACCAGCAGGCGGACCACCTCGGACCCGACAACGCCGCAGCCCAGCAGCGCGACCTTCATCGCCCGGCCTCCCCCGGTTTCGGCCCGGCGGCGTCCGCGCCGGCCGGTTCGTCGACGTCCAGGCGCAACAGGTCATCCTCCGTCTCGCGGCGGACGATGACCCGCGCGGTGCCGGCGCGGACGGCGACCACCGGCGGGCGGCCGACGTGGTTGTAGTTGCTGGCCATCGAGCGGTGGTAGGCGCCGGTGGCCGGGACGGCGATCAGGTCGCCGGGCGCGATGTCCGCCGGCAGCGGCACATCGTGCGCCACCACGTCGCCGGACTCGCAGTGCTTGCCGACCAGGGTCACCACCCGGTGCTCGGCCGCGCCGGGCCGGGAGACCAACCGGGCGGTGTAGCGGGCGTCATAGAGGGCGGTCCGGATGTTGTCGCTCATCCCACCGTCGACGCTGACGTAGGTGCGCAGGCCGGGCAGCTCCTTGACGGTGCCGACCCGGTAGAGCGTGATCGTCGTCGGGCCGACCAGGGCGCGGCCCGGCTCGACCGCCAGCCGCGGCACCGACAACCCGGCGCTGGCGCACTCCTTGCCCACGATGGTGTGCAGTCGGTCGGCGACGTCCGCGACCGGCAGCGGAGCGTCCTCGCCGGTGTAGGCGATGCCCAGGCCGCCGCCGAGGTCGAGCTCGGGCAGCTCGACGCCGTGCGCGTCGCGGACCGAGGCCAGCAGGCCGACCATCCGGTGCGCGGCCAGGCCGAAGCCGGCCGTGTCGAAGATCTGCGAGCCGATGTGCGCGTGCAGGCCGACCAGCTCCAGCGCGTCGGCGGCGCCGAGCACCCGGCCGACGGCCTCGAGCGCCGCGCCGCTGGCCAGCGAGAACCCGAACTTCTGGTCCTCCTGGCCGGTGGCGATGTACTCGTGAGTATGAGCTTCGACACCCGGGGTGACACGGATCAGCACCCGTTGCCGGACGCCCGCCGCGCGGGCCAGCCCGGCCAGCCGCTCGATCTCGACGAACGAGTCGACGACGATCCGCCCGATGCCGTACCCAATTGCGCGGCGCAGCTCGTCGACGGACTTGTTGTTGCCGTGGAAGAGCAGCCGGGCCGGCGGGAAGGCGACCGACGCGGCGACGGCCAGCTCCCCGCCGGTGCAGACGTCCAGGCTCAGGCCCTCGTCGGCGACCCAGCGGGCCACCGCCCGGCACAGGAACGCCTTGCCCGCGTAGTAGACGTCCCCGTCCGGGAAGCCAGCCCGCCAGGCCCTGGCGCGGGCGCGGAAGTCCTCCTCGTCGAGGAAGAAGGCGGGCGTGCCGAACTCGTCGGCCAGCTCGTCGACCCGCAGGCCGCCGATCCTCAAGCCCCCGTCGGGGTCGAGGGCGGCGCTCGCCGGCCACACCTGCTCCTCCAGCGGCGCCACGGGCAGCGCCGTCGGCGTCGTCGCCGAGGCACCCGAGGCTTGCGACATCACATTCACATCCGTTCCGGGCCTGTCTGGCACTGCGTCTGTCTGGTGCGGGGTCTGTCTGGTGCGGGGTCTGTCTGGTGCGGGGTCTGTCTGGCTGCGGGGCTGTGGCGTCACATTCGTTCCGGGGCGGAGACACCCAGCATCCGCAGCCCGTTCGCGAGGACGACCTTCGTCGCCTCGACCAGTAGCAGCCGGGCACCGGTCAGCGGCGTCGGCTCCTCGTCGCCACGCGGGAGCACCCGGCAGGCGTCGTTGAAGCGGTGGTACGTCCCGGCCAGCGCCTCCAGGTACCGGGCCACCCGGTGCGGCGCGCGAAGCGACGCGGCCGCCGTCACGACGGCCGGCAGCTCGGCGAGCGCCCGCAGCAGGTCCACCTCACGCGGGTGCCCCAACAGTGACACGTCGACCCCGTCGAGACCCCCGCCCGGCTCGCCCGCCGCGCTGAGGCCGAGCGAGGCGGCGTTGCGCAGCAGCGAGGCGATCCGGGCGTGCGCGTACTGCACGTAGAACACCGGGTTGTCGTTGGTCTGCCTGGCGATCAGGTCGAGGTCCAGGTCGAGCGACGAGTCCAGCGACGCGCGCACCAGGGAGTAGCGGGCCGCGTCCACCCCGACCACGTCGACGAGGTCGGCGAGCGTCAGGAAGGTCCCGGCGCGCTTGGACATCTTCACCGGCTCACCGCCGCGCGACAGCGTGACCAGCTGGCCGATGATGACGTCGAGCGTCTCGGCGGGGTCGTCGCCATAGCAGGCGGCGATCGCCTTGAGCCGGCCGACGTAGCCGTGGTGGTCGGCGCCGAGCAGCATGACGACCTTGTCGAAGCCCCGGCCGCGCTTGTCCCGGTAGTAGGCCGCGTCGGCGCAGAAGTAGGTCGGCTGCCCGTCGGACTTGACCAGCGGCCGGTCCTTGTCGTCGCCGAAGTCGGTGGTCCGCAGGAAGACGGCGCCGTCGGCGTCGTAGACGTGGCCGTGCGCCCGCAGGTCCGCCACGGCCGCGGTCAGCTCGCCCGCGTCGTGCATCGACCGCTCGGACTTCCACAGGTCGAAGTGGACGCCGAAGCCCTCCAGCGTCGAGGTGATCTCGGCGAGCATCTGGGCGAGGCCCTCGCGGGTCACCAGCGCGAGCGCGGCCGCGTCGTCCTGCTCGAGCAGGCCGGGGTTGTCCGCCAGCACGCGCGCGGCGATCTCGGCGACGTACGCGCCGTGGTACCCGTCCGCCGGCGGGGGCTCACCCTTGGCCGCGGCCAGTACCGACGCGCCGAACCGCGCGATCTGTACCCCGGCATCGTTGACGTAGTACTCGCTGGCCGCGTCGTAGCCGGCCGCGTCGAAGATCCGCACCAGCGCGTCGCCGACCGCCGCCCACCGGGTGGATGCGAGCGTCACCGGGCCCGTCGGGTTCGCCGAGACGAACTCGACGTTCACCCGGACGCCCCTGCGCTCGGCCGCCCGGCCGTAATCCTGCCCCGCCCGCACGATCGTGCGGGCCAGCTCGCCGAGCGCCTCGGACGCCAGCCGGATGTTGAGGAAGCCAGGGCCGGCCACGTCGACGCTCGCCACTCCCGGGTCCTTGCGCAGCCGCTCGGCGAGCAGCCCGGCGACCTCGCGCGGGGGACGCCGGGCCGCCTTCGCGAGCTGGAGCGCCGCCGGAGAGGCGTAGTCGCCGTGCTCCGGGTTCTTCGGGCGCTCCACCGGAACCGTCGCGGGGACGGCGACGTCGATCGCGCCGTCCGCGACCGCGTCACGGACGGCCGACACGATGACGTCGGCAAGGTCGGCGGGAGTCATGCACGCGATGCTATCGGCGCGCTCGGACGGTAGTCGCCGGCTTAGATCTCGCCATGGTCGCGCACGCACCGACGCGCGGCCGGAGGATCCGAAAATGATCTCTGGCGATCGGATGCCAGATTGTCAGATCCGCCCGCGCGTCAGGCGTTCGGCGACTCAGACCACGGGCTGGCCGGCCACCAGTCGCTGCACGACGGTTACCAGGTCATCCGGGTCGAACGGCTTGGTCAGGTAGTAGTCGACGCCGACGCGCGAGGCGCGGCGCTGATCCGTCTCCTTGGTCGCGGCGGTCAGCACGACGAGCTTGATGTCCGCGGTCGCCGGATCGTTGCGCAGCCGGCTGGCGACCTCCCAGCCGTCGACCTTCGGCATCATGATGTCCAGCGTCACGACGTGCGGGGCGATCTCCTTGATCCGCTTCAGACAGTCCTCACCGTCCACCGCCTCATGAACCTCATAACCCTCCAGCTCCAGGTTGACGACCACAAGCTGGCGCAAAGTCGGGTCGTCGTCGACGACCAGGACTCGGGGGGCCTCTAGGTACACGTCGGAAGCTTACGGCGAGCCCGCCCCCCGGTCCGGCGATCGGACCTGGTACGGTATGCCTCGTTGCCAAGGCGAACCGGCAACCTGCGGCCCCCTGGGCCAGCCAGGCACCGGGACGCCCCCGTAGCTCAGGGGATAGAGCACTGCCCTCCGGAGGCAGGTGCGCAGGTTCGAATCCTGCCGGGGGCACGTACTGCATCCACGTGTTGAAGCTGGCGTGTAGCTGTCGTACGGGGTGTAGGAGTGTTGGCGGCCACTCCTACCAGTTCGGCGACCTTGTCGAGGTCGGTGACCGGGATTTTGATCATCAGGTGTACCTCCTGTTTCTCGTGATCGAGGTGGACGGTGAGCTGGGTGATCTCGTAGAGGCGTCGTTGCAGCGCTTCGGGTGCCTCGTGGAGCTTGAGGGAGAGTTCCGGTAGGGCGTCGAGGAGCTGGATGGTTTCGGATCCGGGCCGGTCAGGTTCGGCGTCGTCCGCCTCGTCAAGTTCTTTGATCTTCGCGAAGGCGATCTTGCGTTCTGCGTCGAGATCGTTATAGGTGCCTCGTAGTCCTTGGGTGAACGGGTCGTCGGGGTCGCCGTCCTGGGCTTGCCGCAGGAGGTTGCCTTGCCTGCGGGCGAGGTCGTCGATCTTCTTCTGGAGCCGGGTTCGTTCGGCGGCGCGTTCCTGTGTGGCGCGGTCGTCGTAGCTGGCGAGGTCCGCGGTGAGGAGAGCGACGCGGCTGCGGCCGAAGACGCGTTCGGCGTAGAAGTCGGTGATCGCTTTTTCGAGGACGTCTTCGCGGATACGGACGGTCTTGGGGTGGTCGGCGAGCTTGTCGTCGCGCCCCCTGTTGTTCGCTCGGGGCCAGCAGATGTACCAGACCGGTGCGCCGGCCTCGCGGACGTTGCCGAACATCCGCCGCCCGCAGGTGCAGTGGACCTGCCGCGGAACACGTACGTCCGTTTGGTCGCGGGATGGCGGTTGAGGGTGTTGGCCTGGCGGGAGCCGCGCCGGTCCTGGCGGTGGGCGTTGAACTCGTCGAACATCCACTTCGGGATCAGCGGCTCGTGGACGGGCTGTTCGGACCAGACCCATTTCTCCGGCCCGTTGACCGCGCCGTGCCGGGATCGGCTCGCGCGCCGGTTGAACACCTGGTAGCCGGTGTACTTCGGGTTACGCAGCAGATCGGCCACGGTCGACTTCCCCCAGGCCCCCCGCGCCCGGTACGCCCCGCCGACCGGCTCGGGCGGAGGGTAGCGTTCCGGGTCGGCGTTGAGCGCGTCGGCGATCGCGCCGTAGCCGAGCTGCCGGTAGTAGCGCCAGTGCGCGATCTGCGTCACCGTCTCCCCCCGGGCGTCGTCGGGTTCGAGGCGGGTCTTCGTCGCTCCCCGGTCGGCCTTCGCCGAGTTCGGGTGCCGGTAGTTCTTCGCCCGGTAGCCGTAGGGCGGCTTGCCGATGTTCCAGCCGTCCCGGACGTGGGTGCACAGCCCTCCCCAGCTGCTTTCGAGGGTTTGGAAGGCTTCGTATTCGGCTACGGACTGGTTGATCCGCCGGTGCAGGATCGCCGCGGCCCGCGGCCCGTCGACCTTGATCGGCTCGTTCCACGCCAGCAGCGCCACCCCGGCCTGTTCGAGCTGGCGTTCGATCGTGAGGTTTTCGTACATCCGCCGGGCGATCCGCGACATCGACTCGCAGATCACCGCATCGAACCGGCAGTTCCGATGCTCGGCCTCGGCCAACAGGTCGTCGATCCCGCCGTCGCGGGGGATCGGGATGTCGAACCGGGACACGTCCGCGCCGTGGCCGCGCTGATCGAGTTCTTTGCGGCCCGATTCCACGTCGTAAAAGTGTGCGACGTTCATCCAGGACTCCGGCAGCGTGGACTTCGCCCGCTCCAGCTGGCGGATCATCGACTGGCGGGGGTCCTGCTGCTCCTCGGTCGAGGTCCGCCCGGCGAACGCGACCCGGACCTCCCGCTGCAGCCCGGCCAGCGGCATCGCGAACGGCGAAGGCCTGAAATGGGCGGAGCCCCCGAGCGGGTCGCTCGGAGGCTCCGTGAGGGGTGAGTGACTGGCGCTAGTCCTCAGGGGTGCGCTTGGCCGGCCGGTCCCGGTGGGCGAGGTCATCGCGGACGGCATCGCAGCGTGCGGACAGTTCGCGTGCCTCGGCGCGGGCAGCGTCACCAGCCTTACGCAGCGGACGGCCGGATCCGTACTTACCGCCGTACATCTGCTGTGCCACGGTCGAGATCACACCGGCACGGCCGAGGTCATCGGCACGGTTCGCCACATCCATGATCTTCGCAAGGGTCGGGAAATCGCGGCCGTCACCCCACGCCGACGCGAAGATCACATCCGACATGCCCGCGAGGTAGGTGGTGGACGCCAAATACCGCGCACGCTGGTCTACCGCTTCCGGCGTGGTCGCCTCGGACGTCGACTTCCGGGTGCGGTAGCCGTTGCGCTGCGCGGCAGCCTGGACAGCCCAATAGCGGATCATGTTGCGGTCCGCGCGGAACATCTCGCCGTCCTTGGGCTGGTACTGCCACCCGTCCGGTTCACGGGTCGCCGCGTCGCAGGACGCCACCGGACAGCTGCCGGTGATCATTCCGAGGCGACGGGCGAAGATCAGTACCGCGTCCTGGGCGACGTCCTCGGACACGTCGTCACTGCCGTAGGTCCCGCGTCCGTCCCGGGCGATCGTGGCGGATCCGTCGGCACGCTTGCGGGAACGGGTGGCGTCCACCTTCCAGCAGTACCGGTGTGCCTGATCGACGATCGCCGCCCAGTCCGCCTCGGTCACGCGCGCCATGTCCTCGACCGTGGCCGCCTCACCGGCAACGGTCGCAGGAATGTCCCGCGAGAAAACAGGGGAAATAAAGGCATGCGCCATGGAAATCTCCATGCAAGAGAGGGATTTAGCGCCGCGCGCCGGGCGCAACGCGCCGATATCTAATAATCCCTCTCGCGCGCGCGGAAATCAATACTTCCGGACGCCAGTTCCGACCTCTTCAAAGATTCCTTCCGACCGCGTTTCCGCAGGTCAGAGGCACATTCACCGGGAGGCGAAAGCGGTCACAGGAAAGGCAAGAGCGCCGTCAGCCAACACATTATCGACCCTGAAAATAAGAAACACTGCAAACTAATAGGGAAGAAGAAATTCCAATGTCCGTAGCAGCCGATTCATCCCCGCACAGCCCACGCCCCACTCGCCGCCCCCCGGACCGACTAATTAGCACGACTACGCCTGCTAGTCAGTCTGGCTGTGCTTGGGTGGGCCCAGTAGGCCGCTGACCTGCGCCAGTAGAGCGTGACGGGGTAGCGGCTCAACTGGGAGACCGGAATGGCTAGCGGACAGGGGGCCCAATGGGCAGGGGATGTGCCCTGTAGGGATCGCGGATAGATGAGCATTCGGCCTCGTAGTTGAGCACTACATGAGCACCGAGCCGCGAGCTATTAGAGCAGTCACCCGTAGTGATGGCTGGCCTGTGATCCTCGCGTGGCATCCGTCGGCGGTGCTGGGTGTCGTACCCGGAGGTGGGGAGGGCCGCTGGCTATCCTCGCGGTCGCGAGGTGACCGATTTGTCCGCTAATGATGCTGCTGAGGTTCCTGCCGCGCCAACCGGCCCCAACAAGTTGGTACCGGCCGGCCGCTGCCATGTCCCGAGCGGGCTCAACGCAACATCGCCCCTCACCGCCGGCCTGGCAGGTACCGCGCTGGCTGACCGGGTGTTGGCCCTGCTCCGGACCGCTGGCGTCGAGCAGGACCCTCAGGACGCCCTCGACCTGCGCGACCGGCTGTCCTACGCACGTGCCGTAGGCGACCCTTTCCGCTGGTGGCCGCCGCGGCGCTACCCGCTACCTGTCGGCAGCGGTGCTGGTCGGGCTGGGCTTCCCGGTCGGCGCTGGACTGATGAGAGAGGTGTAGACGACGACGTTGGATCGGTAGCTGTGGGCTTTGCGGTCGAATTCGCCTCCGCAGGTGACGAGTTGCAGGGCGCTGTAGCCGCGCGAGCCGTATACCTGGCGGGCCGGGAACTGTGTTTTGGGATAGGTCGCCACGGCCTGGACGGCGAACCGGACGACAGTGCCGTCCGCCCGGGTGACCGCGACCTGGTCACCCGGGCGCAGGGTGTGCAGCCGGTAGAAGACGGCCGGACCCCGGTAAGAGTCGACGTGTCCGAGGATGACGGCGGATCCCAGCTCGCCGGGAGTGGGCCCGAGCCGGTACCAGCCGGGCTGCTGCGGGTCGGAGGGCACCTGGACGGTCCGGTCAGCGTTCAGACCGAGCTGGGTGAGGGGTAGGTCGAGACCGATCGCCGGAATGCTGAGGACTACCGGTACCGACCGGGCCAGTCCTGCTCGCTGTGCGCCGGAGGTGGTTTCCAGGGCCGGGCGGGGGACGGGCGCCTGGGCGAACGGGGCGGCGCGGTCACTGGCCTGGCGGGTGCGGTCGCGTAGGGCGGTTGCGAAGCAGCCCAGTGCCAGGATGAGCAGCACGATCGCCGTCGCCCACCAGGGCCCTGCCCGGCGCCCGGGGTCCGGGCGCCGGTGGGGCGAGCTCATTCATCTCCGTTCCGTTCGCCGTCGTCCGGGTCGGCGTCATCGGGGCCGGACCCGACCGCGAGGCGCCGTCGCCGCGTGCTGAGCCCTCGTCCGGCCGCCGTACCGGCGCCGGCCAGCGCCGCTAGGCCGACAGCCAACAGGACGCTCGGGCTCGGGCTGGGGCTGGTGGCAGCGCCGCCCTCACCGGTCTGTGGATGGCCCGCGGGAATCTCACTCCCACCACCGGCGCCACCGCCGGCACCCCCACCAGGGCCAGAGCCACCGCCGGTACCTGCGCCGCCGCCGGCACCGCCGCCGCCAGCGCCCCCACCGCCTGCACCGCCGCCGCTACCGCCGGAGCCTGGGAAACCACCCCAGGGAATGGGAACGGGAACGCCGATGATCACCGGCCCACGAGTGGGCGGAGCCGTGGTCGGCGGAGCCGTCGTGGGCGGAGCCGTCGTGGGCGGAGCCGTCGTGGGCGGAGCCGTGGTCGGCGGAGCCGTCGTGGGCGGAGCCGTCGTGGGCGGAGCCGTGGTCGGCGGAGCCGTCGTGGGCGGAGCCGTGGTCGGCGGAGCCGTCGTGGGCGGAGCCGTGGTCGGCGGAGCCGTGGTGGGCGGAG
>Ga0207641_10001497_pt1 | contig 22866 bp, 19 predicted proteins | sample KBSSwiS62_FD_184306 | JGI IMG/M metagenome (GOLD analysis project Ga0207641, IMG submission 184306) | Switchgrass rhizosphere microbial communities from Kellogg Biological Station, Michigan, USA - KBS Switchgrass S6-2 (SPAdes) (version 2) | ecosystem: Host-associated > Plants > Roots >... | reverse complement strand
CTTCCGATCTATAAACTGGAGCCTTTCATCCTGACCGGAGGGCCCTCCCAACATCGGCGCTGGAGCAATATCTTCAGGAACCGGGGTATTCGCGGGCTGATCATCATGTCCCGTCTGGTGCATCGCCAACCGCGACTTTTGTTTGACTGGGAACAATTCGCGACCGTTGAAATAGGCCGTACGCTCTGGAGTCCGCTCAATCTGCATCGGGTGGAATCAGCGGAATATCCTAAAATTCTGGAGGTCGTCCATTTGTTGAAAAAAGTCGGTTACCGGCGCATCGGGATGGCGATTGAGCCCCAGCAAAACCAGCACCAATATGGCGTTTATTATGCTGCCTTTCTCCTGATGCAGCAGAAGCTTCCTCCTGCACAGCGCATCCCCATCCTGGCATTGGAGGGCGGTTGGAATGAAAAGAACTTTTACCGATGGATGCGCAAATACAAACCCGACGTCCTGATCACGCATCGCCACATGGAGATCATCGTCTGGTTGCATAAGCTCGGGATGCAGATTCCGGCCGACATCTCCCTTTTTCGCATGGACGTGCGGGGAGACGATCCTCCCGGCCCGCACCAAGCCTATGCCTGTTCGGGATTGCGCCGCGACTATTTTACAACCGGACGCCGCGCCGTGGAAATGGTCTCCACTTTACTGGAAGGAGGCGAACTGGGACTGGTCGGCAATCCCATGTGCTGGCAGGTCGGCGGACTTTGGCTGGCGGGCAAGACCCTGTCGAAGCCGATCACCGAGTATATTTCGCCGGAAGGCTACTTGCGCACCCTATGGCCGCGTTCCGCCTTGCGGACGTGATCCTGAACTCGCGCCGCGACAGCCTTGACCACGTCTATGAGGCAGGAAAGAATTGCTCATGGCGGTGTCTGCTCCTTTTCAGCAAATCCTCGGTATCAAGTTTTACGTGGGAGATCTCCCTGGACTGCTTGAGCTGTGCCGGGAGGGCCATTTCGTCGTGGTACCCGCGGCCCCGGCGCTGGTGGACCTTCCCACGGACAAGGATTACCGCGAGGCGCTGGAACAGAGCGACTTCGCCATCACGGACAGTGGATTCATGGTGCTCCTCTGGCGGGCCATGACGGGACGGAGCCTGATCCGCATCTCGGGCCTGAAACTTCTCCGAGGCCTGCTGTCGACTGATGATCTGCGGAGCCCGGGAAGCTCGGTCTGGATCATGCCGACGGCCCGCGAGATGGAGGTCAATGTTGAGTGGCTGGCCCAAAACAACTATGCGGTGACGAAGGACGATTGTTTTATAGCGCCCGTTTATCCGAAAGGGCCCCTCACCGATCTGGAATTACTCCGATTTATTGAAACCCGCCGCCCTCGGTATGTCATCGTTAATATTGGTGGCGGCGTCCAGGAACGGCTCGGTTTTTACCTGAGAAAAAATCTCTCCTACCGGCCTTCGATCATTTGCGTGGGCGCGGCCATCGCTTTTATTACCGGCCTGCAGGCCAATATCCCCGTCTGGGCGGACCGCTGGATGCTCGGCTGGCTTTTCCGGTGCCTGTATTCGCCCCGGCGCTATGTGCCGCGGGCGTGGAAAGGCCTGCGCCTGATCGGCCTGCTGGCGAAATATCGCGAAGCGAAAGTTGTCGGTTAGGTCTATCCCTTTTTTTCCTGCGGTTTGCCCAGATACTTGGCGAGGAATTCAAGCACCGCAGGACGAAGATCCATCTGCTTGGGCTGGAAATCAAAGGCATGGGGAGCGCCCGGCACGATGATGAACTGATGCGGAATGCCCATTTTTTCCATGGCATCGACCAGGCGTTTCGAGGACTCGATCGAGACGGTCTGGTCAGCATCGCCATGGACAACAAGAACCGGCGGGGAATCCTTGGCGAGGTAGGTCGCCGGCGTGGCGGCCTTGATATTTTTGGCTGTCTCTTCCGGGGTCGCGCCTGAAACAATATCGATGCGACGGGGGATGACGAATTCCGTGGCACCGTAGAAGTCGATGATGCAGGAGACTTTGCTGTTCTGCTCGGGATAGAGTCCCAGCTTGTTCATCTCCGGTGAGTTCCCGCTCAGCCCGAGAACCAAGCAGAGGTGGCCTCCGGCCGAGCCGCCGCCCACCGCGATGCGATTGGGATCAATACCGTACTGGGCCGCTTCCTTCCGGATATACCGCAGGGCTGATTTGCAATCGGCGATATTCTGCGGCCAGGGAATGTCCGCTTGCGGCGAAGCTACCGTCAATGGAGCCGAAGGCGGCGGGTCCTGACTGACAGGGGGATCGGACGGGACTCCTGGCGAATTCTTCCCCAACTTGTAATTGATGGAGACCACGACGTATCCATTCTTCGCGAGGTTCTCGCCAATGTTCTTTTCGCGCTCCCCGCCCTTGTCGCCATGGACCCAGGCGCCACCGTGAATCCAGATGAGGGCAGGCAACGGGCGCACAAACTTGTCCGGCGGAAGGTAGACGTCGAGTTTTTCCGTGCGATCTGCACCGAGAAAAGCGACATCCTTGATGATCTTGACTTCATCAGCATGGAGATTGGCGAACACCGCCAGGCCCATGGCGCATGCGGCGGCTAAACAGACGAGGCGGCGAGAAATCATAAAAGGAACGTCCATGGAACGATCGTTAAGTTCGGTCGTCAAGCTGCAGGAAACTTTACAGTCATTCTATTATCTTCCGATGCGAATCGAATCCGAAATAGTTCTGTCGCTTCTCGACAGGGGCCGCTGGGGCGGACGGGGAGGGATTGCCCCGCCTGCGGCTGTGCCGTCGATTTTAGGCTTCGCGATGGGTTAAAGTCGCTGCCGCGACGCGACCGACCAGGGGTTCGAATCGATTGGAGCTTTTGTCGCTTCATCAACATCTTAAACATGGCGGACGGGGAGGGATTCGAACCCTCGGTGGGTTTAACCCCACAGCCGCTTTCCAGGCGACCGCACTAAACCACTATGCGACCCGTCCAAAAGTATCCCGCCCTGAGGGCGAGAGGAAAGAGGTACACCCTAGGCGAAACCGGGCTCCGGGCAAAGCAGGATTTTCAGATCATCGCCCATAAAGGTTGGCCATAGACCGGTTCGCCGCCTTGCGCTAAGGTAAGAGGATGAGTCCCCTGCAGCAGGAAATCCTGGCCCTGAAAAAGAAAAAGAACGCCGTCATCCTGGCGCATAACTACCAGATCCGCGAAATCCAGGAGGTCGCCGATTACGTAGGCGATTCCCTCGGGCTTTCCTATCAGGCCCAAGCGTCCAATGCCGACATCATTCTTTTCTGCGGCGTTCATTTCATGGCGGAAACGGCAAAGATTGTTAATCCCGCCAAGAAAGTACTTTTGCCGGACATGGACGCGGGCTGTTCGCTGGCGGAGTCGTGTGATGCGGCGGAGCTGGCAGCGTACAAGGAGCGGCATCCGGGCGTCTATGTGGTGGCCTACATCAACTGCACCGCCGAGGTGAAGGCTTTGAGCGATGTCATCTGCACCTCAGGCAATGCCGAGCGGATGGTGCAGCACGTACCGAAGGACCGCGAAATCCTCTTCGTACCGGACCAAAACCTGGGCGAGTGGGTGATGGAAAAGACCGGGCGCAAAATGAGACTTTGGCAGGGTAACTGTTATATCCACATTGAGTTCACGCACGAGAGCATCACGAAAATCCGCCGCGAACATCCCAATGCGCCGCTGGTCGCGCATCCTGAATGCACCCGTCCTGTGCGCATGCTGGCCGACGAGGTCTGCTCGACGGAGAAGATGGTAAGCTATTGCCGGGAGAATCCCTCGCATGAATTCATCATCGCGACCGAGTCGGGCATGCTGCATCGCCTGCGTAAGGAAATGCCGGACAAGGTCTTCATCCCCGGCCCGACCGACAAGTGCGCCTGCGCCGACTGCCGGTTCATGAAGATGAACACACTCGAAAAAGTCTACGAGGCCTTGCGCGATGAAAAACCGGAGTTGATCATGCCGGTTGAGTTACGGGAGAAGGCACTGGTGCCGCTGCAGCGGATGCTGGATTGGAGCCGGAATTAAAGGTCGGTTGCTAACTAGCAGATTTCCCGGAAGCTGATCTTTCGACAAGCTCAGGATGACGGACGGGGAAAGAAAATTTATCCGTGCTTGGCGGCCAGCTTGGGCTGATCGAATTCGACCAGTTCTGACGCACTTTCGAGTGCGGGCAATTGGAGGTGATGCTGCTCCAGGCCGAAACGATAATCGCGATAGAGCGTGAGGGAGACGTCCCGGTTCACGCGGATGCAATGCTTGATCGCCTCAGCTTCCTTTTCACAATAAAGCACCGTTTTCCAGGAGTGGATGTGCTTCGGCTTGTGGAAATCGCTGCTGGCGATGAAGGGCAGTTTCTTGAGACCGACCGGATTGAAGATGTCGTCGCGGTTAGCCACTTCCCACGCATCGAGCTGGGGTACATATTCCTCGATGTGCTCCCAGAAGTAGAGCGTGTTCTTGCCCCACTCGCTCTTGATCTCGTGGGGATGCGAGGCGATGGCCAAGGCACCCTGAGCATGAATTTCCGCAATCGTCTCCTTGATCCCGAGTGACGGGTTGATCGGTTCCTTGAGGTCGACTCCCAGCAGATGAGCCGAGGTCTTCGGCGTGAGGCCGTCCTTATTGAACTCGACCCCGGTCATGAGGAGAAGATCGTACTTGGCCCACGCGCGTTTCTTTTCGCGCTCGATCTCCTCGAAGTACTGCTCAATCTCGTCCGGAGGGATGACCAGCCCGGTGAGGTTGACCAATTTGCCGAGCAGCCGCTGCGGATCGCAAAGATGGTCGGTGATGCAAAGCGCATCAAAACCTCGTTGACCATAGAAGTCGACGATCTCCGGCACGCTTAGTTTTCCGTCCGACCAAGTCGTATGGGTGTGGAGATCGCAAAGGAGCAACTTCTTCGGCAAATGGCGAAGCAAGGGAGCCTTGCGGATAAGGGAGGAGGTGTCTTTCTCCGGAGAAGGCAAGGCGTGCAAATCAGGCACCAGCACGGGCGTGGTCGCCGCCTGGTCGAGAATAAACCGGGCCAGGTTGAGAGCGCTGTCAGCCCGCCCGAGCGGTTCAAGGTTCTTGCGCCAGAGGGAAAGCAGGCGCCCCTGGTCACGCAGGCCGCGTTCGAGCCAATCGATCACCTCGCGGGGTTTTTCCGCCAGGACCCCTGCGTTGGCTTCGCGGAGCAGCTCAAAATTTCCCTCTTCCTGCCCGGAGCTGAGCCGGTGGACAATCATGGGGCAACGGGCCGCGATCGCTTCCTGCACCATTCCCGCCTCCGCACGGCTAATCACGGCGTGGTGCTCGCGCAAAAGCTGCGGCATGCGGCGGGTATACCCGATCACTTCCATGCGTCCCGGCGCGGTCGCGGCTTTTTCGCGCGCCATCTCGTCGAGATCGGTGTCGCGACCGACGCAGGCCGTGAGATCCCAGTCGGCATGTTCCAGCAGGCGATCGATGACCTTGGGCGCTTTCTTGCGGGCGCTGTTGATCACGTAAAGAATCCTCGGGCGTTTGCCCGCGGTCAGGTCCGGCAGGGCATTTTCATATTTGCCATTCACCGTGGCCCGCCATTGCACAGGAAAACCCAAGATCTCGATTTTTTTCTCCGGCACACCGTCCGCGACCAGCGTCCTGGCCGCCGCTTCATTGGTCACAGCAAAGAAATCGGCGGTGGCCTTGGGCCAGGGCGAATCCTTCACCACCGCATCCGTAATAAGGGAGATGAGGGTAAAATCGCGGGTGCGTCCTTCGCGGTAGATTTCACCAATCAAAAAGCAGTAGATCGGGCAGGTTGAAACGACGACATCCGGCTTGAATGAACGCAAGGCATCGCGCACCGAATCGCGCAACCGCGTCAGGCCGTCGATCTGGCCCTCGACCACCTGTGACGTCCCCAATAACTGATAAAGTCCGTACCAACGCCGGGGCGCGCGGTTAATCGCGGCCTGAAACGTATACCGCATCATGTCGTGAAAACGGCCGTAACAGGAGTCGAGCAGGTCAAGAACCTCAACACGGGCCTCCTTGGGGGCCAGATGCTCAATGGCGTCTCGGACGTTCGCAGTCGCGACATCTTCCCCTTCGCCGAATCCGGCCGTGAGAAGGAGGATCTTTTTCAAGGGCCAAAGGCGGTTTCTTCTCCCGCCACCCCTGTGAATAACTTGTGAATAACCTCTCGACAAGTTTAAAAATGTTACAGTTACGCGTCGGAAACTACGTTTCGTAACATCTTGAGAATAACATGCTTTAAGAAGGAATTACGCGATCCATGGAATTAGTCATGCGAGATCATTAAAACCTTGTTAATAGCTGCAAAAAATATGGGAAATCGTTCTCTCACGTGTAGTTTGCTCAACTAGGTCCATGATCATCAGCGCCATCGTCCCATACCGCCGATCATGGCTTGTGCTTGGCAGCCTTTGCGCATGCCTCTCATTACACTTTGCTGAGGCGGACACAACCGCTGTCACGGTGACGATCACGAAACGCGCGCCCATCGCCATCATGGAAACGGACGGAAGTATTGGTGCGATGAGCGAAGCCAAAATGGGTGCCCGTTACGCGCTGGTCAGCAGCGATGGACAACATGTGATTGTTCAAGACGATCAGGGTGCGCGATATCGGGTGTCCCAATCCGCAACCGATTATGTTGCGACTATACCCGCGACGGCCTCGCCAGCGTCCTCTGCCGCTACGACCGCGAATGTCCCCGTCCCCTCTCCTACGGCAGCAACGAATGCTCCCTCGACCACTGCACCTACGCAAACGCCATCCACACCGGGTAATGGCTCGGCGGTAACCGAGGACTCCGTCGCTGCCATCAATAAGGGCATCGGCAAGCCGTTCTTCTCGACGCAGGATTTCTGGAAAGAACCGGCGCTGCTGATCGCCCAACGGATAGGGCTGAAACTCGAAGACAAGACGAAATGGGAGACCGCCTATCGCCGCTACTTTTACGGCCCCGATCTGACTTATGCACCCGCATCCATCCTTGGCGGCAATGCGTATTGCATCGCTCTCTATGCCGATGCCAACGATGTCCTCACCTCAGCCCTGATCGCCTTCACCAACGATGGCGACTATAAGGGGGTCGATGTCCTTCTCTCGAAGATCACGCATCTCAAGCATCCGACCGATAAGCCTGCCCCGGATACCGACAAACAGATTGCCGATCTTCAGGCCCAGGCCGACGCCTTGGAAGCCGCCTTCGAAAAGGACCGACGGACTGAGGAGCAGGCAATAACCAAGAACCTGACCGCGCTATTCGGAGAACCCAAACGGACGAACTTCGGCAGCAATGCCGTCTCCCGCGAGAACGTCCTGCGCTGGGACTGGAACGGCGTTTCCTTCCTGCTCACCGGACAGGAAGACAAATACAACCTGCTGCGCATCGTCCCAACCAACCTGGCCGACAACCGCGGACGCTCCGAACGGATTCCGCGCGATGAAATGGCGGCGAAACTTTCCGATGGCGTCGAACACCGGCCCAACGGCGATATCGTCATCACCCAGCTCCCCATGGCCGACCAGGGGCTCAAGGGCTATTGCGTCCCGGCCACATGGGAACGTGTACTGCGTTACACGGGCGTGCCAGGCGACATGTATAGCTTGAGCCGGATTGGCGCAGCGGGTTTCGGCGGCGGAGAATCGGGCGGAAATGTGGCCAACCAATTGGATGACGTCCTGCACGACTATGGCCGTAAGGCCGAATTCGTGAATATCGATCAAATTGACGCTCACAGTCTGCGAAAGTACCTCGACAAGGGCATCCCTGTTTTCTGGTCCGTCAACCCGGAGGGTTATGCCCCATCCGAACAGCGGGCCGCAGTCTGTGACCGCGACAAAAACTGGGATGGCTGGAAAAAACTACTGGAGCAAAGCCGCGCACCGACCACGAAAAGCCCGGCGCCGCTTCCCTTTTTCGGCGGCCACCAAGTCTTGATCACCGGTTACAACCCGGAGACGAAGGAGATCGCATGGTCCGATCCGTGGGGCCGCAATACGCAGGAACGGTGGATGACGCAGGAAGAGGCCACGCGGTGTTCGCTAGGCCAATTTTACATCATCACTTGGTAAGCCGGAGAATCAGGGCGTCCATTTCTGATCCCGTAGGAAAGTGAGCAGGTCGGGGCTGTCGATGGAGAGCGGAGGCAGCCAGAGGCCCAGTTTCTCCCGTTTCCAGTAGAAATGTTCCGGGTTATCCGGCTGGGCGAACTGGTACTTATAGAGCACGGCGCGGATGTAACGGGGCGGATGTTCCGGAAATGGATTGCCCGCGAAAAGTCCCAAGGTCGCCGGATCGTTGTGAAGTAATTTCCAGACAAGGTTCAATGTCCAGGGATATTGCCGGGGCGATCCCATCGCGGCGAACCAGAGCTGCCAGTCGAGATGGGGCTGGTAGGGCGCGATAAAGGGAGGAGTGCGGTGCGGGTCCCAAGGCGACCCAACGTAGGGATATTCCTTCCAATCGGTCGCAGTGGCCGGATCGCTGCCGTTGCTGCCCTCGAAGACAATCACCGGTCTCTCGCGCCCCACCGTGCCGAAGGCACCGTAGGTGTTGACGAGGCTGAGCGGGTCAAACGAGGCATTCATTCTCTGCGTGGGATCGAAGAGATTTAGGACGGGCTGGATACTGAGCAGGCCGATGAGGCCCGCGACAGCCCACGTGGTGACCGTCATGGCGCGACTGGGAATGGCGTCATGACGCGCCTGGTTGGCCTTGGCGACAAGACGGACGGGCAAAATATGGCCCCAGAAGCGGTCATCGAAACAGGCAAGCGCGGGCAGGATGGTCAGCCAGTTGAAGAACGAGAGATTGCCCGAGACGATGAGCGTGAGTTGAAACGAAACCATCAGGAATCCTGCGATGAGACGGCCCCAACGCGGTCCGAAGGCCAACCAGGGCGCACCCAGTTCAACGACAAAGGTCCAGAAGGTCCCGAACTGCAAGACCGGGTGGGGCAGGAAATGGAACCAGCGGCTGATCGGATTCGGGATTGGCTGCGTCTCGAAGTGGTAGTAGAGCGCGGTAAAGTCGGTCCAGCACGAATCGCCACGCAGCTTGATCAGGGCCGAGCCGAGCATGATGCGGACGATGAGCCACCGGAAAAGCAGGATGACGGCAAAGGGCGGAGGGCGGAGGGGAAAAGGCCGCGCGTCGAGAAGAGGACAGAGAAAGATGGCAAGGAAGCCGGTCTCCAGCATCTGGATTTCCCATCCGTAGCCGTACCAGTCCTGCCCGATGTGGACGATCGACATGTAGAGAATCCACATCACCGTCAACATCAGTGCATTGGCATAACCGGCCAGCATCACGCAGGAAAGGATTACCCCGATCCATGGCACGACTTGCAGCCAGGAGTCGGAGCAATCGAGCCAGAAAAGCATGGGGAAATGCACAAAACCGGCCCAGGACGAGCCATAGTATTGCCGCAAGACATCGAGAAAAAGCGGAGCCGGTGTGAGCCCATCCGCTCCCACCAATGGCACCAGTTGCCGGGCCGCGACATAGAAGGCGATGAGATAGACAAAACCGAACCAGCGGAGCAGGACGAAACGCGTCAGCCAATACGTGTCGGCTGGAGTGGAACGTGCCGGGGAGGTCGTATCTCGTTCCATGGTGACTTTAAGAATTGATTAGGTAGGCGTCAAGGAACCCCATGCGACGCAAGCTCATACGCGAGTTTTAACCCGCTCTTCCGCGCTCCGCAATGTCGAAACCGGGCGTCTGGCTCCTTGGGCAAAAGACTCAAAAAATTAATGTATCTATCACTTGCGTGAAGTGGAAATCACTACGAAGTTAGGGGGCGCAAGACTTGTGTTCCCAATCATTCGCCCCTTGTCAGCAAGCACTTAAGTGACTTATCTGTGATGAAAAAGCTGCTGAATATTCTTCATATCGAAGACTCAAGAGAAGACTGTGATCTTGTCAGGGAATTGCTCCTCAGCAACGGGCTGAACTGTGAAATCCAGCGGGTGGAGACGCGAGCCCAAGTCTTCGATGCGCTGGAAGGCAGGTCGTTCGACCTGATTCTCGCCGACTGCAAGCTGCCCAACTTCAGCGGCCTGCATGCCTTGGAAATTGCGCGCGCACTGAAGCCGGAAATCCCCTTCATTTTTCTGTCCGGCACCATTGGCGAGCAAACCGCGATCGACTCCCTGCGCAACGGCGCAACCGATTACGTGTTGAAGGATCATCTTTCCCGGCTGGCCCCGGCTATCCGCCGTGCACTGGCTGAAGCGGAAGAACGATCTCTTTGCCGTCAGCTCCAAAACCGGATGCGGGAAGCGGGACGGCTTGAGGCAATCAGTACCCTATCCAGTGGTATTGCCCATGATTTCAATAACATCCTGACGATTATCCTGGGACACGCTTCGCTGCTGCAAGCGGAGCATATGCACCCTGCCCGGGTCCTCGAAATCGGCAACACGATCACAGAGGCCGGGCAACGCGCATCGGAAATCGTCCAGCAACTGCAGGCCTTCGCCCGCAATAGTGACGGTCGCGCGATTCCCACCGATCTCAACCAGGCAGTCGAACGAAACCTGAAGAGATTGCAGGCCCGGTTGCCTGCAGGCATCCAATTGAGTTTTGAGCCATCGCCCGACTTGCCAATCGCCATGGCTGATAACCACCAACTGGAGTGCATCCTGCAAAACCTGGTCACCAACTCGATCGATTCGATGCCGGAAGGAGGAACCATCGTCCTTTCCACCCAGCTGGTTTCGACCGAAGACTTGCCCGAACTGCTGCCGGAGTTGCCCGGTGGAAAATATGCCTGCCTGAAAGTGGCCGACACGGGCGTGGGCATGGACTCGGTCACACGCGAGCATGTTTTTGAGCCGTTCTTTACCACCAAGGAACGGGGCCACGCGACCGGGCTCGGCCTGCCGGTGGTCTATGGCCTGATGCAGGCACATAATGGCTGCGTCCAGGTCGAATCCGAACCCGGTGAAGGCACCTGCGTTTCCCTCTTTTTTCCGGTCACCGATGTCGAGGTGCCTACGGCAAAACTTTCACCTCCCGGGGAAGACGCCACCTTGCGCGGCTCGGAAACGATCCTCCTCGTGGAAGACGAACCGGACGTCAGTTTTTTCCTTGAGACTGTTCTGCAGGACCATGGTTACGAAGTGCTGGCCGCGGGCGACTACGACCAAGCCATGCGATTGTTCCGCGAACACCAAGGTCGTATCGACCTCGTCTTTTCCGATGTCGGCCTGCCCCGTGTGGACGGCATCACCCTGTGCACGGACCTGAAGAACCTCCAACCGGACCTTCCCGTCATTTTGGGCAGCGGTTATTCCTGCCGGGAATTCAAGGCGGGCCTGCTTTACCTTCACAACGATGCCTATCTCTCCAAGCCTTTTCGCACGGATGAGATTCTCCAGTCCGTCAGGCAGGTACTGGACGGTTCCAGGATGACAAAGCCGGTGTAGATACGTAGGGTGTTTGGCACACGCCTCGCTACACCGTACGCCCATGCATCCGCTTGATCCTCTGCTCAAAAAAAACCGTGCCTGGTCGGAGAAAATCCGGAACAGTGACCCGGAGTTTTTCCCCACGCTGTCCCGGCAACAGGCTCCCACCTACCTCTGGATCGGTTGCTCCGACAGCCGTGTGCCCGCGAATGAAATCTGCGGCCTGTTGCCCGGCGAGATCTTCGTCCATCGTAATGTCGCCAATATTGTCGTCCACAGTGACCTGAATTGCCTGTCCGTCATGCAGTACGCCGTCGACGTCCTGCGGGTGAAGCACATCATTGTCGTGGGCCATTATGGTTGTGGCGGTGTCCGGGCTGCACTGGGCTCGCAGAAATTCGGCCTCATCGATAATTGGCTCCGCCACGTCCAGGATGTCACGGCCAAGTACACAGAGCACCTGAGCTGCATCCGCGATGAGTCGGCGCGGGTCGACCGCCTGTGCGAACTCAATGTCATTGCCCAGACAATCAATGCAGCCCAGACGACCATTGTCCAGACCGCGTGGGAACGCGGGCAGGACCTCTCCATTCACGGCTGGGTCTACGGACTCAAGGACGGACTTGTCCGGCACCTGGGCATCAGCCTTTCGAGCGCGGACGATCTGGCCAAGGCGCTGAAAACGCCTTGGGAAAAGAGCACCGCCACGCTGGAAAATTACTGAAGCGGCTACTTGAGTGAATCGGCGGGTGCGATGTCGTAACGCCCGGCTCCCTGTTCGGGATAGAGACGGCGGTACTCGATCGCCTGGAGGCTGACAATGGCCGCGACACCCACGATCTCGTGGACACTGGCGCCGCGCGATAGATCGGCTGCCGGTTTTTCGAGCCCCAACAGAACCTGACCATAGGCCTCGCCGCCTGCCAATCGGTGCACGAGCTTGACGGCGATGTTACCGGAATTGAGATCAGGGAAAACGAGGACGTTGGCCTGGCCCGCAACAGGGCTGCCCGGAGCCTTGATCTCGGCGATCTCCTTGATCAACGCCGTATCGACCTGCAATTCGCCGTCGATTTCGCCCGCCTGCTTTTTATCGAAGAGCTGCTGTTTCGCCAAGGCTGTGGCGGCGACGATTTTCTCGGTATCCTGCGTCTGGGCGGAACCCTTGGTCGAGTACGACAGCATCGCGATACGGGGGATGCCACCGGTCAGTTGACGGAAAAGCCTGCCCGATTCCGTGGCAATCATGGCGAGCTGGTCGACGTTCGGATTGGGTATGACACCGCAATCGGCGAAGGTGAAAACACCCTTCTCGCCCGAGTTGAGGTCCGGTACCTGAAGGACGACACATGAGGAGATCGACTTGATGCCGGGCAGCGGCTTGATGAGCTGAAAGAGGGGACGGAGAATACTTCCGGAATTGGAAGCGGCACCCCCGACCAGTCCGTCCACCTGCCCATTTTGGAGCATCATGGCGCCAAAGTAATTGGCGTTCGTCACGATCTTACGAGCATCGGCGTCCGCAATGTTCTTATAGCGACTGAGCGTTTCCAGACGTTTGACGAAGAGCGGCAGATCTTCCGCGGTTTCCGGGTCGATAATAAGAATCTTTTCCGGTGAGACGCGGGCCTTCTTGATGGCGGCCTCGACTTCATCCTTTTTACCCAGCAGGACGGCGACGCCGAGACGAAGATGGACAAATTCCGCTGCGGCAGCAACGACCCGCGGTTCGGTGCCTTCCGGGAAGACAATCCGTTTCGGGTGCTTGCGAAGCTTTTCGAAGATACTGTCGATGAATTTCATGGATGGAAAGAGTTTGGCCCGCCAGACGCAGGGTCCGTTGGAAAGGGTTTAGATGCGATTCAAAGGCATCAGAATTTTCGCGGCAATTAAAGAGAAAAGCCTACGCATCCGGGGTGGGAGTGTCGAGGAATCTTGCAATAAGCGGGTGGGTTACTGTTGCGGGAATCAGTAGCGTTTTACGGCTGGATCGACCTGCAGCGACCAGGCATCAATACCGCCAGTGAGGTTGATGACGTTGGCATAGCCGTGGGCCTTTAGGAAACCTTGGGCTTTGGCGGAACGCATCCCGTGATGGCAATAGAGGATGATCGTCTCGTCGGGAGCCAGATCCTGAAGGGCAAGCTGTTGAAATTTGCTCAGGGGGACCAATTCAGCCTGGGGAAGACGCGCAATTGCCCATTCGTCCTCTTCGCGAACGTCAATGAGACGGAAGTCTTTTTCCTTGTCGAGACGGGTCTTTAGTTCGGTGGGAGTGATGGTCATGTGCGGACAATCGTAGAAGCCGGAGGCTCGTGAACAAGACCGAATTCCGACCGGACCGGGGCAGAAGTGCCCCGGTCCGGTGGCCCCCAAATTAAAGTGGCAGGAAGCGGAGTTCGCCAGTCGCCGTGCGATAGGCGATGCGGCGCGCCTGCTCGGTCGAGCCGAGCGAAAAGAGCCGTTCACTCGCAAGGCTGAACACCCATCGCCCCTCCTTCCCCTTGTTCTGGGGGAATGACTTCTGTCCTTGTTGGGACGCCGCACCCGACTCGTCACGATGGGATGGCTTTTTCATAAAATCGGTAGATTGAATTGAAGGGTAAGCCTGTCGTAGCAACTTATTGGCCAAGTCTTCCTTTTTCTCAAAATTCATCCTGACCATCCCATTTCCTCTCTCCGATTAACATTGAAACTTTACCCGTATGCACCGGTTCAAGAAGTATGTCTTTCCTGAATGCGACCTTCCGTGGCCTTATCTTATCGTTTCTTGCCTGTCCGATGGCCGTGCTGGCACAGACGAATTCATCTGCCACCAATACCGTGCCTGCGGCACCTCCCATTCCCGAGGGAATCGCCGTGGAACATGACGGCATCATCGGCAAGGGAGGCGACCACGATCTCCATGCTGAAATCGCCTATCCGAAGGATTCCACCAAGCCGCTGCCCGCGGTCATTTATATCCATGGCGGAGGATGGATCGGTGGCAGCCATAAGAATGGCCCAATCATTCAACTCGCCAAAGCGGGCTATTTTGCCGCCTCGGTCGAATACCGACTCAGCAATGTCGCCAAATGGCCGGCGCAGATTCAGGACTGCAAGCTGGGTGTTCGTTGGCTCCGGGCGAATGCGGCGAAGTACAACATCGATCCCAATCGCATTGGCGTCTGGGGCGCCAGCGCGGGCGGTCACCTGGTCACCTGCCTGGGCACCATGGCCGACATCAAGGAATACGAAGGCGATGGTGGTTATCCCGGCGTGAGCAGTGCTGTGCAGGTAGTGGTTGATTTTTACGGGCCGACCGATTTCATCACCCCGAATATCTATACCAAGCAAGCGCTTGACCTCACCACGGGCCTCTTCGGTGTACCGCGCGAACAAAACCTGGATCTTTGGAAAAGCGGCAGTCCGATTTTCTACGTCAAGGCGGGCGATCCGCCCATGTTCCTCGTCCATGGCGATGCTGACTCCCTCGTTCCGCTGGCGCAATCGACAACCTTTGGCGATGCCCTGAACAAGGCCGGTGTGCCCTATGAAATTCTGGTGGTCAAAAACGGGGAACACAGCTTCAAGCCCAAGCCCGGCACAATCATCGATCCGAGCCGCGCCGACATCGATAGAGCCGTCCTTGCCTTCCTGGATAAGCACCTGAAGACACCATGATACGATTGGCTCATAGTTACGCTTGATTCCCCGTTTTCGGTGCTAAAGTAAAAGGCATGGATTTAAACAAGTTTACCGAACGGGCCACCGCCGCCCTTGGCGCGGCCCAGGACGAGGCGACACGGCTGGGCAACCAGGCGGTGGATGTGGAGCATCTCTTCTACGCCCTGCTTACGCAGGAGAACGGACTTATCCCGCGGCTTTTCGAGCGACTCAAGGTTTCGCTCGATCTTCTTCTCACCAAGACGCAGGCGGCGCTTGATCATATCCCCAAGGTCAGCGGTTCCGGCGCAACTGGTCAGGTTGGCATCACCCAGCGGTTGAACCACCTTCTGGTCCGCGCGCAGGATGAAGCCAAGAAGCTCAAGGACGACTATGTCTCGGTCGAGCATCTTGTCCTGGCAATGTTCAATGAAGGCAAGGACACGGAGATTGCCCGCATTTTTCGTAGCCTCACCGTGACGCGCGGCGCGTTCCTTACGGCAATGCAGGATGTGCGGGGCAACCAACGCGTGACCAGCCAGAATCCCGAGGCGACCTACGAATCGCTCCAGAAATATGGCCGCGACCTGACCGCGCTCGCCCGCCAGAACAAGCTCGATCCGGTCATTGGGCGCGACAACGAAATTCGCCGTGCCATCCAGGTCCTTTCGCGTCGGACGAAGAACAATCCGGTCCTCATCGGCGAACCGGGCGTTGGTAAGACCGCCATTGTCGAGGGACTGGCCCAGCGGATCGTTGCCCAGGACGTGCCGGAGAGCCTCCGCGACAAGAAGATCGTCGCGCTCGATCTCGCCGCGTTGATCGCTGGGGCGAAATTCCGTGGTGAATTCGAGGAACGGCTCAAGGCAGTTCTACAGGAAGTGACAAAATCCGCGGGGCAGATCGTCCTCTTCATCGACGAAATCCACACCATGGTTGGCGCGGGCAAGGCCGAGGGCGCGATGGACGCGGGCAACATGCTCAAGCCGATGCTGGCACGTGGCGAACTGCATTGCATTGGTGCCACCACACTCGATGAGTACCGCAAATACATCGAGAAGGACGCGGCGTTGGAACGCCGCTTTCAACCGGTGCAGGTCGACGAGCCGAGCGTCGAGGACACCATTTCCATTCTGCGCGGCCTAAGCGAGAAATATCAGGTCCACCATGGTGTGCGCATCCAGGACGCCGCGCTGGTCGCCGCCGCCGTGCTTTCGCACCGCTATATCACCGATCGGTTCCTGCCCGACAAGGCAATTGACCTTATGGATGAAGCCGCCGCGAAGCTCCGCACCGAAAACGAGAGCATGCCGGAGGAACTCGAGACGCTGGAACGACGCGTCACACAGCTAGCCATCGAACGCGAGGCACTGCGGAAGGAAAAGGACGCTGCCTCGAAGGAACGGCTGGTTGAACTGGAAAAGGAAATCGCCAACGTCCAGGCCGACCGTGACCGGCTCAAGGCGCAATGGCAGAATGAAAAAGCGGCCATTGACCAGACCAGCAAGCTGCGCGAGGAACTGGAGCGGGTTCGCAATGAAATTGACCAGGCCCAACGCGCCAACGATCTTTCCCGCGCCTCGGAGCTTCGTTATGGCACCCTCCCGCAAAAGGAAAAGGAATTGAAGGACGCTGAGGAAAAAATCTCCAAGTCGGTGAAAGACGGCAAGTCCCCCCGCCTGGTGCAGGAAGAGGTCACGGCGGATGAAATCGCCGAGGTGGTGGCACGCTGGACCGGCGTGCCCGTGGCGCGACTGCTCGAAGGCGAGCAGGAAAAGCTGCTGCGACTCGATGCGATTTTGCATGAGCGGGTCATTGGCCAGGATGAAGCTGTGCAGGCGGTCGCCGATGCGGTCATCCGTGCACGCGCCGGGCTTAAGGACCCGAAACGGCCCATTGGTTCTTTCATTTTCCTTGGCCCGACCGGCGTGGGCAAAACCGAACTGGCCCGCGCGCTGGCCGAGTCGATGTTCGACAGCGAGGAAAACATGGTCCGGCTCGACATGAGCGAATACATGGAAAAGCATGCCGTGGCGCGGCTCATCGGCGCGCCTCCCGGCTATGTTGGCTACGACGAGGGCGGGCAGCTCACCGAGGCGGTGCGGCGCAAGCCCTACTGCGTTGTCCTCTTCGACGAAATCGAAAAGGCGCACGTCGATGTCTTCAATACATTGCTGCAAATTCTCGACGACGGCCGCCTGACCGACAGCCAGGGCCGCACAGTCGATTTCAAGAACACGATCATCATCATGACGTCGAACATCGGCTCACGTCACCTGATCGAAAACGCCTCCGAGAAGAGTGGCGAGATCAACGAAAAGACGCGTGACGCCGTGATGGCCGAGATGCGCGGCCATTTCCGCCCCGAGTTCCTCAATCGCGTCGATGAGATCGTTCTCTTCAAGCCGCTCACGTTGAAGGAAATCGAGCGCATCGTTGATCTGCAACTCAACCTGCTGCGCGGTCGCCTGGCTGACCGGCACATTGAACTCGAACTCACCGATACCGCGAAGGAACTGCTCGCCCGCCGCGGCTATGATCCGCTCTATGGCGCACGCCCGCTCAAGAGGGTCATCCAGCGCGAATTCGAAACCAAGCTCTCCCGCGCGCTGCTCAAGGGCGAGATCACGGATCATTCGCGCGTGGAAGTCAGCGCGAAGAAGGGGGAACTGGAGTTTGAGTCGAAGCCCTTGGCCGCAAAAAAAGAAAAGTAGGAGTTACCGTGCCGTCAGGATGGCCGAGCCGCCGCGCTGGATATTGATCAGGCCCATCGACTGGATGAAAATGACGTGGACGGCCACGTTGGTGCCTGCCTCCACTTGCAACAGCTCTTTCGGCAAACTTTTTTCATCAACGACCTGATGTCGATTGATGGAAACGATGATCATGCCCTCGCGCAAACCGACCGCAGCGGCAGGTCCCCCCTGATCCACATGAGTGATGATCAGGCCGCCCGGTATCTCAAGATTCATCTCGGCAGCCTTGGCCTGAGTCAGGGTCTTTACGGTCATTCCCAGGCGCTGCTTAAGCACATCCATCAAAGTCATCGCCATCGCCGCGGGGGCGGGCTTGAGGCCCTTGGCCACGGCCACTGCTTCGTTCGCCCACGTCACGACGATGTCGTGCGGAATGGCGAAGCCGATGCTTTCAATCGCCTGCCCGGCCATCTTCGCCGAGTTGATTCCGACCAGCCCCCCATTGAGATCGACCAGCGGACCGCCGCTGTTGCCGGGATTGATCGCGGCGTCGGTCTGGATCAGATTGGTGTAGGTGTGTTCCTCGACCGTGAAATTGCGGTTCTTTGCACTGAGGATGCCCTGACTGACCGAATTCTGGTATCCGGCAGGGCTGCCGAGCGCGATCACCGTCTCACCGAGAAGATTCGGCGAGGTGTAGGTCAGGTCGAAGTAGGGAAACAGCACCGATTTATCCTCGATCTTGAGCAACGCCAGGTCCTTGTCCTCATCTTCGTTGACGATCTGGGCCCGGTACTTCGAACCGGAATTCAGCGTGATGCTGACTTCTTTTTTCGTTTCGGCGAGGGCCACGACATGTGCATTGGTGATGACATAACCATCGGCGGAAATGATCAAGCCCGAGCCGATGCTCTGCGCAGTCCGGTTGATCACCCCGCGATAAAGCCGGAAATACTGGTCATACTTCGTGACGTACTGCGGCACGGTCTGCTCGGCAGTGATGTTGACCACCGCGGGCTGGACATTGGCCACGACCCTGACGATCGGTTCGTTGGCGATATCGACCGCACCGGGCGGGGGCGGAACTTTCCCTTGTGGCGCCGTCAAGGCCGGCACGGGCGGTGCTGGCCCTGATGGGGCGGATATGGTCGGGGCAGTATCCGGAGGGGGCGTGAGGTTTTCAGCGTGTCCATCAGAAACCGTTCCAAATGCCCCAAGGACAATGGCAAAAAAGAAAGGATGCAGACGTGATTTCATGCGCGACGACTTTCACTTATGATGCTAATTGACGGGTAATCAAGTTACGAGAATGAAAGCCTCTTACTTGCCACCCCAATCGCTGCGGGAAGAACCGGTTTCCGCACCATCGGAAATTGAAGTACAAGCCCTTTGGTTCGAGCAGTATCTTCGACCATTTCTGACTACCGATGACGGGCGCACGATCGAGGTCATCCAACCTGGATTCTGGAATCACAGCGGCGGCCCCGATTTCACCCGGGCGGCTGTGCGGTTTCGGAAAGATGACCACCCTGACGAGGCGGTGACCGTCGGTAACATCGAGGTCCATTTACGTCCCTCCGACTGGAACGCCCATGGCCACCATGCGGATCCTGCCTATGACGGAACAATCCTGCATGTCGTCTGGGAAGATCGCAGCGCAAAGTCTTTTTTTCCCGCAACCTCCTCCTTCCGGCGGGTGCCGCAGGTGGTCCTCAGCTCCCAACTTGTCGCATCCTGGGCCGAGCTTCAGCCGTTGTGCGCGTCCCTGCTTCGCCAGCCCCTCCCCGATTCTACACCCGGTCGTTGCTCGCCGGTTCTGGCCGGATTGCCCGCGGAACGTCTGCTGGAGATTCTTCGCGCGGCGGGACTCTTCCGTCTGCGGCAAAAGGCCCAGCGCTGGTCGTGGCGGCGGCGGTTGACCAATCCGGAGCAGGCGTTGCATGAAGCGCTGGCCGAAGCGCTTGGTTTTCATGCCAACCAGGTCCCCATGCGACTCGTCGCCCAACGACTACCGTGGACAAAGCTGCGTGGACTCGACCACGAGGCACGCCTGGCCTATCTCTTCGGACTCGCAGGATTCCTGCCCAACGAAAGTGTCACACGGTTGCAGACGGAGCCGAGATCGTGGCTACGAAAACTCTGGGAAATCTGGTGGAAGGCCCGTGGTGAGCTCGATTACGCTTTGCTCCCGAAATCACAATGGAAACTGGCCGGACAACGACCTTTGAATCGTCCCGAGCGGCGGCTGGCTGCGCTCGCGCAAATTGTTCCACGCATACCGGATCTGCTCACCGCCACGAAAGCGCGGGATGCGAAGGGCTTCGGCGCAATCCTCGCCGCCATTCGGGATCCGTTCTGGGAAAAGCACGCCACGCTGACTGGCTCGCCACTGCGCGCCCCCTGCCGGTTGATCGGCGAAGAGCGCATCGAAGATATCCTGATCAATGTCTTCTGGCCGATGGTCTCGCTGGAAGATCCGGAAGCAACCCGAAGCGCGCTCAGCGAAACCAGAGCCGCCCCCAACAGTGCAGTGCGGATCACCTCACAACGCACCCTCATTTCAGCCCTGAAACCGAAGCAGGCCCGGGAGGCGCTGGTGCAGCAAGGCCTCCTGCAAATCTTTCGTGATTATTGTCAAACCGATTGCTCCCGCTGCCGGGATTGCACCTTCCCCGAATTGGTGAAGGCGTGGGAACGTTGAGTCGCGCCTTATTTGTCGTCAGGATTGAGGCAATTGAAAACAAAGGCCGCCAGCACGCCGGCGGAGAATTCTGTCGCGACGTAGATCAGGAAATTCGGCACCGACATCAGCCCCATGTAAAGGCAACCGGTCGCCACCGCAGGATTGAATGCGCCGCCCGAGATTGGGCCGACAGTGAAAGCCCCAACCATGACGGTCGAACCGATAGCCAAGCCGTAAAAGGAATTCCCGGCGTTCGCCTTGGCCGTGGCCACGTTGAGCACAACGTAGACGAGCGCGAAGGTGAAGAGAAACTCAGACAGGACCAACTGGGGAACCGCATAGTTCGACGGTTCGATGGGCCCCGGGGAACCCTTCAGGTAACAGGCGGCCCCCGAGGCGAAAACCGCGCCGACGAGTTGCGCGAGAATATAAGAAGGGATTTCATTGGATGGGAGGCGTCCGCGCACCGCCACGCCAATGGTGACCGCCGGATTGAAATGTCCTCCGGAAATGTGACCACTCGCAAAAATCATCACCATAAGGACACCGCCGATGGCGATCGGGGCGATCACGCCTGCAGCGGGATTGATCACGCAAGTACCAACGGTGAAGACGAGGAAGAAAGTCCCGATAAGCTCGACGATAAATTTTTTCATAGGAGGTTCTGACAATAACTACATGATTGAACTGGATTCGGCTCGCGATTGATTACCATTCCTACGGACAGGGAGCTAGCAACTTTTTGCTGATTTGCCAAAGTCATCACCTTCGGCTGATCACCACTGAAACCAGCACGGCTATAAAAGGTATCCAGAAGATTGCACCGATCAGGAACCATCCGATGCGGTCGTTCCACTTTTCCTGTTGGGCAAAGCCATCAAGCATCACAAGAACACCGTACACCGCCAGCAGTCCGGTCGCGCACAGTCCTTTTATCTGGATAAATGAAATCCACATTCGATTCGCTCATGCGGATGGAGACAAAGTGCGCATCCGGCTATTGAACGCAACCGCATCCGTATAATGCACACCGTTGCCACCAAAAATATCGAGGGCGGAACCGATGGTCAGATCGACTTTGCCACCGCTGAGCCGCGCGGTGTCTTCAAGATCAGCCAGTGTTTTGGCGCCCCCGGCGTAGGTCGTCGGGATCGGCGACCAGTGGCCGAGTTTTTCCACGAGTTCGCGGTCGATGCCGGTGCAGAGACCCTCCACATCGACGGCATGGACCAAAAATTCCGCGCAGCTCCCGGCCAGTTTTCCGAGCGTCTCCGCGGAGAGCGTCAATTCGGTGAAGTTCTGCCAGCGGTCGGTGACGACAAAATAGTCGTCGCCCCGTTTGCGGCAACTGAGATCGAGCACGAGTCGTGACTTACCAATCGTCTTGACCAATTCGGCCAGACGCTCCCAATGCAGGCGGCCTTCACGAAAGACCCAACTGGTGACGATGACATGCGACGCTCCTGCTTCGAGCCACGAGATAGCGTTTTGCTGATTGATGCCGCCGCCGATTTGCAGGCCGCCCGGGTAGGCCGCGAGGGCCGCACTTGCTTCCTGGTCGTTACCAGCTCCCAGCATGATCACATGACCGCCGGTCAGGTTGTCATTCTGATAGAGCTTGGCAAACCACGCCGCCGACTGGTCGGAAACGAAATTGGTACGCAGTCCCGACTCGCCGAGCGTGCCTCCCACGATCTGCTTCACCTTGCCTTCATGCAGGTCAATGCAGGGGCGAAACATAACTTATTTCGCGACGGAGGTAACCGCCCTGCCTTGCTTAAGCCTCACCACCTTGCCTCCGCGAAGATCAACGGCTGGAAAAATGTTCATGGTAAATCAAGTGTAACGACCACTGGAAATTTTGAAATCTACTTTTGCGTGAACCAGTAGGCCTGGAGCAGGCCCCAGTTGTATTGTTGCGGCTTCCAGCCCAGTGACCAGCTTGAACCTTCCTGCAGTACGGGCGGCTCCAACGTTCGTCTCTCCTGAAAAAACTGAATGTAACTGTTCATCGAAAAAATGCCGGGGGCACTGTGACAGCCGAAGCAACTGGTCGCCAGGGCAAACTCCCCGTGATAAACGGGATCGGGATTCCTCTCATCACGTTTTTGCAGGGGGTCGTCCCGGCCATTTTCCAACACCATGTCGAAACCCAAGTCGTCTTTGCCCATCGCCGTCAGGCCACCTTCGCCTTGCATCAATTTCTTTTGGTCGAGCGCGAAGAAGAGGAATGACTGCTCCCCCCCGGAACTATGGTTGGGCAGAATGGTCCTGACCACCCGAATTTGCACCGATTCCATGAGCGGGGAACGGTGGAGTTCACCTTTGTCGTTGATCAAATTGGCCGTTCGGACCAGGGCAAATTTAGTGAATAGCGGCACTTGGGGAACTTCCGCGTTCGTCCAGGGTGGCCCCTTCCTGTTCCTGTCCACAAATGGGCCGCTCT
>Ga0207641_10001496_pt1 | contig 22866 bp, 16 predicted proteins | sample KBSSwiS62_FD_184306 | JGI IMG/M metagenome (GOLD analysis project Ga0207641, IMG submission 184306) | Switchgrass rhizosphere microbial communities from Kellogg Biological Station, Michigan, USA - KBS Switchgrass S6-2 (SPAdes) (version 2) | ecosystem: Host-associated > Plants > Roots >... | reverse complement strand
CGCCGGCTGTTGCTGGCGCTTCGCACGCCGGGAGATCCGGCCGCGCCGCTGGGTTCCCACAGCCTCCGGGAAGCCATGCGCGATGTGACCGCGCTCGGCGGGTTCACCGTCCTCACCCTGGTGACAGTCGTGGGCGTGATCGCCTTTCTGCTGCATGGCAAGCGCCGCCACGCCCTGATGCTGGCGGCGACGGTGCTGGCGGCCCAGTTCGCCAGCGGTCAGCTCAAGCTGTTCTACGCCCGTCCGCGACCGAGCCTCGTCCCGCACGAGGTCTATGTCTCCTCCAACAGCTTCCCCTCGGGTCATTCCATGCTGGCGGCCACGGTCTATCTGACCATCGCCATGCTGGTCGCAAGCCTGGAGGCCAGGCGCGGCGCCAAGACCCTCGTTTTCCTGGTCGCGCTGCTCGTCATGACGGCGGTCGGCGTGAGCCGGGTCTATCTGGGCGTCCACTGGCCAAGCGACGTCCTGGCAGGCTGGTGCGCCGGCGCGGTCTTCGCCCTCGCCGCCTGGGCGGCCTTGAGCCGCTTCGGCGTCGGAGCCCGTTAGAACAGCGCCTCGTCCAGGGCCATCAGCGAGCGCTTGCCCGACTGGATGACCAGATAGCCCGTCGTCGCCTGCGGCAGGATGCGGTCGAAGAAGAAGCCCGCGGTCGCCAGCTTGGCCTTGTAGAACGGATCGTCCGAATCCTCCGCCAACCGGGCCTGCGCGATCTCGGCCGCCTTGAGGAAGGTGTAGCCCATACCGACCAGCCCCAGTATGCGCAGATAGTCGGTGGCGGCGGCCCCGGCCTCCTCCGGGTCCTTGATGCCCCGCTGGGCGATGGTGGCGGTGGTGAGCTGAAGGGCGCCGAAGGCCTGCTGAAGGCCCGAGGTCCAGGCGGCTACGGCCTTGTCCCCCTGCCCCGCCATGCGTTCCAGCAGCGCCGAGACCGAATGGAAGAACGGCCGCAGCGCCCGGCCCATGTGCGCGGGCATCTTGCGGCCGACCAGGTCCAGCGCCTGGACCCCATTGGTCCCTTCGTAGATCTGGGTGATGCGCACGTCGCGGACGTATTGCTCGACCCCATGCTCGCGGATGTAGCCGTGGCCGCCGTAGACCTGCACCGCCAGGTTGGCGGCTTCAGAGCCGAGGTCGGTGAAAAGCGCCTTCACCACCGGCGTCATCAGCGCCACGAAATCGCCGGCGCGGGCCTTGATCTCCGGATCGGCGGAATGCTTCTCCGCATCCAGAGCCTGGGATGTCCATTGTCCAAGCGCCCGGCAGCCTTCGGCGTAGACCCGCATGGTCATCAGCATCCGCCGAACGTCCGGATGGACGATGATCGGGTCGGCGGCCAGGTCCGGACGTTTGGCGCCTGACAGCGCGCGTCCTTGCAGGCGGTCCCGCGCATAGGCCACCGCCGACTGATAGGCCGCCTCCGCCACCCCCAGACCCTGAACGCCGACGCCCAGCCGTTCGGCGTTCATCATGGTGAACATTGCGGCCAAGCCGCGGTTCGGCTCGCCGACCAGCCAGCCCGTCGAGTCGTTGAACTCCAACTGACAGGTCGCCGAGGCTTTGAGCCCCATCTTGTGCTCCAGGCCCACCGCGACCACGCCGTTGGCGGGACCTGGCGATCCGTCGGCTTTGGGCAGCCGCTTCGGCGTCAGGAACAGGCTGATGCCGCGCACGCCAGCAGGCGCCTCCGGCAACCTGGCCAGCACCAGATGGACGACGTTCTCCGTCAGGTCATGATCGCCCGCCGAGATGAAGATCTTCGACCCGGTGATCTTGTAGCTTCCGTCCGGTTGCGGCTCGGCGCGGGTGCGCAGGAGACCGAGATCGGTGCCGCAATGGGCCTCGGTCAGGCACATGGCGCCAGACCATTCGCCGCTCACCATCTTCGGCAGGTAGGTCTGTTTCAGCTCGTCTGAGGCGTGGCCTTCGATGGCCGTCGTCGCGCCGTGGGTCAGGCCGGGATACAGGCTGAACGAGAGGTTGGCCGAGCAGGTCATCTCCTCGACCAGCTTGTTGACGCGCTCCGGCAGGCCCTGCCCGCCCCATTCGGCGTCTGCGGTCAATCCGGACCATCCGCCGTCGCGGAACTGGGCATAGGCCTCCTTGAAGCCCGCCGGCGTCCGGACCACCCCGTTCTCCAGACGGCAGCCCTCGGCGTCGCCGCTGGCGTTCAGCGGAAGCAGCACCTCCTCGGCGACACGCGCGGCCTGTTCCAGCACCGCGTCGTAGAGATCCGGCGTGAATTCGGCGAAGGCCTCGGGCTCGCCGAACGGCTTCTCGGCGAACAGCTCGTGCAGCACGAAGCGCATGTCGCGAAGCGGGGCTTTGTAGACTTGCATCCCTTCACTCTCCGCCGATGGGGCTCAGTTACGCAGCGGCTTGCCGGTCTCGAGCATGTGCTCGACCCGGGCCTGGGTTCGCGCATCCTTCACTGCGGCGAGGAACTCGCGCCGCTCAAGCCGCAGCAGATCGTCCTCGGTGACGGTGTCCACCAGGTCGGCCTCACCGCCCGTCAGCACCTCCGCCAGACGGGCCGAGACCACCACGTCATAGGGCGTCGCCAGTCCCCTGAGGCCGAAGTCGTGGACGGCGTTGGCCAGCGCTGCGCGGCCGCTCGCGCCCGGCAGCTGGAAGACAGGCTTCTCCGGCGGCGCATAGCCCTCGACCAGCGCCAGCGCCTTGGCCTTCGCGTCGGCCAGCAAGCGGTCGCGGTTCATGGTGATCGCGTCCGTGGGCCGCAGGTAGCCCATCTCCCTGGCCTCGGCGGCGGACTTGGCGACCTGGGCGGTGGAGATCAGCTCGAAGGCCTTGGCCACCGCCGGCATCGGACCCTTGGGCGCCCTGGGCGCCTTGCCCAGGCGATCCAGCAATTCGCCATTGCCGCCCCAGCCGGGGACCAGGCCCACGCCGCATTCGACGAGCCCCATATAGGTTTCGGCGTGCGCCTGGACGGCGTCGCAATGCAGCAGGATTTCGCAACCCCCGCCCAGCGCCATCCCCGACGGCGCCCCCACCACGGGGAACGGCGCATATTTGAGCGCCTTGTAGGCCTGCTGGCCGCCCGCAACGAGCTTCTCGATCTCGCTCCAGGCGGCGATGTTCACTGCGAACATGGCCAGCCCCAGGTTCGCGCCGGCGGAGAAATTGTCGGCCTCGTTGTAGATGACCAGCGCCTTGTAGCGCTCCTTCACCAGGGCCACGCCTTTCTGGATCGTCGCCAGGACCTGATCGTCCAGGGCGTTCATTTTGCCGATGAACTCCAGGCAGACGACGCCGTCGCCCACATCCCACAGCGCCGCCGACGCGGTCTTGGACAGGGGCTCGGAGGCGAGCTTCACGTCTTCCAACAACAGCACGCCTTCACGCCGCACCACCTCGGCGTACTCGCCATCGATGGTCAGATGCCGCCGCTTGCCGTCCACGACCTGATAGAAGGGACGGTCGCCCGCCGTCTCCAATATCGCCGGGACCGGGCGGCCTTCGGTCCGCAGGCGTTCGGCGAACTTTCCCGGGCCCAGGCGGTCGATCAGCTCGAACGGCCCGTACCGCCAGTTGTAGCCAAGCTTCATGGCGTCATCGATCGCCACGATATCGTCGGCCGCCACGCCCGCGAGGTTCGCGGCATAGCTCAGCACCGGCCCGAGGATCGCCCAGGCGTAGGCGCCCGTCTTGCCAGGCGCCGAGATCAGCGCCGAAAGGTCCCTGTCCGCGCCCTCCGGCAGCGGAGGCGGCTTGCGCTCCGGCCGGTACTCGCCGCTGGACAGGTCGATCGCGAGCTTGGCGCGGCTCCCATCCGGGCGCTTGTCGAGACGGTAGAAGCCGCCCTTGCCCTTCCGTCCGGTGTAGCCCTCGGCGATCATCTTCTCGACCAGCGGCGCGGGCCGCAGCGTACCGAAGAAGGGGTCGTCCTTGGGAAGCGTGGCCGAAAGGCTGGCGTTCAGCAGCGGCATCAGGTCCAGCCCGACCAGGTCGATCAGGCCGAATATCCCGGTCTTGGGAACCCCCATCGGCCGCCCGCCGATCTGGTCCGCTTCCTCCACCGACAGGCCCTGGTCCATGGCCGCGTTGACCGCGGTGGACAGCCAGTAGACGCCGATCCGGTTGGCGATGAAGCCGGGCGTGTCCTTGGCGCGGACGATCCGCTTGCCCATCATCCGGTCGACGAAGTCCTCGACCTTGGCGGCCACGGCCGCATCCGTGGCCGGGCCGGTGACGATCTCGATCAACCGCATGTAGCGCGGCGGGTTGAAGAAGTGGGTGATCAGAAAATCAGGCTTGAACTGGTCCGAGCGGCCCTCGATCAGCTTGGCCAGCGGAATGGTCGAGGTGTTGGAAGAGACCGCTGCGCCCGGCCGCTTCAGCGTCTCCAGCCGCGCGTAGAGCGCCTGCTTGACGTCCAGCCGCTCCACGACGGCCTCGACGATCCAGTCGCACTCGGCCACGCGCTCCAGGTGGTCGTCGATGTTTCCGGTCTCGATCAGCCTGGCGGCCGCCTTGGACATGAAGGGCGCGGGCTCGGTCTTGAGCATCCTGGCCACCGCGCCCTTGGCGATGGCGTCCCGGTCGGCGCCTTCCTTCGGCACGATGTCCAACAGCAGCACCGGCACGCCCGCGTTCGCCGCCTGGGCGGCGATGCCGGCGCCCATGACGCCGGCTCCGATGACGCAGACCTTGTTGATCGCCTCGGCCATCACGCGCGCTCCAGCACGGTGGCGATCCCCTGCCCGCCGCCGATGCATTGGGTGGCCAGCGCATAGCGGCCGCCCTGCCGGCCGAGAAGGGCGGCGGCCTTGCCGACGATGCGTGCGCCGGTGGCCCCTAGCGGGTGGCCGATGGCGATGGCGCCGCCGTCGATGTTGATGGTGTCGGGCTTCAGGCCCAGGTCGCGGATGCAGGCGATGGCCTGGCTGGCGAAGGCCTCGTTCACCTCCACGACGTCCAGGTCGCCGACGCCGATGCCGGCCCGCTTCAACGCCTTCTGCGAGGCCTCGATGGGTCCCAGGCCCATGACCTCCGGCGCGCAGCCAGAGACCGCCACGGACCTGATCTTGGCCAGGATCTGCAACCCATGCGACTTGGCGAACGCCTCCGAGGTCACCAGCACCGCGCTCGCCCCGTCGGTCAGCGGCGAGGAGGTCCCCGCCGTGACCGTGCCGTCGGTGGCGAAGGCCGGGTTCAGTCCGGCCAGGCCCTCCGCCGAGGTGTCCGGCCGCAGCGTTCCGTCCTCGGCCACCAGCCCCGCCTTGGTGGCGATGGGGATGATCTCGTCAGCCAACTTGCCCGACGCCTGCGCCGCCGCCGCCTTCTTCTGGCTCTCGACGGCGAAGGCTTCCTGTTCCGCGCGGGTGATCTGGTACTGGCGCGCGACGTTCTCGGCCGTCTCGCCCATGCTGATGTAGGCCTTGCTCCGGGCGGCGAGCTCGGGGTTGGGCAGCGGGTTGTAGCCGCCCATCGGCACACGGCTCATGGATTCCAGGCCCGCGCAGATAAAGGCGTCCCCCGCGCCGATCTGGATCTGGCCGTGGGCGATGTGGATGGCGCTCATGGACGAGCCGCAGAAGCGGTTGACCGTCATCCCGCCGACCGAGATCGGCAGATCGGCCAGCAGTCCCACCAGCCGCGCCACGTTCAAGCCCTGCTCGCCCTCCGGAAAGGCGCAGCCGAGCACGATGTCTTCGATCTCGGCCGGGTCGACCTTGGTTTTCTCCAACAGGCCCCGGATCACCTGGGCCGCGAGATCGTCGGGACGCACGTGGGCCAAAGCGCCCTTGCCCGCGAAGTGGAAGGGGGAGCGAACGTAGCCGGCGATCACGGTGTTGGTCATGCGAGGCCCCTGGGGTGGGTTGGCGTTCCGCATCAGATAACGTATGCGTAAAGTAGTTTACGTCAACGTAAGTTGGCGTCGAAAAACATCCGACGCCGGCCCGACTCACAACGGGGCCGACGCCGATGGTGAAGGATAAACGCGTGAAGTCGACCAAAGCCGAGGCGGACGCGCCGGAGCTGATGGGCATCGCCGAGGTTGCGGCCACGCTCGAGGTGACGCCGCGGACGCTCAGGTTCTACGAGGATCGCGGGCTGATCCAGCCGCGCCGCCTAGGCCAGACGCGGCTCTACTCCCGCCGAGACGTGGCGCGGATGCAGTTGATCCTGCGGGGCAAGCGGCTCGGCTTCTCGCTCGCGGAGATCGAGCAGTTCCTCGACCTCTACGACGCAGATCCGCAGCACCTTGGTCAGATGCGCGCGCTGGCCGCCCGCTGCCGCACCCGGATCGCCGACCTGGAGGCGAAGAGGGACGCCCTGGAGCAGACCATCGCCGAAATCCAGACCCTCGAACGCGAGGCCCAGCAGCGAATCGCGGAAAAGGCGGCCTCCGCGAAGACGTCGCTCAAATCGCCTTGAGAAGGGCGGATCGAGATACGCGCCATCTCGCCCTGCGGGCAATCCACCGCAAAGCTTCCCAGGGCCCAACTTCATGGTTGATTCCGTCTCATTTCTGCACGTAAATGTTGTATCCCTTAGCTGGGGAGCCAAGTGCGCGAGACCGACCGTTCCCTCCGTGCATCGAAGATGGTGCGGGCGATCCGCAGGATCGGCCTCGTCAGCGCGACCCTGCTCACCGCAACCCCCGCGATAGGGATTTGCGCGACGCCGAACAGCGCCTCCCCTCTGGTCCACACCAATGAGGCGATCGAGACGCCGCCGGCGATCTACGCAAAGGGTCCGACGCAATCCGGCCGAACGACCGAGTTGAGGTTCGACAACCTTCGCGAGCTTCAGATCTTCTGCCAGTTGAACGCAGGCGGACCGCCCCCTCCCAGGCGCGGGGGTGAGCGCTACACCATGGCCTGCTATTCGCCGGCCCTCGACGTGGTGGTCCTGCCAAGCCGCAAGGCGTGGCCTTCGCAACACGAGATCGACGAGCTTCGCGCGCACGAATGGGCCCACGCCCGAGGGTGGCGACACCAGAGCACGGGCGCCGGCACGGACTGGGCGATGAGCCTGCCGTTGCGGACGCCGCAAACAGCCGCCGCATACCAGGTGGCGGCGCGGAAAATTGCGGATACCGGAGCCGCGCTTTCAGCCTTGAGCCGCCCAGCCCTGTCGGCGCCGCACGCTGGTGATCGCACGGCCGCGAGGGCGCCGGCGGTTGGCGAAGTCGTCGCCCTGGATTGATCACGCCAGGCGCGCGGGCGGGCCTTTGACGAAGCTAGTCGCTCAGGCGCGCCGCAGCGTCGCGGAGGCTTAGCTTCAATCGGGCCAGGGTGTCAGGGTCGAATTGCTGAGACGCCACCGTCGTCAGCAAGGTCCGGACGAACTTTCCATCCTTGGTGATCGGCGCGGAGATGTTGACCCGCCCACGCATAAATTGCGCCTCATCGACGCTGTAGCCGAGGAGCCTAACGGCTTGAGCCTCGGCCAACCAAGTCTCGAAGTCCGGCCCGTCGGCCCAGCGCAGCTTGTCGAACTTCAGCCGCAGCTCCGACGGCTTGGCGCTGGAATAGGCCACGACGCAGCGGCCGGTCGCGCCGGCATAGGCCGGAAACCTCTGCCCGATCCTCAACAGGATGCTGAACGGGGAGGCGCCCTGGTGGGCGGCGACCACCATCATTCGGTCGCGGGGCAGGACCTGCATCATGCAGACCGATATGCGGAACTCGCGGCTGATCGCCTCAAGCTCGGCGTTGACCGAAGCACCGCCGATCGCGGCCTCCACAGCCTGACGCGCGAGCACGACCACGCCGAGGCCCAGGGTGTAGCGCTTGTCGGCCTGGTTGAACCGCACGAGCCCCTCGCTCTCCAGGGCTCGCAGGACATGGTGACAGCTTCCCGGCATGATGCCCGCGGCGCGTGAGATGGCGTTGAGGCTGATCGGCGCGCCGGCGTTGGAGATCACGCGCAGCAGGGAGACGGCGCGATTCACCGCCGGCGCCCGGGAGACCGTTTCCCCTGGCGATGCGCCAGTCTCCTGGATGGCTCCGTCCTCCGTCATGTCGAGAGCCGCAAGGCCGCTTCCCGCAACTGCGCCATGAGGTCCGCCTCGACCGAAGCCCTGAGCTGTCCGGTCGAGAAGATCGCGGCGAGGGCGCGGGCGACCCGACCATTCTCGAAGATCGGCGAGGCGTAGATGCTGTAGCCGCGCACGCGCTGACCGATGTCGGCGGCGACGCCGGTGCGACGCACCTCTTCGATCTCAGCCAGCCATGTGTCGAAATCCGGCGGGTCAGCCCATGAGATCTCGTCGAACTTCCGGCGCAGGTTGACCACGGAAAGCTGCGAATGCGCGGCGTTGCACCGCCCCGCAGCGCCGGAGAATCCCGTGGAGCGTCGGCCGACTTCAAGGCGTACGCCAAAGAGGCCGGGGCCATGAGCGACGGCCACCACCACCGACTGATCCTCGTTGAGTTGCGTGCAGACGCAGGTGACGTCGAACGACTTCGCCAGAAGATCCACCTCGTGCTGCACGAAGTGAATAGGCGTGCCGATGGAGATCATGTCTTTAGCGATTGAGACGATGCCCAATCCTATTTGGTATCTTTTCTGCTCATCGAGAACGACAAGCCCCTCGTCAACCAGGGCGTTCAAGATGTGATAGCAGGAACTTGGAACGATCCCCGCGGCTTGGGCGATCGATGTCAGCCGCATGGGAGATTTTGCGTCGCCAAGCAGGCGCAGGATGGCGGCTGCTCGGTTGACGGCCGGCGCGCGCGTCGCCGGAGCGTCCCCTAGAGGGGACGGCGCCGATGCAAGTTCAACGTCAAGGTCTCTCTTCACGTCTTTCCGGACCGGCGCCGCCAATCTTAGTCGCCGAAGCGGTAGGTCGCCTCGACGCCGAAGGTGCGCGGATTGTTGTAGAACCCGGCGCGCGCGCCGACGCCGGGCGTACCGGCGACCACGAAGCGGTCGTTCAGCAGGTTCTTGACCCACACGGCGACCGACAGGTTCTTCGGCTCATTCATGTTCCAGGCCAGGCGACCTGCAAGCTCGCCGCCCTTGGGGGCGAACATGTTCGAATTGGTCCAAGTGTCTGCGAAGGGGGTGGCCACCGACACCTGGAAGCGCGAGTGCATCGAATAATCGGCATGAGCCACCAGCTCGCCATTCTCAAGCGGCCAAGTGTATTCGCCGTACACCGACGCTGTCCACCTGGGGGCGCCCGGGAAGTGCTCATCTTTCCGATCGACTACGACCGCCGGGTTGGTCTGGCCCGCCGCGGTGAAACGGACGTATTGGGCGTCGATGTAACCCACGGAGCCGCCGAGCGTGAGTTGGTCTGTCGGAACGGCGGTGAGCTCGACCTCCACGCCCTTCACACGGCCCTTGGCGGCGTTGACCGTCACGATCTGCGTCGGCGGGATTGCGCCGGGAATGGATCGCGCAATCGTTCTCTGGATGCCGTTGTAGTCGTCCAGGTAGGCCGCCACGTTGGTCCGCAGCCGGCGGTCGAAGAAGTCCCCCTTCAGGCCGACTTCGTATTCCTTCACCTTTTCCGGACCGAACGTCTGATAGGTCGCCGGATTCGTCCCGCCGATGTTCTGTCCCCCAGCACGGAAGCCCGTGGCCAACCTGGCGTACACCATCGTCCGCGGCATGATCTTATATTGCGCGGTTAGGTTGTAGTTGGTCGCGTTGGCCTTGTAGGAGGGCAGGACCTGCGAGCACCCGGCTGCGGTCGGGCTGAAGAACGGGGTGAAGCTGCTGATGCTCCGGCAGTTGAAACCGTTCACCCCGCCGACCGTCGCGACAAGGCGGTTCCTGGTCGTCAAATCCTTCACTTCGTGCGTGTATCGAATGCCGGCGGTCAGGTCGAGCTTGTCCGTGGCGTGCCAGGTGGCCTGGCCGTAGCCCGCGAGCGACTCGGCTCTGAAGTCGCCCGAGGAGCCATAGCTGGTCACGAACCCGTTGCGCTCGGTCCAGGCCGGAATCCATGTCGGGTTGGGCTGGACCACGGCCTGGTCGTTGGAGCCGGTCTCTTTGAAATAGTAGAGCCCCGCGGCGTAGTCGACGGCGCCGTCTAGCACCTTGCCGGTGAGCTGGACCTCGGCAGTGTAAACGTCGTCCTTCGTCGGGACGATTTGAGAGAGGAATACGGCGTTTGAGACGTCAATATCAAACGCGTACAAGAAATCCATTTTCCTGTACGACCCGATGAACTTCAACTGCGCGGCTTCATTGAGGTCGACGGTCAGAATGGTCGACAGCCCGTATTCTTTCACTTTGTCGACCGGAATAAAGCTCGTGTTGAATGGGTTCGGATTGCCCGTCAGCGGAGCGACCGGACCGACAAGGGTCCGCGCCGCGGCGGGGAACGTCGGCAGGTAGCCCATCACGTGCCCGCCTGGGCCCCGGTTCGACTCCCGCACGTAGTCGCCCTTCACGACCAGGTCGATTGTACTGTTCGGCGTGTAGCGAATCTTCGCCTGAAGGCCGAGGGAGTCCAGGCTGTTCAACCGCTGCCCAGCCACCGGCGTCAGAGTCGGATCGTTGACGACCCGGTCGTAGCCCTTATGCCGCTGATAAAACGCCGAGAGGCGAGCGGTGAGCACATCCCCTGCGATCGGCGCGTTGAGGGAGCCCTGAAGTTGGACGGCGTTGTAGTTGCCGTAGCCGGCCTTCAGCTTGCCGAAGGTGCGGCCATGCACCGGATCGGCGGTGGTCACGCTGATCGCGCCGCCGGTGGTGTTGCGCCCAAACAGCGTCCCTTGCGGACCGCGCAGCACTTCGATGCGCTCAATATCCGGGAAGTTGAGGTTCAGGCCCGAGGCCCGGGCCATCAGCACGCCGTCGACGTATGTCGCCACCGAGTTGTCGACCGTGGGGTTGAAATCGTTCTGGTACTGGCCGCGAAGCGAGGGCTTGATGGCGGTGCCAAGGCCCACGCTCGGCAACATCTGCAGACTGGGGGTAAGCTTCTGCACGTCGCCCAGGCTGGTGAAACCATGCGCTTCGAGGGTCTGCGCGGTCACTGCGGTGATCGCGATCGGAACGTCCTGGACGTTTTCCGCACGCTTCCGCGCCGTGACGATGACTTCTTGGATCGCCGCCGCCCGCGCCGCTTGGGCGGGCTGAGCGTCTTGCGCGTACGCCTGCGGCGCCATGGCCAAGCCGGCCAAAGCCGTCGAAATCATTAGCAAAGTCTTGGTCATAGTCCCCCCTATGATTGTCAGCGAAGACAAAGCGTCACCGCTTGATGCGGATTTGCGCGCAATCAATCATATTGTAAATGCGGAAAGACCGGCCCGCGATCGATCCGCTTCGAGTGTAACCCAAATACCCTAGGTTCGCGAAGCATAAGCTCTAATGCGGAGTAAAGCGTTGCAGGGCACCAGTCGCAGAGGCGCCAAGGGGCGTCTCGCCCCTCTAGTATTCTTCATAACCAGAAAGATGATTTAAGCCTCATGAGCGACACCGTCCCTACCGCCCCCGAACTGCCAGCCTACGGCCAGCTCTTCGCCCTTCAAGGGCAAGTCGCCCTGGTGACAGGCGCCTATCAAGGTTTGGGTCTCGAGATCGCCCGCGGCCTTGCGAGCTTCGGCGCCCACGTCCTGCTCCACTGCCGGACCGAGCAGCAGGCGACGCAAGCTGCGGCGAAGCTGGCGTCCGAAGGATTGTCGGTCGAACCGATTGCGTTCGACCTCGCCGATCGCGCCGCCACCCAGGAAGGCTTCCGGAAAATCCGCGAGCGCCATGGACGGCTTGATGTCTACGTGGCCAACGCGGGCACGCGGAACAGGTCCCCCCTGGACGAGATCGACGACGACGAATTCATGCGCGTGCAGGAGGTGAACGTCGGCGCCGTCTTCCGTACCGCAAAGCTCGCCGCCGACCTCATGGCGCCGACCGGCAAAGGGCGGATCATCATCATCAGCTCGCTCGCGGGGACGCTGTCCGGTTTCCGCACCGCCGCCTATGCCGCGTCGAAAGGCGGGGTCAACGCCCTGGCCCGCAGCCTTGCGGTGGAACTCGGCGGACTTGGCGTCAGGACCAACGTCGTCGCGCCGGGTCCCTTCGCGACGGAGATCAACCAATCGATCGCACAGAGCACGCACCACGAACTCGCCCGCGCCCCGCTCAAGAGGTGGGGCTCGCCGAGGGAGATCGTGGGCGTCTGCGTCTTCCTCGCGTCCGACGCCTCGTCCTTTGTGACCGGGCAGGTCATAAACGTCGACGGCGGGATCAGCGCCACGTTCTAGGGAGCTGGCGCGCCTCCCGCGCCCTCCGCCCCCAGCGGATTTCTTAATTGACAACGACATTGTCGAGACGAAAGTCCGTCTGGACGGAGGAATACATCCCGCCACATCAAGCAGAACCGCTGAGCCGTCGTGGGAGGAAACCAGCGAATGTCATCGCCCCAGAGCGCCCACCGGCTGATGGATCTGGTGGATTCACCCGATCTCTTCGACTTGCCCTATGAAGAGATCGCGCCGATGCAGCTGGAGGCCGCGCGCGACCTCTACGCCTTACGCCGGCAGAAGCTCGCCATCCTGCGCGAGCGTGGAGACGATTGCGGCGTCACCGACATCAAGTCGCTCGCGGACGTCGTCCCGCTGCTGTTCTCGCACACCACCTACAAGTCCTACCCCGAGACCTTCATCATCAATCGGCGCTGGGCGCTGCTGACCCGCTGGTTCGACACGGTCTCGGCGGTTCCGGTGGAGGTCGACGTCACGGGCGTGGAGACCATCGACGACTGGGTCGACCGGATGTGGGAGAACGGCCACCACCTCTACGCCACCAGCGGAACGACCGGGAAGTGCTCCTTCCTGAACAACACCAAGGCCGACCGCGACTTCGTCGAACGCGGCTTCGCCCGCTACACCTTCTGGCCCAAGCCGCTCGATCCCAACGGGCCGAAGATGCGGGATTATCAGACTTGGCCATTGCAAGGGCCGCAAGCTCCGATGCATTGGTTTGCGGTCACCCGAAAGCTGTTCGGTCGGCCGGACGCCAGCTTCTCGCTCAGCGAGCCCATCAAGGTGTCCTATCTCAGTCGCAACGGAGCGATGCGCAAGGCGATGGCCGAAGGCCGCGTCTCGCCTGAGGATATCGCCGCGTACCAGGATGAGATGCAGGCGCGCCAAGCCCGTATAACGGCCGAACTGCGCGAGATGGTGGCCGACATGGTCGAGCATCGCAACGAGCCGATGGTGCTCAACATCGTCCCTCAGCTTCAACCGATCATAGATATCGTGCGCGAGATGGGCGTGAAGGACGGCGACTTCGCGGAGGTGTACTTCTGGCCCCGCGTGCGCAAGCGGTTCGGCGCAGGCGACCTGCTGGCCCTGGAAGCCGACGCATTGCGCCTGTTCACGCCCAAACAGGTGTTCGGCTGCTACGGTATGACCGAGCTGTCGCTGCCGATGCCCGAATGCGAGGCCCGGCGCTATCACCTGCCGCCGTGGATCATGCTGCTGCTGCTCGATCGCAACGGCGCGCAGCTTGCGCCGTCGGAAGGCGTGGTCGAAGGCCGGGCAGGCTATCTTGACCTCAGCCGGGAAGGTCGCTGGGGCGGGATCATCACCGGCGACAAGATCCAGGTCGACTTCTCCGGGAAATGCGCGTGCGGCCGCCAGGGCCCAACCATTCTCGATACGATCAGCCGCTACAGCGACACGGGCGACGACAAGATCGACTGCGCAGGCTCCTTCGACGCCTACGTCCGCGGGGTGCTGGAGCCGGTCGCGTGAGGGCCGCCGGCGTCGGTCCCGCCTCAGCGGAAGCGGCGCCGATGTTCCCTGTGCGGGGCCACAGAGCGACCAACTGCGTCGCCGCGGGAGGAACCTAAATAATGTCATCGCCCCAAAGCGCCCAGCGGCTGATGAACCTGGTGGATTCACCTGATCTGTTTGACTTGCCGCAGGAAGAGATCGCGCCGATGCAGCTGGAGGCCGCGCGCGACCTCTACGCCTTGCGCCGGCAGAAGCTCGCCATCCTGCGCGAGCGTGGAGACGATTGCGGCGTCACCGACATCAGGTCGCCCGCGGACGTCGTCCCGCTGCTGTTTTCGCACACCACCTACAAGTCCTACCCCGAAGCCTTCATCGCCAATAAGCGCTGGGCGTTGCTGACCCGCTGGTTCGACACGGTCTCGGCCGTGCCGGTGGAGGTCGACGTCACCGGGGTCGAGACCATCGACGACTGGGTCGACCGGATGTGGGAGAACGGCCACCACCTCTACGCCACCAGCGGGACCACCGGGAAGTGCTCCTTCCTGAACAACACCAAGGCCGACCGCGACTTCGTCGAACGCGGCGTCGCCCGCTACACCTTCTGGCCCAAGCCGCTCGATCCCAACGGGCCGAAGATGCGGTATTATCAGGCTTGGCCATCGAATGGGCCGCAGGCTCCGATGCATTGGTTTGCGGTCACCCGAAAGCTGTTCGGTCGGCCGGACGCCAGCTTCTCGCTCAGCGAGCCCATCAAGGTGTCGCACCTCAGCCGCGTCGGCGCGATGCGAAAGGCGATGTCCGAGAACAAGGTCACCTCCTCCGAGGTCGCCGCCTACGAAGACGAAATGAAGAAGCGCGAGGCAAGGCTCAAAGCCGAGTTGCGCGCCATGGTCGCCGACCTGGTCGAGCATCGGAACGAGCTGATCATGATCAACTTCTGGTCGCAGATGACCGCCGTCCTGCAGATCGCGCGTGAATTGGGTGTGAAGGACGGCGAGTTTCCCAACCTCTACTCCTGGGGCCGCCCCCGCAAGCGGATCGCCAATGTCGCAAGCCTCGAGGATCTCGAGGCCGAGGCCAATCGCTTCTTCACGCCGAAGCAGATGTTCGGAGCCTACGGCATGACCGAGCTGTCGCTGACGATGCCCGAATGCGAAGCCGGCCGCTATCACGTTCCGCCCTGGATCATGGTGCTGCTGCTGGATCGCGAGGGCAATGAGCTGGCGCCTGCGGAGGGCATCAGCGAAGGCCGTGCAGGCTTCATGGATTTTAGCCGCGAGGGCCGCTGGGGCGGAATCATGTCCGGCGACAAGATCCAGGTCGACTTCTCCGGAAAATGCGCCTGCGGGCGTCGCGGCCTCACGATTCTCGACACTGTCAGCCGCTACGCAGACACCGGCAGCGACAAGGTCGATTGCGCCGGGACCTTCGACGCCTATGTCCGCGGAGTGATGGAGGTCGCACAATGAACGCACTCGTCCGTGAAACCATCGACATCTGGCACATCATCAAGGGCCGGCCGGTCTGCCGCGGAGAGGTTTCCTTCAACTCGGGAAACCTCGCTTTCCGCACGCCCAAGCTCGATCTCGGCGAATTGACCTGGACCCGTCTGGAACCCTGTCCCGCCGCGCACCTGCCCTCCTCGGAGATTATCGACCTCCTCGCCGAGACCGGGAAGGCGGTCGCCGCCAACACCGGCGGGTTTATCGGCGAAGCGATCGATCAGCTCGCCGCCACCAGCGCCTACGCCCGGCCTGTGCTCGAGCGCATGTTCGCCGACATGCACCCGTACTTCGACCCCGATCATCTTAGGACCATGGTCGAGTTCGAATTGGGCGGCTTCGACGTGCTCGACAGCTGGCGTACGGTTGGCCGCGGGGACGCAACCGCGCGGGTCCACGCCTATCCGCCCCGCACCGTCCACGTGCTGGCCGGCAACGCGCCGATCGTGGCGACGATGACGATCGCGCGCGTCGCCCTGACCAAGGGCGTCGGCCTGCTGAAGCTGGCCTCAAACGACCTGTTCACTGTGCCGGCGGTGCTGCGCACAATGGCCCACATCGCCCCCGATCACCCCGTCGTCCGCTCATTTTCGGCGGTCTACTGGCGTGGCGGCGACGAGCGGGTCGAAAGCGCCCTCTTCCGCGCCCAGTTCTTCGATAAGTTGGTCGCGTGGGGTGGCGACGCAGCGATCCGCGGAAGCATCAAGTACCTCACACCTGGGTTCGAGTTGATTTCGTTCGATCCCAAGAACTCGATCACCATGATCGGCAAGGAGGCGGGAGATTCGCCCGAGAACATGGCGGTCGCGGCGGTCGGCGCAGCTGAAAAGATTACGATGTTCAATCAGGAAGCCTGCGCCTCCACGCGCTTCGTCTACGCCGAAGGCACGACCGCGCAGGTCGACAAGTTCTGCGAAGCGCTGCTGCCGGAACTCGGAAAGGCCCGTCCGGAAATCTACGCCGACGCGCGAAGCGAACCTGTGCCCCAAGATCTCCAGGAAGAGATCTCGGTCCTCAAGCAACTCGCGCCGGAATATCGCGTCTGGGGCGAATACGACGGCCGCGGCATGGTGGTCCGTTCCGACGAGCCGGTGGACTTCTATCCCACCAACCGGGTGGTCAATGTTGTCCGGGTCGACGACCTGTCGGATGCGCTTCGGTGGGTGAACGTCTCCACCCAATCTGTGAGCATTTATCCGAAGGCTCGCATCTCCGGCCTTGTCGACGGTCTGGCGAACGGCGGCGCCCAGGCGATCTCCCCGCTGGGAGAACCAGGAAAGGGGCCTATAGCGGGCGCGCCGCATGATGGCATATACCCGCTTCCTCGGATGATGCGGTGGGTGGAACGCCGCGATTGAGCGCCGCCCGTGCAGGCGTGGACGCCACGGTGGGAGAGTCGGATGTCAGAAATATTGATCCGGGGTGGAACGGTCGTTGACGGAACCGGTGCGCCCGCTCGCAAGGCGGACGTCCGCGTCAGGGACGGACGCGTGGTGGAGATCGCCCCCAACCTGACGGTCACGGGGGGCGAGGTCATCGACGCGACCGACGCGCTAGTGACGCCCGGATTCATCGACTGCCACACCCACCTCGACGCGGCCATGTTCTGGGATCCGACCTGCGATTCCATCGCCCAGCACGGCGTCACCACGGTGCTGATCGGGAATTGCTCGCTGGGTCTGGCGCCTGCGCGGCCAAAGGATCGGTCTCAGATCGCCGACCTGTTCAGTTACCTCGAAGACATTCCACTCGACGCGCTGATGTCATTGGTGCCGTGGAAGTGGGAGACCTTCCCCGAATACGCGGCCGAACTCGCCAAGGCCCCGTTGGCAGTCAACATCGTCTCGCTCGTCTCGCACTCGCTGCTCCGGATTTATGTGATGGGCGAGGATGCATGGGAGCGCGCCGCAACGCCGGAGGAGATCGAGCAGATCGCCGGCGAGTTGAGCAAGGCGCTCGACGCAGGCGCGCTTGGTCTTTCCTTCTCCCTCTTCGACAAGGACCGCACGGGACGGCGTGTCCCCACCGCCTACGCCGACGACGCCGAGCTCGACCGCCTGTTCCAGGAAGTGGGCGCGCGCAAGGGCGTCTTCCAGTTGATCACCTCGGGAACGGTCAGCGAAGATCTCGACCGTGTCGGCCCGATCGCGGCTCGGCATGGCGTGACCGTCTTGCATAACGCGCTGCTGGACTTAGCCGATCAGCCCGAGCGATCGGGCCAGCAGATCGCGGCTTTGGCCAGACTTCGGTCCGAAGGTGCGCGCATGTTTACGATGATGTCGCCGCGCACCTTCGACGTTGAGGTGAACTTCCACGCCACGCTGTGCTTCATCAACTATCCGGTCTGGAACGAAGTGATCCAGGCGCCGCAGGAAAAGAAGCGGGCCTTGCTGGCCGCCCCTGAATGGCGAGCGCGCGCGCGAGCGGAATTCGCCAGTGTCACCCACCCGCTTTTCCCGGTCGATCAAAGCGAAGCGATCCGCATCAGCGCCATCGGCCCGGGCGTGGATCCGTCGTGGATCGACCGCAGCCTCAAGGACTTGGTGGAGGCCCGCGGCGGCGATATCTCCGATGTGCTCGCCGACTGGGTCCTGGAAAATGACCTCCAGGCGAAGTTCGTCTTCCCTCTGGGCAACACCAACCTCGCGAAGGTCGGCGCCCTCCTGCGTTGTCCGGAAGTCCTGGTGGGCGGCAGCGACGCCGGCGCCCACGTGCAGATGTTCTGCGCCACTGGCGACACGACCCTGTTCCTCAGCGAGTACGTCCGTGACCGCGCCGTGTTCTCCATCGAGGAGGGCATCCACCAGCTCACCGGGCGGCAGGCGGAGATCCTCAACCTTCCCGACCGCGGCCGGCTCGAGGTGGGCAGCCCCGCGGACATCGTCGTATTCAGGCTCCAAGAGCTGTCCTGGGAGCCGCAATACCTGGTCCGTGACCCGGTCAACGGCGAGGCCCGTTACACTCGGCCGGCGGGCGGTTTCCGCTACACCCTCATCAATGGCGAAATCGTTCAGCAGACGGGCATGGTCACCCCTGCCCGCCCCGCAGATTTCCTGCCCGCCCCCGTGCGCACCGACCGGCGACTGGAAAGCCCTGTCGCCTAACGTCATTGTGCACCAGCGGCGACCGCTGGCGCACAAGGAGAACTCTCGATGGCAGGCATCTCCTGCGTGATCCGCAACGCCCGCGTCGTTGATGGAACCGGCGCACCGGCGTTTCTCGGTTCCGTGGCGATCGCCGGCGATCGCATCGCCGCGGTCGGGGACGTCGGCGACACCGAGGCGCCGACCATCGACGCGAAGGGCCTGGTCCTGGCGCCGGGCTTCATCGACATCCACACCCACTATGACCCGCAGCTTTGCTGGGACCGCTTGGCGACGCCATCGCCCGAACATGGGGTGACGACGCTGCTGGCCGGCAACTGCGCGGTCAATCTCGCGCCGATCCGGCGGGAACATCGCGACAAGCTCATCGCGCTTTGGGGCTCGGTCGAGGATATCGAAGCCCGATTGCTGCAGGATACGATACCGTTCTCGTGGGAGACGGTGCCGGAATACTTCGACTTCCTCGCCCAATCGCTTGGGCCGAACGTCGGGATCTTCATCGGCCATGCGGTGCTGCGGCTTTACGTCATGGGCGAAGACTCCCAGCGTCGCGCCGCGACGGACGAAGAGATATCCCGGATGTGCGATGTGTTCCGGGACGCCCTGCGCGCCGGCGCCTTCGGTCTTTCCCTGACCTTCGTCCACCAGGACGAAACGGGGAACCGCCTAGCCTGCAGCTATGCGGAGGACCGCGAGATCCTCGCCTTCATGCGGGTGATGGCCGAAGAGGGACGCGGCCTTGTTGAATTGGTTCCGGCGATGACCGGGTCGATCGAAGAGATGCGGGCGAGCATCGCGCGGTTCGCCCAGTTCTCGATCGAGACGGGAGTGATGTGCTCGTTCAACGCCCTCGTCGTCGAGGCTTTCGGTGGGACGCGCTGGCTGCAGATGCTGACCTGCATCCAGGAGTGGCAGGCGAAGGGGGCGCGGGTGTTCGGGCAGAGCCAAGTGCGCCCTATGGACATCACTTTCCAACTGTCGAAAGGGTCGATGGTCCTGAGCAAGTCGGCCAACTGGCGGCGCGTCCTCGAACTGCCGGCGCCGGAACGCCTGAAGGCGCTCGCGACCGCTGACCGATCGGTTCTGATCGATGAGCTTCAGAGCGGCGCGGTCACTGCGATCCGCGCCGCCGTCGTGAAGGAAACTGTCGCGCCGCAGAACAAGAAATATGAAGGCCGCTCGATCGACGAAATCGCCGAGGAGGAAGGCAAGCATCCCATCGACGTGATGCTCGACATCGCCATCCCCGATGGATTGCAGACCGTGTTCGCCCAGCTGAACACCGCCCACGCCGATCCGGCCGCGGTGGGCGCCCTGCTCACCAATCCCGCCGTGCACATCGGATCGGGGGACGCGGGGGCCCACATCAACCAGTTCGCCGGCGCGGGCGACACCAGCTACCTCTTCGAGAAGTTCGTCCGCGGCGAACGCATGATCACCCTGGAACGCGGCGTCGAACTCCTCACCTCCCGCCTGGCCAGGGCCTGGGGGATCAAGGATCGCGGCGAGATCGCACCCGGCAAGTTCGCCGACCTGGTCCTCTTCGATCCCGAGACGATCTCCCGAGGCGAGGAGGAGTGGCTGGACGACATCCCCGGCGGAAACGGCGGTCGCTATGTGCGTCGCCCGAAGGGCGTCGAGAAGGTGATCATCAACGGCGAGCTCGTGGTCGACCACGGCGCCTACACCGAGGCCAGGCCCGGACGACTCGTCTAGTCCGCCGATCGCGTCTAGTCCCCGGATCACGGACGCTGCGGCCGCGCCGATCCGCGCGATCAGCTATTCTCGCTCGCGGGTCGTGTCCCTATGGTCGGTGGCGGATAAAGCGTCTCGCGACCTGAACGGTCGCGCAAGCGAGACGAAGAACAGCACGTTAGGAGAGGAAGATGTCCACCCCCGGAAGTCCGACGAGCAACGTGAATGCGTGGGTTCCGATCCTAGGCTGCACGTTGGTTATGACATTCGTTTCTGGCCTCACCGCCTCTGGGCTCGGCGTGCTGGTGCACGAATGGATCAAGGGCTTTTCGGTCTCCACCAGCAAGGTGATGCTGATCCTGTCGGGCGGCTCGATGTTGTCCGGCTTCCTGGGCATGACGATCGGTCCGCTCGCCGGTCGCTTCTCGCCCCGAGCACTTGTATTCGCCGGCGTCGTCTGCGGGGTCGCATCCCTCGTGCTGGGATCTCTGTCGCCGACGTTCTGGATTCTGCTGTTCACGCTCGGGCCGCTCGCGGCGGCGGGCAACGCTCTGACCGGGCCGGTCATCGGCCAGACTCTAGCTGTTCGGACCTTCCATCGACCTGGCTTGGCTATCGCCTCGGTGACTGCGGGCCACAGCTTCTCCGCCATCTTCGCGCCCCCGCTGCTCGCAGTCTTGCTGACGCATGGCGACTGGCGCTGGGTCATGCAGGTGTCGGCCGCCCTCATCGCGGTGGTCGGCGCGTTCAGCTTGACGCTGCTCCTGAGGAACCAGGACAAACCGCTCACCGGAGGCGGCGCCGTCGCGGCGGGAGACACCGGGGTTCAGGCGCCCGCTCTGCGGATCGTCGGCTCCCCGATCTTCCTGGGCATCATCCTGTTCCAGTTCCCGATCGCGGCGCTGACGTCCGGGACGTTCTTCCACCTCGGCCTGTACAGCGCCGAGATCGGACACGGCGTAGGCGAAGCCGCCCGGCTCATGTCGCTGGCGGCGCTCCTTTCGCTGAGCGCGAAATTCATTGTCGGCTGGCTGGCGGACCGCGTGCCTCATCTGGTTCTGACCTCATGCACCTTCGCACTTGCGAGCGGCGGCGCGGCTCTTCTGGCCTACGTTCCGCAGATGTCCGGCATCACCCTGGGTGTTTGCATGATTGGCTTCAGCGCCGGCTCCACGCTCAGCCTCGTGCCGAACATTCTCGCACGAAGTTTTCCGGTCTCAGATTTCCGCCGGGTCATTTCGTTTATTCAGCCCGTCTTCTTCTGCTCCGTCATCGGCGCGCTGGTGATGGGGATCGTCTACGACAACGTCGGAACCTACCCCTCGACCTATGCGCATATCCTGCCTTACCTCCTGATCTCCGCGTCCGGCCTTTTGCTGTTGTTCCTTCGCCGACAGGGCGTTAGGCGTGTGGCGCCCTCGGCGCTTTGAGCATGCCGGGAGGTGAACGCAACCACCGGAAGGCCCAATGATCCCGCGCACGATCTTCGAAGAAGAGCACAACATCTTCCGCGACTCCGTCGCCAAGTTCATCGCTGCGGAACTGACGCCCTATCACGACCAATGGGAGGAAGACGGCTTCGTCCCCAAGGAAGCCTGGATCAAGATGGGCGAGGCCGGCCTGCTGGGCTGCACCATGCCGGAGGAGTACGGCGGCTCCGGCGCGGGCTTCATCTACGCCGCGATCGTTACCGAAGAGCTGGGCAAGGCCGGAATCTCCGGACCCTCCTTCTGGCTCCACTCCGAGGTGATCGCCGGCTACATCGCCCGCTACGGCACGCCTGAGCAGAAGCAGCAGTGGCTGCCCGGCATGGCGTCGGGCCATATCCGCGGCTGCCTGGGCCTCACCGAGCCCGGCGCCGGGTCCGACCTCGCCGCGATCACCACGACGGCGGTGCGCGACGGCGACGAGTTCGTCATCAACGGCTCCAAAGTGTTCATCACCCACGGCCACACCGCCGACGTCTGCGTTCTCGCCTGCAAGACCGATCCGACGGCCGGGAAGAAGGGCGTGAGCCAGATCATCGTGCCGACCGACACGCCCGGCTTCCGACGCGGCAAGTACCTCAAGAAGATCGGCCTGAAGGCGCAGGACACCGCCGAGCTGTTCTTCGACAACGTCCGCGTGCCGGTCACGAACCTCCTGGGCGAGGAGAACCGCGGCTTCTACCAGATGATGGCGGACCTGGGCACAGAGCGCCTGCTGCAGGCGGTGCGCGGCCTCGCCGCCTCTGAAGCCGCCATTCAGTGGACCATCGAATACACCAAGGAGCGGAAGGCCTTCGGCAAGACCGTAGCCGCCTTCCAGAACACCCAGTTCGTCATCGCCGAGCTTCAGGCCCAGACCTGCGCCGCGCGCGCGCTCCTCGATCGCTGCATCCAGCTGATGGATCGCGGCGAACTGGATTCGGTGGACGCCGCCCGCGCCAAGCTCGTCTGCGTCGAGCTCCAGGGCAAGGTCATGGACGCCTGCCTGCAGCTTCACGGCGGCTGGGGCTACATCTGGGAATACCCGATCGCCCGCGCCTTCGCCGACGGCCGCATCTCGCGCCTGGCCGGCGGCACCACGGAGATCATGAAACAGCTCATCGCCAACGAGCTGTTCGACCTCCGGCGATGACAAGCACACCGCGAGCCACCGAGATCGCCCTATGATCGAACGCGACCTGTTCACCTCCGACCACGAAGCCTTCCGCGACCAGGTTCGTCGGTTTGTCGAGACGGAGATCGCGCCGCACCACTACGAGTGGGAGCAGCAGAAGGGCTTCCCGCGCGAGCTGTGGAAGAAGGCGGGCGAGCTGGGCTTTTTGTGCTGCAACGTCCCCGAGGCGTACGGCGGCCTGGGTGCCGACTGGCTCTACAACGTGGTGGTCATCGAGGAGCTGTGGAAGGCCGG
>Ga0207641_10001492_pt1 | contig 22909 bp, 18 predicted proteins | sample KBSSwiS62_FD_184306 | JGI IMG/M metagenome (GOLD analysis project Ga0207641, IMG submission 184306) | Switchgrass rhizosphere microbial communities from Kellogg Biological Station, Michigan, USA - KBS Switchgrass S6-2 (SPAdes) (version 2) | ecosystem: Host-associated > Plants > Roots >... | reverse complement strand
CTTGGTGAGCCGGGTGATCTCCGGCGGCATGGTGGCCGAGAAGAACAGCGTCTGCTTCTTGGGCGGGGTGAGCTTGAAGATCCGCTCCAGGTCGGGGATGAACCCCATGTCCAGCATCCGGTCGGCTTCGTCGACGACCATGATCTGGACGCCGGTCATCAGCAGCTTGCCGCGCTCGAAGTGGTCGAGCAGCCGTCCGGGCGTGGCGATCAGGACATCGACCCCGCGGTCGAGCTTCATCTCCTGGTCCTTGAACGAGACGCCGCCGATCAGCAGCGCCCAGGAGAGTTTCTGGCCCTTGGCGTACTTCTCGAACGAGGCCGACACCTGGTCGGCCAGTTCGCGGGTGGGAGCGATGACGAGGGCCCGCGGCATCCGGGCCTTGGAGCGGCCGGCGGCCAGCTTGTCGATCATCGGCAGGGTGAAGGCGGCCGTCTTGCCGGTGCCGGTCTGGGCGATGCCCAGCACGTCGTGGCCCTGCAGGGCGTGAGGGATGGCTTCGGCCTGGATCGGCGTGGCCGTGGTGTAGCCGGTGTCGGCGACCGCCTGGAGCGTCGCGGCCGACAGGCCAAGGTCTGAGAATTCTGTCATTCGTTACGAGGTGGGCGAGGGGCCGCTCCCTGAGGGGCAAGCACGACGCGGCGGCGCGGACGGAATTCGCCGCGCGGCCGGAACATAGGGCGGGCGCCGCTTAAGTCAACGTAATGTCGGTTATCTGTCCGCAGGAGACGATATGTAGCATCGCCGCTGTCTAGCGGCGCTCGCTTGCGCCCGCAGCATCCCAGACGAGGTGCAGATGCGGAAGCGCCAGCAGTCCCGGATTGGCGGTGACCGGCGCGCCCGGCTTCAGGCGGAAGCTCGGGATCCGCCGCAGGAATTCGCTGAGCGCGATGCGCAGTTCGCGCCGCGCCAGGTGGGAACCCAGGCACCGGTGCGGCCCGGAGCCGAAGGCGATGTGGCTGGTCGGCGGACGCCGCACATCGACCTTGAGCGGGTTCGGGTAGCGCTTCGGGTCGCGGTTGGCCACCGGCAGCGGCAGCATGACCATCTCACCCTTCTTGATGGGGCAGCCGCTGAACTCGACGTCCTCGGCCGCCTTCCGACTCGGGAGCACGAAGCTGTAGACCCGCAGCAGTTCCTCGACGGCGCGGGGGATCAGAGCGGGGTCCGCCACGATCGCCCGGCGCAGCTCGTGGTCCGAGGCGAGGTGGTAGAAGGACCAGCCGAGCTGGATGGGTACGGTGTCCAGCCCGGCCTGGAACATCAGGACGCAGAAGGCGTGCAGGTCGGAGTCGCTGATGCGCTCACCGTCGATCTCCCACTGCATCGCGCGGGAGAGCAGGTCGTCGCGCGGGTTGGTGCGCCGGTCGACGATGAGGTCGGTGAAGTACTCACCGACCTGCTGCATGGCCTGGACCATGCGGACGCGTTCCGGGTCCTCCTCGTAGGTCAGGCGCAGCAGGTCGTGGATCCAGGTGAGGAAGCGGGGCAGGTCCTCCTCCGGCAGCCCCATGAGCCGCATGAAGATCCGCGTGGGGAAGCGGCGGGTGAAGGTCTCCAGGACGTCCACCTCACCGAGCGGGGCGATCTTCTCGATCAGCTCCACGCAGACCGCACGGATCGCGTCCTCGCGTGCCGCCACGGCGTTCGGGGAGAACTCGCGGCCGAGCAGACGGCGCCAGGTCGTGTGCAAGGGGGGGTCCAGCATCTCCGGGATCCACAGGAACCTCGGGTTCGCGTCGAGCGCGGTCACCGATGTGCTGGAGAAGGTCCGGTAGTCCTGCAGGGCGGCCTGCACCGCCTCGGCTTCGGTGACCACCCAGTAGCCCGGCCCGACGCCGTTGTGCACACCGGTGTGCTTGGCGGCGAGCTCGTCCCACCGAGTCTGGTGGCTCAGGACGGCACCACCGGCGATGTTGTCGAACACATACTCGGGCACGCCGCGGTACCTGCCCTCAGGCGTGTGGGTGTCGGCCACGACAGTCCTCTCTGACGGTGACTGTGGTCACGTGCCAGCATACGCACGCCTGTGTGCAATGAGTAGCACCATTGCGGTGCGAAATCCTCGAAAGGTGGATCCTGGCCCCGCACCGACCACATTTTCGTATTCGGATCCCTCCGGTTGGGCGGCCGGGAAGCCGATGCAGGCCTGACCCCCGGCCGACCCCCTCGGCGGATGCGCGGCGGGCGGAGGTGCGGTAGGTCAGGAGTCCGGACCGGTGGCGGGTGGGTGCTCCATGACGACCGAGATCATCGCGAGCCTGCGGCGCAACGTCGTCGTCGGCGTCGACGGTTCGCGGCCGGCGCTGGGTGCGGCGCGGTGGGCGGCCCGCGAGGCGCTGCGGCGGGGCGGAGAGCTGCACCTGGTGTTCGTGCTCCCCACGCCGATCGTCCGGCCCGGCTGGTCACACGCCCGCGCCCGGGAAGGCCTGGTCGGCGCGGCCCGGGAGGACCTCGCCGACGCCGCGCGGGCCGCCGCGGAGGCGGCCCCCGGGCTGGGGGTCTCGCGGCGGGTCCGCTTCGGCGCCACGGTCCCGGTGCTGGCCGCCGAGTCCGAGTGGGCCGGGCTGCTGGTCCTCGGCACGCACGGGCGCGGGCGGGTGGCGGCCGCCTTCCGGTTCCCGGTGCTGCCCGCTCTCGCGGCGGCGACCCGGGCCCCGCTGGTGGTGCTGCGTCGTGACGTCGAGCCCGTCGACCGCGCCGGGGCGCCCGTGCTGCTGCTCACCGGTCCGACGCGGGCCGCCGCCGCGGCCCGCCGCTTCGCCGAGACGCGCGGGGCCCCGCTCGTCGTGGCGGACGGGACGCGGTCCTCGCGGACCGACGGCCTCGCCATGATCGTCGTCGGCGCGGACGTCCGCGGCCGACGGCTGGACGGGGCCACGGGGCCGGTGGTGCGCAGGCTGCTGCGGACCGCGCCCTGCCCGGTTGCGGTGGTGCGGGACCTCCCGGCGTGGGCTCCGTGAGGGGCCGGCTCGGGATCGGCTCGGGATCGGCGCAGTCCGTGCCGGCGGCAGGCTACGGCCTGCCCTCCGACTCCCGCCGGGTCAGCACCAGCGGGGCGTCCTCGGTGATCGCGACGGTGTGTTCGGAGTGGGCCGTGCGGGAGCCGTCCGCCGAGCGGATGGTCCAGCCGTCCGGATCGTAGACGATCTTGTCGGTGCCCATCGCGAACCAGGGTTCGATCGCGAGGGTGAGACCTGGGCGCAGCGTCATGCCCCGACCCGCCCGGCCCGCGTTGGACACGTGCGGGTCCTCGTGCATGGTGCGGCCGATGCCATGCCCGCCGAACTCGGTGTTGACCGGGTAGCCGTGGTCCGCGGCGACCGCGCCGATCGCCGCGGACAGGTCACCGAGCCGGTTGCCCGGCCGCGCCACCGCGATCGCGGCCTCCAGGGCCTCCTGGGTGGCCTGCACGATCCGTTCGTCCTCCGGGTCGGGCGTGCCGACGATCACCGTGCGGGCGGAGTCGGCCGCCCACCCGTCGATCGCGACGGCGAGGTCCGCGGTGAGCACGTCCCCGTCCCGCAGCGTGTAGTCGTGGGGGAGGCCGTGCAGGACGGCGTCGTTGACCGCCAGGCAGATGACGTTGCGGAACGGCCCGCGCCCGAAGGCGGGCGCGTAGTCCCAGTAGCAGGACTCGGCGCCGCGGCGCTTGATCATGCCGCGGGCGTGGTGCTCCAGGTCCATCAGGTTGACGCCCACCGCGGCCAGGTCCCCGATCTCGGTGAGCACCTCGGCGACGAAGCGCCCGGCCACGTGCATGCGGTCGATCTCCGCCTGCGTCTTCAGTTCGATCACGTCGCGTCTCCGGGTCGGTATAGTTATACCGCGACGGTAGCACGGTACGGTCGCCCCTCCCGGCGTTCCGCCTCACGGCAGCCGGCTGACGGCGTCCAGCACGACGTCCCAGAACCTCGCCGCGTCCAGCCCGGTCCCGACGACGTGCCGCCTGCCGGGCGCGTGGTCCCGCAGGTCGACGACGGTCCGGCCGCGGGTCAACGCACCCTCGGTCTCGACCGCCACCGGGGCGGACACGGTGGTGAACAGCTCGGGCGCGACCAGGTGGACGACGGGGCAGAGATCGTGGACCGGCGGGGACGCGAAGCCCTGGTGCTCGCGGTAGCGCGCGCCGAAGAAGTCCAGCAGCGCACCGCCGAGCTCCCCGGTCCGGGTGCCGAGCGCGGCGAGCCGGGCGCGGACGGGCTCGTCGGCGAGGGCCTGGTGGGACACCTCGAGGCCCATCATGGTCACGGTCCACGGCGCCGCGAACACCTCCGCGGCCGCCTCCGGGTCCACGTAGACGTTGAACTCGGCGGACGCCGTGACGTTCCCGGTGGTCACCGCGCCACCCATGATCGACACCCCGGCGACGCGCGTGGCGACGCGGGGCTCTCGGCGCAGCGCGAGGGCGAGGTTGGTGAGCGGGCCGGTGGCGACGAGCGTCAGGCCGGGCTCGGCCATCACGAGGTCGACGATCAGCTCCGCGGCCGAGCGCGGGTCCAGCGCCTGGGTGCCCGGGGCGAGCACCGGTCCGTCGAGGCCGCCGTCGCCGTGGATGTCCGGGGCCGGGCGGTGCGTGCGGGTCAGCGGACGGTCCGCGCCGCGGGCGACCGGGACGCCGTGCACCCCGAGATGACCGAGCAGGGCGAGGGTGTTCGCCGTGACCTTCTCGACGGTCTGGTTCCCGGCCACCGTGGTGACCGCGGCGAGCTCGAGCCGCGGGCTGCCGAGGGCGACGAACAGCGCGAACGCGTCGTCGTGGCCGGGGTCGCAGTCCAGGACGAGGCGCGTCACGCCCTCGGTCGCCCCCCGATCGAACTCCATGCGCCGAGAGTAGTTGCGCTGTGGTGGGTCCATGAGCTACCACCTGCGCTCCGGCGGTCACGGCCTGACCGCGGCCGACTGGACGATCTACCTGGCCGGGGACCTGTTCTCGCGCTGAGCGAGCCGCTCCCGCTGCGGCACCACGACGTACCTCGGGTCCTTCGTGGTCTCCACCCCGGCCTCGAACACCGACAGCCGCTGCAGCAGGCTGCCGGCGAGCAGGGCCAGCCCGGAGGCGACGGCGCCGACGCGGCTGCGCCGGGCGGTGACGAGGGTGCCGAGCAGCCCGGCCAGGGTCGCGGCCTCGGAGGCCTTGCGCAGCCGCCCGACGTGGCCGTGCTCGTAGGCCTCCTTGATCAGACCCATCCGGTGCTCCATGATCCGCCCCGCGAGGAGCTCGCCCGCCGCGCCGACGGCGGCGAAGGTCCGGGCGGGCCCGGCCTCGGCGACCGGGGCGGCGATCATGCCGAACCCGCCGCCACTGGCCGCCGCGGAGCCGACGAACACGAACGGCAGCTCACCGCGGACCTCGTTCCAGCCGGGGACGGCCGTGTGGGACAACAGGACCGCGGTGTACGAACAGAGCGCGGGGGCGGTCGCGGCGGCCGCGAGGCTCGCCGGGCGCGCCAGCCGTGTCAGGAGCCGGGCCGGCCACAGCGCCCGCAGCCGGTCGGGGACGATCTCCGCTGCCCCGGCCAGCCCCGCGGCGGGCCCGAAAGCGGCCAGGACCCAGGTGCCCACGCTCATCGGGGAGGTCGGCTTGGCCACGCGCAGCATGTGGTGGAAGCGCTCCGGCCTGCCCAGGTCCGACACCAGGTAGTAGATGCTCGCGACGAGCGCGCCCAGCGACCCGAGGCGGGTCGCCCTGCGCAACGCGGGACGGTTCGTGAGGTCGGCGCCGGCGCCGAGGACCGCGGTCCCCGCGGCGAGGCCGCCCGCGAACATGTAGTACGCGATCTTGTGCTCCCACACCGGTGGCTTGAGCACCGGGCGACCGTAGTAGGAGCGGAACTCGGCCTCGGGGACCATCGACTCCTCGCCCCGCCCCGCGCCACCGCGGCGGCGGCGCGAGCGCACCGAGACGTGGGAGGGGTCGGCGGGCACGGCGTCGCCGGGGCGATCGGACGGGCTCATCGCCGCCCTCCGAGGAAGGCACCGACGGCCGCCGCGGCGAAGGCCGCCGCCGCCATCCCGGCCCGCCTCCACATCTGCCCGGCGTCCCGCGTCGCGACGACGGGGTCCGGCGGCAGGCCGTAGACCTCCGGCTCGTCCAACAGGAGGAAGAAGGCCCCGGCGCCGCCGACGCCGTCGTCGGTGTCCCGGCCGTAGAGCAGGGCGGACCCGACGCCGCGCTCGTGCAGGGCCGCCAGCCGCTGGTCGGCCCGCTCGCGCAATGCGTCCACCTCGCCGAACTGGATGGAGTCGGTGGGGCAGGCCTTGGCGCAGGCGGGCTCGAGGCCGTCGTGCAGGCGGTCGTAGCAGAGCGTGCACTTCTGCGCGCGCCCGTCCCCCTCGCGGCGGTCGATCACGCCGTACGGGCAGCCGGAGACGCAGTAGCCGCAGCCGTTGCAGATGTCCTGCTGCACCACGACCGTGCCGAACTCGGTGCGGAACAGCGCGCCGGTGGGGCAGACGTCCAGGCACCCGGCGTGGGTGCAGTGCTTGCAGACGTCCGACGACATCAGCCACCGGAAGTCCGTGCGGGTCTCGGCCCCGGTGCCGTCCCCGGGACGCGAGAACGACGGCATGCCCAGCGTCTGCGGCTCGGCGCGCGCGGCGGCCTCGGCGAGCACGTCCGCGGCCGGACCGACCGCGGGCTGCTCGATGAACGCCACGTGCCGCCAGGTGTCCGCGCCGAGCGCGCCGGTGTTGTCGAAGGACAGCCCGAGCAGGTCGAACCCGGCCCGGTCGTCTCCCGCCGGCACCGAGTTCCACTGCTTGCACGCGACCTCGCAGGCCTTGCAGCCGATGCACACCGAGGTGTCGGTGAAGAACCCCATCCGGGGCGGCGGGTCCTCGTGGCCGGCGTCCGCGGCGACGTCGTGCAGCGGGCCGAAGAGGCTGTTCCAGGTCATCGGGGCACCCCCGGCGCCGTGTCGTCGGGTCGGACCTCGGGGTCCAGACGGGGGACGGGGTGTTCGGTGTAGACGTCGGTGTTCGTGGCGGCCGTGACCCCGGCCCGCGCGCGAACCTCCTCCAGGAGCCGCGTGAGGGCGGCGCCGCGCGGGCGCGGCCCGGGCCGCACGTCGCAGGTGGTCACCTTCGTCTCCTGAATGAAGACGTTCGGGTCCTCCACGACGCCGAACAGGTCGTTGACGACGTCCCCCGTCACCAGGCCGGCGCCGCCCCAGTGGTACGGCATCCAGACCTGGTGGACCGTCCGGCCGTCCAGCCGCAGCGGCGCCATCCGCTCGGTGACCATGACACGAGCCTGCACCGCGGCCCGCGAGGTGACGACGTGGGCCTCGCCCATGTGCGTCAGCCCGCGCTCGCGGGCCAGTGCGGGGGAGACCTCGACGAACAGCGCGGGCTGCAGCTCCGCGAGGAACGGCAGCATCCGGCTCATCGCGCCCGCCGTGTGGTGCTCGGTGAGCCGCGAGGTGGTGAGCACGTACGGGAACACCTCGAAGCCCCGCTCGCCCGCCGCCGGGTTGGACGGGTTGTCCTTGCGCCCGAACACCTTTCGGGTCGGGTTGCCCTGCTGGCGGTACAGCGGGTTGCGCACGGGGGACTCGTGCGGCTCGTAGTGGGTGGGCAGCGGCCCGTCGAGTACGCCGGTGGGCGCGAACAGCCAGGCCTTCCCGTCCGCCTGCATGACGAACGCGTCCGCACCGCCCAGCGCCGCGGGCCCGTTCGCCGCGGGATCGGGGACGTGCCCCGGCGGGGTGGTGGCGACGAAGTCCGGCACGTCGTGGCCGGTCCACGTCTGCTCGTCCGGGTCCCACCAGACGAGCTTCTTGCGCTCGCTCCACGGCCTGCCCTGCGGGTCCGCCGAGCAGCGGTTGTAGAGCACGCGGCGGTTCATCGGCCACGTCCAGCCCCAGTCCGGGGTGACGCTGTGGTCCACCGGGTCCGCGGGCCGCCGATGCGCGGACCTGTTGTCCCCGCCCGCGTAGACGCCGCTGTAGATCCAGCAGCCGCAGGAGGTGGAGCCGTCCGCCTTGAGCTGGGTGAACCCGTCGAGCAGCGCACCGGTCTCGAGGTCGTGTCCGTTGATCCGGCGCAGGACGTGGTCCGGGGAGGGCTCGGCCCACTCGTCGGCACCGTCGAGGTGGTAGTCCCACGCCACCTTCTGCACGGGCAGGTCCCGCGGATCGGTGGACCCCGCCAGCCGCTCCCGCACGAGTCGGCCCAGGTGGTAGGCGAACCACAGCTCCGAGCGTCGGTCCCCGCTCGGCTCGACGGCCTTGGTGCGCCACTGCAGCATCCGCTGCGTCTGGGTGAAGGTGCCGTCCTTCTCGACGTGCGAGGCCGCGGGCATGAGGAACACCTCGGTACCGCACTCCTCCGGGACGATCTCCCCGGTCTCGATCTCCGGGGAGTCCTTCCAGAAGGTGGCGCTCTCGATCTCCACGAGGTCACGCACGACGAGCCAGTCCAGGTTGGCCATGCCCAGGCGCTGCAGCTTCCCGTGCGCGGACCCGACGGCGGGGTTCTGGCCGAGCAGGAAGTACCCGGCCACCTTGCCGTCGATCATGTCCATGACGGTGCGGTAGGTGCCGTGGTCGCCGTCGATGCGGGGCAGCCAACCGAAGCCGAAGTCGTTGTCCACGGTGGCCGCGTCCCCGAAGTACTCCTTGAGCAGCGAGACGGTCTGGGCGTCGACGTTCCAGCCGAACCCCTTGTGCCCCTTGGCTCGCGCCGCGTCGATGTAGGTCCGCAGGTCCGTGTGTTCCACGGTCGGCATCGGGAGGTAGCCCGGCAGCAGGTTGAACAGCGTCGGGATGTCCGTGGAGCCCTGGATGCTCGCGTGCCCGCGCAGCGCGAAGATCCCCCCGCCGGGCCGGCCGATGTTGCCCAGCAGCAGCTGGACGATCGCGCCGCAGCGGATGTACTGCGCGCCCACGCTGTGCTGGGTCCAGCCGACGCTGTAGACCAGCGCCGTCGTCCGCTCGCGGTTCGAGTTCGCCGTCCACTCCCGGCACACGTCCAGGAACTGCTCCCGCGACACGCCGCAGACCCGTTCCACCGTCTCCGGGGTGTAGCGGGCGAAGTGCCGTTTGAGCACCTGGTACACGCAGCGCGGGTGCTGCAGGGTCGGGTCGGTGGCCGGGTCCCGCCCTTCCTTCTCGTAGCGCCAGGAGCTCTGGTCGTAGGTGGCGCTCGCCTCGTCGTAGCCGCTGAACAGGCCGTCGAGGTCCTCGGTGTCGGCGAACTCCTCGGTGAGCAGGTACGACGCGTTCGTGTACGCCGCGACGTACTCCCGGAAGTCGAGGTCGTTCTCCAGGACGTGGTGGACCACCCCGCCGAGGAACGCGATGTCCGAGCCCGCCCGCAGCCGGACGTGCGTGTCCGCCACGGCGCTGGTCCGCGTGAAGCGGGGGTCGATGTGGATGACCCGCGCGCCCTTGGCCTTGGCCTCCATCACCCACTGGAACCCGACCGGATGTGCCTCGGCCATGTTCGAGCCCATGATGATGATGCAGTCGGAGTTGGCGAGGTCCTGCTGGTAGTCCGTCGCCCCGCCGCGACCCAGTGAGGCCCCCAGACCGGGGACGGTGGCGGAGTGTCAAATGCGGGCCTGGTTCTCGATCTGGATGGCGCCCAGGGCCGTGAAGAGCTTCTTGAGCAGGTAGTTCTCCTCGTTGTCCAGGGCCGCGCCGCCGAGGGCGGCGATGCCCATGGTGCGGGCCAGCCTGCGGCCCCTGGGATCCACGTCCTGCCAGCCGCGGGTGCGCGCCTCGACCACCCGGTCCGCGATCATCTCCATCGCGGTCTCGAGCGGGAGGTCGGTCCACTCCGTGGCGTAGGGCGCGCGGTAGCGCACGGTGGACAGCCGCTGCGGGCCGGTGACGAGCTGGGTGCTCGCGGAGCCCTTGGGGCAGAGCCGCCCGCGCGAGACCGGGGAGTCCGGGTCGCCCTCGATCTGGATGACCTTCTCGTCCTTGACGTAGACCCGCTGGCCGCAGCCGACGGCGCAGTACGGGCACACGGACCCGGCCCAGCGGTCCGCGTCGGAGATCCGGGCGTGCATCGCCCTGGACCTCGGGGACTGCGGCGCCACCCCGCGCCCCAGCGGGTCCGTGCCCGTGAGCTGCCGGTAGACGGGCCACTTGCCCAACCAGCCCAACACGTCCACGCCCGCACTCCCTCGCCCGCCCGCCCGCCGGGATGATGCTCGCACGCCCCCGCGGGAGGAGCGAGTCGAGTCCTAGTAGTACTTTGTTAGGTGTGTCGTTCCCGCTGATCAGGTGCGGTTCGTGATCTCCTTCGGGTTGTGACCCCGGAGGAGATGGCGCAGGTGCGGCCGCGGTTGGAGGCGTTCGCGGCCACGATGTTCGGTGGGCTGGCCCGGTCGGATCAGCGGGCCAAGGGCGAGTTGTATGTGCGCGGGCTGTTGCTCGATGGAAAGCGCAAGTCGATGCAGCCGATGGCGGCCCGGCTCGGGGTCGATCACCAGCAGCTGCAGCAGTTCGTGTCCTCCTCGACGTGGGACTACGGCGAGGTCCGCGGGAGGTTGGCCCGCTGGGCGGCCGAGTTCATCGCCCCGCGGGCGTTCGTCGTCGACGACACCGGGTTCCCCAAAGACGGCCTCGACTCGCCCGGGGTGGCCCGGATGTACTCCGGGACGCTGGGCAAGGTCTCCAACTGCCAGATCGGGGTGTCGGTGCATGCGGTCACCGACTGGGCGTCCGTGGCGATCGACTGGCGACTGTTCCTGCCGAAGGGCTGGGACGACACCGTCGCCGAGCATGCGCAGGATCCCGAGATGCAGGCGCGGATCCGGGCGCGGCGGGCTCGCAGCCGCATCCCCGACGACGTCCGGCATGTCGAGAAGTGGCGCCAGGCGCTGGAGATGCTCGACGAGATCACCGGCCCCGAACAGGTCAACGGTGAGCCCGCCGAGGGCTGGGGGCTCGGCCCGCTCCCGGTGGTCGCCGATGCGGGTTACGGCGACGCCACCGAGTTCCGCCTCGGACTCGAAGACCGCGACTTCTCCTACGTGCTGGCGGTCAATGCCACCACCAGCGCCCACCCCGCGAACGTCGAGCCGGTGACCCCGCCCTACTCAGGGCGCGGCCGTCCACCCGTTGCGGCCTACCCGGATTCCCCGTCCACGCTGCTCGCGCTCTGTCTGCGGGCCGGGCGCGGGGCGCTGCGGCGGGTCACCTGGCGCCACGGCAGCCGCAAGACCAGCGCGAACCCGACCGCGGCGATGACCGGCCGGTTCCTCGCCCTGCGAGTCCGCCCGGCCAACCGCACCATCCCCCGCGCCGCGGACGGGTCACTACCGCAGTGCTGGCTGATCGCCGAATGGCCCCCCGGCGAGCCCGAACCCACCGACTTCTGGCTGTCCAACCTCCCACCCGACACCCCGCTACGTGACCTGGTCGGACTGGCGAAGATCCGCTGGCGCATCGAACACGACTACCGCGAGCTCAAAGACGGCCTCGGCCTGGACCACTTCGAAGGCCGCTCCTACCTGGGCTGGCACCGCCACGTCACCCTCACCGCGGTGGCCCAGGCCTTCTGCACCGCGCTGCGCCACGACCCAAAAGCCCCTGCGCCGGCCTGACCCTCTACGCCGTCCTCCGCGAACTCCAGACCCTCCTCGGCATCTGGACCGGCGCCTGCCACACCTGCAAACGCCCCTACCCCGTGCCGACCTAACAAAGCACTACTAGGAGGGTGCTGAGAAGCGCCGCGCAGTAGGCCCGAGCTTTTCAGCGCGCTCCTAGCCGAGGAGCGGCTCCAGTGACAGCCTGCCCGCGATCCGGGCGTCGGTGACCCGGCCGTCGCCGTTCGGGTCGAGGTCGATCACCTGGACGACGTTCGAGAGCGTGTTCAGCACGTACGCGAGGTAGCCGCCGCCCTGCTTCGGTCCGACGGCGACGGACTCGCACCCGGCGTCGCAGGGCATCTCGGCGGCCACGGTCCGGGTCTGCGGATCGGTCACGGTGACCTGCCGGGCGAGACCGTCCACGGTGACCGCGGCGAGGCCGTCCGGGCTGGCGGCCTGAGCACCCGGTGCCGTGAGCGCGGTGGGGGCCGCGGGCGCCCCGGGCGCCGCGGGCGCCGCGGGATCGCCGCCGCCGAGGCCGCCCCCCGCGCCGGCGACGCCGCCGGGGAGGAACGCGCCTGCGGCCGTCGGGACGCGGGTCTCGATCGCGGCCGGGGCGGGCCCGGTCGCGGCGGGCAGGGGGGCGCCCGGCAGGGGCGCGGCGAGGTCGGCGGCGACCGCGCGCGCGACCCAGTCGGTGGCGTCGATCCTGGTCAGCGTGCCGGTGCCCGCCCGCACGGCCGGCGTCGACACCAGGACCGTCCCGATGCCGCGAGCCTTGGGCTTCGCGGTGCGCGGCAGCATCCGCGGGTAGCCGAAGTGCCGGTCGAAGTAGGCGTCGAGGTTCGGGACCAGCACGGGATCACCCGCCGCGTCCTGCTGCAGTACCGGCACCGCGGGGTGCCGCGGGCTCCAGGGGACCTCCTCGGTCGAGCTGGGCCGCGGGCGGTTGTCCGGGATCGTCGCGGTGAAGAAGTCGTCGACCATGCTCTGGACGAGATCGTCGGTCGACGGCACGACCGTCTCCCCGCCCGGCCCGGCGATCCGCAGCCGGGGCCCGAAGTCCAGCCCGACGGTGAGCGGGTCGTCCACCAGCACCGCGCCCAGCACGTCGGGCACCACCGAGTCCGCGAAGACGTAGAGGCCCGGGTCGGTGAGCTGCACCGTGCGCGTCCCGACGAACGGGCCCGTCGGGTCCGCGAAGGGGAAGCCCTGGGCCCCTTCGGGCGCGACCGCCCCGACGGGGTTGCGCTCGCCCCGCGACCGCTTCGGGTCGACGGTGAACGAGACGGTGACGGCGGTGTCCGCGGGCGCCGCGGCGCGCAGCGTGGCCAGCGTCGCGGTGAGCTCGGGCCCCACCGCCAGTCCCGGCAGGCCGACGGGGGCGTCCGCGGGCAGCGTCGCGAGCTCCGCCACCAGCTGCCCGAGCAGGGACTCCGCCCGCGCGGCCTGCGGCGCGACCGCCGGATGGGCGGCGCCGACCGCGCGGACGGCCGCGACCGTCCGGTCGATGTTCAAGGCCCGCACCAGCGCCCGGCCGGCGTCCCCGCGCTTGGGTCCGCGCCGCGTCGTGACCGGCTGCTCGGCGTCGTCCTCGCCCTCGTTGAGCAGCCCCTCGACGTCCGCGTCCGCCGGCACGCCCGCCCGCGGCAGCTCGGCCACGGCGAACGCCCGCCCGCCCGCCGCCTCCACACCCGAGTCGAACCAGCGGCCCGTCTCGTCCGTGAGTGCGAACGCGACGGGCGCGGGCCGGGCCGAGGCGGACGTGGCGACGACGGCGACCACCGAGGCGGTCACGGCGGCGGCCGCCAACAGTCCGACTGCGGCGGCCCGGCGGCGTCGGCGCGCTGGGGGAGCGGGAACGGACATCGGAATCCTTCGTGAACGCGCGGACCTCTCGACGCCGAAGTCGACCGGAACGGCGTTAACGCATTCTGGATGACCGTTCCGGGCGCGTTAACTCGAACCGTTCTCAGACTTTTCTCACGGTGAGAACACGAGCAATTCCACCGCCGGGGGAGGTGCGCGCTGAATACTACGCAGCACTGCGTATGGACGCCGGGCCGGAAAAGCGCTGCACTCGTCGCATCCCGTCGCCAGGAGGTCACCATGAGGCCACACGCGTGCCCCGTCCCACCGTCCCCGCAGCTGATGACGCAGATCTACGCGAAGTACCGGGAGCTGCGCGGGAACGGGCAGCTCCCCGAATCCCTGGGCTTCGACGAGTACTTCGCGGTGTGGAGCGCGGGGCTGCGCGGGGCGAACGTCGTGGGGCTGGACGACGGCGCCGGCCTCACCCCGCCGCCCGGTGCGGAGCCGATCGACCGGCCCCCGCGACAGCTGAAGGGGCAGGTGCGCACGGTGGTGCTGCTCGTCGACTTCGACGACCGGCCGCACGGCGACCGCACGGCCTCCTTCTACGAGCAGATGTTCTTCGGGGTGGACGGGGAGTTCCCCACGGGCAGCGTCCGCGACTTCTACCGCGGCGCCAGCCGGTTCGACCAGGCCCTCGGACGCGGCGTCGACCTGCGCGGCGAGGTGCACGGCTGGTACCGGCTGCCGCGGCCGTCGTCGTTCTACACCGACGGGCGGTCCGGGATGGGCGCCAACTCCGCGCGCAACTCCCAGGCCATGGCCGCGGACGCCGTCGCGGCGGCCCTCGCGGACGGCGTCGACTTCTCGGGCACGGACGTGCTGGGGGAGGGGCACGTCACCGCGCTCGTCGTGATCCACGCGGGCGCGGGCGCCGAGGTCACCGGCAGCGACGACGACTTCTGGAGCCTGAAGTGGGGACTGCCGCAGGAGGTGCCGGTCGCGCCCGGCATCACGGCGGCCACCTTCCTCACGGTGCCCGAGGACTGCACGATGGGCGTGTGCGCGCACGAGTGGGGGCACCTCGTGCCGCGCTGGGCGGACTTCTACGACACCGGGCAGATCGAGCACCTGCGCTCCAACGGCCTCGGCAGCTACTGCCTGATGGCGGCGGGCTCGTGGGGGGACGGCGGCGTCACGCCGGTCTATCCGCACGGCATGCTGCGGATGTTCCACGGGTGGGTGGACGTCGAGGCGCTCGACGCCACGCGGCACGGGATCACCCTCACTCCGGCGGCCGAGGGCGGCGGCGTCGTGGTGATCCACAATCCGGCCGCCATGAGCGAGGGGCAGTACGTGCTCGTCGAGTACCGCCGCAGGCGCGGGCAGGACGCGTTCCTGCCGGACGAGGGGGTCGCGGTGTACGTCGTCGACGAGGCGGTCAAGAACGAGAACGACGAGACCCGGCTCGCCGTCGAGCTGATGCAGGCGGACGGGCGGCGGGACCTGGCGAAGACCTTCGGCCTCGGCAACCGCGGGGACGCCGACGACCTCTATCCCTCGCTCGGCAACGACCGGCTCGGCCCCTCCACGACGCCGCCGCTCCTGCTACCGGGGGGCAAGCCGACGGGGGTGACCGTGACCGTCCGCGGGACACCGGGGGCGGCCACGATGACGATCGACGTCGACGTGTCCTGAGGGGGGCCCGCTGAACTGAGCCGAACGGACCTGTACAGGCAGGCCCGGATTACCTAGCGTCCGAGGACGGTATGTCCACCGTGCTCGAACTCCCCCTGGTCGACGGCCCGTTGCCGCTCGTGCTGACCGGGCTCGCCGCCGTCGCGCTGCTCGGTCTGCTGGCGCTTCCCCGGGGCGGGCGGCGGCGGGCGGCGGCGGCGGTCGCGGGGCTGCTCGTCACGGCGTTGCTGGTCGCCGTGGCGAACCCGCTGGTCATCGACGGGATGGGGTTGTTCCCCCAGGACCTGCCCGGGGAGGTCGTCGGCTGGTCCGCGGCCGGCATCGGGGCACTCGCCCTGGCCGTCGCGGGGGCCGTGCGGGCCGGGATCGGCCGCACGGTCCTGGCGCTGGGCTGCGGCCTGCTCGTCGTGCTGGGCGCGGCCTCGCAGGTCAACGCCTACTACGCCCGGTTCACCACGCTGGCGGACCTCGTCGGGCCGGGGCCGGACGTCGTCGCGCTGCCGGTCGCGCCCGCCGCGAGCGTTCCCGCCGCGGGCGTGCCCGCCCCGAGCGTCGCCACCACCGCGCCGCACGCGAAGCCCACCCCGGACGACCCCGCGCGGTCGGGCTCCGAGAGCACACCGGTGGTCAGTCGCGCGAAGCCCGGGGGCGGCAAGGCCAAGGGCACGCTCGCCGCCGCGCACATCCCGGGCGCGGCGTCCGGGTTCCCGGCCCGCGACGGGTACGTCTACCTGCCGCCCGCCTACTCACCCACTGGGCCGCGGCTGCCGGTGATGGTGCTGGTCGCGGGGCAGCCGGGCGGGCCGGGGGACTGGCTCTCCGCCGGACGGCTGGTGGCCCAGCTGGACCGGTTCGCCGCCGCGCACCAGGGGCTCGCCCCCGTCACGGTCGTGGTGGACCCCACCGGCAGCGACTTCGCCAACACCGCCTGCCTGGACTCGAAGCTCGGGAAGGCAGAGACCTACCTCGCGAAGGACGTGCCGGACTGGGTGCGCGGGCAGCTGCGCGTGGACACGAACCCGTCCCACTGGACGTTCGGCGGGTTCTCCTTCGGCGGGACCTGCGCGCTCCAGCTGGCCACCCGGTTCCCGCACGTCTACGGCTCGTTCATCGACCTGCAGGGCGAGCAGGAGCCGAGCCTCGGCCCGGACCGGCGGCAGACCGTGCAGACCCTGTTCGGCGGCGACTCCGCCGCGTTCGAGGCCGTGCTGCCGATGCGGCAGCTGGCCACGAGGACGTTCCACGGCAGCTGGGGCTTCTTCGCCTCCGGGAGCAAGGACACGCTGTTCCTCGGCTACATGAGCGCCGTGTCGAACGCGGCCACGCGCGCCGGCATGACCGTCACGACGGTCGCGGTGCCGGGGCAGGGGCACTCCTGGGCCATCCCGCAGAGCCAGCTGATCCCGGCCCTGGAATGGCTCTCCCCGCACCTGGGCTTCACGACCTGACCGGTTCCAGCGGCACCCACCCCGCGGGTCCCGGCAACGCGTCCGCGGCGGCCGGCCCCCAGGAGCCGGGAGCGTAGGCCGCGGGCTCCGCGCCGGGATCGACGATCGGCATCACGATCCGCCAGGCCTCCTCGATCGTGTCCATCCGCGCGAAGTGGGTCGGGTCGCCCGCCAGCGCGTCCCCGAAGATCCGCACGTAGGCGGCGTCCGCGGGGCCCAGCGCCTCGCGGAAGTCCACGGCGACGGGGATCTCCACCGGCACGTCCCCCCGTCCCGGCCGCTTCGCCAGCAGGGTGATCGCGATCCCCGCCCGCGGCTGCAGCCGCAGCCGGATCCGGTCCGGCTGGGTGCCGGAGCCGAACAACGGGCGCGGCGGTGGCTTGAGCACCGCGACGACGTCCAGGAGCGTGTCCGGGAGCTCCTTGCCCGCCCGCAGGTGCACCGGCACCCCGGCCCAGCGCCAGTCGTCCACGTGGAAGGTGGCCGCCACGAAGGTCTCCGTGGTCGAGTCCGGCGCGACCCCGGCGGTGTCCAGGTACCCGTCGTAGCGGCCGCGCACGACCTCCGTCGGGTCCAGCGCCCGCACGGCCTTGAGCAGCCTGCACTTCGCGTCCCGCTGGTCGTCCGCACCGTCGGAGAGCGGGGCGTCCATCAGCAGGTAGGCCATGACCTGCAGCAGGTGGTTCTGCACCACGTCCCGCACGGTCCCGACCGCGTCGTAGAACGCGCCGCGGTCCGCCACGTCGAAGTCCTCGGCCATGGTGATCTCGAAGCGGTCGATCCACTGCCGCGACCACAGCGGCTCCAGCAGCGTGTTCGCGAACCGCAGCACCAACAGGTCCTCGACCGGCTCCTTGCCGAGGAAGTGGTCCACCCGGAAGATCCGCTCCTCCGGGTAGTGCCTCGCCAGCAGCGCCTGCAGCGCGCGGGCGGAGTCGAGGTCGCGCCCGAACGGCTTCTCGACGACGAGCCGGGACCGCTCCGCCAGACCCACGCCTGCCAGCCCGTCCGCGACCGTGCCGAACAGCGAGGGCGGCACCGCGAGATAGTGCACCGCGAACGCGGTCGGCCCGATCCGGTCCGCGAGCCGGGTGAAGACGGCCGGGTCCGCGTAGTCGCCCGCGACCAGGGTCGTGGACTTCTGCAGCCGGGCGAGGGCCTCCTCGTCGACCTCCCCGCCGCCCGCCCGGACGCAGTCCGCGATGTGCGCCCGGAGGTGGTCGTCGTCCCAGTCGGTGAGGGCCACCCCGATGACCGGCACGGTCAGCGCGCCGCGCCGCACCAGCTGGTAGAGCGCGGGGAGGATCATCTTCTTGGCGAGGTCCCCGGTGATGCCGAAGAGGACCAGCACGTCCCCGGGCCGCGTCACGCGGACCCCTTCTCGAGGTGGCCGCCGAACTCCAGCCGCTGCGCGGACTCGACCTTGTCCGCGAACAGCTCGCTGCCGCGGGAGGCGAACCGGGAGTACAGGGCGGCGGTGAGCAGCGGCGCCGAGACGCCCTCCTCGATCGCCGCGATGGACGTCCAGCGGCCCTCGCCGGAGTCCGACACCCGGCCGGCGAACTGGTCCAGCTGCGGGTCCCGGTGCAGCGCCTCGGCCGTGAGGTCGAGCAGCCAGGAGCCGACGACGCTGCCGCGCCGCCACACCTCGGAGACCGCGGCCAGGTCGATGCCCTCGTAGGGGTAGTACTTCGGGTCCCGCAGCGGCGCGGTCTCCGCGTCCGACGACGGCGGGTGCACCCCGGCCCCGGCCCCGCGGATCACGTTGAGCCCCTCCGCGTAGGCGGCCATGATCGCGTACTCGATGCCGTTGTGGACCATCTTGACGAAATGCCCGGCGCCCGACGGCCCGCAGTGCAGCCAGCCCTGCTCGGCCGGAGCCGGCGCGCCGCTGCGGCCCGGTGTGCGCGGCGCGGAGTCGACGCCCGGGGCGAGTGCGGCGAACACCGGCTCCAGCCGGGACACGGCGCGATCCGGCCCGCCGATCATCAGGCAGTAGCCGCGGTCCAGCCCCCAGACCCCGCCGCTGGTGCCGCAGTCCACGTAGTCGACGTCCTGCGCGGCGGCGAGCTCGGCGCGGTCGATGTCGTCCCGGTAGGAGGAGTTGCCGCCGTCGACGATCGCGTCCCCCGGGCTCAGCGCCTTCAGCAGCGCGGCGACGGTGTCCCCGGTGATCGCGGCGGGCAGCATGAGCCACACCGACCGCGGCGCCTCCAGCCCGGCGACCAGCTCCTCGAGCGACCCGGCCCCGCGCGCGCCCTCGGTGACCAGGCCCGCGACGGCCGCGGCGGAGACGTCGTAGACGTGGCACTCGTGCCCGGCGCGCAGCAGCCTGCGCACCATGTTCGCGCCCATCCGGCCGAGCCCGACCATCGCGATCTGCATGCCTTGTCCTCTCGTCAGGTGAGGGTCTGCGGGTGCGGGACGCGGGCGGCCCCGTGGTCCAGCTGGTGGTCCAGGTCCACGGCGGCGCTGATCAACGCGAGGTGGCTGAAGGCCTGGGGGAAGTTGCCGAGCTGGTCCCCGGTGGCGCCGATCTCCTCGGAGTAGAGGCCGAGGTGGTTCGCGTAGGTGAGCATCTTCTCGAAGGCGGTGCGGGCGTCGGAGAGCCTGCCGGAGCGGGCGAGCGCGTCCACGTACCAGAAGCTGCACAGCGAGAAGGTGCCCTCGGTGCCGGTCAGCCCGTCCGGGGAGGCGGCGGGGTCGTAGCGGAAGACGAGGCCGTCGGACACCAGGTCGGTGTCGATCGCGCGCAGCGTGCTCTGCCACATCGGGTCCGTGGGGACGACGAACCCGGCACGCGGCATCATCAGCACCGCGGCGTCGAGCACGTCCTCCCCGTAGGACTGGACGAAGGCCTGCCGTCCCGGGTCGAAACCCTTGGTGATGACCTGGTCGTAGATCGCGTCCCGGTGGGTGGTCCAGAGCGGGATGTCGCCCGGGCGGGCGCGCTCGCGGGCCATCCGGATCGCCCGGTCGAAGGCCACCCAGGACATCAGCCGCCCGTAGACGAAGTCCCGCCGCCCGCCGCGGGTCTCCCAGACGCCCTCGTCCGTGCGGTCCCAGTTCTCGCACAGCCAGCCGACCATGTCCCGCACCGCCTGCCAACCGCGGTGGTCCAGCCGCACGGCGTGCCGGTCCGCGAGCAACAGCGAGTCCAGCGCCTCGCCGACGATGTCCAGCTGCAGCTGCTCCGCGGCCCCGTTGCCGATCCGGACCGGCCGGGAACCCTGGTAGCCCTCCAGATGGTCGAGGGACTCCTCGACCAGGTCCGACGTCCCGTCCACCCGATACATGATCTTGAGAGGTCTGCCCGGCCGTTCCCCGACGCGGTCGGACAGCCAGCTCCCGAACGCCGCCGCCTCCTCGGTGTACCCCAGGCTGAGCAGGGCGTGCACCGAGAAGGACGCGTCCCGGATCCAGGTGTAGCGGTAGTCCCAGTTCCGCTCGCCGCCGACCCGCTCGGGCAGCCCGGCCGTCGGCGCGGCGACCAGGGCGCCGGTGGGGGCGTAGGTCATGAGCTTGAGCGACATGGCCGAGCGGTGCACCGTCTCGCGCCAGCGGCCCACGTACGTCGAGCGCTGCAGCCAGCGCCGCCACCAGTCCACGGTCGCGTCGAACCGCTCGTCCGCCTCGGCGATCGGTATCCGGCGGGGCCGCAGCCCGGTACCGGACTCCACCACGGCGCCCACGGCCTGCCCGGCGGAGAGCGTGACCGACGCCTGCACATCCCGGCCGTCCCGCCGCCAGTCCAGCGCGCCGTCGTGTCGATGGTCGGCTCCGCCGTCGTGTCGATGGTCGGCTCCGCCGTCGACGACGGTGTGCAGCGCGAGGTCGAAGGGCCCGTGGAAGACCGCCCCGTCCTCGGTGACCTCGAGGGTGTGCTCGGCGCGGGCGTAGTCGAACCGCGGCCTGCACTCCAGGGTGAAGCGCATGGTGCCACGTACCACCCGCAGCACCCGCACGATCTCGTGCCGGTCCGTGGCGCCCCCGTCCCGGACGGGCATGAAGTCGTAGAGCGCCCCGACGCCGTCCGGGGTCATGAACCGGGTCATCAGGACCGCGGTGTCGTGGAAGTACCACTGCCTGCGGGTCACCGCCACACCCTCGGTGAACGGGTGCGGCGCGATCCGGAAGAACCCGCCCCGGCGCCGGTCCAGCAGCGCCCCGAAGACGCTGGGGGAGTCGAAGCGGGGACAGCAGAACCAGTCGATGCTGCCGTCCGTGGTGACCAGCGCGGCGGTCTGCAGGTCGCCGATCAGGCCGTGCTCGGCGATCGGCGGGTAGTCGTCGGGATAGGACACGACAGGACCCTCCTCGCTGACCACTGACTGGGCTCGGGCGCGCGGGCCCCGCCGTTACCCTGCCGGCGGGGAGAGCCTGCGGCGTACGGCCAGAGGGAGGACACCCCATAGGGCCGTCAGGAGCAGCAGCGCGCCGACCCCGGCCAGCACCCCGCCGAGCGGGCCGAGCACCACCTCGAAGATCAGCGTCACGACGGCGGTGACGGCGAGCCCCAGCGTCCCCAGACCCGCCAGCGCGAACCGCTGGCCTGCGCCGACCAGCAGCGCCATGCCGTGCTGTCGGAACAGCACCCGGTGCATGATCACCGGCGCGATCAGCAGCCCGGTCGCCGTGACCGACAGTGCGGTGGCGACCAGGTAGAGGATCCGCTCGTGGGGCACCAGCTCACCGAAGCGGGCCTGGAACGGCACGGTGAGCAGCAGCCCGGTGAGCAGCTGCACCCCGGTCTGGGCCACCCGCAGCTCCTGGAGCATCGCGTTCCAGTTGCGGTCGAGGCGCTCCGTGGGCGTCTCCCCGCGTGCGTCCTCGTTCCACTGCTCGTCCGTCACGGTCGCCTCCGGTGATCACCGTAGTGCCCCGTCGGCATGGGGCACGAGGTTCGAGGGGGACCACGCGGGTACCCCGCCCGGCATGACCGACCCACAGACCCTGCTCGGCATGACGGTCGTCGGCACCGGCGGCGAGGAGCTCGGCCCCGTCGACTCGGTGCCGGCGGACGACACGACCGGCGACCCGGCCTGGGTCGTCCTGACCCGAGCGGGCGCCCGCACCGCCCCGGTGCCGCTGGCCGGCGCGATGGTCGACGGGACCACGCTGGCCGTCGGGGTGGACGCGCACGCGGTCAAGGGCGCGCCGCACGCGCCAGCCGAGTCCCTCACCCCCGACCAGGAACGCGAGCTGCGCGGACACTACGGGGTCCGCGGGGACGCCGAGGGCCCGCACGTCAGCGGCAGGCACTCCGACGGGCGGCACGAGCGGATCGAGGACGACCGCGCGGAGCGGGACGAGGTCGCCGCCGGCGCGGAGGGCATCGCGGCGGGGCCCGACACGCAGGACGGGGTTCCGGGCGTGCGCCGCGAGTGATCGTCGAAAGTGTGCGCTGAGCGTGGTGGCGAGAACGCTCTCCGCACGCTTTCGGTGATCATGCGGCGGGGAGAGCACGAAACGTGCGCTCAGCGTGGTGGGCGGCGGGGAGAGCACGAAACGTGCGCTCAGCGTGGTGGGGCCACGGGGAGAGCACGAAACGTGCGCTCAGCGTGCTCGGGCGCCGGCGCGATGTCCGGACGAATGCGGCCGCCGTCCGACCTGCGGAACGTGAACGTTCATGCACTTGACACCCGTCGGGGCGCCCGGTTGGGTGGAGGGGTGTCTCGCCCGTTCCCGCGCCTGTTCGCGGCCTGGACCAAGCGGCGGCACGTCGACTTCTGCCGGACGGAGGCGGCTCTCTGTCGGTGACGGCCCACCCCGTCCCGACCCGCCTCCCCCTCCGGAGCCCCTCATGTCCGCTGTCCTGCCCACCCGAGACGACCGGCTCACCGACATCGGCGACACGTTGCTGGAGTCCCTCGAGGCCCTCGTCGACCGGCACCGTTCGCTGCGCGCCGCGGCGGGCGCGGCCGCGCCGAGCGAGCTGATCGCGGCCGAGGTCGCCCAGCACCTCGCCGTCGCCCGCGCCGCGCTGCAGCGCACCCCGCGGTTGCGCTGATGCCACTGACGCTGCACTGGTTCCTGCCCACCAACGGCGACAGCCGCCAGCTGGTCGGGGGTGGTCACGGCGTCGGCACCGGCTCGGCCGGGGCGCTGCGGCCGGCGAGCATCGAGTACCTCACCCAGGTCGCCCGCGCGGCGGAGCAGGTCGGCTTCGAGGCCGCCCTCACCCCGACCGGCGCCTGGTGCGAGGACGCCTGGCTCACCACCGCGATGCTCGTCGCCCACACCGAGCGGCTGAAGTTCCTGGTCGCCTTCCGGCCGGGGTCGATCTCGCCGACGCTGGCCGCCCACCAGGCCGCGACGTACCAGCGGCACTCGGGCGGTCGGCTGCTGCTCAACGTCGTGACCGGCGGCGAGTCCGCCGAGCAGCGCGCGTACGGGGACTTCCTCG